>Ga0080064_1000674_pt1 | contig 84025 bp, 71 predicted proteins | sample Subgrocontami54m_FD_69260 | JGI IMG/M metagenome (GOLD analysis project Ga0080064, IMG submission 69260) | Subsurface groundwater microbial communities from S. Glens Falls, New York, USA - GMW46 contaminated, 5.4 m (SPADES assembly) (version 2) ... | reverse complement strand
TTGAAAACCGCCAAATTTGTCATTCTGAGCAAAGCGAAGAATCTTGTATTCTCAAAGAGTTAGAGAGACCCTTCACGGAGCCTGTCCTGAGTCGCAGGCAAGCAGATGCTTCACTTCGTTCAGCATGACAGCGAAGGGTTCAGGGTGACAAAATAGACTTTTTACGAGACCATCATAAATGAAATATCTAAACTGGAACACGGAAAAAAGTATAACGCTTAAAAAATCAAGAGGAATTTGTTTTGAGGATGTTGTTTTCTATATTGAAACAGGCGCTATTTTGCATGACTATGAACATCCAGACCAAAAAAAATATTCCGGACAACGGATCATGGTCATCGGCATAAATAATTACGCATACCTTGTTCCTTATGTTGAGAATAAAGAAGAAATATTTCTGAAAACAATTATACCAAGTAGAAAAGCAACAGAAATTTATTATGGAGAAAAAACATGAAAAAAACATTAGTCAATGAAGAGAAAGAACTATTGGAAAGTTTTGAAAAAGGTGAATGGATTCCTGTTAAGAAATGGGCAAAAAGGAAAGAAGAGTTGATAAAATATGCAAGAAACACTTTAAAGAAAGATAAACGATTAAACATAAGAATTTCAGAAAGAGACCTGAATGAACTGCAAAGAAAGGCGATCATTGAAGGATTGCCATATCAAACGTATGTTTCAAGTATCATCCATAAATTTATCAGCGGTAAATTAGTAGATGCAAAAAATTAACTTCCTGATCCGATCTAAATCATCGGGGTCTGGAGACCCCTCCCACCAGGCGAAAGAAAAGATTTCTGAATCATTCAATCTTTGTGGGAGGGACATTCCTGTCCCGATCCCAATTTCGCTTCCTTCCATCCGAGAGCTGTGTTATATTTTTCCGTCATCTTGACCAGGTTCAACATGTTGAACCCCTACGATAGAGAATCACGCGGCATATTCGAGACAGGCCAAGACATCTTCACGGGTCACCCGAGGAAATTCCTGGAGAACTTTTTCAACAGATTCGCCGGCAGCAAGATGGCTTAGAACAATATGGACCGGGATTCGGGTCCCCTTGATACGGGGTTCCCCTCCACAGACCGTGGGATCAGAGACAATTCGATTGAACATAACGCGGCCTTCTGCTCTTATTTAGGAAGATCTGAACCTGTCTCTTTATCTCTTTGTTGTTTTATCCTTGAAATGCTTCTTGTCAAGCTCAATCCAAAGGAGAAGAGCAAGGGAAATAATGATAACGATGGCAAAGGTGATTCCGAGATAAGTCACTTTTCTACCTCCTTCCCGTCTCATGTTAGAACCACGATAAAGGGAATAATGGTCGCTAAGATGCCCATCACTAAAATCCAGAATTGAAGCCCGGACGGATTTGCCACCTGGGCAATAACCAGCGCCGCAAAATTAATCTTGGCGATATCATAAAGAAACTTGGCCGTGTTGTCTTTCTGTTTTTCGGTCCTGATCAGCGTCACAGAGTGAATCTATCAGCGTACACCAGGAAAATCAAGTCGTAAGGGCCGGATGGTTCCTGTAGGGGCAAGACCTATGTGTCTGGTGGCCGCCCCATTTTCTTGGCTACTGCCCTGCATCCGGGCGCACACAAGGCATCGGTCGAACGGTAACCGGCTACATGCCGGGGCCGAATTTTGCTATCTGCGGGGCCAAAATTGCGCAGGGTGCGCTTGAAAGTTTAATCTAAAAAAGGGATTTTTTAAAAACGGCACAAATGAACCAGAGTAGATTAATATCGAATAAAAACAACCCATTGAACAACGATCTTCATCAAGATTTTTTAAGCGGCACACCGCTTGCGTTATCCCCTTCCCATAAAAGATCGGCCGGCTTTTTAAACGCGGCCCTCTTTGTTTGGGAGGTGGCTGATGCATCATTTAAGAGCGGCAAAACGGCAGGGGTTCATCGGGTGGGTCCCGGCGATTTTCTTTATGGCGTGGATGGCCGCGCCGGCGATGGCGGGGGAGGCGATTCTTTCCTGGGATCCGAATATGGAGGCCGATTTGGCGGGATATAAAATCCATTACGGAACCGCCCCCGGCAGCTACAGCCAGACGGTCGATGTCGGGCTGACACCCAGCCCGGCCACCCCCACCGCAACCGTTGCAAATCTTTTAGAAGGGACCTTTTACTTTGCGGTCACCGCCATCAATATATCAGGCAGCGAAAGCGGCTTCTCGAACGAGGTGAGCAAGGCGGTCGGCGTGGCCGCCGAAACCGGCCCTCTCCCGGCGGACGTGGTCAACTTTAAGGCCGAGCCGCTCGGCCAGACGATCTACCTCTCCTGGACCAATCCGTCCGACCCCGACTTCGTCGGCGTGGTCATCCGATACCGGACCGACGGAACCTATCCGACAACGGAAACCGACGGATCGCCCCTCGGCGACTTCAAAAGCCTCCCGGACCAACGGATGAGCACGGCGCATACCGGCCTGGAGGGGGGCGTCCTTTATTCCTATTCCGCCTTCAGCTATAATGCGCAGGGTGTTTTCTCCAGAACCGCCCATGCCTCCGCCACAGCGAATGTGGCTGGCGCGGCAGAGGGAGGGGGAGGGGGCTGCGCGATGGTGACGCCGAAGAATGGAAAATCGGGGGGGCCGGGGGAGGCGGCGGAGATGGTGGCCGTGGCCGGAGTCATTTTCTTGATGTTGCTGAGGAAGCTTGCTGCCCGAATCCGGACAGGGTTTGCCGAGGTCAAGTTGTCATGACGAATATAGGGCCGACGTTGCCTATCCGGAAACGGAAACCGATGATTGTTGGTTGGGGATTTTAAGGACCTGCCGGACAAACGGATGAGCGCATCACGAATACCGTTCTTGGTTCCGGCTATGCCGGGTTAGGCTACAACAACTTCAAAAGGAAGAGGTTGAAGTGATGAAGGTGGACTCCATCCTTTGTGCAAGTAGAGTTTCTCAAAACCGATCACATGACCCGCTTTGTCTTTCTTCAAGATCACCCCTTCGCCCGCTTCTTCGCAAGAATACTCATCCTTTGGATCTCCAAACCATACATCTAATGTATCGCTCTCCCGGTGGTAATAGACAATCACTTTTTCCATATGGTTTCTCCCTCCTTCACTTTATCTGCCGGATAGGCAGTAACAAGGAACCCCTCACTGCTTGTTTGATGTTTTGCTACAACACAATAAAGACGATCCATGCGTTGGTAGTACAAATGAATCGGTGGATCAACAAGACTCTTGCGTATTTCATCTGGATATTTCAAAACATTTATCACGGTCGCTTCCCTGTTCATCATATAGGGATGTTTCTTCTCAACGAGATAATGCCAGTACTCTTTCGTTGTTCGAATTTTGCAGCCCAGCGGGGTGACGACTTCAAACAAAATGGCCATACACTAGAACAATACTACACCCAAAAACGGAAGTCAAAACTTTCGGAGGATCAGAGATCATGCGATTGAACAATATCACACTGCCGCCGGACAACATGCCGGGTCTATCCGCGGAAACCGACGGCTTGCCGATTGGAGATTTCAATTGCAGAAGAATCGGGGTCAGAGTCAATGCTTTTCCCCAATTCTTTTACTCGTCACACAAGGCAATCGGTGCTATATTACAATGTTATAATGATGGCAGGACGACCAAGGGAAGGAAAGTGAAAGACATCAGGAAAATACGGGGAGTGTCCCTCTATTTTCTCGATTCTCCCGGATTGAATAAAAAATATGAGAACGCGCATTTACATTGGTACGTCAGTCATCGGAGGCTGCCTGGATGTTGAATTTGCTGACTGGTCCAATCGTCTGTTTGACGAGTTCCGTGCAGGGACAAAAGTGGCGATCGTGTCCGACTTGACCCGACGTGAGCTTGAAGAGGCGCCGGATAGCGTAAAGGAAATTTTATCTTCACTTCCGGAAGAATGTGTGGAAAACGTGTTTCTTGACGAAGAAGCAATCGAACTGGCAGATGCTTATATCAATGATGGGGTGGTGGGCGCCAGGCATCTTGTAGATGCACAGCATATCGCGATTGCGTCCATTGAGCGGGTTGATGTCCTCGTCAGTTGGAACTTTAAACAGATTGTACATCTTGACCGTGTTCACGCATTTAATGCCGTGAACCTGAAGAGGGGCTATCCCGTGCTTGAGATTCGCAGCCCAAGGGAGGTTGTTCGTGAAAAAGAAGATTGATGCCGTTCAGTTACAGCGGGCCATTCGCGCCAAATTAAGCGAAAAATACGCAAAATCCCATAAAGCCGAATTGGAAGACCTTCGTTTGAAATTCAGCCGATTACGAAGGCAAAAGACCGCGGGGCGTTAGCTGTTGCTGACGGTGGAGGATATAGAAAAGGCAGAGATAAAACTGATCCCCGCCGCAAGCAGCGGGGAATTCGACCCGGGAGAGATTAAAAAAGTAAGAATGACAAGAAAGTAGACCTGACTCTACTGACCCTTTGATCAAGAATCGCACCGGGCTGATCAAGCACAAAGGTGTCCTAAATTCTGGAGAGGCTTGCCGGGTTATCATTTAACTTAACAAATTTCTATTGACAGAAATGCCGCAACAAAATATGATTAGGGCCACAGTTGGATTTCAGCAAACGAAATTCTTGAGATCGAATTTAATAGACTTTATTTTTTACCTTTGATCAGAGCAAACCAGGGGAAACCTTGGGGCGCAGAGTCACGGGGCTAAAGCAGAAGGCCATGCCCGCCGAGCCGCCAAAGGAAAGTTCTTTGGGGGCTTTTTTTATTCGCCGAAGGCGATAGCCCCTTTACAAGACCAAGTTCATTTCAACCTTTGATCAGAGCAAACCAAGGGAAACCTTGGGGCGCAGAGTCACGGGGCTAAAGCAGAAGGCCATGCCCGCCGAGCCGCCAAAGGAAATTTTTTGGCGGCATTTTTATGCCGGCTGGGAGGTGGCCAATGAAGTATACGATTGGAAAATGGAACAGATCACTCATCAAAGCAAAGATACCATGCGGGATTCCTTTTCCGGCAAAAGTATTGCTTCTCTTATCGCTAGTTTTGGTGTGTCGCACCACCGCTTTTGCGGGCGACGCGATTCTCTCATGGGACCCGAATACGGAATCGGATTTAGCCGGATCTAAGGTCTATGTTGGAGCGGCCCCCGGCGTCTACGGGCTTCCTATCGATGTCGGCAATCAAACCACCCATACCGTCACCGGCCTGGGCGTCGGAACTTTTTATTTCGCCGTAACTGCCTATGACACGTCGGGTAATGAAAGCGCCTTCTCCAGCGAAGCGAGTAAGACGTTTACCGCCACCGATACAACGCCGCCGGTGATTTCAGCCATTGCTGCGACGAGCATCACCAGCAACAGTGCGTCGATCACATGGACCACTAATGAGACCTCCGACACCCAGGTCCAATACGGCACCACGACCTCCTATGGATTGTCGACTTCGTTAAATACCTCCTTAATCACGGCGCATAATCAGACTCTTACAAATCTCTTGCCCTCCACGACCTACAATTACCGGGTGATCAGCCGGGACGCCGCCGGGAATATCGCCACCTCCGGAAACAACACCTTCACCACACTCGCTGCGCCCGATACCACCGCGCCCGCGATTTCGGGCATCTCCAGCAGCAATATCACGAGCAACGGCGCAACGATTACCTGGATGACCAATGAGACCTCCGATACACAGGTCCAATACGGCGCCACGACGAGCTATGGTTCCTCCACGACCCGTAGTATCACGATGGTGACCCTACATAGCCAGGGGCTCACCGGCTTGCTTCCGTCTACCACTTATCATTTTCGAGTTCTTAGCAGAGACGCCGCGGGAAACCTCGCCACCTCCGGAAACAACACCTTCACCACCCTTGCGGCGCCAGATACCATCCCGCCGGCGATTTCCGGGATCGCCTCCAGCAACATCACCAGCAGCGGCGCCGTCATCACCTGGAGCACCAACGAAGGCGCTACCTCCCAGGTGGAGTACGGCACGACAACGGCCTACGGACTATTTTCCACGCTCAATTCCACCTTGGTCACAAGCCATAGCCGCTCTTTGAGCAGCCTCTTGCCGTCCACCACCTATCACTATCGTGTGATCAGCCGGGATGCCGCCGGAAATACGACGACCTCAGGGAACAACACGTTTATCACCACCGCAACCCCTGATACGGCACCCCCGATCGTCTCGACCATCACCGTCATCAACATCGGCAGTACCGGCGCCACCATCACCTGGGCAACCAATGAGGCGGCGACCTCTCAGGTGGAATATGGGACCACGACGGCCTACAGCGCCTCATCAGCCGTCAATCTCACCCTGGTGACGAACCACAGCCGAACACTCGGCAGCCTCACCCCATCGACGATGTATCACTTTCGGGTTTCCAGCCGGGATGCCGCCGGAAACATCGCCCTCTCCACCGATCGCACCTTCACCACCTCCGCGGCGCCCGACACCACGGGACCGATCATTTCGGGTGTGGTCGCCACCGCGACCACCGACAGCGCGACCATTCAGTGGAACACCGACGAACCTGCGACGACACAAGTCGAGTATGGCCTTACAACGGCCTATGGGAGCAGCACCCCTCTGAATGCGACGCTATCGATCAGCCATACACAAAGCCTTCCAGGGCTGTTGCCGAATACCCTCTACCACTACCGCATCGTAAGCGCCGACGCCGCAGGCAATCTTTCTGTTTCGGCCGACCAGGTCTTCACCACACTGAATATTTCCGATACCACTCCGCCGGGGGATATCCAAAGCTTTACCGCCAAGGGCCTCAACCGGATGGTCCAGCTTTCATGGGTAAGCCCCTCCGATCCGGATTTTGCCGGCGTTCTGATTCGTTACAGAATTGATGGGTCGTATCCTGAAACGGAAACGGATGGGTTTCCTGTCAGCGATTTTAAAGGGCTCCCCGCTGAACCGAACAAAGCAGATCACACCGGCCTCCAAAACAACGTCATTTACTACTATTCCGCATTTACTTATGATACTCAGGGAAACTACTCCAGAACAGCCAGGGTCTCTGCCACACCCAGTGAAGATTCAATCCAAGAGCCCCTCTCCCCTAAAGAAGCCGGCGGATGCGGCATGATTTTGCCTAAAGGAGGAGGGAACCCGCCTGGTCCTGGGGATGCCGCCGACTTTTTAATTCTTATAGGATTTATTGTATTGATATGGATCAAAAAAGCAGCCGCCGCATGCCGGCCGGGAAGTAATGAACCTTTTTGCGCTTAAGAAAGGCGCTTTTTGTCCATTTTCATCTCATTTTCATAAATAAAAGGGGACCATCATGTTGAAAATATGAGGGGATTCCAGAAAGGAGCACAACGGCATTAGACTTGCTTTTTTGCGGTATTGATCGTCTAAATGAGTATCAAGTTATCTTCGGATAACGAACCTTTGATCAGAGCAAACCAGGGGAAACCTTGGGGCGCAGAGCAACGGGGCTAAAGAAGGAAAAGACAGTTAAGAGTTAAGGAGTCCACTCCCAACTGATTTTACCTTCCATGCCCGCCGAGCCGCCAAAGGAAAGTTCTTTGGGGGCTTTTTTATTTGCAGGAGGTAACGTTATGGGATACTTTATTGGAAAATGGATCCTGGTGTCGATCGAGAAAGGTTTCCAGGCCTGCCAGCGTGTCGGCGTATTCTCTTGCCGGTCTGTTCGCCCGCTCGCTTTTGCCATCCTTCTTTTCCTCGTTGGTTGTGGGGGAGGGGGGGGTGAACCAGATGGTTTGGTCAGCCCCAACCCGACAACCGGAGTTGTTGACCCCGGCCCGGGAAAAGCCACCCTGATCTGGGAAGCGCCGACAACCAATGCGGATGGAACCTCCTTGGAAGATCTCTCCGGGTTTCGGGTATACTACGGGAAAACCACGCCTCTCTCCAAATTCAACAGCCAAGGAATCGGTGTGGATAATACCACCACCTATACTTTATCTCGCCTGGAGCCCGGCACTTACCACTTCGCAGTGGCCGCTCTTGACATGGATGGAAACGAAAGCGACCTTTCTGAAGAGGCTAGTCATGTGGTCCAATAAAATAGACCCCATTTTATCAAGAGAGAAAAGATCCCCTGGCTTTGATACAATGTCAAAGTTGGGATGTTTTCTACTAAACGATCCCTTTCTCTGTAAGAAGGAGGTTCCTCAGATGCGACCAAATATATTCTTAACCCGATATCTTCTTGTTCCGGCCGCCACGGCAATATATCTTCTTTCATCACAAAGTACCCTCCAAGCGGCAACACGCTATGTGAATAACCGTGTGGCAATATCGGGCGACGGATCACTGAATGCCCCGTGGAAGACCCTCCAGGAGGGGATCAGCAATCTCTCTCCGGGCGATACCTTACTGATACGCGGTGATTCCGTTGGACAGATATACGACGAGACGCTCTCTCTCTCAGTCAGCGGGGCAGCAATGCAACCGATTACATTGAAAGCGCATCCGAACGAGAAAGTCATCCTGACCGGGACCTCCGGCACCCGGTTGAATCTGAACAGGGATTCCTGGATTTTGGACGGACTCATCATCGACCAGGCAAATATCGCGTCTGACGCAATCAAAATCAACGCCAGCAATATTACTATCAGGAATTCCGAAATCCGCAACGGCCAGCGGGAAGGGATCGCGATCGAAAAAGCCTCTTTTGTCACCATCGAAGATTCATATATCCACGACTTCATGTGGATTAGCTCTACCGGGACGCGCAACGATGCCCACTGCATCATGATCGACACCGGCCTTAGTTCAACAATCACGGATATAAAAATTCACCGCAATACAATTGAGAAATGCAGCGGAGACGGCACACAGATCTTCGGCGTGACAGGTCAACCGATTTCGACCTACGCCAAAAACATCGAATTCGTCGACAATACCTTCCTCGAAGGAACGTCGACATCCGGTATCACCGAAAATGCCCTCGACTTTAAGGCGGCCGATACCGTCTTGATAAAGGGGAATACGATGACCGGATATAAAAATAACAAAACGATTGTGATTCAAAAAGGGAGTCGCAACATCACGATAGAGAAAAACACGATCAGCAACGGTCTCTCCGGAATCGAAATGCGTCAGGAGGGGGGGGCAAGTTTCATCCAAGAAAACCAGCGCATGACCGGAAACATCATCCATCACATGAGTTCATTCGCGATAAAGTTGGACGGGACCCTCAACGTGACGATCACAAATAACACCCTCGCCGATATTGGAGCGGAATCGTTCAGATTTGAATCTTCCCTGGGTTCGTCGATCCCCAGCGTAAATGGCGGCCTCATTAAAAACAACCTTTTCTATAAGGCAGGCGGCGCTCCCACCGGAACATCCCTCTTATCTAACGTCGATGTCGGTCACAATGGCTGGTTCCAGTCCGTTGCCAGCGGATTAAGCCGAACCACAGATACAACAGGATCGGATCCCTTATTCGTAAATCCCTTGAGTGGCAATTATAGGCTGACTGCGGGGAGCCCGGTGATCGATCAGGGGACGGGTGTCGGCCTTCCATTTATTGGTCCGGCCCCCGATCTAGGCGCGCTCGAATTCAATCCCGGCGGAGACGCCACACCGCCGGCTCCACCAAGTGGATTAATCGTAAAATAAGAGGGTTTTCTATGCTGAGGCATCTTCTCATGCCTGAGGATTCATGCTGGTTCAACGATGAAGGAGAAGTGGAATGAACGTTCCTTATGAGATGCGGTCCCGAAGATCGCTGTTCTGTCTGCTGATGGTCACCTTTTTCGCATGGACGATCATCGCCACAGGAGAGGGAATTGCTGCACCCCCTGTCGACAATATTCAACTCCATCTCTCCTGGAAAAATGACCCACGGACTTCAATGATGATAACCTGGTGGAGTTCTACCTCCTTTACCCCTACCGTCCGATATGGGCTGACCGCTTCGTATGAATTGGGCTCCGTGGTCGGAACCAGCAACGCATTGACCACCTCCACCGGCATTTATCATCATGTTGAGTTAACCGGCCTTTCCCCCAACACGACCTATCACTATCAAGCCGGAAGTCCTTCGGCCGGTTGGAGCGCAGACCACATGTTCAAAACAGCCCCTTCCGGGACAACCCCTTTTGTCTTCACCGCTTACGGCGACCAGGATGACAGCACGGCGGAAGCAGCGGCCACCGCCAAGAGGGTCTTAGAGGCCAACCCCGCCTTCAACCTGGTGGCCGGCGACATCGCTTACGACTCTTGGACCTCCTGGTTTAACATGATGGAACCGGTTTCCTCCACGCGTCCCACCATGGCCAGCCGCGGAAACCATGACACCCCGGCCGCTTTCTTGGAACACTTTGAATATCCCAATAACGAGCGATGGTACTCTTTTGATTATGGAAACGCCCATTTTATCGCGCTTGAAACCGATTATGATATACCCGGAACCACCCAAAACCCGGCACAGCTTGCCTGGCTGGAAAATGATCTCAAGGCAGCGGCCGCGAATCCCTCACGCGTCTGGACGGTAGTTTACTTTCATTTTCCCGCTTTCAGCTACGGCACGGATCACGGAGGAACGGCGGAAGTTGTCAGCTCGTTTGTGCCGCTTTTTGACCTTTATCATGTTGACCTCGTCATAGACGCCCATGCCCATAACTACCAACGGAGCTACCCACTGAAAAACAAAGTAGTGACCGACACTTCCAAAAACATCTATACCGACCCGACCGGAACGATCTATGCGTTGGTCGGAACGGGAGGCCGAAATTTACGGGCCCTCAAAACGACTGTCCCCAGTTGGGCGGCCTTTGGCAGCGCCTCTCTCTTTGGATTCCTCCGGGTGACGGTCAACGGATCGACGCTCACCGCCGAACAGATCAACAATACCGATGGACAACCTTATGATCACTTCACCATTATCAAAGGCCCCAAGAGTGACACCGTGCCGCCCTCCGCGCCTGCAGGGCTGAAGATTAACTAAGGCGCGGCGGGGAAGAGCGCTAAACATCCGAAAAGGAGGCACCTTTTTATGAAGATCGTATCCGCGATTGCAATGACCCTGTTGATCTGGATCCTGGCCCCCACGGGGGAAGCCGCCGTTCCTCAGACAAACAGCCCGGTTTCTAGAGGCGAGCATCCAAGGTTGTTTTTTACCGTCACAGAGCTGCCTGCTTTAAGAGATCGGATTGCAACGCATTATCGCGCGGAATTTCAGGCCTTCATCGATCTTTTGAATGACACCAGCGTCTTATCCAGCGGCCAAAAAACAATTGAGAATCATTGGGGAAGTTTGAATTACGCTTTTATGGCCGCGCTCGATCCGCAACAAATGCAACAAAGGGGGTTCATCTTCAGTGCGCCATTAGATACGGCTCCGGAATACTGCGATAAAGCGCTTGCTTATGCAAAGACCTTTTTAGCGCCGATCACTGCTGCAACGGATCAAGGACACGGCGATCTTGCCACCGGCTATCCGCAATCTATTTATTTTCCTGTAATGGCGGCCTATGATTGGTGCTATTCCTATATCAGTGCAGCGGATAAAACAGCACTCGTCGATGCGTTTGTGGCGGCATATATCAAAAAATATAAGGGACAAAATTTATTAAATATGGAGGTGGCAGGGCTCGACATGCTGGCGAATAATCAAGCCTCGGCAGATATCCATGACATTTTAGGCATTGTCGCTTTTTATAACGATCCTTATCCCGGCGCTGCGATACAATCAGAATTATACGATGCGTTCCACGCAATATGGATAAATAGGGTATTGGTCGAATTAAATTATTTTTATAAAACGGCAACCGGATGGCATGAGGGGTCAGGAGGCTATATCAATGAGGGGTTCGCAAATTTAGGCATTCCCATTGGGATGTTTTCAAGCGCCCTCGGGACGGACTATATCGCTTCAACTCCCCATTTTTATAATTATCCCCTTTTTGCAGAAGCCAACCTTAAACCGTACAGCCTTCTCTCGCAATGTGGCGCTTCTGGGACCGTCTCCTGTCCTGAATATCTGGAAAGATGGGGCACAATTTCAGGGGGGATTTCAGGAATCGGGTGTAAAACAGCTGTTTTAACCGCCGGGATGCTAAGAAAATCGAACCATTCAAACGCTTCCTTAGCCAAATGGTTATACCAACAAACGGGAGGCAGCTGTTCGACTGCAGTCACCCAATATGGCGGAACATGGTCGAATGCGGTGCTCTTCTGGTTTATCTACGGCGACAGAGAAATAACCGCGCAATCCCCAACGGATTTGAAGATCGCAAAAACCCAAAAACTTGGACTGGGAGAATATGTCATGAAGTCCGGTTACAATGGCAGTGATTCGCAGATTGTCTTTTGGGCAAAAGAGCACAACATGTATGGGCATGATTCGCCCGATTACGGCAGTTTTAGCCTGCACAAATTTGGAAATCTGATATTGAAACCGGCGAATTCAAAAAGTGGAGATGCCGCCCTTTCAAGCTCTCGATTCAATCTTTTTGAAAATGTCATCGGACTTCATAAAGGCGCTTCCGACCCCACGCATAATTTCAACGGAAACATGACCGATCCGTTCTTCGGAGCCCGCGGAATCACCAGGATCAACACAGCAGGAAGGCTTTTAGCGGAAACCATTAATAATGTGAATTTCGACTATATCGCATACGACAATTCTGCTTCTTGGGATCCAACAACTGCGGATATTTCTCAAAGAGAATTCGTTTATTTGAAAGGTTCCCTCAATAAAGAATATGTTGTTGTCTTTGACAGAATGAATGTAAAAAATCCGTCTACCGATGAAAAGATTTGGAAAATTTGGGTGACGGCTCAGCCTGAATTTGTAAATGGCACATCTACAAACCCAAGGACAGGCAAGTGGACCTCGACCAATACGGACACAATGAGCGTGACAAACCAATTTTCCTCACTAAAGACACCCAACTTTGAATCGGCCCCAACCCATGGCAGATTTTTTGTGAAAACGCTTTCTCCGGACAGTTTTCGTATTAACGCGCTGGGAGGTCCTGGGAAGGAATTCCAGGGCGGGGATGATGACGGCTTAACACCCTGGGGAGCACCCGCCATGACACAAGGGATGCACGAATACCTTGGTTGGGGAAGAATTGAGGTCGTGCCGACTGTTGCCAAAAACTACGACGCCTTCCTCCATGTTATCCAATTCGGCGATTCCAATACACTGTCGTCAATGACATCCACCCAAAGAATCGATTCAACGGACGGCAAGATGATGGGGGCTGACATCCGGGACACGGTTGGAAATCGAGTCGTCCTGTTCAGCGCGGCTCTGAATGGCTCGCCTGTCACAGGAAGCGTTGTCTACGCGTTCAAACCGGCGGCGACCACTTCTAAACATCTGCTGGTCAACATGGCCCCCTCCACCGCCTACCACATTACACAAAACTCCGGGGCTTCGGACACTCTCATTACGGTCGCTACGGCCCCCCAGAGCGGGAGTGTGACGGTGACTTCTAACAGCCAGGGAGTCCTCGGCTTTACCGTCAGCGGCCTGACCATCGTGGCAGACATGACGCCGCCGTCTCCCCCCAAAAACCTCAAGCTCCAATAAAACCTCCGACCGGGCGTTGATTGGTATTTGAAATCTCCTCGACCAGTCGAATCACCTCCCTCGCATTATGCGACCATGTCCGCTCGGCTTCGATCTTCCTCCGGGCCTCCTTTCCGAGTCTAGACCGAAGCAAGGGGTCGTCAATCAAGCCTAAGAGCCCCTTCTTAAGAGCGCCGGCGTCTTCCGGACGAAACAGGATCCCGTTCTGGTTATGACTCAAGATGTCTTGGATGTTTCCCATGTCGGGTGCGATAACGGCCTTGCCCATCGCCATGTACTCAAGGATTTTCATAGGAGAGGCGTAAAAAGTCGCCCGGGGGCTGACGGCAATGTCCATCGCCGCCACAAAGAACTTCACCTCATCGTGGGGTTGGCGTCCTGTGATCGTCACTTTTTCAGACAGCCTTCTCTCCGTCAGCATCCGCTCGAGATCTGAGCGAATCGGCCCGTCTCCTACGATCAACAAATGCAGATCGGCGCGTTTATCTGCGACCTCCTCAAACGCCTGTATCAAGAGGTCTATCCCATGCCAGGGTCTCAAGATGCCGGTGAAACCGATCACCACTTTTCCATCGAGGCCGAGTCTGCTGCGAACCTGCTGGCCGTCAATATCTGGATGGAAACATGCCGGATCGACGCCGTTCGGCATGACGACGATCTGTTCATCAGGAACCCCTATGGAAATCAAGAAATTTTTAAGGGGTGTCGAGACAGTGATGACCCGCGAAGCATCTCGACAGGTTTTCCATTCAAAAAGGCGGAGAAGCCGCTTAAAATAAAGCCGTTCATCGAAGGTCTGTTTCTGGTAAGAATAGGGCGAATTGACCTCCAAAAGAACCGGAACTCCGAATCGTCGCCCGATCGCAATGGCAGAATAACTGTAGCTTACATATCGGTCATAAATAAAATCGGGTCTGAAGCTCCTGACTACTTTCGAAAGGCTCGCATAGCTGCGGATATTGTAAACCACCTCCCCGACCTCATAGAGAAAGCCGGGCATTAATCTGGCGATGCGCGACCATCTTCGCTGCTTTTTCCCTTCGACGTTGGTCGATTCACCGATCAGAGCGACCACCTTGACTTCATGCCCCAACTGACGAAAGGCATTGACCATCTCGGCAATATGAATTCCTTCGGCGCCATCGCCGAGCGTTCTATGGTGATACAAAATTCGCATTTCGTTCACACCTCAACCGTATTTCTGTCCCCAAAAAAACTCAAAGAAAAAACGCCGACATCACGCCAGATTGATCAAGAGTGTTGCTTCCTCCTCCACGGTATCCCGAATCTCCGGAAGAACGATACCGGATTGGACGGTATTATATCGATTCCAGGCGGATTCTATCTTTTCCTCCAGTTCAACCGCGTCGTTCGGTTTGAAGGTAATCACCCCCGGCGGTCGGCTTCCATTCTCGCTGGCGACCACCGGAATCTTCAACGATAATGCTTCCAGAACGGAGGCGGAGACGCCGTCTTTTTGCGGCGTTCGGATAAAGAAATGGCTCTTGGAAAGGATCGTCATGAATTCGTCATGGAAACGATCGCCGGCGAAGTAGACGTGATTCATCAGGCCGGCCTTTTCCACCAGCTGCATGATCCTGTCCGACCGTGTGTCTCCTCCGATTAAGACGAAGCCAGCTTCAGGAAACTTCGAGGTCAATCTCGTCATCGCCTGGATCATCGAGTCGACGAAAAATTCGGGTCGGTCAAAAAAATAGGCGGTTAAAATAGGACGTCGGCGGCGTAAAAAATCTTCCATATCGCTCGATAAGGCTTGCGGGGAATACTGAAGGTACTGACGGCTGAAAGCCGGAATCGGGACGATTTTTTCTTCAGAAACACCATAGGTGATGATTTTTTCTTTGACGGCGGTGTTGTTGCAAATAATTCTTCGGGGAATGGCAAAGATCAGTCGGAAGACAGGGGCCAGCAGTCGGCTCCGGTTCTTGGGGAAAAAATGTTGCACCGGCCCGGCATGAAAGGTCAACACACAACGACGACGGTTCAATAGACTGGCCAACTCGGCAACGAGGACCAAGATCAGGCCTTTCGGGGAATCGCCGTTCACATGAGTGTGAATTAGAAATCCCTGCCTGGCATGGCGGATGACCTTCTTTAGATAGTCGATTCCCCCTTGAACATCGAGATATTCCGCGCTTTTAATCTTTCTGCTCTTTCCGATGTTTAAAACGGAGCACTGGTGTCCGAGACTCTCCAAACATTTGCGTAGATATGAAACCCGCACCCCCCACCCGGCATGCGGAGGCGGATAAGAGCTGATCTCCAAAATTTTGACCTGTTTTTCTCCTGCCATGATTGACCTCTCCTCTTTCTTATTCTTCATGAAGGATGATAGTGCGAAGCTCAGGAAAAGGAGAGGATACGACGACCGCAGGTTCGGAAAGTTCAATCAAGGGTTTCCCATTTTCAAACGAGACAGCCGCGAACTTGACCTTTTTATCCAATTGCAGGAGAGCGGTCCCGTCTACGAACAGGGACGCCCCGCCGATCAGGGCGCAGCAGACAAAACCCCCGCTTTTATCGAGGCGGATCCAAGTCGCCTCCGCATCGGATATCCACCCCTTATAAGGGAAATGTTTCCCTTGGGAACGAGCGAAAGAGAAGAGGTCGGTCCCTTTCTCCCCCTCGACCACGAAGGCCCGGCCGGTCGCCTTGTCGGGCGAATCGGACGGCATCATTTCTATCGCCATATCAGGCGCCTTCTCCTTAAATGGAACAAGGAGGGTATGCAACGTGATCGGCAGAGAGGCTTTGACGCGGTATCGCGCGATCGGCGCCCGGACCTTTTTTCCATAGCCGATCGCGAGCCACCCCCCCTCCGGACCCTCTCCCCCGTTCAAGATTTCTACCGTTACCCCTTCTTTTTCAATTGGAATCACGGCCAGATGCGACCCCGCGGCGGAGTAACCAAAGATCGATTTCGCCTTCACCTCATTTATCAAATTCAAAGGGGAGAAATGAAAATATCGGTCTACTTCGTGCTCCCCGGCTCCGATCAGTTCATCCCGTATCAGCCAATATTCCGGTTTTAAAAATGCGACCGACCGTCGGTGGATGACCGGTTGCGGCAACCGGGAATATCCGTCGTGGGACCCTTCCACGTAATCAAATCGGGCGGAACGTATCCAGCGGCGGCATTCGACCTCCGGAGCTCTCGACCACTTCAGGCGCCCACTATAATGCGCCTGAGATCGCCCGTCGACGACAACCGAGTTATGTCCCTGAGTCTCCCGGAAGATCCGGTGCCACTCTACCGGGCCGTTGTATGTGTAAAAACCGGGATCGATCAAAAGAGGTTCCCCGTAGGCCGAGACTTCAATAGAAAGAGCGTCTGCATGTCCGTGGGCGGCCGAAGGAAGGTCGCTTTTGGAAACACCGGCGGCAATCTCTCCACAGTCGAAATTGAGATAATGGGCTTCCCGGTCCCATCCTGTCCTCATGATGTAGTATCCGCTTTTCGAAAGGGCCTTTGACTTTTCCGTCGGTTCCATCTCAACCAAAGCTTCGTAACGGTCCAAATCTTTACGATGCAGAAGCCACATCGCATCCGGCGGAAAGGGACCCGCCATCTTTTTTAAATCACCCCGTTGAAATAAGGCCGCTCCAATCGCAAGAAAAGGTCTGAAATCCCACAAAGAGGGCTGGAAAAGGTCGATCGCCTTCCCTTCATCGCCGTCTCCGATCATTGGAACCATTCCGTCCGGACGCATCATCTGCATTGAAAATTCGAATCCCTTTTCAAGGAGGGCGCCGACGCCGGAAGGGACCGCCAACCCAAGGCGTCTCCTCAAGAGAAAAGCCTGGAGGTAGAAACCAAGCGTGAAATGGTGGTAACCGGTCGCCTGTTCTACGGTTCCCCCGTCGGGATGAAACTGCCTCGGCATCTCTGCTTCGAGGATGGCCCAGCCCTTCTCTTTCCACCGCTCCGCCGGCCGGAGCTGAGGCAATAATCCTCCCAGGACCAAAAGGGCGGTCGCCTCTCCGATGAGGTGGTTATAGGGGCTGAAAAAGAAGGAGAGATGCTCCTCGATGTAGCCGCCATGCTGGTAGAGCGAATCGAGAAGGGTCCTCCGCCTTGCCGGACCAAACTCTTTTGCATCCTGAAAGAGCGCGCAGGCCCAACACCAGGAGAGGCTTCGGATCGCCACTTCCAGTGCGCTCGCCCAATTGATTCCGATTTTATAAGGATTCTCCCGAACCCAGTCCTCCATCATTTCGAGTCCGGCAGCGGCATACTTTTCATCTCCCGTCAACAGATATGCCTTGCCCAAAACGGCAAGGAACTGATGGCGATTCAGCTCCCAAACATATTTGACGTCGCCGATGCCGGCATTTCCGGAGAAAATGTCGATTCGCGTATGAAAAGAGGCGGGCCATTCCTTCCCCGAGATCGGGTCGGCGCGCCAGGCAATCCGGGAGCCGTAGCGAACGACATCCCCGAAAAGAGTAAACTGCCGACCGCAGACCTGGTCCGCCTCCTTTTTGATTTTCTGAATATATTCGGGATGGGCCGATTGCAGGCGGGCCACGACGGCCGCCAGGTCGCCGGAATCCAACCAGGGATTCCGAAAGACGATCCCCTCTCCCGGAGCGAAGAGCGGGGCGGTCGGATTTCTCTTCAGGCCGAGGGTGTATATCCCCTCTTCATGCCAGGCGCTCAGCATCGCCCCGGAACGGAAGAGGAGTTCCTCGAAACCCATTCGACGTAATTTTCGTAAAAACAGAAGGGACATCTATGCTTTATTTCTCGAAGTCAATTGTTTTTCAATTCGAGACGCAAACCATCGGTCTAAGTAGAATCGGTCCACCGCGGCAGACGCGCCGAAATGGCGGAGCCAATTTTGCGCGTATATAACCGATCGATGGCTGCTCCACCTTTTGAGCCTGCGATCCCACTTTTTCAATAAACCGTCGATGATATAAAGCGAGAGGATGGACGGAATCGGTTGGTTATCGAAATATCCGTTCAAGAAAGCGGCCGCATAAGCCTTAATCTTCTCCGGCGCAAACCAGGGCCGGGCCAAACTTAGGACTTCCAATTCCACTAAAAAAGCGGCGACATCGCTATAACACTCTCCCTCATATAAGTTTCCGAAATCAAAGACCTCTATCCCATCGGATGACGCCCAGACATGCCTCAATTTATAATCTCCATGCAGCATGGAGCAGGGGACTTCCGGACGAAAAAGAGCGCGAACCAAGGAAAGAACCGACGCGATCATCGGATCTAACCGGGTCATAGGAACGCCGTTTTCCGCGAGCCGCTCATTCCATCGCATCAATCGCGCCTCATACTGAGAGGCATCCCAAACCTTCCGGTAGGCTCCGTAGACCTCATGATGAAAGATTCGGAGCCATTCGCCGCACCGGTGAAAGTGCAGCAGACAGTCGGGGGGTTCCGCCTTGGCGAGGATGCCGAGGTCGCATCCCTTCGCCTGCTCGACCAAGAGCGCGTTGTATTCGCTCAAATAGTCGAACGGCTTTACCACCTTCAGACAGGGGCCTCGATCGGAAAAAGTACGTTCTGCCCGGGATAGCCCTTCATATTCCGCGAGGCAGAGGGAGATCGCTTTCTCCGAGATTTCATTTTTTTGATAACGGCCGAAATGAGATTCCCGGCGGATCTTGGCAATGATCCATTTGGTTCCCGCGCCGGGGAAAACGAGCTGGTACCGCAGCAAAACGGAATAACCCCGAATATCGGCTCCTTTCCGACAGACGACCGCCGGCGCGGACCCTCCTGCAAGGCCGGGGAAGTATGATCGCCATCGATTCTCGATGATCCGCCGGATGCCGGCCTGCATTTCCGAGATCAACGTTTTTTCACTGTTTGGGGGATGATTTTGATCTCCGTGAATATCGCCCTTATCGGTTCGGATGAATGGGCCTCCCTGATCCGAGGCGGAGACGGTCTTATTCACCCCGATCGCTCTTTCATCTTGTGATTCCACTCTTTTTCCTATCTTTTGAAATAAGTCTTCGTAATTTCGGACCAAGCCTCAAACTGAGCGATATTAAACAGGCGGTTGGCGAAACCCGAATCCGATCGGGCCCGACACGTAAAATCCCTCTCCGTCGGGCCCCCGATGCCGGATAGAATGGGTCATCCTTTCCACAATCTCCCGATCGGCCTTCCCGTCATTCAAAGCAAAGAGAACAACAAAACCGCACATTTCATCTCCTCAAACCATTTTTTTGTTTAAATAAAGATGCATTCCGAAAGGCGGCGGAGATCTCAAATCAAGAGGCGGTCCAACGCTTGTCGATGGCGGTGACAGACCCATCGATTATAGAGTCGTTCATGAAAGGAAACCTCTTTCATTTTTAAACGGCCCAGCCAATGACAGACCAGATGTTGGACCATAAACAGATTAAACAGAACGGAGTCCTTATTCAGCTTTTCATCATACCCCTTCAAAAAAGTCCCTCTCAGCCTATTCAGGGTGCTCTCTTGAAAAGAGGGTTTATTCAAAAATAGACCGAGCTGATGATAAAATCGGGTTAGATCATAATAGACCGACCCCGTTTGAAAAGTGGAAAAATCGACCGGGACGACCTCGCTTCCGGAGTACACCACGTTGCTCGGACAGAAATCGGCATGGACTCCCGCTATGGCGAACTCCCCGCCGCTGATCTCGCCGCGGGCCAGACGGAACATTTCCAAAATCTTCAAGCGCCTGTTGCGGTCCAACCCCCGCCGGCCGAATTCGACCAACTGTTTCAGGCGATGATCTACATATTCGACCATGGGCTCGAGCGACATCCGTTCTCCGACCTGGCGGGTCATCTCCTGAAACCCTCTCAACCACTTTCCCGCCGCAAGACAGGCCCTTTCCAACTCTTCGATCGCCGACGGACTCGGAAACCATTGCCCCTTTCGGATAATCAGATCGCGGAGGTTCATCCCCTCGACCTCTTCCAACACCAGCGCCGGGACCTCTTCAAAATAAGCGACCGCCTTGACGCTTTTCAAGTCGGACCTGCCCGCAAGCCTTTCCGAGATCAGACGAGCGGTTTCATACTCTTTCTGGAGGCGCATTCGGACCTTCTCCTCCCTTCCAGGCCCCGTATGGGCCTCCGGCCTCGGAATCTTGACGATGAGTCGCTCGACTCCTCTCTCTAAAACCGCCTCAATCCAAAAGAGATGCGAAAAAGGTCGCGTCAGCACCGATCGCCGTTTTACCTCGACGATATTGTTTCCATCGAACAGTACTGGAGCGCGCTCGATTAATCGCCCGATGGCCGCTTCGATTTGTGTCTTTAAATCAATATCCGATTTCAGAATAGAGCTTTTCATAACCGCGCGCCATTTTATCCACCGCAAAAAGATTTCGGACCCTTCCCTCTCCCCGTCGGCCGACCTCCCTTCTTCGGTTCTTGTCTTGAATGAAGGAGAGGATGGCCGCCGCGGTTTCGTCGGGAGAGCGGGGCGAAACCAGAATCCCGGTCTCCCCCTCGCAGATGATCTCCCTATTCCCCCCGACCCTCGTCGCGACCACCGGAACCCCGGCCGCCATCGCTTCTAGAATGGCAAGAGAAACCCCTTCCGAAAGGCTGGGCAATACAAAGAGGTCGAGGAGTGGAAGCAGATCGCCGACATCGGAACGCATCCCTAAAAAATGAACGTGCGGCTTCAGGCCGAGCCGATCTATCGCCTCTTCGATCTCCCCCTTGGAGGGACCATCCCCTATCAGAACGAGCCTTGCATGAGGGGCGCGCGGAATCACCCGCGCAACCGCTTCGATTAACATCGGAAAATCTTTGACCGGCCGGAAAACCCCGACGCTCCCGATCACAAAATCGGCGGGAGTCCATCCCAGTCGTCTTCGTCCCTCTTCCCGCTCTGACTCCAGTGGCAATTTTGGATTGATCGGAATCCCATTATGAATCACCGAAACTCGATTTGCCGGAATGCGCCACTCCTTTACCAACATCTCCCGAACCTCCCCGGAAACGGCGGCAAATCGTTTGATCCCACGGGCGAAAAACCGCTTCGCAACCATCCGCAAGGGGGATCTAGAGCGCGCACGGGAGACGCCCCATTCATAATCGAGTCCGTGCTGGGTATGGACGACGGAGCGGATGCCGGCCCATTTCGCGGCCAACACGCACTCCACCAGCGTTCCCCAGTTGTTCGAATGGACGATACGAACTTTTTCCTTCGCCAACACCGTCGCCAAACGGAAAGGGAGCATCATGTCATTTCCGGCCCGCTTATTCATTTCAATGACCCGGATCTCTTTATATCGTATTTTATCCTGAAGGGGACCGGAACGCTCCAGGCAGACAATCATAGGGTGGGATCCTCCTTCAAAAAGGGCGTTCGCCAAGTTAATCAAACAGTGCTCTTTCCCGCCCCCCTTTAGATGAGAAACGACCAGGGCAATTTGGGGATATCTATTTTTCATTTATCCAGCTTATCATTTTTTTAAAAAAGGACCAGACTCCGGAAACCTGTGCGATGAAAAGAAGGTCGCGGTGCCCGCGCCCGATATTAATTCGTTTGAGGGCGTAAAGATCGGTTTCCGAGTCGTTCAGGCCTGCCATCTGCGTTACGGCGCAAAGATAGCCCGCTTTTTTGAGGGCCTCCTTATCCCGCTCTCCAAAGTCGGCCGCCGAGCCGTTGGGATAGCTGAAGAGGAGACAGGACTTCCGGAGCCGCTCCTCGATTTCCCGCTTGGAAAATTCGATTTCGTTTGAAAGTTCGGTGTTACTGAGTGTCGAGAGAATTTGATGATTTATTGTATGCGAACCCCATTCGACCAAGCTCGAATCGGCTTTTGAGATTTCCTCCCAGGACAAAAAGGCATAGCGCTCCGGGCAACCCTGCGCTCCATCGATCTCTCCCAACTGAGTTTCCAAGTCGGAGATCATCTTCTCCCGCTGGCAGGGCGATATGCTCTTCATCGCCGTCAGGACGGTTTGGGATGCCTCTTCTCGCTGCTGAGACGCCCCCAACGGAAGCGTCAAGGAGACGCCGTCCCGCCTAAATGAGAATGAGTCCTGTTTGGAATGGTAGAGCATCAATCTAACTTTTTCCGTCCAAAGGAGGCTCGACGGGTTGCCGATATGACCCGTGGTCAAGAAAATGGCGCAAGGGATCCGATATTCCTCCAGGATCGGATAGGCGTAATCGAGATTGTTCTTGAAGCCGTCGTCAAAGGTAACGACCGAGGAATGGGGAGGGAGCGCCCTCCCGCTCGACAGCGCCGCAATCGCCTCGCTCAATTTGAGACAGCGGTATCTCTTCGAAAGGTAGCGCATTTGCCGGCGGAATTGCCTTTCATCGATGAAGTTTCTGGAGAGATCACCGTCTCCTCCATAGGTAGAGGGCAAGACACCGTGATAGGTCAGAATGACCAGCCGACGGCGGTTCAGCCACCGCGCCAAACGGAAGACCCCTAGGGAATAGAATAATCCGACCCAAAACAACTTCATCGTCAGCGAATCCGTTTTACGAATGCAAACGGGAGCCGATCGAGGATCGGACGAACATCCCCGATCAACTCATCCGTCAACGCCCTCAGCGGCCTGTTCCGCAAGAAATAGAGGACAATCAGATAGCCCAAACACCCGACGGTAAGAGAGGCGACCAGAACCCAAAAGGGATTCCACCCCAAAACGTGAGTCGTCCAGAGCTGACAGCTTTTTTCCAGTCCGATCAATGCCAGCGCCCCCGCCACAGGAAGCCCCTGCGGACCCCAGATGTCTTGAAGCGCTATCGGGCAGCTCCGCACCAGGAGAAAGAGGATTAAAGCCAGCGTGACCAGGTTGACCAGCGCCACCGCCGTCGCCACGCCGACGATTCCCCAGCGGCTCCCGACCCACGAGCCGATGATCAGTAAAATGAAAACAACCCCCCTTCTTCTGACCTCCGGACCGACCGACCCGGTCGCATTGATGACGGCGCTGGTTATTTGCGTCAGCACCCTCGGAAACCCCGCCAGGCAGAGTATCTGAAAAGGGACCACGGTCGATACCCATTTGGGACCATACATCAGGTGAATGATCTGCGGGGCCAAAACAATCAAACTTCCAAAAACCGGGTAGCAGAGAAGAGAGAGCGACAGAACGGTTTTTCGGAAGGCGGCCCTCAATCGCCCCGGATCTTGATGGATCCTGGCGAACGCCGGAAATAAAACCGTATTCATCCGGGCGCTGAGTTCCTTGACCGGCAGATCCATCAGGTTATAAGCCTTCCCGTAGAATCCGAGCGAGACCGCCCCCAATCCCTTTCCGACGATGAAATTATCGACATTTTCCGAAAGGTAGATAAACGTGCTCTTCAGGGAAACTCCCATTCCAAAACCGAACAGGTCCCGGAGCGCCGCCGATGTCGCCCGAAGACTCGGCCACCAGCGGGCGGCCAGAACCAGGTAAATCTTCTCCGCCATCCCGCCGGCCAGTTCCCCATAAGCCAAACTCCAGACTCCAAAACCCCGAAAAGCCAAAATAGAGGCCAAGCCGAGTTTCACCGTATAATCGAGAATGCTTCCGACCGTCATCGCCTTGAAGTTCATCTCCCTGCGCAGGAGGGCGGAGGGGCATATCCCGACGCATCGAATGATGAAGTTGAATGACATGACCGCCATGACCTCTCCGACCAAAGGATCGCCGAAATAGGCTCCCACAAAAGGAGACGCCGACAGTAGGCTGACGCAAATCAGGCTATTGATGATCAGCGTCATCACAAACATCGTGGCGACATGATCGGGACGGATCGTCTCTCTTTGAACCAGCGCCATTCCAAATCCGAACTTGACCAGCCGGGTGGCCAACCCCGTAAAGAGAATCGCAAGACCCATGACGCCGAAGTCGTTCGGGGCAAGCAGTCTTGCCAGGACCATGCTCGTCAGGAGGTTTAGAAACTGAAGCGCCCCCCGCTCCACAATCGTCCAGGCCACCCCGGATTTCACGGCTCGGTTCAAGTTATCTTTCATGATCATTCCGGTCGTGGATACCCGACTCCTTTTTGGATATACAGCCCGACAATACGGCGTCCAGCCCCCGGGTCAGGGTCCGAATATCATAGCCGGTTTTAAGATCCTCCGTCGCGCCGGATGTCTTCCGGCCTCTCAGATGGTCCTCATAGGACAATCGGACCGCTTTGATCACCTCTTCCAGCCGGTCCGGGTCGGCCACATATCCCAAGCGGTTCGACAGGATGAAATCGGCGGTCATCCCCGCGTGAGCCAGCGCCAACACCGGCTTTCCGATGTAGAGATATTCGAAAATTTTCCCCGGAATTTGGGTGTCCGTTTCCGGTTGGACGACCAGCAGAACGTCGGACGCATACATCATGGAGAGGCATTCCCTGTGCGGCAGATGAGGGATCCGCCTTATTACATCTTGCAGGCCCAAATCCTTTGCCTTCTCTTCCAGAGAGAAGTCGCCCAACAAGACCGATCCGATAAAATCGAGCCGGATCTCCTTCTCCGAAAGAACGTTCTCCCCGATCAGCCGTTGCACCGCCTGGAGCAGTACGAGAGGATTCCGCTTTCTGTACAGCGTGCCCGCATGGGTGATCCGGAAAGGACCTTCCGCTCTTTTCGGAGAGAGTCCCTGAAACTCTTCGGGGTCAAATCCGTTCGGAATGGAAGCAAACTTCTCTTTCGGCTCTCCGGGATAATGGAGGGCGAAATCTTTCTCCATCCGATCGGTATTCAGGATCACCTTATCTGCCGCGCCGACCATCCAACGCTCCAATCGCTCGATGCCCCGCTGCCTCCAACGCTGTTTTTCATGCTCCTGCAGCCACGGTTTTCTGGCCCAGGGATCTCGGAAATCGGCGATCCAGGGTTTGGCAGTCAGGCGTTTCAAGGCCCAACCGATGAGATGAGAAGAGTGGGGCGGCCCGGAAGTATAGAGGAGATCGATCTTCCCATTCCGAATGATCCGCCACCCTTTCAAAACCGCCGAGGGGAACCAGCCGATTTCAGCGTCGGGAAAGGTCATGAGAAGACTCAGCGTATCTTTGATCCGCCGCCAATAATAAGTCGGTTTCGCCTTCTTGAATGCCTTCTCTCCGGACGGGGCCGCAACAGGGCCGTCTCCGTTCTTTCCGATCAGGCTGTTTCGTGTGCGGATCAGGGCCGCCAGACCCCGGAATACCCGAGATCGGTAGACGGAAACTCCTTCGGGCGTCCGAAGACCGGAGTCGACGGAACCCGGATACGGATCTGCCGTCAGGACCGAGATCTTCCAAGCATGCGCTTGAAGGTATTTCGCAAAACGCCGACTCCGATGGGTCCCTGCGGAAGCGCTGGGAGGGAAATGAAACGCAATCATCAAAAGGTGTTTCATCGATTTAGCCCCTCGACCATGCAAGATGATCCCGCTCTATCGGAAAAGATTCTCCATCGGCCACAGGCTCGGCATTCCCATCATCCTTCTCTTGTATGTTCCGAAGCGCCGCCGTGAGACCTGCCAACCAATAGAGGATCTCTGCATAAGGCCGATTGATGAAGAAGGCCGCAGTCAGAAAACCGACCAGGGCCACCTCGATGGCAAAACTCTCATAATAGATCCGTCGGCTTATGGTCTGTTTCCGGATCGCATGGAGTTCGAACAAGGTCGACAAGATAAACCCCATGAAACAGATCAACCCCGCTATCCCCCAATCCGATCCGACCCAGAGATAGGTGTTGTGGACGGCCCGTTCCTCGCCCCCATGAGCCGCCACGATCTCGGGGATATAGACGGGGCTTAAGATGTCGAACCCCCCGCCCCCGGTGCCGAGAGGATGGTCTCTTATCAGTCGAAGGGCCCCTTTCCACGACTCGATCCGGCCTGTCGCCGAACCATCTTGCTCATAGTCTACAATCGTCCATTGACGCTCGATGAAAGTTTTATCTACGAGGAACAAAAAAAGAACGCCTGCCAGAAGGCCCATCCCTACGAGTTGGAAGCGGAGCCTCCCCTTCGCCAGGAAAAGCCCGGCCACTATCGCCGCGCCGATCGCGACCGTGGCCCCCCGGCTGTTACAGAGAACGAGGGTATTCAGCACGAACGGCGCCGCCGCCAAACAGATGGCCCTCTCCCGGAGGTTGCCGATCAGGAAAATGATTCCGATAAAAGGGAGCGCCGTCACCAGATGCGCGGCCGCGCTGTTGTCACTGTCGGAATCGGGCCCCCCTACACCGTAGAGCCGGCCCCCACGCCGGGTCGGATCAATGAAGGCGTCGACTCCCCAAAGGAGCCCTCCCAAAATCATCACCAGCACAAACCACCGGAACTCCTTTGGGGTACGAACCGTCCCTACGATCAGAAAATAGAGGAGCGTCAATTTCGCGATATCCTTCAGATAGTGGACGCTCCGGTCTACGGAGACGGCAAAAGGGGTCACCGACAGCGCCACGATCAGAAAGCAGACCAGCCATTTCGTCTGGGGGTGGCGAACGATCATCGTATCGAAGAGGCTGTAACCGTTGAAAAGATAAGTCAGCAGAAGCACCACGGCCGCCAACAAAGACCATCTCAGGTCGGGAAGCCCCTTTCCCCACCAATGAAGGGGAGGATGGGCGTAGTAATCCAGGAGATAAGCCAGCAATCCGTAGAACGGCCCCCAAAAGCTGAAAACCAACCCTCCGCAGTAGGCAAAGATCCAGGCAAAAGCCGTTTTAGACATGCTCCTTTTCCTTATCTGTTTTGGCGGAGAGCTCCGCGCCGAGCGGCCGGAACTCCGCCATCGCCTCCATCGGCAGGAGCCGCTTCCCGCTCCGGGTTCCAGGTGACCTGGACCCGCCCCATCAATCCTTTGATGATTCCGTAGAGCGCCGCGGTATTCACCATGCAGAAATAATAAGGAATCGTGATAATCCTGATCCCCTTAATACGAAAGGTAGACAGCCCTCCCCCCGCCAGCGCCAGCAGATAGAAAAACCCCTGGGCATACAGCGAAAGGCGGTAAAAGCCCCCCCTTCCCGACAGAGCAAGGTTGGAAAGGAGCAGCACTCCCAGCCAGATTGGCATGCACCATCGGAGCACCTTGTGGGAGAGCAACTGGAATGAAAACCAGCCGAAACGGAACGGATTCAGAAGTCCTTTCATTTTACGGAGGGCATAGACGCTCCGATTGACAACCCGAACCTTCCTCCGGAACTCCTCTTCGTACCGAACCGTTCCCCGCTCCTTGCAAACCGCCTCCGGTTCATAGACGCACCGGAACCCCTTCTTCACGATTTGAAGCGGAACGACAAAATCGTTGATATCCGATTCGCGCAACGGCTCATAGAGGCCTCGTCGAATGGCGAAGATCGCCCCATCCGAACCGACCATCGACCCTCTCCAGGTTTCATCGATTTTCAGAAGCCGTTCGTAATTCCAATAGCAGTCCTCTTGCCAGCCGACCGACGAACGGTCGGTGTCGATATATTGCGATTCCCCCGTGACGCACCCCACCTCGGGATCATGAAAATTCCGGACCAGTTTCTGAACGGCGTCGGGTCGATACAGCGCGTTCGCATCGGAGAAAAGAAGGATCTCTCCCGAGCTCCTTGGGACCGATTCATTCAACCCCCATGTCTTACCGCGGCGCGTCTCCATCCGGTTCAAGACCACCCCCTGCGAAGAGAATTCGCGGACAATCTCATCCGTCCGGTCGGTGGAGCAGTCCGAGACGACCAGGATCTCAAGCTTCTCCTTGGGATAGTCGAGGGCCAGGCTGTTCCGCAGCTTCTCGCCGATCACCCTTTCCTCGTTATAAGCGGAGATCATCAGGGTAACCCTCGGCTCGATCTCCCCACGGGCAACCTCCTTCCCGCCGACCAAGGCTGTCAGCGCTCTCAATAAAAGCGGATAGCCGAGATAGACGTAGGATACAAGTAAAATCGCCGTCCAAAATAAAATTGTCATCATGTCAATACTCCTCAATACTCCACCTCTCCCCGCGCATATCTCCTACGGAATGTGCTTCACGATCCGGGGACCGAGCCATTGCGTAAGCCGAATCGGGCAGCGCCGCCAGAGACCGATCGCCAGGCGATATTTGGCATTCTTCGGACTCAAATCGGGAAGCGGCGCCCCCACCGGAAGCAGGTACTGCCAGTAAAGGGGAACCGGCTTCGCCCCCCACTGCTCCTTAAACTTGTACGTCCCCTCTCCGGGGGTCGATCTTCCGAAGTCGAACCGTTCGAACCCGCTTGAGATCGCCCACCGAAGCGCTTCCCAGTAGAGGAGGGTGTTGGGACAGAGGAAATTATATTCCCGGATGGAAGAGGACCACGGGATCTCCAGTGTGTCCCTAAAACCCAAAACCAACCCGGCCGCGACGGGACGGTCCTGGTAACGAACAGATAGAATCTTCGTGGAATCGTCGAAACGGGCCAGGATCCGTTCGAAGAGCCGTTTGGAATAGACCGGCGTCCCCAAGTCTCTCATATTGACGGAGAAGACCTGATAAAAATCGGCAAGAAGCTCCGCCCCGCCGATCGAGAAAGAGAGATTCGATTTTTGGGCCTTTCGAATATGGTTTCGAAGCTTGGTACCGAGCGCCTTCCACTGCCCTTCCGGATCTTTTTCCAGATTCAAGATCATCGTCACCTTGTGTTCTTTGGTGGCGGAGAGTTGCGGCCTCTTTCTAAAATGGCGCAGTTCAACAAAATCGACCTTCTCCTTTTTGACAATCGTTTCGGCCTCGGCGAGGAGCCGCGCCTCTGCCTCCGGACGATCCGAAACCAGGCCGCCGTAATTGAAAAACGGCATGGAGACGAGGAACCGTCCGAAGAGGCGGCTCTTCATGAGGACGAGCGGAAGGATTCCGACGATTCGCCCCTCCTGCCGGGCGGAAAGATAATAGGTTCGATGTCCGAAACTCTCCTCCACCACCTCTTTCCATCCCCACCGATGGTAGACGACCGACTCCGGATGGTCCCCGACATACCGGTCCCACTCCGACGCGCTCTTCTCTTCTTGACAAGTGATCTCCATATGTATCCTTCTTTTATTTGGAAACGGACAACCGAAGCATCCGCTCCAAAATATGATCCGATATCTCTTCCGGAGACCGGTCCGTCGTCACGATTTCATGAGGATCCATGCAGATCGCCCTCCGATAGAGTTCCCGGAACCGCTCGATCTGTTCGATGCTCAAATCTTCCTTCCGCGCATGGATCACCTCCGCCCGGTTGTCGAGAAGGACAAAGAGATCGGGTTTCGGAAAAAATCGGCAGACAAGGTAACGAAGAAAAGGATAGTTTCGAATCGGGTTTCCTTTATAAAGGTAACGGAGGTCGGTGATATAACGATCCGAGACCACACATCGCCCTCTTCGGACTTGCGGGAAAACTGATTTGAGATACCGGTACAAGAGCTCCAAATAAACGGCGGAATAAAAGAGCATTCCTTTCACGATGGACTTAAGCCATTTGAAAAAAAGAAAAACGAAAGAGCCCGTCCCCCTCTTGACAAACCGTTCGGCGAGGCGGCCTCCCCAGGGCTCCAAGACCGGGGTGATCCCCGCTTTCCGGAGCCGCCGGACCCACGGCGTTTCCATCTGCCCCCAGGGGCCAAGGTAGACTGTTTCAATTTTCAACCCATGAATCGCCTGCGAACGTTTCTTGATCGCGGCCAACACCGTGCTTTTTCCCGAACCGTCTGGACCGACCAATGCGATCACTTTTCCCCGCGGTCTAAAGAGCCTCCAGCAGTTCATCCGGTACCGATAGTGCGTCCGCCGATTCCCTTTTTTATGTCGACAGACCGCTCGAATAAATTCCTTCCGCAGCCTGGCCCGGTCCCGCAGGCTTTCCTCTTCTCCTGTCATAAATCGGGACGCCCGTTCGAACAGGTCCGACAGACCGAACATCCGAAGGTGCTGCCGTATGCAATCCCAGTCGATCTCTTTCCTCAACAGTTCACGAATCTGCTCTTTGGACTCCGGCCGGCTGGTGTTGCGTCGAAGCAGGTTATGCCAGACCAGATGAATCACCAGCTCTTCATCCGAAAGGAAATAATACCCGCCCCGCCGAACACGCCTCGACAGGGCTTCTTCCCGGTCCATGTAGATGAGCCCCTCTTGGACGATCTCTTCGTGGATATCAATGCAAAGATATTCCCCCCCCCGGTAGCGGACACAGACCGTTTTGTGTGGAAATTGGGGCCGCCCCTTTTCCAGGAACCCGGATCGCGCCAGGATGTCGAGAAGGGCGCTCCTGTCCGAAGGGCGAACTAAAAGATCGACGTCTTTGAAGGGATGATCGGGCTGAAGATCCCCCCTGAGGAGGCAATATCCGATCTTCGATCGGTCGATTTGGTCCAGGACCGGAAGATAAGAGGCCGCAGTTCCCTGTTGGGATATCCGCTCCGATTGAATCATGGCGCCGGCTGCTTCACCACAATGGCATAAGGAGCCGCCATCCCTTGGTGCCAGGCTAAGACATTAAAAGAGAGGTCACGGGCCAATGTGGTGGGGGTACGGTTCTGCTTCACCGAGGTCAATTGGGTCCCCACCGGAGGGGTGCTGAACGGGGTGGTCACCCGGGCCCTTACATAGTAAAGAAAGTCGCTCCCCCCTACGGACGCCGCCTGCCAGTCGACCGGCGCAGTTGCAACATTGGGCCAGAGTTGAACCGATCCACTTTTAGCAAAGTTGTATGCGCCACTCTGGGGGGCGAAGGAAACCCATACAGTGCCGTTCCAATATTCCCAAGTGACCGCCCCTCCGATCCCACCCACCGATAACTGAGCTCTTAGGTAATCGAAGGGCATCGGCTGTCCGATATAAACGGCATCATCGTAATCTTGGATCATCTTGGTTGTGACGGCATGCTTCACGTCGCCGGACTTGGTATTGCCTGCAGCAGTCGTCACATTAGAGAGGCTATTGTAAAAGGCGCTATAGCACCATGCCGCACTCGGAATCGCCTCCGAAGGATCACTTAAACGCCGGGGTAGGAGGTCCCATGAGGCCGTTTCGGGATGGTACTCCTTTGATTCGATCTGGTCTTGGGAGGAACCGACCGAACGCTCCCAGACGGCCCAGAGACGATTTCCATCCGTCAGTAAACTTGGATAGGTTCCCAGTTGATCGGCTAAGACGATCGGATTCTGCCAGAGGATCCCGTCAAACTGGGTATGGCGGATTCCATTTGAATTAAAGACCAAGTGGATCCTTTCTTGATTGTCTACCACTACCGAATAGGCAGACTTGGACGGAAGCGCCGAGGTGACATGATAAATCAATTCGGAAGGCTGCCATAGATTGGGGGCGTCGTTGTCGAACCGCCACCGCCACTTAAAGTCCAGATTTTGGTGATAATAGATCAAGGCCAACCTATTTCCGAAATGGGCAAATACCGCCGTCTCATCGGCATCGGGTCCCGGCAAATCGGCCGTGATGGCATCATTCCAAGTAAACCCGTTATCCGGCGAGTGTTTCACGACGATGCTGAATTCTGAACCACTCCGGTAACGGTAGGCCGCCCAGAGAGAGGCGCCGTCCCGCATCACCACACCGTTGTACCCCGCCGTCGAGGCATTGGCATCGTACACCACACTGCTCCGCTCCACCCGCCAATTGTCTGAGAGCGGCTGATATTGAAGCTTCAGGAACCCGACGTCCGCGCCGGCGCTTACGGAATCACCGTTTTTGGAGTGTACAACATAAATATCGTTGTTTGGGGCCATCATCACGTCCGCAAAGGTGTTATTCACAGCCACCAACGATAGGGTCTCCGGCCAGTTCTGTCCATTATCCCTGGAAATGGCCAGGACGAGGCCCCCTCCGGCAGTCGCCGGCGAACCTTTCTGATAAACCATGGCCAACGTTCCGGAGGCGGCCCGAACCATTTTCCTCTGATTTTGAAACGAGAGGGCGTAGGTCGAGGTGCTGGTGAGGGACTGCGCCGACGCGATCGAATCCGACCAGAAAAAGAGTATGACCCAAACGAAATGTAACATTCTGATGTTCATGATTCTTGACATGTTACGACCTCCCAATCCCTATAATGTGTATAATGTGTATCTGTACAATCTCACTCCTGACTGCCCCGCACAAAGAGAGAACCCTTGTTCTAGCGGTTGTTTCGTTGCAAACATCATTGTTCAAGTCGCTCCGAAAGATTGACCTGGGACAGAACATTGAATAGATTTTTCCTAAGCCAAGCAGGGTTGTTCAAAGCCGATGTCCCGTAGCGCACATGGATATGTATCTGTTGTATCCAGCAGTAATAAAATAAAGGCCTCAACCATTCCATCGAGATGGAAAACACGCGGCAATATTTTTCGACCAGGGGATGGGCCAACAGAGGCTGGAGGTCCGAGCCGATCCGCTTTGTGACCGCCTCTCCCAGACTGGCTTTTTCCATGAGACTCTCCGTTCGAATCAGGAAATAAAGAAGATCGACGAGCGGCAACCCCGTCTCCTCCGCCGAGTCCCAATCGATCACCCCCGTCAGCCCTTCTGCGGGATCGAATAACAGATTCCCGATCCAGAAATTTCCATGCGCAAAAACCAACGGAACCGGCTGATTGAGAAGGCGCTCCCGAAGATAGCGGCCGAGTTTATCATAGGCGCTCGCAAGATCGTGACGCGCGGCAAGGCCTCCGACCTGTTCGATCATCGGCCGGAAATGCCGGTTCCAGATCTCCAGGTCCAAAATGGCGTCCTTTCGCGAGAGGGTCTGCAGCCCCATTAAAAACCGCACCCCTTCGGACATCACCTCTTCGAGTTCCCGGGGCGATCTCAAATAGCTCGTCCCCTCTTTTCCGGGAAGCGCCGTCTCCATCGAATAAAAATTCCCCTCCAACCGACCGGTGAGAACAACCTTGGGAATCATTCGGGAAAGGGGCAGATCGGCCGCCGTCGCTTTACCGACAGTCGCAAGGGCTTTCGCATTCTCCTCCAACCTCAGCCCGGCGGCACCCCGCAAGGTTAATTTGACGATATACGGTCGGTCTCCTTCCACCCAAACCGTCTGACAACCTGTCTTTGAAGCCCTTTCATCCGTCACCCGAATCTCTTTTCCCAACCCCTCGGATATCTCCCGAAGCAGCGCCTTCAATGTCCGAGGGTCAAGGCGCTCCTCGGTCGAACCCGAAAAACCACCCCCTCCCCACGATAAGACCGCGCGAGAAAATCGCTTTATCATATTTTTGGACGAACAGATCATAAGGCCAGACCGATGACTGAAACAAAGATCCAGCCGATCTTTTTTGGCGGCCGCATCTATCTCCCTCCGGATGAACAGAAGTTGCCTGCCGTTTGTCGTCTTTGCGCCGCCTCACCCCTTACGAACATTCGATGGAGTTTTTCCTCCACTCTTTCCTTCAACCGTTCATGCATGGCATAATATTGCTTCCCTTCAGAAATCTCTTGATGTATCGGAAGCGGTCCTTTCCCGTCGATGAACATCCTGATGCATTCGGCAAGGATCTGATGCTGGCGTCGGCTCACTTTGGCCCGGAGACGTTCGATGCTCGGACAATCCTTAACGTCAATGACCTCCCGATATAGGATCTCCCCTGTGTCGACCCCTTCATCGACGAAATGGACCGTCACGCCGACCGGATCGCCATTGAACACCGACCATTCCGTCACATTCATGCCGCGGTACTTCGGCAGCAATCCCATGTGGGCATTCACCGTGCCGATTCTGGGAATATCAAGGAGGCCTCGGCGAATAATGCCGGTTCCTCCCAGGATCAACAGGTCCGGAGCCAACTGTTTCAAAAGATCAATCGATTCGGCGCCGTTTAGATCTGGGACGCGGAAATAAGCCGCCCCCTCTTTTTGCGAATAGGCCGATAGGGAAATCGCACGGGTCTCATTCTTATTCAATTTTGGGACATCCCTCGAAGGAAGTCGAAGCGCCTTGCCGAGCCCTTTTCGGCACAATTGCCCGAAAGAATACTCCCTTATTTTTTGAACGATCCGCGCAGGGGTCAGGGGAATCTCTTTTCGTATTTCTGAGACGACGGCCTGAACCGGAATTCCCTCGAACCGGAGACCGTACAATATCTCTTTGGCTTTTTCGCTTTCGTCCTTGGATAAAATAACGACCTTCACCCTTCCATCCTCTCTTCAAGGCGTTGCATCATCCGATCTTCCAGCATCAAGGCGTCGGCAAAATATTTCGCCGCCCAATTGGGATATCCATATCGGATATACTTCCCCCAAATCGGTTGGGAACCTTTGATTCCTCCACGGATCCCCCCGTTTCTCGATCCGAGGTCCTGGGTCGATTTGACATTATCGTTTATTTTAAGCGCCGCATTGAGGTAGCGGATATCCCCGGTTTGTTCAAATAGCTTGAGCCAGATAACGGCCATTTGCGCATTGCCGGTCAAGCACGAAAACGTAGCCGCCGCTTTCCATCGGTCGTCATATTGGGCCGCCAGGAACTTCCGGATTTCGAATCGCTTCAGCAGGACCTCGGCCGCCGACGTTGCGGCGTCGAGATATCTCTCCCGCTTCAGAAGAAGCCCCGCTTCCAATAAGCCCCGGAGGGTATAGGCAATCGTATGCGTATAGGAGTTCGATTGCTCGTCGAACGCGCATCGAGAGAACCAGCCGTTCTCCTGCCGGTGGGAGCAGACCCAATCGAAGTGCCTCACGGCGCAATCCAAATACCGACTTTTCGAAACGACCTCATGGAGCATCAACAAGGGCCAGGCGGCGGTGGTATGATAGACGGTCGGCGTATTCCGATAAGTACAGCGCCGCCACGCCCCGTCGGGATCTTGCATCTCGACCAGCCAGTCGCCAGCCCGCCTCGCCGCCTGGAGGTACCGTTCGTCGGCGGTCTCTTGATAGCTCCGCACCAACCCCTTCAGAATCTGCGCCGTGTTGAAGACGATCGGCTGCGGCGCGGCGTCGATGTGCCCCCCCTGAAAGGCGCCGTCGCTCATCTGGATCGAAACGAGCCAATCGGCCATCCGAAGGGCCCGGTCGCGATATTCGGAATTTCTCGTGAGGCGGTAATAATCAAAAAAGGTAGGGACAATATAGCCGGTCGTCTCAGGATAAGAGGCGGTCCAACCGGTATCGAGCCGGTAGCGCCCTGCGACCCCTCCATCTTTGTTGGCGTCCTGCGCGCGACAGAGCCAGGCCAGAGCGGCTTCAAGGTGATTTTCGTTTCGGCGCGCGCCGCCCCCTTCACCGCTGAAACCGAGGTAGTCTTTGACCAGGACCTTCAGATGCGATATCCGATACGCCCGGACGGAAACAAGTTCCACCATTGTCTTCATAGAACCCCCTTTCCCTTTCCGATGCCGAGCAGGCGGCGCAGGCTTCGGGCCAGGCCCGATCCTCTCGGCCCGCCGGAAATCAGCCCTTCCGATAGGGCCTTTTGTCTACAGGCCGCGTGATCGTAATCGACGCGGTGAAAGCGGACCAGTTCCGATGACGAATCATAGACAAGGAAGGAAGCCCTCGGATCGTTGTCCCTAGACTGGCCGACGCTGCCGGGGTTGATCAGATAATACCGGGAAGGATCAAGCGCAACATCGCGGTTTCTCACCACTTCAACGGCCGTTCCTTCGCGTCCGTCCCAACTGTAGACGATTGGATGGTGGGTATGGCCGAAGAAGCAGATCCGATAGCGGCCCCACCGTTCCCTGAAATCGCGAAACATCTCGGCCGACTGATCTGCGCTTTTCACATATTGATGAGGGCTCCGAAGGGAGCCGTGGCAGAGGACAAAACGATCGTCGATCACTCTCTGCTCGGGCAGTTCCAAAAGATACGGTTTATGCCGCGGCGCCAGACGGTCCCTCGTCCAGAGAATCGACTGCTTCGCCCTTTGCGAGCAATAGGTCGGCTCTGCATTCCCCATCGCGATCAAGTCGTGGTTGCCCGTAACAGCCTCGATTTGCGCGTTTCGGAGCAGATCCAGGCATTCGTTCGGGTTCGTGTAAAAACCGACGAAATCCCCGAGTCCGATCACCTTGTCGATCTGAAGACCGGATAATTGCTCCATGACCGACGTCAAGGCCTCGACGTTTGAATGGATATCGGATAGAACGGCATAACGCATTTCAGGCGACCTTCCCTCTGATGCGGCGCAATTTAAGGCTTACATACTGAGCGGAACTCACCACCCAAGGATACGGGTCGTTCCAGGCGAAGACATTGTAGACCTTCCGTTTTCGATACGATAAGATCCACTCCCAAAACGACATCTTATTGTCGGATCTCGAATCCAAGAACGCCTTGACGTCCTCTTTAAAAGAGAGCCAACGGATATCGGTTCGATACGCGTTGTTTGCGCCGGCGCCGATCCCGTCCCCTCCCATGCAATCTTCGTAGGCAAGGTAAGGGAGGTTGACGCCGGCCGCGGCCCCCAAATAGTTCCAGAGATTATAACGGGGATTGATCTCCAAGAGGTAAAACCGGTTGGACCTCGCATCGCGCTTGAAATCCATTTTTACCACCCCCTTGAGCCGCAGCTTTTGTCCGATCTCCAAACCGAGGCGCCGGACGGTCTCCTCTTTGACAAGCCTCAAGTAGGTGCTGACGCCGGAACCGGAGGGATAGGTCCTGATCTTTCTGCCGATAAAATAGCCGAGAGGCCGGGCGTCGCCGTCGAAGTAAGCATGATAACTGTAAATTTCGTCGTCGCCTCCCGGAACGGCCTCTTGAACCAGAAAATGGGGATCGTAGGCTTGCATCTTCGGATAAAGATGTTCCAGCTCCGATCGATTTTGGATAAAAATCACCTTCTGAGGTTTTCCGCCGAGCTCCCCGATCAGGCCGGAGCGAAACCAACCCCGCCTCACGGCCGGCTTTAAGACGCAAGGGAATCGGAGACGACCCAGAATATCCTGAATATTTTCCGCCTCATCGGATAAGAGCGTTTCGGGAATCGGAAGATCTTTGGAGCGGGCCAATCGTGTAAACAGCACCTTATCGACCAGCGCCTCCACGACCTCCGCGTCCGGCATACTGAACCGGTAGAAGCTTTCCAGCCGAGCGCGAAATTTCGAGATCAGCATGAGAGAGTGATCGTCTCCGTAAAATAAGACCGGACGGCCTTCGCATGAACGGCCGAACGTTTCCATCGCCCGGACAAACGCCTCTTGAGAAACGTGAAGGTCTGGAACCATCACCCGTCTGGAACAATATCGCGAATAGAACGTCCGATCATCGCCATGAGACGACATCACCGCTACCGACAACCGCGCCGCTCCCAACGCCCTCACCAGGTTCAGATTTCCGAGGACGACCGCCTCGACGGGCCGACGCGAGGAGCCATTTTCGCCGTTTTTAGAACCGGAACGTCTCATGTCCGCGTTCTCCATCAAAGTGCGACCCTCGTCCACGCTTTCCGCAATCGACTCTTGATCAGAGGCAACCCGACTTGAACGGCAAAATCAAGACGCGAAGAAAGCGCCGGCTTTGCAAGGTAGAGGGCGCGAGTGGTCCTTGTCTTTTGAGACCACTCCTGTTTGTAGCCGTGGTCTCCTCTCAAGAAATCGAACTCGGACGCCCCCTCTTCAATCGCATGCCTGAGCGCCGAGGCCCGCAACACCAATCCGACGCTGTATTTATACCAATCGGGATCGAAACCGCTCTGGTAGTAATAAATTTTCCCGAGATAGCGGTAGCAATAGAGGAGCGCGACAATCGCGCCGTCGACTTTGAGGCCGTACAATCTCAACCAGCCTTTTCTCAGAAACCGCTCCGCAATCTGTTGGTGAAACACCAAATAGCGGTCCGAAGAGAAGCTATGGTTCGATTCTTTCGCGACCCAACGACGGCGATGAAGAAACCCCAAATGCTCAATCCCCTCTCTCACCGTGAAGGGATCCTCCCACAGAAAAAATTCGGTCTTAAAATTTTTAAACAACGTTTTGGTCCGGCGTCCGATGTTATACTGCAGATTCTTTCCCAGCGTCCCGATGAATCGATCATAGGATATGTCCAACGGAATATAGGTGCAGTCGGCGGACGGTTTTTGGTGAATCAGGTAACGCTTCTCCTTATAAAACCGGGCGATCTCTTCCAGGTAAGGGAGCTCTTCCGGGATGTCGGTCAGATAGAGCGTATCCCATTCGGATGAAACCTCCTGAAGATAGCCGCACAATGCCGCCGTGACCTCCTTCTCCATCTCCGGAGCGGAAATGACCCCCAAATAATCGGGCTTGACCTCCTCGCCGAAACCGAGAAACCGCAATTCCCTGACCCGAAAGGGTCTGCGGAGTTTCTCCATCCGGTAAAAGGGGGCCATCCCGCAGAGGGTCTCATTTTCATCCCGAAAAACAATGATAAAGAGCTCTTTCCCCTCCTTAAAAACTTCCCACCATGTCCGAACCCACTCCCAGGTCAGAAAAACACTCCGGTTCCGGCTCAAATTCAAAAGGACATCCCACTCTTTTTCGAGACAATCGAGTCCCTGTTGATCAGACACAAGCTTTATCGTTTTAATTCGCATTTTCTACAAGATGGCCCATTATCTCTTCTAAAAGAGGGGCGACCTTCCTAAAATCAGGCCGGGCTCCGACCACTGCGATAACTTTCATAAAGAGAATGCCTCCTCGTAAACGATGGAAAGCCCTTGCGCGGTCAAAACCTCTCTTACGGAGCCAAAACAAAAATCGCAGAGGAGACGCTTGAGCCTGGATTCCGTTTTTTCAAGATTAATGTAATGCCTGAATCGGGAAAGGCGACTCCCGTCGATCCTCGGCTGTTTCGGGTCAATCTCCCAGGGATGAAGGTAGATGATCGCCGGGGCCTTCTCCCTTTCGTTAATCTGTCGAATCCCCCACCGGATGAACTGATAAGGAAAAAGACGAAAGTAACCTCCTCCCGCCACCGGCACATTTCTTCCAAATAGTTTGACGGTCGATAACGGAAATTCCAAGAATGGCCCCCCAGCAAGGGGATGGTAGTAGGGAAGCCGGGCGGTATTGGGAATCCCGTAACGGTCATGATGGATCGGAAAGATACTCGAATCATACTGGAATCCCAACTCCTGCAAGATATCGAGACACCAGAGGGTCTCGCGAACGATCGAATAGCTCGCGGCGCGATAACCGACGACGGGGACGCCGCAGAGGTCTTCCAGGATTCCCTTAGCGCGTTCCGTATCGGCCCGGAACTCCTCCCGTGTCATATGGTAGATGAGCCGATGGCGGTATCCGTGTGAGGCGATTTCGTGCCCTTCCTGATGAATCGCCAAAACCACCTGGGGATATCGCTCCGCGATCCAACCCAAAATGAAAAAGGTCGCCTTGACTTTATGAAAGTGAAGGAGTTCCAGGAGGCGCCAGGTATTCCCGACGACCCGGCTCTCGAAAGAAGGCCACTCTTCGAACCGAATCTGAGATTCGAATGCGGAGACCTGGTAGTAATCTTCGACATCGATGGTTAATGCGTTTAACATCGCTTAATGACTAATCCTCCATGCCGGGGCGGTCGCCGTGAGGGTCAACATGACCAGGTTTCTCTTTCCATCGTCTCCGACCCCTCCCTGAACGTGCTCATTCGTGTGCGAGTAACGGAGGCTGCCGCTGAGCCAGGACAGCAAAACGGCTGTCATCCCCCCTCCCGTCTCGTAAGAAGAGACCCTCAATTCCTCGCCGGAAAGCGCCGTGTTCTTTCGGTAGGCCATCTGAAGATAGGCGGAAACGTCCTTCCCGACATCCCAGGTGGCATTGGCGAAAACGCGCTGATTAAAGGAGGGAAAATCGGTCAATCCCCCTCCCGTTCCGACACTGCTCGTATATCGGATCGCGAAGTTCCCCGATTGAAAATCCTTCGAGAGCGCGCTTCTTACGATCAGTCGAGACGCGCGGCCGAGTATGGTAACGACGCCAAGGCTCCCATCCCCGGTAAGAGAGGGGCTGAACCGGCGCCCGGCGCCGGTGAGAAACCGGTGGGTCAAAACGTTGTCCCCCACTTCATAAAGAGTCATAGAGAGGCCATAAGAGGTGATCCAGTGCGTGTTGGGAGTGGTTTGGTACCTCCCTCCAAACTCCAGATCGTGAACAACCGAATTTTTAAGCTCTTCGCCGCTGTAACGGTTGATAATATTCAAATAAGAGGCGGTCGACTTTAACCGATGCGACCAGGAATATCCCAAAACGACTCCGGCGCGGTTTCTAAACGTGTCGGTTCGTCGCAACTGAATACTGTCCGCCTTCAAGATTTCTTCGACGGAGACATCCCCCCCCGATGGCCTCAACTCCTCGTTGAAGAAGTAAGGCTCCGGGGTGTAGGTTACGTCTTCGGTCACGTGGACCTCGAATCCCTTGACTTGACGATTCAGGAAAGGGATCTCCAGGTTAAACAAGGCAGCCTGACTGTATCGATCGGCCTCCGGATGCCGGGCATGGAACGACGCCCCCCCCCGGTATATCCCGGATAGAATGAGGTTTCGACTCTCATAGGTCAATGTGAATCCCGGACTGATCATCGTCGTATAATCTGCCTCACGATTTGTTTCGGTAAAAAAAAGGTTGTCATTGTATCTTTCGGAAACGGAGAGGGAGGGGAGCAAAGAAACGGCCCCTTCTGTCTCTCCTCTCAAAGCAACCACGGCTGCAAGGCAACAGACAAAAGGGCCAATCCATTCCCTGTTCCTCTTCATGAGGCTCTATATCCCCCTTAAAAAGGGGCCACTCTCATCGGTCACCTCAGGGACATCTTCCTGAATCTGCTTTCGAAGAGAAAAGCCTTCTTTTGGAAACTCTTTGAGTCGCACTTACCGCGCGCCCTGACTCGTTAGGACCACCTTAACCGTCTCGATGACGATCGTCAAATCGAAAAAGAGAGAAAGGTGCTTGGCGTAGTAAAGATCGTACTGGAGTTTTTCCACGGCATCCTCCTCGGTCGATCCGTAATGATATTTCACCTGCGCCCAACCGGTGAGGCCCGGCTTCACGGTAAACCGAAGATCGTAATAGGGAATGTTCCGCCGGAGCAGCTCCACGAAAACCGGCCGCTCAGGACGCGGCCCGACGAAACTCATCTCTCCCCTCAATACATTGATCAGTTGCGGAAGCTCGTCGAGACGGAGCGCCCGCAGGATCTTTCCAAGCCGGGTGACGCGAGGATCGTTTTCGCTCGCCCAGACCGGCCCGCTGACCGCCTCGGCGTCCAGACGCATCGACCGGAACTTCATCAGCATAAACGGCCTCCCCCGCTCTCCGACCCGCTCCTGCCGAAAGAAAGCCGGCCCCCGGGAATCGAGCTTGATCCAGATTGGAAGGAGGAGGAAAAGAGGAAGGGCCAGCGCCAGACCGATGAAAGCAAGAACAAGATCCATGGCCCGCTTGCTGATACGGATCAAATTGAATCGCTTGAATCCCTCGCTGAAGATCAGATTGCTCGGCTTTAAATAAGGAACCAATATCTTGCCCGATATCTTTTCGTAAAACGAAATCGCCTCCACGATTTCGACCCCCTGCACCCGGAGGTGAAGGAGCGATTCAACCGGCAGGGAACCGCGCCGATCATTCAATGCCACAATCACCTTCTTGATCTTGTATCTGGAGACCGCCTCCGTCATCCGCTCCCGTTGTTTGCCGACCGCCTCGGGGTCAGTCGGATCCCACTGGAAATGAAGAACCCGGTATCCAAAACTGGGATCATCAGAAAGGGTTTCCTTTAAAAGACCGGCGATCGGCCCGGAGCCGATGATCAGGAGGGTCGTATCCCATCGACGCGTGGCGGCCAAGACCTGATATCCAAGCCGAAGCCCGATCAGGATAAACGGAAAACAGATCAACCTTGCCGCCAAGGAGCCCCACACGGGGAAAGGTATCACCATATAGATCATGAAAAGGATCACCGTCGCCCAAAAGATCGCCTGAAGATGCCGAACCCAAAACTTTTTCAACGAAAAGCGGGGAAAAGGGAGACGGAGTTCATTATAGTAAAGGCAGACCTGATAGACGAGAGGGACCAGAATCAGATTGGCCCGCCCCGTTCCGACGACCGTTCCCCACATGAGGAAAAGGAGAATGAAGGCGTTCTCGAAGACAAAGTACAGGGTATTGCGAATGGAAATATACCGATTAAAAATCCGAATCATTACACCCGCCTCAATCTAGAATAAGTTACCCGTTAAACCGGACTCTTAAGAGGTGGTCTTAAAATTCCCATCGGCCCGTCTCCTCTATCCTCTCTCTGTTGGGGGAGAGTGAGGAGTTTTGGGACCGTCTTTTTAATAGCCGTATTGATCGTATCGAGCCATCTTCGTCCGGTTCAAGACGGTTCCGATCACTTTCGAAGTGCCGAGCGATTTGATCGCCTTGGCCAACAGCGGCTCCGGCGTCTCTCCGGCTCGAACGACGACTAAAATACCATCGACCGATTCCGAAATAAGACTCATATCGAAGACAGGAAGAATCGGAGGGGCATCGATCCAAACATAATCGAACCACTCCCGCACCTCCGAAATAATGGCTTTGATCCCTTTTGTCGCCCAAATACTGTTTTCACTTTCGAGGCAATGTCCCATAGTCAGAAGCATTAAATTCTCGATCGGCCCCTGCTTTAGGGCGCTTGCGAGTTGGCACTTCTTTGCAATCACCTCCGCCAATCCCGGCCCATCCACCATGGCAAAACGTTTTGAGATGGTGGGGCTTTTAAAATCACCGTCGATAATCAGGCTACGCTTGCCGAAATCGCGTGCGGCAACTACCGCTAAATTGGCGGTGGTGGTGGTTTTCCCTTCTCCTTTAATGGAACTCGTTAATGCAACCGCCTTTTTCCCCTCCTTTCTGCAGAGGGAATCGATCTTGGTAAAGAGCATTCGATATCGGTCCGTGACGAGGGAGGTCGGCGCGTTGAGGGTTATGAGCGCTCCTCTACTCTCTTCAAGGTCAGACTCCGTCGTTTTCCTCATCAAAATTCTCATCGCTTACCACCCTGCCTTTCCAATTTTCTTAAACCCTTCAATTCACCTGTGAAATCCGGGATCAACGCCAAGACGGGAACCGAAGTCAACTGCTCCACCTTTTCCGGTTTGTGGACAGAACTGTCAAGCTTCTCCCGTATAAAGACCAGCCCCACCCCGCTTCCCAGGCCGAGAAGGATTCCCGCCAGCCCCACCTTCACCCGGTCTGGCTTGAACGGCGCCTCCGGGAGATTGGCCGGATCCAAAATGCGGAAGCGCTCTCCTTTTTGCCTTTTCTCGAGATTTTCGGAGATTTTGGCATTTAACTTTTTATCTAAGAGAATCTGATAATTTTTCTTAGTATTTTCATAATCTCTCAGGAGAATCGCCAATTCCTGCTCGCGCGCCGGAGCATTTTCTACGCGGCGCTCATAGGTTTGAATCTGCTCCTGGAGTCCTTTTTCCCGTTCTATAAACCCCTTTAATTCCATCCTCACAGCCTGAATTTCTTTTTGAAGATCCGCAATATAAGCCGCTTCCCTCGTAAAAAGGGTGAGCGGCTTTTTTGGCTCCTTTTTTTCGACGGGAATCGGCCGAATCGCTTCCTCTCGGGTCGGCGGCCTCACCCTCTCCCCCACTTCAGAAAGGGCCACCTGTTCTTCAAGTTCCAAAACTTCCCGCCGCAACATAATGACATCCGGATAATTTTCTTTATACTCCGCCCGCAAATCGGCCAAATCTTTTCTTCTTTGGATCAATCTCAACACCAAAGGGGAAGGAGGAGGAGGGGGAGGTAAAGAAGCGTGGGGCATTACCAGCGGGACGCCCGGCTTTAGTGGAGATTCCTTTTCTTCGTCCGCACTCTGTTGATTCTGTTGGAAAAACCCATCCATATGCTGCCGGGTCATCTCGATGGTCTTTTCCAGCATCGAGATCCGATCCTGCGCTGTTTTCCTGGACAATTGCGTCGCCACAAAATCGGTCTGAAAACGGTCCAGCGCCCTTAAATTGGCGTCAAGCTGCTGAGGCAACCCCCCCATATGGTTCCGCTTGAACTCGCCGATTTGATTCTCTTGACGCTCCAGCGTCTCTTTCAAGCTGTTGAGCTCGTTGTCGAGAAATTCAGAGGTCCCTTCGACCAGTTGCTCCCGTATTTTCAAATTCTCTTCAATAAAAAGAGAGGCCAATTCGTTGGTGATATTCATCACCGTCAGCGGATCTTTTCCATCGAAAGAGATGGAGAATGCACTGACGTTTCTTGTTCCGACCGTGCTGACCTCTATATCTTTTTGCATCTGGCCGATCAGATCTCCCGAAGAAATCTCTTGCGATCCCTCTTTCGACAGTCCAAGCCGGTCAATAATCTTTTGAAGGAAAGAGCGGCTCAAGATCTGCTGTTTGATCGTCGAAAGGCGCCCTTCCACCGGCCCGGAAACGGCCGATTTCACATATTCTTCTGGAACTTTTTGGGCCTCCACCAAAATAAAGGTGGTCGAACGGTAAATTTTGGGGAGGAAGAGGATCAGAAGCGTGGAGATCAAAACACCGGCGACGACCGGGATTAAAACCCATATTTTCCGGCGACGGAAAATGTCGATGTAGTCTTCCACCTGCTGCCGGTAATCTTGTTTGTTTCCGGTCATGCCCGTTGCACCCTCTCCGCCGTTAAAACGCAAACTTCCAAGTCGACCTCTGGCTCATGGGACGATAATGGTATCTCCCCGCTTCAAGACGATATTTCCCTCTGGACTTTTACCCATCACGATACTTTTATAACTAAGCTGCCTCCGGGTTTCGCGACCCCCTTCCCTTCTCAAGAGAACGATCTTGTCAAGGGCCGCATATTGCGTAAACCCGCCCGACAGTGTTAACGCCTGAAGGAGGGTCGTCTCGCTTCGCAGGAGGAGTTTGCCGGGACGGACGACCTCTCCCATTACAAAAACATGATAGCTGTTCACCTCTTTGACGATAATGGAGACCTCCGGCGTTTCTTTATACTCTCTCAGCCGACTCTTGATTGAATCTCTCAATCCGCTGGGGGTCAGGCCGGCTGCCTGCACATCGCCAATCAGGGGAAGGGAAACCTTACCGTCAGGCCGAATCAATACTGTTCTGGAGAGGTCTGCATTCTTCCATACAAGCACATCGAGAACATCTTCAGGGCCCAGAAGGTAATCCGAAGTGACAAAGGGTGAAGGCCCAGCGGAGGCGACCTGAGTCCCTTCAATCAACCGGGACTCAGGTGACGTCCGACCCGGATGTTTGGCACAAGCGGTTAGGAGGACCATCAAGATCAGATAAGCTACGATGAAAAATTCATTCTTGTTTATCATATTTTTTCCGCCGACCGGATAAAAAAATCCCCTCGCTTTTAGATATTCATAGAAGGAGGGGATCTTGACAGTAATTCAGCAAAAGTGATATACAAGATTCTGTATCTCACTTCTGTGAAGATACGCTCCTTCTGGACGCTCAGTTCTTTTTTAAGGAGATGAAGGGTAGCGATCTGACCATCGCTACCCTTTCTTTTTATAAAAAAAGAATCTGTGTACTCTAGATGAACACCCTCCTTAAATCAATCCCCTCGAAAGAGGGGGAGAATCCCGGCTTGAGGCCCAACAGCTATAACAGAAACCGAAGGCCGACAGAATAGCCTTTTTCCTTATTTAACCCTTCTACCCAGCAAACTTCTGCCAAGGTCGGCAGGGTTGCCTTCACTTCCGGAACCGGAATATGAACACGAATAATCTGGGATTGAGCCAATGGCATTTGGGTTTTTATGCAGAATCCACCCTTGCTGATATTGATGGTCTTTCCTGCATGCGCCTTTTCGCTTCGCATCAACGCGGCTGAAGGCTCATAAATAACCTTCGCTTTCAGGGCATACCGCTCTGTAATCCTTCTTTCCCGCTCAATTTCCTTCGGCATGCCTCCCCTTCCATCCAAACAAATTCCACCGATAACCAGAACGCTTAAACCAGTTCCACTAACAAAAAAATCCCCTCGCTTTTAGATATTCATAGAAGGAGGGGATCTTGACAGTAATTCAGCAGAAGTGATATACAAGATTCTGTATCTCACTTCTGTGAAGATACGCTCCTTCTGGACGCTCAGTTCTTTTTTAAGGAGATGAAGGGTAGCGATCTGACCATCGCTACCCTTTCTTTTTATAAAAAATAACTTGTTTACTCTAGACGATCATATTTCTTAAATCAATCCCCTCAAAAGAGGGGGAAGCCAATCTTATCGAAACACGAAGACCAAAACAGCAGCGCTTTTTGATAGAATAATTAGGCGCTCATGGGAAATGTTTTAATCGTTCCGGAAAAGATTTTACGTTTAACGAATACCGATTCACGAATAACCTGTTTGGTTCCGGCAATGCCGGGTAGGACTTTATAATAAAAACCGAAGACCGACTGAATACCCTTTTTCCTTTTTCAACCCTTCTACCCAACAAACCTCCGCCAGCGTCGGCAAAGCCGCTTTCACGCCCGGAACCGGAATCTGAACGCGGATGATTTGAAATTGGGTCAACGGCGTTTGCGTTTTGATGCAAAACCCGCCCCTGCTGATGTTGAGCGTCTTTCCCGCATGGATGACTTCTCTCCGTGTCAAGGCAGCAGAGCGTTCATAAATAACCTTTGCTTTCAGCGCATACCGCTCTGTGATTCTTCTTTCTCGTCCGGTATCCCTCGGCATGCCTCTCTTCCTCGACAAACAGATTGTGCCAATCAATAAGAATGCTCAACGGTTCTGGTCAAAAAAAATCCCTTCGCTTTATCTATTTATAAAGGAGGGGATCTTGACAGTGATTCCGCAAAAGTGACATACAAGTTCTGTATCTCACTTTGTGAAGATACACTCCTTTGGACGCTCAGGCCTTCTTTAAGAAGATAAAGGGTAGCGATCTGACCATCGTTACCCTTTCTTATTTCTCAGAAAAAGAACTCGCTTACTGTAGACGATCACCCTCCTCAAATCAATCCCCCCAAAAGAGGGGGAAGCTCTATACTTATTATATTAATCATATTTCAAAAAACTCCTCAAATCAGTCTCCTCAAAAGAGGGGGAAGCCGCTGCAATTCGTTCACTTTATTTAGGTTGAGGGTGGAGGATCCTCGCGACAATTCCCGCGCGGGTCGTCACGTTTAATTTTTTCATAATCCGCTTCACGTGGTCTTTGACCGTATATTCACCGATGTTCATGCAGACTGCCACTTCCTTGTTTGTTTTCCCTTCAAGGAGAAGCTCGACCACCTCCTGCTCGCGCTGGGTGAACATGGCCGAATCGGCCATTTCGCCAATTCTCACACCCTGCGATACCTTTTCAATCAGTATCATAATATGTGAAACATTCGGAACATTTCCTTGCTGCTCCAACAGGAGAGCGCGCAGGAGATAAACCATCCCTTCATGAATACAAAACCGATTCACCGTCTGCGCTGCCTTGATCGTTGCATTTTCTCCGGTGATCACCACCTTTTTAAACTGATCATACAGTTGATAGACCACGGTGGGCAACGAAGCGCTTGCCTCCGCCGCATTCATCGTGTCGGAATAATTTCTTGTGTGTAGAGGGAATCCATTTCTAGCGGCTGGAGGGTCCTTTGCCGTTAATGCATCTAAAAGCTGTTTTGCGTCATGATTCAGATATTGTATTTGCCCGTCCTGGTCCAAAATCAAGATACCGGGCTGCGCTCTCCTTCGGACCAAAGTCTGAAGCTTTTCCTCTTCCGATTCAGGCTGGCCGGTAAAGCCGTCCCGAACCGGAAGTTTTTGCAAAAGGCGCCCGATCGCAGAAGAGAACGCGCACATCAACGTAAAGTCCGCGCTACTGAAATCCCCCTCGCTTTTTTCCTTCCAGAGGATAAAAGACCCTCTGCACTTCTCTTCGCCATCCAAGACCGCCTTCATTAATGAAAAGTGAAGCTTGGCCGGTTTCAAAACAGTTCGATAAAATGGATGATTCACCAGGTGCGACGGACTCCACCATTCCTCTCCCCGTGCGCATGAATCTCCTTTTTTCAGGAGCTGCTCGATGGTAGGGAACAAGGTGTAATCGAGATGAACATGGTCTGTCCCCATTTGAGGAGTTGAACCGATCGATATCTGCTGGCTGAAGGGGGTCGGCTTCAAAGAAACGGGATCAACCGGGAAAAACCATCCCACCCGGAAGGATATTTCCTGCTGAATAATCGAAAAAATTTCTTTAAAAAGAGCGTCGATGTCCAGCCGAGCCGGATTCAACTTTTTTAATTGGAGGATCGCATTCTGTTGTCTGGACACCAACGAATTTACCACGCTGCAACGACCCCAAGGAATGTACTTAATAACATGACACCGGTTCAAAAGTCAATTTAGGACGTCGGATTATTTTCATGATGGCAAACGCTTTTATGTTTATGCAATAGAAATGCCCTTTCTTTCTCTCGACCGAATTGCAATAAAGCCCGGCAGAGCGGGTGTTGATGATGCACATCCGATTTACAAGAAACTTCGGAAGACTCAATCGGATACGATCTCTCGATACACTGTATTAAAGTATTAAAACTTGAAGAACCTGAAACCGTCAATGGCGCGTTCATCTTTTCTAGGGCCGTTCACCGGGCATAGCCGGAACCAAAGACGTTATTCGTAAATCGGTATTCGTTAACCGTAAATCTTTTCCGAAATAATCAAAAGACTTCCCTTAAGTGGTTAAAGCTCTTTCAACGTCTTTTCGGCCTCTTCCGCAAGTCTGAGTGATTCGGTCAACTCCTCCCTTACGAGCGCCTTCTCTCCGCTCTTGGCATAGGCCATTCCGAGATGGTAACGGATAATCGGATTTTGGGGAAGTTTTTTTACGCTCCCTTTCAAAAGAGAATGGCCTTCATGTATGCATTTTTTTGTAATAAATCCATCCAAGCGTATCAGAAACCGAAGGGTCCTCAGTACCTTTTTCTAGCCGAATCTAAAAAGCCCGCGCCTGCCTGCCACTCACCAACGGCCTAAAAGCGGAGATAAAATATCCATTTCTCTGATGAAACGATCTCTTTAAGTAAAAGAGGGTAAAGGCGATCTTGTTTATGAATCAAGAACGCCCGATGCTTGTGTACTGGAAGCCCAAGGCAGCCATTTTTTTCGGGTCGTAGACATTGCGCAGGTCGATGAAGATGGGGGATTTGAGCTTCTTTTTAATCAGATCTAAGTCTAAATTTCGAAATGGATTCCACTCGGTCATTAAAATCAGCGCATCGGCCCCGTCCGCCACTTCATAAGGATCGGACCGATAAACCACGTCCGTGAGAACTTTTTCGGCTTCTTTGACTGCGGCCGGATCATACGCCACGATCGAAGCCCCTTTCTTCTGAAGGGCCTGGATAATCGCCACCGATGGGGCGTCCCGCATGTCGTCGGTGTTCGGCTTAAAAGAAAGTCCCAGGAAACCAAGTTTCTTGCCGGAAAGCTCTCCGACCTCTTTTTCGATCTTTTCGATCATGAACTCTCTCTGTCTTTGGTTTACTTCCATCACAGATTTGAGAATCTTAAATTCATATCCCTCTTTCTGGGCGATCTGGGCAAGGGCCGACACGTCTTTCGGAAGGCAGGAACCGCCATAACCGGGTCCCGGATGGAGAAACTTCGACCCGATCCGGCCGTCTAATCCCATCCCTTTGGCGACCTGCTGAACATTGGCGCCGACCTTCTCACAGAGGTTGGCGATCTCATTAATGAAGGAAATCTTGGTGGCCAAAAAGGCATTCGAGGCATATTTAACCATCTCCGCCGTCGGCACATCGGTAATGAGCATCGGGGTTTCGATGAGATAAAGAGGACGATAAAGATCTCTCATGATGGCGACCGCCTGCTGGCTGGTCGCGCCGATGACCACCCGGTTCGGATGCAAAAAATCTTCGATGGCCGACCCTTCCCGTAAGAACTCCGGATTGGAGACGATATCAAAATCAAAATGCTCTTTCTGCCGGGAGCCGATGATCGTCCGGATCTTCTCTCCGGTTCCGACCGGCACCGTGCTTTTGGTGACAACCACTTTATAGCCGTTCATGTGATCCGCAATGGTCTCCGCCACCGTCTCGATATATGAGAGATCGGCAAAACCATCGCCCCGCGGGGGCGTCCCGACCGCGATAAAGATGACCAGCGCCCCTTCGACCGCCTTTACGATATCGGTGGTAAAGCCAAGCCTACCGCTCTGCATGTTCTTCCGGACCAGTTCTTCCAATCCAGGCTCATAAATCGGAATCTGCCCGCCCTGAAGCGAAGCGACTTTCTCTTGATCTTTATCGACACAGGTGACCTGGACCCCAAACTCGGCAAAACAGGCCCCCGTGACCAACCCAACATACCCACTTCCGATAATGGCGATATTCATCTCTTCCTCTTAAAAATGAGTGTGAAGTTTATCGAAAATGCGATGATTAATCAAGCAAAAAATAGGGTATCCCCGGTTGCAGCCGAAGGGATCTTCTCCGTCTCAGCGGCTCTCACTTCTTCTTACCGGGTCGGCTCTTTTCCCCCGAGGGGGGAGCCTTCGTTCCACAAATTAAGCGCCTGCCATCGATCATAGAGGTCAAAGGGCTGCATTTTAACGCCGGCCACCGTGGTCAATATTTTGTCCCGGAGTTCTTTACGATGGTGAAGCGTTCTAAAAATCCGATCACGGACCCAAACGAGCGGGGGCCAGCCGGTGTTCCAGAGCCAGGTCATCTCATCGCCGAGTCGCTGCAACGTCTCGACTTCGGGCCGGCGCAGCGCTTCGTAGGGGAAGAGGGCTTGATGAGAAAAATCGCCCTTCTGAAAACAGGATTCCAGAACCTCGGCGAGGACCCTGCCGTCTTCCATGGCCGAGTTCCTTCCCTGCGCGACGTGGGGGTTCATGGCATGGGCGGCATCCCCCAGCAGGGCGCCGCCGTCGACGGTCCAGCGGTCGCAGCGGACCCGAAAACAACGCATGAAGGAGATCTCCTCCCATGAAGCGAGTTCCGTAAGGGGACCCCGCATAAAAGCCTGGATTTCAGAATTTAACGAGATCAGATCGTTTTTAAATTGATCGACGCCCCGTGCCCGGAGCGGCTCAAGCCGGACGGAAGGGATCAGGTAGAAAAAGTAGAGCTTCCCCTTCGAGACGGGAAAAGCGCCGAAAATAGTCCCTTTCCCCAGATAGTAACGCAACTCCGCCTGAAACCCGGAAGGACGGTCAACCACTGCCGTGAGATAGCCGTCGCGATACGCATGAACCCGGCAGCGCACTTTGAATTCGTCGCGGACGCGCGACCGCACGCCGTCCGCTCCGATCACCATCGGCGCATAAAGGTTGATCTCTCCCCCCTGATGCGCGACCGTGGCGCCGGCGACCCGCCCTTTCTTCCAAAGAAGAGACTGAAAGCCGGCGTCCCATAGGATTTCAATCTCCGGGCATTGAGCCGCCTTTTCCAAAAGGAGCTTTTGAAGCACCCCCGGGAGAAGGACCAGCGCGTAAGGATAGGAATCGAGAAGGGCCCGATAATCGACGGTGCAAAGAGGCCGTCCTGCGGCCTGGTAGAAGCGGACTTCTTGACTCTGATAGACGTCCCGCGTGAGCAGTTCGGAGAGGAGGCCGAGCCGATCGAGCACTTTCAGCCCGTTCGGTTGAATGATTTCACCGCGAGGGAAGGAGACCGGGCCGGGCTGCCGGTCGATGACGGTCACACGAAATCCTTTACGCCCGAGGATCAGCGCCAGGACCAGCCCCCCGACCCCCGCCCCGACGATTAAAAGATCCCGGTCTTGTGATTTCGATGGTATACTCACACCGCTTACTCTACTGGAGCGCCGTCAGAGGGTCAAGTTTTTCGTCGGCTGGCGCCGGGAAATCGTTTCGAGTTTCGAGTAACTAAAAACTCTTAACCGAAAACTGTACTCTGTACTTGGGATTGATGAAAAAATGTTGATTCCCTGGGAAAAAATAGATTTCGTCCTGCTCGATATGGACGGAACCCTTCTTGATAAGCATTTTGACGATTATTTCTGGGAAGAGCTGATCCCGGAGCGCTTTGCAGCCCTCCGGCAGATTCCCCTCTCCGAGGCAAAAGAGCGACTTTATGCTTTTTACAAAGCGCAGGAACGGACGCTGAATTGGACCGACCTCCACTATTGGTCCGACCGCCTCGGCCTCGACATCGTTGCCCTGAAGGAAGAAATTTGCGATCTGGTCCGGGTCCATCCCGGCGTGGAGCCTTTTCTCCAATTTCTCCGGCATCAAAAGAAAAGGATCGTTCTGGCCACCAATGCCCACCCCAGAACCGTTCAGATCAAGCTCAAGCAAACCCCGCTCATCCCCTATTTCGACACCCTCCTCTGCTCCAGCGACATCGGCATGCCGAAAGAAGCGATCGAATTCTGGAAAGGAGCCGAGGCGGTTCTCGGCTTCGATAAGCGCGCCTCTCTCTTTGTTGACGACAACGAAGAGGTCCTGATCGCCGCCCAGACTTTCGGCATTCAATACCTCTTGTTCAAAACAGACGCAAGCAGCCGCGTTCCAAGCGGGGGGTCGAAGCGATTCCCCTCCCTAAAAGATTTTAGAGATCTCCTTCCACCCGACTCGGATCAATGATCCGGCTTCTGTAAGATGGGGGATTAGAACGGTGCAGGGATCAGCCTTTTGCGATGTTCAAAACGCGGATCAATCGGGCGAGATAGGTGCGTTGCAGCCCCAGCAACTGCGCCGCCCGGGTCTGGTTGCCGCCGGTTTTTTTCAGCGCCTCTTCGATGATCGATCGTTTGTGATGATCGAGCGATTGATGAAAGGCCTGCGGGAGTCCGGCCGGCCGCTCTCCTTTGGGCGAGGCCGACTCTTCGCCGGGGAGGAGAATGTCTTCGCTTGTAATGAGCTGATCGCGATCGAGCACCACGGCGCGCTCGATGACATTTTTCAACTGCCGGATATTTCCGGGCCAGTTGTAATTCGTCAAAAGGGTCAGCGCTTCCCGGATGATCGCCGGTTTTGCTTTCTTGCATTTTCGGCTGAAAAAATTCAGGAAGTGATCGACCAGGAGGATCAAGTCCTCGACCCGCTCGCGAAGCGGGGGAACGGAAATCGAGATCACGTGCAGGCGATAGTAAAGATCCCGCCGGAATTTTCCGGTGGCGACCCACTCTTCCAGATCCCGATTCGTCGCGGAGATGATCCGAACGTCGATCGGCACCGTCTCTCTTCCGCCGACCCGCTGGATCTCCTGCTCCTCCAGCACCCGAAGCAGCTTGACCTGGGTCATCAAAGAGATCTCCCCGACCTCATCCAGAAAGAGGGTCCCTCCGTCGGCCATCTCGAAGATCCCTTTTCGCTGGGTCAGCGCTCCGGTGAATGCCCCTTTTTCATAGCCGAACAGCTCCGATTCAAGAAGGCTTTCGGTGAGCGCGGCGCAATTGACGGCGTAAAATTTCTGATCCCGCCGATTGCTCGATTGGTGCATCGCCTTCGCCAAAAGCTCTTTTCCGGTCCCGGTCTCCCCCATGATCAGGACCGTGGAATCGGCCGGCCCGATCAGCCGCACCTGATCGAACACCTTCTGCATCGGCGCGCTCTTTCCGATGATCCCGAAAAAGTCCGACTCCCCTTGAATCGCCCCCTTTAACTCCTCATTGGCCTGCGCCAGCGCCTTATTTTCCATGGTATAGAGCATCAGCCGGCGGTGCGTTTCCCGCAGTTCACGGAGATGATTAAAGAGGGGGGCGATCATTTCCGACTTGGCGCGCAGGATTTCAGGCGATTCCTTCCGGCTGTTCTTCTGCTTCCACCGAAGCCGGTAGCGGGAGTAGGGAGCGTTGAAGAGCCGGCCCTTTTGAAAGGCAAAAGAAAGCCGGTCGGACTGAAGGGTCCCCTCCTGAAGAATTTCGTAGGCAACGTTTTTGCTACTGGTGGCCGCACCTTTCTCTAGGCTACTGGTGGCCGCCCCCGGTGGCCGCTCCATTAAAGTAGGCCTAAGCGAAAAATTACGGCGTTCATTCCCCTGAGCTACATTCTCCAGGCGATTCAAATCACTCGAAACTTCTTCTTTTGCCAGCCCCATGACCCAGACTTTTCCATTTTTAGGAGGGACGACGCACTCCTCGACCGGGGTATTGATCAAGGTGGTGAAAAATGCCTCCTCCTTCAGAAAAACTTTTTTGGCCGTCACCACGGTTTTACCGGAAGCATTTAAAACAGCCAGCTGATCGCCTTTTCTTTCGATCCGATAATCCCTAAATTCTTTTACGATCGATTCTATTTTGAGCTGGGAGATCTCTTCCACGCAGACCGGCTCCTCCGCCTGCTCGAACATCCTCGCGAATCCCTCGATGTTGCCACGGATCAATTGGATGTTTCCCACCAGAGGCTCCACATTCAACCCGAATCGGGAAAGAAAGACCACTTCGGATTGATGGGCGCCGGATGCCATGAGGCACTGCAATTTCAGATAATTCGTGTAGCCGGTGGCCCATTGATTGGAACAGGTGACGGCCTGCTCGATATTATTGAGGAGCCTGGCAATGATCTCCAGGAAGGAAGGGGACTGGTTCGGCTTGAAATAATGCTTCGCCGCAAGATAGGCGACCTCTTTGCTGCCGGTTGCCTCCTCCGCCGCTTGAATTAAATTTTGTAAAACATAATGAGGGACCCAGTTGTTGTAATCTTTCAGAAAGTGCTTCGGGGTGTCGATCCGATTGAGCTGATCCTCCCCCTTTAAGACCGCCTCATAGTCCACCGCCCCGTCTTTTCCAATCTGCTCCAGATAGAGAATGATCATCCGGGTCAGAAAACAGGTCGTCCAGGGAGTTTCGTTATTGATGATTTCGCCCATGATGCCACCATTAGAAAGATAGAAAGAAGGAAGGAGCCCTTAAAATACCTAAGTAGGCTGACCTGAAATTAATCTAATTCTAATCTTTTGTCAAAGGAAAAACCATTCCCCCTTTTCTATGCAACACCCTCTTCATCCTGCGGTGTCGTCGTTTTTCTTCATACGTATAAAAAGCAACCTCCTTTCCCTGACCGATCCGTTCTCAACGACGGGATCTCTGAAAAGACTGAAAGTTGATTCCCACCAACGGTATCCGACGAACCTTTCAAGGAAGCGTCTCGTGCACCCCCTCCGTATTCGTGACCCTGACGAGGGAGTTGGCCTGATCCCCCCGGACATAAAACAGGTCGGTTCCCTTTCCATCACCGGGATCGTCGGCGGGTCCATGGAAGGCATTCCCCTCTCCCAAGGCCGCTGTTCCCAGCCCGTCAAAAAAAAGATCCATCACATCATCCGGGACGGTCCCCAGGGCGATCTGGATGGAAAAGGGATCGACCGCGTCAAAGGAGACAAGGGTCCCTCCGGCGCAGATCGGGAAGACAAATAAATCGCTGTTCGTCTTATTGGAGCAGCCGGCGATCCCGAAAATCTTCGCCTCCGTTCGACCCGCCAGGACGGCATTCTCGGTCATTTTCGGATTTGTTCCATCTTCTCCGGCCAAGAAGATCGTCGAAGCGATGCCAAAGACGCCGGGATTCTTCGGAGGCCCCAGTGTCTGAAAGTAGACATTTTCTCCGCCCGTCATAAAGGGAAGGAGAGAATCTGTGGTGGGACCCAGGAGCGTCGAGACGGTCCCTCCCCCCTTTCCGATCGTCCTCAACGTGGAGATCGCGGCGTTAGAATTTTTCTGGACCAGGCTATAGGCCACCCGGTTCGCCGTCAAATCCAATTGGGCCACCTGCGTTCCCTCCGAGATCAAGGCCTGCGCATTCCCGAATGGAAGCGCCCCTCCGAACGGAAGCCGGTAGAGGGTGCCCTCATCGGCAAAATAGGTGGCGTCAAAATCGGAGACGAACGGCAATCCCTCCGGGAAGGCCTCTTTGGAAGTGTACTCCGCTCCGAGAGAAAGCTGATCGGTGGCAATATCATAGATGTAAAGATCCCCTTTGGTCTTGACCTGATTCGCAATAAAGGCGTCGGCGTTGTTCGGGTCGGGTTTATACTGCAGGTCGAACCGGATCACCATTTTTCCATTGAGCAGGCCGCCATACTTCGCAAATCTCAACGGCGTGACCCCCCCGATGACAAAGTCCTCTCTCTTCTTGCACGAGGGGGGAAGCAGTTTCTCTTGAGGGGCGGTGCCGGCGGCAAAGGAGAGGGGCGTGCCGATGCCGTCGATCGATGCGCCATAGTTGTTGGCGTGTGTCTCTGTGTCTCCCTCGTTCTCCCTCAGGATCCCCCTGGCGGAGGTGCGGCCGTCTCCCCCTGTCGTCGACTCCGTCGGATCGACATCGTCCTCGTCTCCGCCGCTGCAGATGAAGAGGACGCAGGTCTCCTCTTCTTTGTCTCCCCCGCTCCATGTCACTTTGACCCCGCTGACCGGATTGCCAAAGGAATCTCTGACCTCGACCACAAAGTCAGCCGGCAAATCGGCATTGAGGCCGCCGATTTGATTGTCGCCTGAGACCTTGCAGACCGTGATGAACTCTGTCTGCTTCAACGGCTGGCAATCGCTCAGATCCTTGCCGCAGCGATAGAGGTCGGTGTGGCTCGCCATGCGCGAGAAGGTCCCGCTCCCATCGGAGGCCAGGGTGACCATGTTTACATCGACATGCTTCGGATTGGCCTGTTGGCCTACCAGTACCTGATCCGGACAATCGGCTTCGCCCGCACAATCTTCCGGCGTCGGATGGGTATGCCCGTTTTCATCAATAACCGTTCCGCCTGAGAAGCCGACCTGATCGCCGTCTTTTTTCTTTAGAGTCCGATAGAGCTTGAATGTTTTGGAAGAGGTGACATGAACAGAATAGATTCTGTTTGATTCAAGGCCGCCTGGAAGAGCGCCGGAGAGCTGCACACGGGTCCCCTCGGAAAAGCCATGTTCAAACGGCGTCGTCTCCAGAATCCCGCTGGAGACATTCTTCACCTTAAATGCAATCGCAGGAGGGGTCGTCGAGACACGATCGTTCACCGCAAGCCACCCATTGATCGCGCCACTCTCCTTATCCACCAGATCGATCAGTGAAACGAGGCGGTTGGGAACCGCTGAACCTGGAACCACTCCCGGCGCGAGGGGGGAGACATAGTCGATCAAATGGGAAAGGTCGTTCGGGGTGGCGATCGGGCTGTCGCCCGGCCCCATTCCGATCCGGACCATTTTTTCGATGTTATCGTCGGACGCGCCGCAGTCTTGATCCGGTCCCGCCACGGTATAGATATAACGTGAGTCGTTTACATTTGCGAAATCATCCAGGGTGAAGGCGCTGCACTGCGCGTTCATCCCGGTTTCGTTCGAGACCAGGATCGGGGTCAGAGAATCGCCCTTGAGAGCGCTCACCTTATAGAGCCGTCCATCTTTTTTCGCATAAACCAGGAACCGGACCGCCCTTCCGGTAATTTTCCGAACGGAGAGATCCCATGCGCCGTCGGTCACGATATGAAAAGAACCCAAAATAAATTCGGATTCGAATTGGATCGGAGCCGGCACATTGTCCGGATCGACCGCCCAGAGGCTTTCCGGCTTCGCCGGATCGCAAGAGACTTTATAGAAGAGGAACCGGTCGGAACCGGTCGCCGGGCCAAGCGGGCTTCCCGCCGGGCAGGGGATCCCCTGCGGCGAATTCGACACCTCTCCTCCCGCTCCTCCGCCACAGCCTGATAGGAGAAGCATAAACGAAAGAAAGAAAAATCCTCTGAGGCTTTTTACAACATCGTATTCTTTTCTGATGAACTCCACGGAACCACCTCCTGTAATAGGGTCGTTGATCTCTGCTGTCGGCATACCAAGCAAAAATGAGACCTTCACAGAGATGAAGGACAATCTCTGGTCTGACTCTCCCTTCTTAATAAAGAGCCGATCGAAAAATTTAATGATTCGTACGTGAGGCGGTCTCTCAACAGAGCACGTCCCTATTAAAGACAGTGATGGTGGCGCTTTCTATAACGTGACCGATGTTAACCCACAGAACAGAGCGCGCTACAACATCTTTTCATTTCCACCGTAACCACCTCTTCAGGGATGCAAGTGATCCCGGCTGGATACAGGTGTATCTGCAAATATTGTTTTCGTCCGGGGATCAATCCGCCTCACGCTGAGAATTTCCGGAACCCGAAATTCATTTTCCGGAAGCCGGAAAATCAAGCGCCGCCAAGCGGAGCGCCGATAAGATCCAAGTGCGCCTGATCCACTTTTTCCGGGTTTTTTTAAAAAAAAGATCTCTCTTTGGCTCTGGCACGTCCCTTGCTATAACGACATCGCGTAACGAAAGAGGGAGGTGAGGAAGCAAACGGCTTTCTCCATACCAAATAACAATAGACCAACAACAGACCAACAAAAAGGAGACTTAAAATGAAAAAGACAGCATTGTTTGCAGCGATCATGGGACTGGCCCTGGTTTTCGGAACCCCGATGAAGAGCGAGGCGTTCTGTCTCATCTTCTGCGCCGACTCAGACGGCGATAAGTCATCGGTCGAAATCGATGAGAGCACCGTGAAGAATACCGACGGCGCCCAAGCGATCGGCGCGGGAAACACCTCCGTCAACGATGTTCAGAACAGCGTCGTCATCGGCGGAGATGTCAGCACCCGGCAGAGCAACTTCATCGGAGGCATCGGGCTCAACAAGGGCGACATCTCCCAGAGCAACGCCGCCAACATCACCGGTCAACAGAATCAGCAAATGGAAAACCTCGACATGCGCGATATGCGCCAGGGATCGCGGTAATCAGAGTGGTCGGGACGGGGATCATCTCCCCGCCCCGACCACTAATTTTTGTGGAGGAAAGGCGATGGGAAAAATGACAGAACTCGCGGCAACAGGGATCGTCCTTATGGGGCTGCTCTCCTTCTGGCCGGAGAGACCGGCGATCGCGGCTCCTCCCCTCCAGAACGAAGCGTCCGGAAAAGAAGAGGCCCAGAAAGAAAAAGAAAAGGAACAGGAAAAAGAAAAGAAAAAAACACCGGAAGAAGAAAAGAAAACAAAAGAAGAACAAGAGCTCACGAAAAGTATCAGTGACGTGCGAAAACGTCAGGAAAGTGATGAAAAATCAGTCCGGGTTCGAGCGAACGTTTTTACCTCCAAGTCGCCGGAGGACGATTGCACCGGGGCTGATAAAGCCCGTTCCCGCCTGGATGAGGTCGGCGATGAGGGCGGGGTCGTGATCAAAGGAGATCTCATCATCGCGTCGAGCAACGAGGCGAAAATCGAGAAAAATGAAGGGAGCATCACCAACGAAACGTCGATTAACATTACAAACGAAATTAACAAGCGGTGCTGATATCAACTCATCTATTCTGCCACATCATTCATCGAGGGAAAGGGTCATGAAACAACAAGCTCGTCTGATTTTCCTGATAGTCTTCATTTTAATATCTCAAACACCGGCAACCTGGGGCGCAGACGCTCCCGGCGCCGGAACCGGCGCCAAGGTCCGCGTGGCCGTCGCGCGGTTCGGCGCCAACGACCGATTCGCGCAGGTCTATGGAGGATGGGATATCGGCGGGGGGCTGGCGGCTCAGCTGGTCACCGAGCTGATCAACAGCGGGAATGTTATTGTCGTCGAGCGAGCCATTCTCTCACAGGTCATCCGGGAACAAGAGCTGACCGCCTCAAAACTGGTGACCAAAGAGACCGCCGCCCAGGTCGGACAGCTTTTGGGAGTGGACTACCTGATCGTGGGAGAAGTGACGGAGTTTGAACAGAAGGCGGTGGGAGGCGGAGGACATGCCGGGCTGTTTAAATGGCTCTTTCCGAAAGCCTCGGCTGAATTTACGGCCGCCCATGTCGGCATTGACTTGAGGGTTATCGACACCTCCACGGGGGAGATTCTCCACTCCCATCGCGCAGAGGGACGCGCCTGGGAAAAGGCGGTCGCCCTCGAGATGAATGCGCTGGGAAGTTTTACCTTCGGCGGGGATGCCTTTCACAAAACCCCTCTTGGAAAAGCGACCCGACAGGTGATTCATGAATCCCTCGGGTTTGTCCTCGGCGCCGTTCAGGAGCGGCTCCGGTCTTATTCCACCTGGGTCGGAAAGGTCATTCACCTCGAAGAGACCCTGGCCTATGTCAACGCCGGATCGAACGCCCAGGTCCACGTGGGAGACCGACTTTCCGTCTTCTCGATTAAGAAAGTGTTGACCGACCCGGAAACCAATCAGGTCGTCGGATTGATTGAAAACCCGATCGGGGAATTGACGGTGGTCTTCGTCGCCGAGAAGTTCTCGAAGGCCCGAATCAACGGGAATACCGCGCCGCACAAAGGGGACATCGTCCGTTTCTCCGATAAGACCCCTCGGCCGAGTCTCAATGGCGAAGGGGCCAACCCTTATGGCGACATCGGCGGCTTGGCGGTTGCCAAGGCCGGCTATCCGATTTTAGATTAAACAATCGCCGGCGGACACTCGATCCGCTGGATGACCACTAATGAGGTGCGTCTACCATGAAGCTTTTCTCTCTAAAAATAGTCCAAGTCGGACTCCTCGCCTTCTTCATTTTCCAGGCCGGATGCAGCCGACAGATCCGGCCCGAAGTAATCGGCCCCACCCATCTGGAAGAAGGGCTGATCGCTTATGAGCAAAACCAATGGGACGAAGCGCTCAAACAATTCGACGCCGCTTTAAAGCTTGACCCTCAGAGCACCGAGGCACTTTTCCGGCGGGGCGTGATTTTTCAAAAACAGAATAAGATAGACGACGCGATTGCCGCCTATCGAGAGGTGGTCCGGATTGAACCGAACCATTTTAAGTCTCATCACAACCTCGGAAATCTTTACTCCTATGAAAAAGGAAACATTGCGCAGTCCATTTTTCACTATCGTCGATTTCTGGACGTGGCCCCGACCCACCCGCTGAACTCAAGGACTCAGGTTCGGCTGACTGAATTGACCGGGACGCCCGACGAAAAGCTCGCGCATGGGAAAAGCACCCTGGAGGGAGAGCCGCAGAGCGACATTCACCTGACCGGCGAGCTGATGCCGGCGTCCCAGCCGCCCCTCCCCGCCGCCGCGCCGGCCGCTCCCCTCGCGGTTCTTCCGGTCCCGGCATTGCGCGTCCCGGCCGCCGCGGAGAGAAACGGGGGCTCCTTCCCTCAGGTCGTTTGCGTCGTGGGCGAAACCGCCCGGGGGAAGATCGAAGGGAGCGGCTTCATCGTCGGACCGGGATACGTCCTGGCCAGCGGCCATGAGACAAATCAATCGAGCCGCCTGGCGGTCCAGTTTCAGGATGGATCGATTCATCCGGCCACCCTTCTTTCGGTCAGCAGCGCATTGGACCTGGCGCTGCTTCAGATCCCGGCCCAGGAGACCCCTTCGCTTCCGTTCGGGAATGCCAATTCGGGGAGGGTCGGAGAACCGGTCCTCGCCGTCGGCTGCCCCTTCGGCCTGAATCATTCCGCCTCGCAGGGGATCATCAGCGCGCCGGAACGGATGCTGGGAGATCGGCCGCTCCTTCAGACCGATGTGGCGGTCAATCCCGGAAACAGCGGCGGGCCTTTACTCAATAAGCAGGGTGAAGTGATCGGCGTCGTTTTAGGAATGCTCCCGGAGGCCCACGGGATCGCCTTTGCGGCGCCAGCCCGGGAGGTCAAACGGTTTTTGGGGGAAACCTTCTTCCAGATGGGAACCCTGCTGGCGGAGGCAAAGCGGTATCCCGAAGCGGCCGACCTCCTTCTCCAGAGCACGCAGTTCTGGCCGCAATCGGCCAAGGCATTCAATAACCTCGGCGAGGTCTATCGGCGGACCCAAGAGGCCAAAAAAGCGGAACAGGCCTACCTCAAGGCGCTGGAGATCAACCCGAAATATGCCGACGCCCATTATAACCTCGGCGCCTTCTATGACGGCCTGATGCGCAACCCGAAAAAGGCCGCGCACCATTATCGGAAATATATGGAATTGAAGCCGGCCTCGCCGGACACCGCTCAAATCGGTCAGCGGCTGGCCGCCATTGAGGGGACAGGGGTGAAACCATGAATCCAATCGGACGGTATGAAGTATTAAAAGAAATCGGCCGCGGCGCGATGGGAATCGTCTACCTCGGAAGGGATCCGAAGATCGATCGCGCCGTCGCCATCAAGTGCCTTCGGCCGAACCTGATCGAGGGGCAGGCGGAGGCGAAACAGCGCTTTCAACAGGAAATCCTGGCACTGGGAAGGCTGATCCATCCCAACATCGTGACCATCTTCGACGCGGGGGAAGATCCCCGGACCGAAAGAGAGTTTATCGTCATGGAATATATCGAAGGGGTCTCTCTCGCCGAGATGCTGAAAGAGGGAGAAGGCCTCACCCCCGATCAGGTCCGGTCGATCGGGATTCAGGTCTGCCACGCCCTTGATTTCGCTCACTCGAAAGGGGTGATTCACCGGGATATCAAACCCGGAAACATCCTCCTCTCCCCCGCCTTAAGCCGGGCCAAAGTCACCGATTTCGGAATCGCCCGGCTCGACAGAGGGAACCAGACTCAGACCGATCGGCTGCTCGGCACCCCCCAATACATGTCCCCCGAACAGTGCAACGGAGAGGCCCTAGACGGCCGATCCGACCTGTTCGCCGTCGGCGCTTTGCTTTATGAACTGTTAACCCGGCAAAAACCTTTTCCGGGAGAAAATATGACGGCGGTCATCCATCATGTTTTAACGAAGAATCCGCTCCCTCCTGCGCAGATCTCCCCCCAGATCCCGCAGCAGCTGAGCGAGGTGGTGATGAAGGCGCTTCAGAAGGCGCCTCATCACCGATTTTCTTCGGGGAGAGAGATGGCCCACGCCCTCTTTTTTGAAATGCCGCGGAGCGCCGCCACAGATGAAGAGGATGAAGAGGGGGGCACCCTCCGCCTATCGGCGCCCGAGGAGCCCTTCCCGTCTCGACCCGCTTTCTTCCGAAAGAGAAGCCGGCTGATCCTGGTCGTCATGCTCATCGCCATCGCTGCTATTTTAGGCGGGCTGGCGAGGAAGGGACCCGGAAAACCTAAACTCTCCTCGGTCGCCAGGGTCAAGGAGGGAAGGATCTTACTCTCCACCCACCCGAGCGGAGCGGAAATTGCCATTAACGGAGAGCGGAAAGGCCTCTCTCCCTTAACGCTCTCCCTTCCGGCCGGCTCTTACGAGCTGGCGGTAACCAAAATGGGACATCATCCCCTGGAGGCCACAATTAACGTTCTGCCGGAACAGGAAGTTCCCGTCGATCTGAAATTATCAAAAGAGGAGCGCCGTGAACATAAGTCTCTTCAAGCGAAGATTTCCGGCGTTCCATTGGATTTTTCGCGCTAGGGCTTATTTTAAGAGGAGGTTTCCCGATGAAGCAGCCAATGCGAGCCCTCTTATGGGGAGTGGCGGCGTTGATTCTCTCTTTCACCGGCGTCGCCGAAGCCTCCCTCAAAAAAGGAGAGGCGGCCCCCGCCTTCAAGGAATTGGAAAGCGTTCAGAAAAAACCGATTAAAATAGGCCCTCAAGCGAAAGATTATGACCTCCAGGGAATGGTTGGAGGTGGCAACGTAAACCACGGCGTTCCGATGGGCATCCTCTATTTCTTCAAGCTCAATTCAAAGCCGTCGATGGAGGGCCTGAGCCACCTGATGGAGTTGATCGGCCAATATCAAAAAGAGGGGATCGCAATCCTGGCGATCAGCCGGGATGATCCCAAGTCTCTGGAGGCCTATCTCAAAAGCCATCCTCTCCCCTTCCCGGTCGTCCAAGATGACGGAAAAATCTTCCGGCAATATCAGGTCAACGTCATCCTGCCGACCACCTATGTTCTCGGCCCGGGTGGGCGGATCAGCGACATCCTCGAAGGGGGAGGTCCTTCCTCCCACCGCTTTATCACCACGATCGCCGAGCGGAGCCTGATGTTGAAAAAGACCGGTCTGGCAAAGAAATTGTTTGAAACCGCCTTAAAGAACAATCCGAAAGATATCGCAGCCCAGAGCGGTCTGGGACATGTGTTTCTAAGAGAAGGGAAGCTCGATCGCGCGGAGGCCGAATTTTCCAGGATTGCGCAGCTCAAGTCGCCGGAGGCGATCTTAGGGAAAGAGGGGCTGGCCGAAGTCCACCTTCAAAAAGGGGAAACCGAGAAAGCCCTTGCCGTTGCAGAGGAGGCGGAGAAGGAAGATCCAACCAGCGGCTTGGTCCATCTGGTCAAAGGAAACGTCCTGGCCGGACAGGGAAAACAGGAGGCGGCGCTGGTTGAATTCGCCAAGGCGACCGAAGGAAAGTTAAGCAACGATTGGCAAAGGGCGTCGGCTTACAACCACGCCGGACGGATTCATTCCGAACGGGGCGATTATCCATTGGCGGAAAAGATGTATCAGGAAGCGGTCGTGCACAATCCTTTTTCGGCCGAGATCCTTTCCAACCGGGGGGTTCTCTATGAAAAGCAGGGAGAGCCTCGGAAGGCCCTCGCCCTCTATCAGGAGGCGCTCAGCGCCGATCCGGAGGACGAAATTTCAAAATACCTGGTTAAACGGGTCGAGCAGCACCTGGCCTTCAAAGAAGACATGGAACGGCAAAAACGGGTCGATGCCCTGATCTCTGAATTGAGCGACCGCTTCCAAAAAGGTGAGGCCGTCCCCCTTCCTCCCACCGACGGCTGGTCTTCCAGGCCGATGACGGTCGCCTTCCTCGGATTTAAATCGACCGGGGGCGCCCTTCTCCGTGAAGGGATGTCCGACCTTCTTCAACAGGAGATCGCACAGAACCTGATGTCGGCCGGACGCGCTTCGGTCGTTGAACGGGAAATGATGGACAAGCTCCTGGCCGAATTGAAGCTCGGCTCTTCCAACCTGGCCGACCCGGAGACCGCCCTGCGCCTTGGAAAACTTTTGTCGGCGCGGTTGATCGTCACCGGAAGCCTGGTACAGGTCTCAAACAGCGTCCGGTTCAGCCTGCGGATGATCGATCCGGAGACCTCCGCCATCCGGATTGTCTATTCCGATAGCCTAGAAAATGTAGCCCAGGGAAATGAACACCGTAATTTTTCGCTTAGGCCTACTTTAATGGAGCGGCCACCAGGGGCGGCCACCAGTGAGATAGGCCCCCATAAAACGCTCACCTCCCTGGCGCTTCGGACGGCCCAGGCGATCGGCCGCAAGATGCGGGAGCAGTATCCCCTTAAAGGTAAGATCGCTTCGGTAGATGGGACGGAAGAGGTTACCGTCAACCTCGGCGCGCGGCACGGAATCAAACCGGGCGCGAAGCTGAAAATCATCGAGGAGGGGGACCCGATCGTCGTGGACGGAAAGACGATCGGCCACCGGAAGAAAAAGGTGGGGCTGCTCGAAATCGTCGAAGTCGATGAAGGGGTCTCCTTCGGAAGGTTGAAAGAACGGAAGGCGGCCATTCAAAAAGACCAGAAAGTGCTCGAAGAGGCGGAAGCTCATGAAAGCACTTTTTAAAATAAGTTCCAGCGCGAAAGATTATCAAGGCGATATTTCGAGAGCCGAACGGAGCGCCGTAACTTTTCGCGCCAGGGCTTATTTTAACCTACCCGGCGACCCCCAGGAAGTGGTTAAAATAAGCCCTACCGCGCAAAGTTATCAAGGCCATGCTTCCAGGGCCGACCTACTCGGCGGCGTTCCACTTGGAGGTGGAAACGTAAACCACGGCGCTCCACTTAAAAATTTCGGTTCGGCCGCCCTGCTATCCGCGCTCGGATTCACGCTGTTCGCCTGCTCGGGCCGGCCGCTCCCCGAAACACTTAAAATAAGCCCTCAAGCGAAGGATTACGGCGTTCCATTTCCCGCCCCGGCCGAGAGGGTCTGGACGGTGGCCGTCCTGGAATTTGAAGACCACACGGTCGGGACCGAGGGGGCGCAAGGAATCGCCCGGGTCGTCACCGACCGGGTGGCGGAAGCATTGGACGGGCGGCCGGATCTCCGGCTGATCGAGCGGGAGTCGCTTCACAAAGTCCTGGAAGAGCTCTCCCTCTCCAGCCGAAATCTGGCGGCGCCGGAGTCGCAGCTCGCCCTCGGAAAGCTGCTCGGCGCCCAATACCTGATCACCGGCGGAATCACCGCCGTCGGAAACGCCGTCCGGATGGATGGAAGGATCATCGACGTTGAAAAAGGAGGGGTCGACGGGACCTCCCTCCAGGGAACATGGGACAGAAGGATCGCCCTCGAGCAGGCTTTTTCGAAACAGATGGCCGACCGGCTGGTTGCAAAAATCGGGACCCCGGAAACCGGGCCGCAAACGGGCGGCGGCTATTTCTTGCGAGGGACCGCCTTCGAAAGAGCCGATAATCCCACGAAGGCATTAGAGATGTATCAAAAAGCCCTCTCCCTCGATCCCCAGAACCAGGCGGCGAGGGACCGGATGGAGAGCCTACTTTTAAAGGAGTTGCAGTGACCTACCGAAACCTGCTCATCGTTCTGTTCGTATCCCTCCTTCCGATTCAGGGAGGATTTCTGATCCCCTCTTCCGAGGCGAAGGGGGAAGAGGTCCCCTCTTCCGAAACGCTCAAACAGCACTACAGGGAAGGGCGTTACAAAGAAGGGATCGCCCTGATGGCCGGGAAGAAAATTGAAACGTCAGAGGAGGCCCTCTACCTTGGCCTCAGCCATCTCCGGCTCGGAAATCAGGCCGGGGCGATTGAAGCCTGGAAAGGCTATGTCCGGATGGAGGAAGGAAGCGAAGGGGCCCGCGATCTCTCGAGGTATCTGACCCTCCTCCTTCAGGAAGAGGCCAAACGGGTGGCCCGGCAGGTTTTGCAGCAGGAAAAAAGCCTGACTGAAAAGATGGATGCCCGGACGATCGCCGTCTCCCCGTTCCAGAATCTCGGCAAGCAAACGTACGCCCCCCTTTCCAAAGGGCTGGCCGAGATGATCATCACCGATCTTTCCAAGGTCAAGACCTTGAAGGTGGTGGAGCGGATTCAGATTCAGGCGATTTTAAACGAGCTAAAACTCTCCCAATCGGGCCTGGTCGATAAAAAGAGCGCCCCCCGCGTCGGGAAACTGCTGGGGGCCGGAAAGATCACCACCGGCAGTTTTCTGGATGTGGGCGAAGAGCGGCTCCGCCTCGACGCCGCCGTCACCGAAACCGAAAAGGGAAAGCTCCTTACCTCGCCGGAAGTCACCGGGGACCTCTTGAATTTCTTTCAGCTGCAAAAGGCGCTGGTCTTTAAAATTCTCTGCGGCATCGGGCAGTGCCCGGAAAGCCTCGACAGCCGGACCCAGGCATCGGTGGAGAAAATCCACACCCGGAATCTGACGGCTTTTCGGCTTTACTCGCAAGGGATCGACCTGCTCGATCAGGGAAAGTACCGGGAGGCGTCGCGCTTCTTTTTCCTGGCGGTCGAGGAAGACCCCGAATTCGATCTGGCCCGGAAGGCGCTGCTGGAAACCCCTCTTTTCCCGCTCGACCTCTCTGCCATGATCGCTTCTGCGGAGTCGATCGGTCAGGGGGAAGATGAACGCCGTAATCTTTCGCTTAGGGAACCTATTTTAAAGGGAAACTTCAGCGCGCCGGTAGTCCCGGCGCCGATCCCCCTTCCCGAAAAAGGCTTCGGGTATCGGGCGATGGCCCCCGCGGTAGAAATGATGACGCCGGTGACCTCGCCGACCGGACCGCCTTCTTCTGCGGCGACCGTGCCGGTGACCATCGGCGTTCAATTTAAAATAGGCCCTTAAGCTAAGATTATGGCGCTCAATTTAAATAAACTTTCAGGAGAATGGGATCAAAAAAATGAAAAGCCAAAATCGAATCGAAAAAGCGCTTCCCTTTAAAACAAGTCCCAGCGCGAAAAATCCAATGGAACGCCGGAAATCTTCGCTTGAAGAGACTTATGTTCACGGCGCTCCGCTCATTTGCCGGATCGGCCTCCTCCTTCTCCTCCTGAGCGGCTGCACCGGGGGTGGACATGAGGAAGGGGGGAGCGCCTCCGTTCAACTGGTCCTTAAGGCTCCTCCCGGAAAACAGGCTTCTTCCAAAGCCAGTCAGGCCGCCGCCCCGGAGCAAATCGTCTCGGCCGCCTTGGAAGTGACCGGACCCGGGATGTCCCCCCTCTCTGCGTCGGCCGATTTAAGCGCGGGGGCGGACGTCCGGCTCAATCTGGAAGTCCCGGCCGGCGCCGCCCGCCGCTTCAGGGTAACGATGAATGACGTCGCCGGCGCCGCCCGCTTTCGGGGAGAAGCCACCGCCGATCTGTTGCCGGAAACGGCCCCTCAGATTACCATCCTGATGGTGGCGCTCAATCTTTCGATCCCCGAACCGATCCCCTCCCTGCCGATTTTCCAGATCTCCCCCCAGACCGCCGTCGTGCCGAAGGGGGAGACGCGGCAGTTTACCGCCAGCGGCGCCGATCCGTCCGATGTCATCTGGTCTGTGGAGACCGGACCCGAGGGGACGCCGCTCTTCGGCCGGATCACATTCGACGGGATCTATACTCCGCCCGCCCGGATTCCGACCGATGGCGCGACGCCGATCGGCAATCCCGTTCCGGTGGTGATCCATGCTTTCAACCGAACCGATCCTCAGATTCAGGATGCGGCCCTCGCGACGCCGGTGACCGGATCGGTCATCGCATTTGAAAAGAATCTGCCGGTCACCCCGAATCCCGGTGTGATCTCAACCGGTTCTTCGGGACAGAAAAGCATCGCCTTCTTTCAGGGAAAGGTCTATGCCGTTTGGTCCGACGGGCGATCGGGCATTCAATTCGCCGATACCGCCGATGGGGCCGCATGGAACATCCTGCCGGTCCCCGGAACACCCGGAGGCCAACCGGAACCGGTCCTGGCAATGGCGCCCGATGGGGCCGTCTATGTCGCTTATCAGGGCGCCCGGACCAACGCCTGCCCCCGGCTCCCCTGCACCATTTTTCCCTCGATCGAGCTCGCGGTGCGCCGGCCGGGCGCCGGCGCGTTCGAGCTCCTGGCGCCTTTGATGATCGGCTCCCAGGCGGAATCGCCGAGCTTGGCCGTTTCGGCGAAGGGAATTGTTTTCGCCGCCTGGTCGGCGCATGGCAACAGCGGCACCGCCGATATTTTATTTCAACGGATCAACCGGGATGGAACGCTCATCGATCCGGCGCCGCGAAACTTAACCGAGAAGAACGGCGCCTTTTTCGAAACCCGTCCGGCCCTTTCTGCGAGCGAATCCGGCGATCTCTTTCTCGGATGGGAAGTGTCGGCCAACTCCCGGGAGGTCGTCGCAACGGTCTCCCGGAACAGCGGGGACACCTTCCTGCCGGAGGCCCGGGTCAACGACACCGGCATCGAATTTGCGTCACGTCCCGCCCTGGCCGCCGGCCCCGAGGGAACGGTTTATATCGCCTGGGAGCGGGATGTTTGCAATGACGGCTGCGCCTTCCTCTCCTTTGACGTCGGCCGGGTCGGCTCAAACGGCCTGGCATTCGGAGTCGATCGGGAGGTCGGAAGCGGAATCAAGGCGGTCCGTCAGTTCAGGCCGAGCATCGCCACGGACGGCGTCAACGGCGTCTACATTGCCTTTCATGAGCGTGTTTCGAGCATGGGAGATGAAATCTTCCTGGCGAAAAGCAGAGACGGCAAGGAAGCTTTCTCGTTCTCCCAGATGAGCCGGGACGACACGAGTCTCGTCTCGATCAAATCGGCCCCCTCTGTCGCCGTGGATGGCGCCGGCCGGTCGTTCGCAATCTGGACCGACAACAGAAGGAGCTCTTCCGTCGACGGCGACGTCTACTTTTCAAAGGGAGAATAGTCTGCTTTAGCCATCACCGGAGGGCGGCGCGAAAGCCGCCCCATCATAAAAAGAGGGTCCGTTGAAAAAACAATACTGGTATGGAATGGTCATCTGCCTGCTTTTTCTCGTAATCTCCACCCGGCTCTCCGCGGAGACCGCCGATTACCACGCCCGCCTCTCCGACGGGGTGACGCGGCTGAATGAAAACGACCTCGGCGGCGCCATGCAGCAGTTCGAGCAGGCGCTGGCCCGGAATCCGCAAGGGGTGGAAGCCCACTACTATATCGGGATCACCCATGCCCGTTCCGGACGGAAGGAGGAGGCGGAGCGGCGCTTTCAAAAGGCCCTCGCGATCGACCGGACCTTTGTGCCGGCCCATTTTGATCTCGGCGTTCTCTATTATCAAACCGGCCGGGACGATCTGGCGCTGAAATCGTTCGAAACGCTTGAGCAGGTCGATCCGGGCCGGGCCAAGGTTCATTATTACCGCGGACGGATCCTACAGCGGCAAGGGAAGAGATCCGAAGCGGCGGCCGAGTTAGAGAAAGCGGTCGCACTCGACCCCCACCTGGCGCTGGAGGTCCATTATGAGACCGGTGTCGTCTCGTATCAGGGGGGCGATCTGGAAACCGCCCGGAAAGCGTTCCAAAACGTGATGACGATCTCTCCGGAGAGCGAAGCGGCCCGGTCGGCCGTCGATTTCCTGGAGAAGATCGAGGCGGAAGAGATCAAAAGAAAACGGTGGGACCTCCGCCTCTCTCTCGGCGTCCAATACGACGACAATGTGATTTTAGAACCCAACCAGGGTCCTGCCGCCGGCCGGACGATCACCGACGAAGAGGATCTTTCAGGGCTCGTTTACCTGCGCGGCCGTTATGAATGGCTGAACACCCCGCTCTGGAGCGGCCGGATGGAATATGGCCTCTACCAGAATTTCCATCGGGATGACATTCTGGAGGACTTCAATATCCAAAACCATCAGTTTATATTCAACGGCGGCCGTCGGATCGGCCGAAGCGAATTGATCCTTCAGTACGAGCTGCAGTACGCCCTTCTCGGAGGAGACAATTTCTTATTTAAACAGGCCATCGGCCCCCGGCTGATTTTCCCGGAGTCAAAGCAGCATCTCACCGAATTTTCCTACCAGTTCGGCGCAAAACGGTTTAACGATATCGAGGGACTCTTTCCGAACAATTCGGAGAGGGACGTCCGGACGCATAAGGGGGGTTTTACCCATTATTATATTTTTGAATCGAAAGGAAACCTCCACGGCGGCTATTCCTTCCAAAGAGAGATCGCGGGAGGACGGCCGAATGAAGACGACTGGACCTTCAGCGGGCATCGATGGGCGGCCGGCTTCGTCCTGCCTCCCTGGCGCCGCCTGACTCTGGCCGTCGATGCCGAATATGTTGTCAGACTATTCGATCACGAGAACCAGCAGCCCCCGAATGAAAAACGGGACGACCGGGAGTTTCTTACGATCCTGACCCTCTCCAGATCGTTCGGCGAGCGGTTCGATCTCTCGGTGCAATACCTTCATCAGCAAAACCGTTCCAATATTCCCCTTTTCGAGTACGACCGGAACATTTATGGGATGATTGCGACCATTAAGTTTTAATGGGATCTCCGCTCAGGCGGCTCCCTTTGGAATCGCCCGGGTTTTCTTTGTTGGCATATCGTTTGCTGATTGGGATACAATCACCTTGCTTCCGACGGCGTTTATTTTGGGTTATGCCATCGACGGCAGACCTTACATGTTTATACCCATAGAAAGGTCTTTCTAAATGACGCAACCAGTTCGCCCGGTTTATCCGGCGCCACCCCGCAGCGGCCCGCCGAAATCCGGTGAAGCGGTGAAGCAGACCAAAGGCCGAAAGGTTTTACCCCCGACGCTCACGGCATCGCATCGGTCGGCGCTCGATCGGCTTCACAAATGGGCAGGCAGCCGATCCCATCACGCAAGCGCGCCCGACTTTGCCGTCACCGCAAAAGAGATGCTCGACGTTCTCCGGCAGGGGGTCGCTTTCGATGCCGCATGGATCGTGCAATTGAACCCCCAAAATTTTCATTTTTTGAAGGTCTACCTTCAGCGGTTCAGCCGGGCCGCCTTTGCGGAATACCTTCGCGCCTTTCAGACCACGGTCCCGACGCCTCTTCAGATGAAGGCAAGCGGCCTCGTTTCACAAAGAGGGGGTCGGTTAATCGACAAGAAAAGGGGGCGCTCCGGACTGTTTTATGAAACAATCCTTCAGCCGCTCGGCCTGGACCGCTTTCTCATCGGCGCCTGTATCGATTCCGGGAAAAAGCATGTCGGATCCATCTGCCTCTGGAGATCCCCGAAACAACGGGATTTCAGCGATTCGGATACGCTTTTTCTGGAGCGGACTTCGAACGACTTCGCAGCGCTCCTCAGAAGAAAGAGACCGCGGCAGCGCAGCTCGAACAAGAGGAAAGCCGTTCCGATCCTGAACCCCCCTCCGTCGCCGGGAATCTTCGTTTTGGGAAATCAAAATGAGGTGGTCTTTATGAACGAGGAGGCTCGCGCGCTTTTGTCCCTGATCGATAAAAGCGGGTCGCCGGAGGAAGCCTCTGAACAGCCGTTTTTCTTAAGGCTCCGCCGGATCAGGGAGGAAATCGTCCAACACCCCTTCCGATCGGCATCGGAAAGGTTGAAAACGGGAAACGGCTCAACCTCTCTCAATCACCTTTTTGCTTTTCGCGGGATCTCTTTTTCCTGCAGAGGAACCCTCCTGGACGGAGGGCCGGCCAATACGAATCTGGTCCTGGTTCTCGTCGAAACGGAAAAGGAACAGGGGAACTCCCTTTCTCAGTCCGACCTTTCAAGCGCCCGGGAGAAATACCAGGGAGGGGAATTCGGCCTGACGGAGCAGGAAGAAGCCGTCGCAGGGCTGATCAGCCGCGGACTGACCAATAAAGGGGCCGCATCGGAGCTGGGAATCAGTGTCTACACGATAAAAGGCCACGTCAAACGGATCATGAAAAAATTCGGAGTGAATACCCGAGCGGCAATCACCACGAAGATCATGACGCAATAAAAAGGAAGGTCACGGGAAAAGAAGGCGCCCGCGCGGCTCCTAACCTCCGATCTGGTGACGCTTTAATTTTTCGTATAGCGTGGATAAAGCGATTCCGAGGATCTGGGCCGCCGCTTTTTTGTCTCCGCCCTGGGATTTTAATGTTCTTTGAATGACCTGTTTTTCTATCTCCTCCAGCGATCCGCCGGGAGGGCTCTTCTGCTCCTCCCACGGCATCGGGGGCCCCTGGCAATCGGATGTTCGGAGAAAGAGAAGGTCTTCCGGCTTAAGGGTCTCTCCCTCCATCATCACGACCCCTCTTTCGATCACATTCCGAAGCTCCCGGACATTGCCGGGCCAATGGTGGGAAATCAATTTGTCCCATGTCACAGGCAGCAGTTGGATCGCCTTCCCTTTTAAGAAATGGGCGACCAACAGCGGAATGTCCTCTTTCCGTTCGCGGAGGGGCGCCAGAAAAACAGGGAGAACATAAAGGCGAAAATAAAGGTCCTGCCGGAACCGTCCCTGCAGCACCTCCTGATCAAGCCAGCGGTTGGTCGCGGCGATGACCCGGAAATCGGATCGGAGCATTTCGCTGCCGCCGACCCGTTTGAATGTCCTCTCTTCCAGCACCCGCAGCAACTTCGGCTGCATCTCAAGGGGAAGCTCCCCGATTTCATCCAGAAAGATGGTCCCGCCGCGGGCCGATTCAAAGACCCCTTTTCGTTGCGAGACGGCCGAGGTAAACGCCCCCTTCTCGTGTCCGAAGAGTTCTGATTCGATCAATTCCCTGGGAATGGCGCTGCAGTCCAGCGTGATGAAAGGACCTTGGGAGCGGGCGCTCAGACGATGAACCTCGTGCGCCACCAGCTCTTTTCCGCAGCCCGTTTCCCCCTGGATTAAAACGGCCACCTCTCCCTTCGCCCCCTTTTGAATCATCTTATAGACGTCGTTCATCTTTGGGCTTTGGCCGATCAGCCGGCCTAAAGAGGAAGGGACCGGTTCGGTCGGCTCTTCAAAAACAACTTTCAGTTTCGTCTGGCCGATCTGGACCTCGGACCCGACTTCCACCGTCGAACTCTGGATCCGCTGTCCGTTGATCCGGGTGCCGTTGGTGCTTCCCATGTCCCGGACCTGAATGCCTGCCGGCTTCAGCTCAATCTCCAGGTGGAGGCTCGAAATCGTCGGATCGGAGAGGACGAAATCGTTTCGCCCTCCGCGGCCGATCTTGGTCGTGCCGCTCTCCAATGGAAAATCTTTTCCCTCGTCCGGACCGGCCACCACCAAGACCCGGCATCGAAGGGCGGCCTTTCTCCCGGGCCGGCTCAGGGAAGAAAGGTGGAGGGTCGGGTCCCGGGTGATCGTTTCGGCGAAAAGCTCCTCCGCTTCTTTCGCTTCAAAGACGAGGCGGTAAGAACCGATCCGGACGACGTCGCCATGGCGAAGGGGCGCATGAGAAATGGTTTCGTGATTCAGCACGATCCCCTTGTCGCTTTTATCTTCCAGGATGAATTGCTTCCCTTCTTTGCGAATCAATGCATGGTCGCGGGAGACATCCGGCTCCGGAAGAACAATATGGTTTTCGCGGCTTCGGCCGATCCGGACCTCTTTTTCCAGAAGACTGAAGATCCACCGAAACTCGTCTTTTAAATGAATCCGTAAATCTGCCATGCGATGGCCCAATGAAAAAGGAACGCCGTTAAAATAGGTCTCCTGAAGCTAAATTTATCACGGCCATGCTTCCAGGGCCGACCTACCCGGCGGCGTTCAATTAACTTTCCGCGTTAGGGCTTATTTTAAGCGGATAAGAGATGCTCGGAAATTGATTGTAAAGTGAACCTTCCAAAAATTCAAATGGAAAACGGCCGGAGGGAGGGACCCTTCTTAATGAACGCCGTAATTTTTCGCTTGGGCCTACTTTATTGGAGGATTGACAAGCTCCTTTCATATTTCATACTCTTGGAAAAAGAATCGGGTCTCATTCGCCGTTCACTCGAGGCAGCCGGAGGGCATCATGCGCAATCTGAACGCCATAATCTTAGTTTCAGAACTTATTTTAAATCTGAAATCGGGATCTCTTTTTAAAGTAGGCCCTGGCGCGGGAATTTACGGCGCTCCGATTTTTCTGCCGGGCTTCATGCTTTTCCTGCTGCTCCTTTCCTGTGACAACTCCCACGTCTCCCCGGCCCCGGGGGGAATCCCTTCGATTAAATTACAGCCGATCGCGCGGGGGCTGACGATGCCGCTGGCGATATCCCATTCCGGCGACATCCGTCACGGGCTGTTTATCGTAGAGCAGGGGGGAACGATCCGGATCTTAAAGAACGGGACCGTCTCCGAAAAGCCCTTTCTCGACATCCGCGGCCGGGTGCGGGCGGGCGGAGAGATGGGGCTTCTCGGGCTCGCCTTCCATCCGAAGTTTTCGGAGAACCGCCGCTTCTTCGTGAACTACACCGCTCCGACCGGGCCGACCGGCCTTCAAACCATCCTCTCCGAATTCAAGGCCGGCGACGATCCGCAGGCTGCAGATCCGGCCAGCGAGCAAATTTTACTGACCATTCAACAGCCTTTCACCAACCACAACGGCGGCCAGATCGCCTTTGGGCCCGACGGCTACCTTTATATCGGCATGGGGGATGGGGGGAGCGGAAACGATCCTCAGGGAAACGGGCAGAATCTGGCGACCTTGCTCGGCAAGATGCTTCGGATCGATGTCGATGCGGCCGGAGAGGGAAAAGCCTATGGCATCCCGCCGGACAATCCCTTCGTCGGCAACAAAAATGCCGCTCCCGAAATTTGGGCCTACGGCTTCAGAAATCCGTGGCGCTTCTCCTTTGACTTCGGTGCGGGCCTTCTCTATGTGGGAGATGTCGGCCAGGTCGATCGTGAAGAAATCGACCTCGTCCAAAAAGGAAAAAATTACGGCTGGAACACCATGGAAGGGACCATCTGTACCCCGGGGGTCGATCCAAACTGTAACAGGAGCGGGCTGGAACTGCCGCTCATCGATTATCCCCGCTCCAAGGGAACGACCGTCATCGGCGGATACGTCTATCGGGGAAACGCCATTCCGGGATTGAGCGGCGTCTATTTTTACGGCGACTTCGGAAGCGGGAACATCTGGGGATTTCGCTACGATGGAAAATCGGTCACGGATCAGCGGCTGCTTTTGAGCACCCGGCGCCACTTCAGCGCTTTCGGGGAAGATGCGCAACACGAGCTCTACGTGGTCGATTATGCCGGAGAGATTCTGAAGATCACGCTTAAAATAAGTTCCTAAGCGAAAAATGATGACCTCGCGGGAGTGGTTGAAATAGGCCCTGGCGCGCAAGATCACGGCGCTCCACTTGGAGGTGGCAACGTAAACCACGGCGTTCCTTGTGATTCATCCGGCGCCGGAGGATCTGGTTTTTTCGGTCGGCTTAAAGTAGGCCCTAGCCCGAAAGGTTAAATGAACGCCGCCGGGTAGGTCGGCCCTGGAAGCATGGCCGTGATAAATTTAGCTTCAGGAGACCTATTTTAACGGCGCTCCTCTTAAAATAAGCCCTAGCGCGGAAAATTACGGCGCTCCTCTAATGAAGAGACGGGTCGACGGAGTGGGGCATGGAAGAATCAAAATCAATTCGGAAAACATGAACGCGGTTCCGGCCGGCGCCCTTGGCATGGTAGAGAGCTTTGTCGGCCCGGGCGATAAACTCCTCCGGACTCGGAAGGCGCCCTTCCTCCCGAGCCAGGGTGCTGACGCCGAAGCTGCAGGTGAGCGCGGTATTCTCGGGAAGCAGCCTGGCAGATTCCGACGCCTCCCGCAGCCGTTCGGCCACGACAAGCGCCTCTTCCTCAGTCGTTTCCGACATTAAAATAAGGAATTCCTCCCCTCCATATCGGGTGAATGTATCATAGGGCCGAATAATCGATTCAAAGAGCCGGGCCAGGTCCTGGAGTACCTGATCGCCGACCAGATGCCCGAATTGGTCATTGATCCCTTTGAAGTAGTCGATGTCGATGAGGAGGAGGGAAAGGGGGTGATGGAGCCGGAAGGCGCGGTCCATTTCGGTGATGATGATTTCGTTCAGATAGCGGCGGTTGAAAATGCCCGTCAGCGGATCGCGGACAGAGAGATTTTTAATCTGCTCGAAGGCCTGTTGCTTCTGAATCGCAATCACCGCCTGAGTTCCCAACATGCTCAACGTCTCCGACAGGGCGGCGGGGAACGCGCTCGGTTTAAAATCATCGGCGTAGAGAATCCCGATCGGCCCTTTTTCCGAGATCAGAGGAATGGCAATCAAAGACCGGACCCCTTCTTTCATCAAGACCGGATTATTGAATGAAGGATGATCGACCACATCGGGGATTAAGACCGGTTCGTGCTGGGTCAGGATATATTCGGTGAGTCCTCCATGCCGGACCGGGTAGACGGCATTTTTATAGAAATCGGAAGAGAAGCCTTTGGCCGTCGCCAGAAAGAGCTCTTGCCGGTCCTTATTGTAAATGGAAAGAGACCCGGCCGGCATCCGGGTTATCCGCATTCCGCCGGTGACGATCGCTTCGAAAACCTGATCGGGGGTCTCGGAGCGGGAGAGTATCAGGCTGATCTCGTAGAGGATCTTCTGCTCGCCCAGCCGCTCCCTGACCCGGGTCTCCTGCTCCTCTAATTCCCGGATCATATCCCATAAAAGATGGGTGACCTGACCGGTCGCAATATCAAAAGATCGGCTCGGAAGGTTAAGAAGGCGCGCCCTGAAATCGGGATCACCGGTCAGTTCGAAAACCAAATTGACGCTCAACCGGTCCAGAAGCTGAAAGGGATCTTCAATATAAACCGGGACTCCCGCTTCCTTGGCCTGCTTCATTCCAGGGGCCTCCGGATTGATATCGGCCACCCCGACGATCTCGACCCAATCAAATCGTAAAAGCCGGCTTAAGACCGCTTTTCCCCCGTTCCCCGCCCCGATGATCAATATTTTTACCATATGTCTTAGTGTATCCTACGCGATTTCTTTGTCAACCAGATGCGTCCGAAAGCTTTGCCGGCACGACACAAAATATCGATGACCGTGACCGATTCGATCTCTTCGAAACCGGACGCCCTTCATGGGAGGGATTGTAATCCGACGCCCCGGCTTTGTCAAAATAAACGCCGCTTGTATCCGCGACCCAGCAGGCGGTTTTCTTATTTCCCGACCGCCTTCTTCTTCCCGAGGAAAATCTTGCCTGATTTTCGTGTTTGCCATAAGCAGCGAGAGAAAAATCGGATGGGGGTCGGGGCGACCGTTTACTTTTTTCCCCACTTCGACCCGAAAGCCCTTACGCCGGACGGAGAGAGGACCGAATGGGGCGCTGATCCTGAAGTAAGCCCCAAAAGTAACGGGCAAAGATTGCACGGCCCTCCGCTAGAAACCATCTCGGAAAGAGCGTCAGTACGCAGGGAATGCCATGATTTACTGGTATGCGAATTGCACAACTTCAGAAAGAAAACATTCTCTTTATACTAAGGAGGGCTTTGATGCAAAAAAAATCCTTAGCTGCAAAAGGGTCGCGGACCGCTTCGCGCACGAAGTCGGCAGCAAAACCGGTCGTGAGAAAAGCGCGCCCCACCAAAAAACAGGTCAAACAGGTTAAGGAAATCAGTAAAAACGCAACCCAATACACGAGAAGCCTTCTTAAAAAGGGGGCGAAAGTCCTTGAGCAGGGGGTGGAAAGAATAGAACTGGGAGCGGAAAAATTAGGAAATGTCCTTCGTAAATCTTTCCGCTCGGCCTAAGACGCATTGGAGGAACCTATGAAACGATTGGTCATTCTCTCTTCAGCCATTTTGCTTCTTTCCGGATCACCGGTTTTTGCCGATTCCAGTCCGGCCGCACCGGACAACAGCAAAATAAACAAACGTGATCAAAGCGAATCGGCCAAAACACCCGATCATCAGAGCAACGACAAGTCCGATATGGAACTCACGCGCCAAATTCGGAAAGAGATCACCAAAGACGATTCGCTTTCAATCCTGGCCCAGAATGTCAAAATTATCACCGAAAGAGGGAAAGTCATTCTACGCGGGCCGGTGAACAGTCAGGATGAAAAAGAGAAGATCGGGCAGAAGGCGCAGCAGATCGCCGGCTCCGGTAAAGTCGAGAACGAATTGGACGTGAAGTCATCCAGCAACAGATAACCAAAGGAGAGCCAAATGAGAAAACGAGCAGTCATCGGAATTTTTAACACCCCCGTTCAGGCCGAACGGTGTTTAGACCGGCTTCGTGACCTTCATTTTCTTCCAACCAACATTTCGGTCTTGGTTCCGGATAAGGAAGGGATTCGGGATTTTATTCACGAAAAAGCAACCAAAGCGCCTGAAGGGGCGACCACGGGCGCAACCACCGGCGGCGTTCTGGGGGGCATTGCCGGATGGCTGATTGGAATCGGATCGCTTGCGATTCCCGGGGTGGGACCGTTCATTGCAGCAGGCCCGATCATGGCGGCCCTTGGTGGAGCGGCCATCGGCGCCACCGCCGGCGGGGTTGCCGGAGGGCTGATTGGAATGGGCATCCCGGAATATGAAGCAAAACAATATCAGGCGAAAATAGATCAAGGAGGCATTCTGGTGTCGGCCCACTGTGAAGCTTCCGAAGAAGTGGCGCGGGCCAAAGAGGTCATGGAACAGTGCGGGGCAACGGACATCTCCACCACCGGCGAAGAAAACGTTCCTTACCGCAGAGCCGTCTAGCAGACCGTTGGAAAAAGGCCGCCATTCCCGCGAAAGCGGGAATCCAGAAGTCGTTGACTTTAAACAAGCTGGATTCCCGATTAAACATTCGGGAATGCTTCGCCCCTCCATCCTCGAAGAGTACGCTCTTTGGGGACCCCCTGATATGGCCTGGGACGGAGCGCTCCGTACGGAGCGGGTTGGTTTTCCCAACCCGCTCTTTTTTTAGACACGCAGGTCTCCCCTACCAGGATGGAACATCATTTATCACATTTGATGCAGTCGTAAAAAGTCGAACCCGCCAAATTTGTCATTCTGAGCAAAGCGAAGAATCTTGTATTATCAAAGAGTGAGAGGGACCTTTCACGGAGCCTGTCCTGAGCCGCAGGAAAGCAGATGCTTCACTTCGTTCAGCATGACAGCGAAGGGTTCAGGGTGACAAAATAGCTTTTTACGAGACCATCACATTTGTATTCGATCGGGTTCGACAGGAGGACGATTTAGGGCAGCTTTAAATAGATTTGGGCGAGGTCGACGTAGTTCTGGGCCGATTGGGCGAGAAACGCCGACTCCTCTGCGGTGAGGGGACGTTTGACTTTGGCCGGCACCCCGATCACCAGCGACCCCGGCGGAATTTTCATCCCTTCCGTAATCAGGGCCCCTGCTCCGACAATAGACCCCTCGCCGATCTCGGCGCCGTCGAGCAGAATCGCCCCCATCCCGACCAGAACGCGATCGCGCACGGCACACCCATGCAGCGTCACATGGTGACCGACGGTCACCTCATCTCCAATCACCAGCGGATGGGTTTTCCGGGTGACATGCAGAACCGAAAGGTCCTGGATATTGGTCCGCCGACCGATCCGGATAAAGTGGACGTCTCCCCGGATCACCGCTCCGAACCAGACGGAGCTCTCCGCCCCGATCTCCACGTCTCCGATCACCTGCGCGGACGACTCGATAAAAACAGACGGCGGGAATTGAGGCCTTTTATGGTTAAACGAATGAATCATGGGGCGCTGCCGGACCTCCTGAGGCCATCGCGGGCCGATCAATGATGGCAAAAGATAGCATGCGCCGGGCGTCGATCGCAACACCTTTTGAAATCTGATGGAAATTTTGCTATAGTGACACTGATAGAATTTTTTGGCCCGTTGGGAAACGCCAACGCCGTTGTATTCTCACACTCCAACTGGATCTCAGCAACGCCGGTCGATCGCTTAGGCTTATGGTTTTTTATTTTTACGAAGAGACAATGAAGGGGGTGGCCAAGCTGTCGGTCGACGGTTTGGTGCCGCAGAGCTACCATCTCAGTCACTGGAAGGGAAATCAGACCCCGGCTCCGCTGAAAGCGGATACCTCCACGGAAATCGCCCTTCGCTTCCTTTCGCATCCGAATCCCAAGATTTTTTTTCCTGCCGTGAACATCATCACCAATAATCATTTTGATACCGACGGGCTCCTGGCGGTCTGGGCGTTGCTGAGTCCCAAAAAAGCGGAGCCGATGGCCGGCAGGCTCATTGCCGCAGCGGAGGCAGGCGACTTCTCATCCTTCTCGTCGGAAGAAGGGGTCCAGATCAATTTGATGATCGAAGGGCTCTATGCCTCCAAAGAAAGCCCATTCACATCGCAACTCTCCGCCTACCCCGGCCCGAAAGAGGCCTTCTACTACAAGACCTTGCTCCCGCTCCTTCCGGATCTCTTCCGAAAAAAAGATGAATACCGCCGCTTTTGGAGAGAGGCCTACGATGAGATTCTTCTCTCGATGGAGCTTTTCGAGAAAGGGGTGGTCGGGGTGGAAGAGCATGAAGCGGAAAGCCTCTCCGTCATCATCGACGAGCACCGGCCGGCGAAACAGGCGATCGACCATCACTGCCAGGGAAATCTTTTTCTGGTCATCGAAGACCGGGAGCGGGAAGAGGGGGGATTCGGCTACGAGCTGGAATACCGCTACTATGCCTGGGCTGACACCGTGACCCGCCCCCCGATCGCGCCGATTCCGATGGAGACGCTCGCGGAGCATCTGAACCGGCATGAAGGGCTTCGGGAGGGAAAGTGGATGACGCAGGATTATGCGGGCAAATCGAGGACCTCCGCCCTGAAATTCACCGATGAGGGAGGCAAGCGGCATTTAAGCCGCCTCCATCCCGACCAGGTGATCCAGTGGGTTCTCTCCCATCTTCAAACCAAAGAGTCCGATTCCCAATCCGTGACGGAGGAACAATAAAAGGAGCGCCATAAATTTTTGCTTGAGAACTTATTTTAAAAGGAGGGTTATGGCAACGGAGATATTGACGGATGACGACCTGGTCTCTTCGATGGTGGAATACAACACGTCGGACCGGACCCTCTCTGGCTTTCTCTGCCGCCCCAAACAGGCCGAAGCCTCTCCCGGCCTTCTCCTGATCCAGGAATGGTGGGGCCTCAACGACCATATCAAGGGGATCGCCCAGCGGCTTGCCAAAGAGCAATACGTCGTCTTTGCCCCCGACCTTTACTCCCGGCTCGGAAACGTCGTCACCAAAAACGCGGCGGAAGCCGCCAAGCTAATCGACTCCCTCCCGACGGAACAACTTCTCTCCGATTTAATGGCCGCCCTCCGCTACTTAAAAGGACTACCGCATGTCGTCGACCGAAAGGTCGGAACGATCGGCTTTTGCGTCGGCGGCTCGTTCGCCCTTTCACTCGCCTGCCGGACCGAGGAAATCCGCTGCGCCACCGCCTTTTACGGTGAAATCCCTTCCGACGCCGAGCTGGGAAAAATCCCGGTTCCGATTCTTTACTTTTATGGGGAAGAGGACGGCTGGATTCAAAAAGAAGAGGTCGAGCGCCTGAAGAGCGTCCTGAAAAAACATAAAAAAGTGGGAGAGATCAAAACCTATCTCGGCGCCCCGCACGCCTTTTTCAACGACACCCGGCAGGAAGTCTACACCCCCGACGCCGCCAAAGACGCCTGGAAGAAGACCCTCGGATTTCTTAAGAAGTATCTGAAATGAAGTATTTGAAATAAGGGAGCGCGCATGAACACCAAAACGACCGATCGGACGATCGACCACCGACGGATGACCGACCATTTTATCAAACTGGTTCAGATCGACTCCCTCTCCAAAAAAGAGCGGGCAGTCGCGCTGGAACTACAAAAGGATCTGGAGGCGCTCGGCGCGAAGGTGGAATTCGATCAGGCCGGTGAGGCGGTCGAGGGAGAGGTCGGCAATCTGATCGCGCGGCTTCCCGGAACCGACTCGGCGCGTCCTCCGCTCCTTCTCTCGGCGCACATGGATACGGTCGTTCCGGGGGAGGGGATCAAGCCGGTGGTCGAAGGGGACAAGATCCAAAGCGACGGGACGACAATCCTCGGCGGCGACGACAAATCGGGGATCGCCATCATCATGGAGGTCCTCCGGACGTTGCGGGACCAAAAAATCCCGCACGGCGAAATCGAAGTGGTCTTTACGATCTGTGAAGAGTTCGGCCTGGTCGGCGCCAAGCATCTCGACATCTCAAAACTTAAATCAAAGTACGGTCTGGTTCTCGACTGCGACAATGTCGGCTTTCTCTTCACGCAGTCGCCGTCGTCGGACCGGCTGGAATTCAAAGTCCACGGGCTGGAGGCGCATGCCGGGGTCTGTCCGGAGGAAGGGGTCTCGGCGATTCAAATTGCGTCGGAGGCGATCAGCCGGATGAAACTGGGACGGATCGATTTCGAGACGACGGCGAACGTCGGGATCATTCAGGGAGGGTTGGCGACGAACATCGTTCCGAACTATGTCTACGTGAAAGCCGAATCGCGGAGCCACAGCGATGAAAAGCTGGCGGCGCAAACGGCGCACATGCGGGAGTGCTTTCAACAGGCGGCCAAAAAATTTTCCGTCACGATCGACGGGAAAAAGATGACCGGCCGGGTGGAAGAAAAAATCTGGCGGGATTACGACCGGATGAATGTCGGCAAAACCACCCCCATCGTCCAGTCGGTGTTAGAAGCGGCGAAGAACCTCGCCTTCCGGGTGGAGACCAAAGCGACCGGCGGCGGCTGCGACGCCAACGTCTTCAATCAAAAAGGGATCACCGTCGCCAACCTCGGCACCGGGATGCACAACATTCACACCGTCAAAGAATGGCTCAGCATCAATGAGATGGCCCAGGCCGCTGAGATCGTCCTCGAAACCGTCCGGCATTTTAAATAAGAAACTAAACCATTGTGATTTGAATGGGGCTTTGCCCCAAGCCCCACCGCGGGGGTTGCGTCCCCAACCCCCTCCGGCTTCCCAAGGGGAGCGGGGTTTCACCCCTGCCCCCCGGCGGTCGAACTCTGCGCGACCGCGCAAGATCCGCGCGGACTGCGCATCAAACATGCGACCTGAAGCGGTCGAT
>Ga0080064_1000673_pt1 | contig 84069 bp, 64 predicted proteins | sample Subgrocontami54m_FD_69260 | JGI IMG/M metagenome (GOLD analysis project Ga0080064, IMG submission 69260) | Subsurface groundwater microbial communities from S. Glens Falls, New York, USA - GMW46 contaminated, 5.4 m (SPADES assembly) (version 2) ... | reverse complement strand
GGGAGGGTCGCCGGCGGGAGTGGTTGCGAAACGGCCGGGCGGTTTGGTGGTGGCCTGGACTTGATAGAAAGCGAAGAGGCCGCCGCCGCCGCTGTGCCCGAGCGAAACGAAACGCTCGACCTTGTAGGTGTCCTTGAGAAATTTGATGTGCGAGGCAATGTCGAGCAGGCTCGCTTCTGGCGTCGCGCGCATCGGGTTGGTGTTCCATCGGCCAACCTGTCCCAGGACGGCGTAGCCGTAACCGGCGAGACGGCGCGTCAGGAAGTGCTGCGAGCTATTGCCGTTGGGGTGCATGACGAGTATGGCCGTCTTGGGGTTCTTTCCCTTGGGTCGACAGTATTGGCCCCAACTGCGGCCTCCGTCCTGGGCGCGGAAATCGAGATACTCGCGCTCAACATCCTTGCCGGCGGAGGAAGACTCCTGGGCGCGGAGCAATGGCTCGGAAGAGTGGAGCAGGGCGGCGGCGCCGGCGGCGAAGGCCGGTGCTTTCGAGAAAAATTCTCGGCGGTTGATGGGCATGGATTTTTTCCTTTCGAGTGGAGGCACCATTATACGGAAAGCGGCGGCGCTTCGAGAGAGAAAATGTCAAATATTGGGATGGGCTATCATGGAAGAGCTGGCTGGGGCAGGGATTCAAACCCCGATACGCGGCTCCGAGGGTCTATGGTCTTAGGTCTTACCGGTAGACGAGTTCTCAGTCGCCAGGGCCCAGGTGAAGGCCGAGATGGACGCGGCTGCAAAGATCGCGCAGGAAGAAGCCAAGCGCAAGGCGGCGGAGCGGAACAAGAAACCGTCTGACAGCAAGTCGGGAAGCCCGCCATACCGGTCCAAATAAATCCTCCTTTAGACACCGATAACTCGAAAATGAACTGGATCTATCTAGTGAAAACCACCGCCCTATTTCCTCTTGTTCTTGGTCGCCTCGTTGTAGATTAGCCCCGCGGCACCGCCCGAAACCGCGCCGATCGCCGCGCCTTTTCCGCCGCCGGCTAAGGCCCCGATGGCTGCGCCGCCAGCAGCGCTACCTCCTACGATCAATGCCTGTTTTTTAACGGAGCGACGGCGACGCCTGCGCACCACCCTTCGCCTGTAGATTCTTGACCTCGAAGGGCCGGAGTAGGCAGCAGATAGAATGATGTTAGACTCCGGTGGTATTTCATTGGACACAGTAGGGCTCTCAATGAGGGCTGTCATGTTCAGCGAGATCGATGGCGAATCGATTGTCTTGGCGCTAGTCTGTAATGGCCGGGTGTCATTATACGCGTCAAAACCAGCACCAATAAGAAACCCCAGTAGAATCAGTGGAATAGCTAACTGACCGAGTTCGACTAATAGATTTCGCCGGCCTCTTGCCGATGTTGTTTGAGGGTCCATCTTTTGTCTCCTTTTGCTTCCTAATCATGGCTTTCATTCCAACCTGCAATTCTTATTCCACCCGAGCGACGGATAGTCGATGAGGTTTCAGAACAGTCCTGATCACCTGGCTTCGAGAGAGAAAATTTCAAATATTCGGATGGGCTATGATGGAAGAGTTGGCTGGGGGGCAGGGATTCGAACCCCGATACGCGGCTCCGAGGGTTTATGGTCTTAGGTCTTACCGGTAGACGAGTTCTCAGTCGCCAGCCTCGCATTCACAACTGAGTAACTGCTCCCCGCAGCGCGGGCATCTCTCCATGTCGCAACCAGGATGATGGAAATTTCCTTGCGCATTGAGGATTCCACAATCATGACATCGCGCTCCCACGTCAAAATATGTTGTGTTCCGGATATAGGTTTGACCGTTGAGGATAATTGTTTCCCTTGTGCAACTGTCGGCCGTGTTCATTTCTTGTCCGCAATGCTTGCACGTTACCATTTCTAAATTCTCCAGTCGGTCCCATATTGGTATTACATTTTTGGCCGCACAGCGTTCGCCTTTTGCAACAACCCAAGGCAAATTGGGATAAGTAGGGGAATTGGCTGGGAGGCAGGGATTCCTACACAGAGCATGGCCCAACTTCTTGAGCCGCCGTCAATTTCTCATAACTAACTGTTAAATAAGGACAACTGGAGAAGCCCATAAGGTCTATCCCGTCTCGCCTTTCTCATTGGTACCTTCCAGAAACAGACACCAAACAGACACCAAGAAGGCTCCTTCTTCCGGCTGGGAGTTTCCAACTCCAAGGCTGGACCATCGAGCGCGGCTGGTGGAACAGGTTGGTAGAAGTCCATCTTCAGTTCTTCCTTCACGCGGCGGAACGTCGCACTGCCAGATTGCCCTGCCGGTCACCTGAAGGGCTTATCGGGCCAACTCCCACTGGGGCACGCAAACTATTTTATCACATGAAATCATGGAACCTTCTCCATGGTTTCGTCGGGAATCTCTCCGTTTTTTCAGATACATTCTGCAGCTCCGTTGCGGAACGGAGCTGCGTATTTTCAAGAAAGGAGTGAAAGCATATGCCAGAAATTGGTGTCAACAAGGTCATTCTTATTGGGAGAACCGGAGCCGACACGGAGTTGAAATACACCTCCAACGGCAAGGCTGTTGCGAACTTCTCCCTGGCCATAAACGAGAGCTTCAAGACCGGCGACGGAGAGCAAAGAGAGCATGTCGAGTGGGTCCGGTGCGTCGCCTGGGGAAGGCTTGCCGAGGTGTGCGGCGAGTTCCTGAATAAGGGAAAGCAGGCTTATGCCGAGGGGCGGTTCCAGACACGCAAGTACGAGGACCGCGATGGAAACGAACACACGGTCTGCGAGGTTGTCGTCCGGCAGTTGCGATTGCTGGGAAGGCCAGGAAATGGAAACGGCAAGGCCGAGCAAAGGACCGAACCGGTGGATAACTCCGGGGCAGAAATTGACACGGACGAGATCCCGTTTTGATGTACGGTTTTTGCCTGCCTTTAGGTTAGCGTTCAAAACTGAGGCCATCAGACATATTCAGGGTTTGGTTCCGTGGGCAATTTAGTATCGCTCCGGCGTCCGGGATGGTGTACTCTTAAGGCATGGAAACCGTGCGCGTCGAGATTCCAGCGGAGCTTGTTCAGGCTGCAGGACTGAACACTGAGAGCTTGTCGGTCGAGGCGTCCGGATTGCTTGCGTTGGAACTTTACCAGAAAGACAAGGTTTCCTTGGGGCGTGCCGCCGAACTGTGTCGCATGCCACTGGAGCAGTTCATGGAGTTTGTCGCCCGGCACAACGCCTCGCTCCACTACGCAGCCGGTGACCTGGAGGAAGATCGCCGCACCCTGGAGCGGCTCGGGTTGTGATTGTCGTTTCCGACTCGTCACCGCTCATAGCTCTTGCCCGGATTAATCGGCTCGACCTTCTTCGCTCACTCTACGAACGGATCCTGATTCCCCCTGAAGTGCATCACGAAGTGACAGTCGCTGGCCGTGATCTTCCCGGTGGTCGGGAAGTGAGAAAGGCAAACTGGATACAGGTCGTAAAACAGCGATCACCTGGAGGCCAGTCACTGGAGCAAGCTTGCGAGGGTCTTGGTGGGGGTGAACGTGGCGCCATTCTGCTGGCGAAGGCGCTCCCTGCCGAGCTTCTCCTCTTAGATGAATGGAAGGCACGGCGTGTAGCGCGACAGGAGGGTCTCCCGGTTGCAGGCTGTCTGGCAGTGCTGGAGGCCGGTGCTTTGAAGGGACTCGTCTCAGATCTGCGTAATGCCTATTTAGATTTACTCCGAAAGGGAATCCGCTTCGATCTCAGACTGCTTCAAGAGAGCCTCACCCGATTGGGTCTGCCAAAGCTGTGAACAGAGCGCTGCTATAATCGTAATTTGGGTGGGCAGCACCATCACGGTCCGCGCGGGCTCCTGCAGCATTTTCGAGTCTCTGCTCATCTCGAAAGCAGACCTAGTTACCCTGTTCCAATGCCCCAGCCATAATGCCTAGCGCTAATCGCGCATCAATATCCCAACCCAGCCTCCAACCTGGTTTCCGTAGTTGGGGAACGTGTGCCCCCAAGTTTCCTAACCGACCCTGAACCAACAACCCAGTTTCCGCCTCCGAACTGATTCGAGGGCGGAGAATTCCACACCGAAAAACACAGAAAGGAGAACAATTGTTTATCGAACTGATGCCACTCCTCGCGGGGCGAACCGTGATGATTACGGTAGCCCGCGTGGACGACCGGACGTTGCGTGTCAACGTCATTCCAACCAAGAGGAACGAAGACGAAAACGCAGCGCTTACGACTCCGCTGAGTTATACCGGCACGCCGGAAGAGCTCGATCGGGAACTGGGCAAACAGGTAGCAGGCTACGCCGAGACCCAGCAGCAGCTGGGAAGCACTCTGGCCCAGGTGAAGGCGGAAATGGATGCCGCTGCGAAGGCTGCGCAAGAAGAAGCCAAACGCAGGGCCGCGGAGCGGAACAAGAAACCGTCTGACAGCAAGTCGGAGAAGCCTGCCGCGCCGGTTGCTCAGTCTGCCACCCCGCCACCCGCCGCAAGCATGACGCTGTTTCCGGCGGCGGAGACCACCGCTGCCGCAGAAAGTTCAGGAGGTGCGTGAACATGCTAAGCGAAACCCGTATGTCGCGGGAATTCAGTTACAACGGTGTGAAGCTTCCCGACCCGAATCCAACGATGACGCCCGACGAAGTCCGGCAATTCTATGCCACTCAATATCCGGACATCACAACGGCGTCGATCACGGGGCCAGAGGCCGAGGGCGATAAGCTGCGGTATAGCTTCGTCCGAGCCATCGGCTCAAAGGGGTAACCATGACCCAAACGGGGAGAAAGGAGGACGCGAAGAAGGCGGTCCTGCGCGAACTCGAGCAGTTAACCCAGGACCGCCACCCAAGAAATAGAAGTCTGGTCAGGAGGTTTGCGAGGTGCCCCCAAATTCGAAGGTCCACCCAGATTTTCGCAAGGGCTGTCGAGGGAAATGGCCGCTGGTCCAGCGGAACACATGTGTCGCCGCCACCCGGCTGGTTGCCACCGCTGAATTGATGGGAAGCGGTGACAATCTGACCCTGCCGCGGCTGGACGGCGTGCCACTCGATCACAACTTGTGTGCAGGCGATGAACCGGCAGTGGCGCTCGCAAAAACCTTGTTGAAGTTGGATATCGCAGTCCCGGATGACTGGGAGAAGTCCAAGCACGATCCGAGCGCTTATATTGGATTGACACTGGCCCGTTGGATCGCTGCCCACCGCGGCAAGGCCATCAAGAGGCGGTTCGATCTGACAACCGCGATCACCAGTTGCCTTGACGATTACGCCGAGAGAGAGCCGGCAAACCCAAACTTGCTCTATCTTACCGTCGATGCGGGCAGTGCCGGCTACGTCGTGTTCAGCCCGGCGATGGAGTTGCTTGAAAAATCTCATCCCCAGTTGCCGGCGACGTTTTATCACTTATTCGCTAAGGCGCTGAACAAATGGATTCGAGTCTATGACTACCACGAGGCCCAAGAGCGCGTTGTGATGTTACGCGAGTGGATAGAGCGTGAAGCCGGCGAAGACCAGTACGAAATCCCCGATGTCGAGGCTTGTATTCCAGCTTCTCTAAAACGTCAGCCGCTCGGTCGTAGGAAGCTGGTGGACATAAGATCGCGGGTGAAGGGGAAAGAAACGAAATCCATGCTTGAGGGTGTGATCGAGCTGGCACGGATCTCTGAGCCGGGGGACCGGCCGGAATTGACGGACGAGATGCGCGAAGAGATGGGCGACATGAATCCACCCCTGCCCGGCCTGCTAGCTGTCTTCAAGAGTGAAGATGCCATCGAAGGCTGTTTTGATGAGGAGGCCCAGGCCATGATGGAACTCACTCCCGAACCCAGTCTGATCATCCCATTGAGCGCAGACCAGCCGGCAAGTGTACAGGTGGCATTTCGCACCCTCGGGGTTGTGTGCGACACGTTGGCAGCCGCCAGCCGGCTGATCGATCGCATGCCGGGAAATGACCAGTGGGTGATCCGAGGAGGAAACGATGGAGTCGCAGGTGAGAATAGGCGCTAGCCGACGGTTTGTTTTAAGAAATGCCGTACTTATTTACGGCGACGGTTCAGGAGCATTCGCCACGGTCCATGAGGTCCGAGGCGAAAAAGATGGAGCACCATACCTCGGACCAGGCCAATCGCTGACGACAGCCTTCCTACGATCACTGGCACATGGGCTGGGAGTGCGAATGGCGCCGGAGATCCTGCCGGACAATATCCTCGCAAGAACGCCAGATTTAATCGCCTGGTGGACCAAGGCCCAGCATCGCTGCATGTTCTTTGGGGGCGGAAGCGAAGAGGCCGCGAGATTGAATGGCCACACGTATCCCCATCCGCCTTTGGTATTCAAGATCTGGGGCCGCGATCTATTCGTGCGTGCACATGCGGCCGATGTCCGGCCTTCGGCAGAAACACGACTCATGACGGCGCCGTATTGGAATACCGATTCTAGGTCCTGCGTTTGCCAGGGGAGTATGCGCGTACCGGAGGAAGTTTCAGCGCAGTCTATTGCCGGGTGGGAGGAGGCCTTCTTCGCATCCGAATTTACACATCCTAGCGGCGCAGTGCGCCTGACCAGTCACCCAGGAGGATTTGTGGGCCTATGGTCCAGTCTCGCCGGCAGCAAGGGCCCCTTTCCAACCGAGTTTCTGAGCGACGCAAAGCAGACGCTGCGTGAGTTCATTGAGGGCAACGAGGAGCGGTAGAGCAACATGGAAACTCACAGGATTCACGAGGAGTTGCTTCGTCGGCAAGTGCGCGTTCTCGTGGTGGGCTGCGGAGGAACCGGCAGCGCCGTCGCGGCTGGGTTGCCGTATCTACACCAGGCGATGCTGGCGTGCGGTCATCCTGGAGGTCTCCATGTCACGTTGATGGATGGTGACACGATTTCCCCCACCAATTGCGTCCGTCAGCCCTTCAGCCGCTCGGAGATTGGGCTATACAAGGCCGTGGTCCTGGTGAACCGGATCAACATCTTTTGGGGGCTAAATTGGGAGGCGGTCCCGGCTCACCTGACCGATAGGCAAGCATTCTCCGCGTCCCATGAAAATGGATATAAGCGAACTCATATCGTGATTGGCTGCGTGGACACGCGAGCGGCACGGGCTGTGATTCGAGACGCTACTGGCGACTACAGCAGTGTGGACTATTGGCTGGACATTGGTAACAACGCTGACAGCGGCCAGTTCATCCTGGGTGAGCCGCTGAACCAGGTCAATCGTCGGGCCAGAACGCGCTTGTGCTCAGTCGCGGAGTGGTTTCCTGAAATTGTGGACGCAGGCCGCGATAACGACGGTATGCCGAGTTGCAGCGCCGCCGAAGCCCTGGCAAGACAGGAGCCTTTTGTGAATCAGGCTTTGGCACAGCACGCGTTAGCTTTACTTGCCCGACTTTTCCGTTATGGAATGACATCGTATTACGGTGGTTTTATCAATCTTGCGACTGGCGGATGCGCCCCTTTGCCCACGGATTCGCGTTTGTGGAGACGAGCTGCTAAGAGACGCCGACGCGAAAGGAAGCAATGCAAGGCAAGAACGATTAGAGCGGCTTAGGACTTGCGGAGTTGCGTCTATCGGCAACTGTCCGGATCGCCGACTACTCAGCCAGTGAATGATCGTTTCCGATTCGTCCGCACGTCCGCTACGTGTCCGAACGAGTCCGAGGGGCACGATTGATGAGGACTACTACATACCGCGCGAGAACGATCGCTACGGCAGAGGTTCCAGCGTCAACTCCACTTGCATCTGTGCGCCTTCCGCAACGCTTACGCTGACGGCGTTTGCGTCGTACGGACGCAATTCCTCAGGTGAAAGATTCACCACCATGATGGATTCCGCCCAGGCGTAGAGCCTGTAGTCGCCGGGCGTGATGCCTTTGAGCGTGAACCGCCCGCTTGCATCCGTATTGGCAGTCTTCAGCAACCGCAGCAAGGCAGGCTTCATCGGATCTGGCAGCAGGGTGACAACCGCTCCCGGCCAGGGCTTGTCATCACGGAGCACAGTCCCTTGGATCGTTGCCGACTTGGCACTTAGGACTACGTCCAGCGAGGGCGCGGCCTGGGGCTGCGAAAGGTCAAGGCCGGTTGCGAGCAGGTCCACGCCGCCCGCCAAGACGTGCTTCATATAGGTGCCATCTCCCGGTCCAATCAACGTTACATAGTACCGATCCGGTGGGACGCGCTGAATCTTGAATGTGCCGTCGGGCTCAATTCTTGCGGGCTGAATTCCAATGCCAACGGGACCGTCAGCGCGTTGAAGTCCGACACTCGCCTGCACAGGGGGTTGCCCATCTCCCTCCATACGGATGTGGCCAGAGACTTCCGTCAGAAACGGCGGAGAGATGGGGAGGGTCAAGTCGTTCACATCTGCATTGACTACGACAACCGGCACGCGCATGGTGATGGGCCAACCTTGTCCCAGACGCCTCGCGTTGATGTAATAGGAGCCTGCTTGGACACCTGTGAATTCAAAGGTCCCGTCCCGATTTAACTCGCCACGAGGAGCTGCGGGGGAACCTCCCGGCGCGAATTCCTCACGGCTGGAATCCTGCGATTCCAGTGTCAACTCGGTGGGACCAGAGCGGCTTTGCCCAGGGGCGGGATTATCCAGTTCCAGGAGCTTCCCGCGAATGCGAAACACTGGCGCTTTCTGCAACCGAATCTCGATGGCGGAGAGATGCTGGCCGGCGTTGAGCGAGAGTGCAGTGGCGGTGTCCTGCTGGATCCCGCGAGGGTAGTAGGTGGGAACGTAACCTTCCGCAACCTTTCCCTCTACGGTTTGCGGTGCGACCGGCGGCGGAAACCCCATGCGGCGAACGTCCGCCCGAGCAATATACTTTCCCGGCATAAGACCGCCGATCAAGAACTCTCCCAAAGCGTTGGTGTTGTCACCGGAAACGATCCTGGAGCGGCGAAAGTAACCCGACTGCCGCAGAAGCTGGACCTGGACTCCAGACATTGGCTCGCCGTACTCGTTCAGCACCCTGCCTGAAATTACGGCCTGCGGCGTCAGCTTGAATTCAATGCCTTTGATTTTGTCGCCCGGCGCTCCCCTGGGACTTCGCTCGCCGGGCAGGTTGCCGTAGGATAGCCGCACGTAACCGGTCGTATCGACACTTAACAGATAGTTGCCCGGAGGCAGGTTTTCAAACTTGAATTTACCTTCCGCATCCGAGACGGCGCTGGCCTTCGCGGGCTGCCCGCTGCCCACGACCCCGCCCTGTTGCAAAGAGAAAATGGTCAGCGTTAGGTTCGCCCTCGGCACTGGCTCGCCGGTTAACGCATTGACCACGCGGCCCTCCAGCGACACAACTTCTTCCGCAGTGGTGGGTGGGGGCGCAGTGATTTGTCGCTCTGAGATATTAAAGGATAGTAGCCAGAAAAAGCCAACAATTACGGCCGGCATCAACTTCATGACAGCCTCCTAATAACAGCCTCTGTGGACGGCACGCCTTCGTGCAATATACTCATATTATCGCACTCCGCCTGCCAATTGCTCTTCTCGGAAACTGAGGCGCAGCCAAACGCCGAACTATGGCTTAATGGTCGGCGTCACCTCGCCATAGTCAACAGGCTCGCCGGTACGAGACTTCAACTCCCTCAGCCAGAGGCGGCCATTCACGCCATGCACAACCCGGCCCAGAAACCCCAGTGTCTCTGCCAGATTGTTGCGATTCTTGCGAATGTCTTCTTTCGTGACTCGGATGTAGGCCGCCAGGAAGTCCTCCATACTTTTGGCCTTGGAGAAGAGATACGTCGCGTGTCCTGATTGCGGTGTTTCCACGGCTATTACGGTCTCAAGCTCAAAGATGTATTCCCCGCGAAATAGGTAGAGTCGTCGAGCACAACGGCAGAGATGGCGATAATAGAAGGCATCATAATCCGGCTTCCAGGTAATCTGAGCGATCTCAAAGTCACTAGGGACGCCCAGGTCCCAACAGAGTTTCTGTAGTTCGGTTTTTTCGACTGGCTCCCGTTCGATCCGGGCACGAATCCGGTCGAAGGCGTCCGAGAACTGGCCAAAGCGATGGTAGACTCTCCGCGCCGATTCGATCTCCTCAGCGACCTTCGGGGGTAGCTTGACCTGGAGGCGGCTAGGCAGCGCAGTTTCCCACTTCACCAGATGCCACTCGCCGCGGCGATGAAGGTACTTTCCGGCTTCGACAAAGGTCGCCTGGATCTCCATCTTCGCGGCCAATAAGTGTTTCCACTGATTCCAGGTGGCATCCCACAGAATCGGCATGGTGGACTGGTCGAGCAGGACTTCCAGCTTGCGTCGTGAATCGCGGTAAATGGCGCGATCAGCGTAGAAGTCAGCTTGGCGCAGGGAAGCTCGGAAGCGCCGCTGCCGACGTTCAGGAAGAAAAGACAAGACGCGAGCGACGAAGAACGTCTGGCCATCCCGCGATCGGTCTCCGGCCACGATGATCGAGCCAAAACCGCCGTAAGGGAAAAGTACAGGAGCGACCGAATTACACATCAACTCGTCATAGCAGGCACGCAGTTCCGGTTGCGCCAGGATGTTGAAGGCCCGCTCCATTGCGAAGAAGCCGGCTTTGGGAGCACCTTCGGCGCGGAGTTCCAGTTCGCGTAGTTTGAAGGCAAGCCGCAACTCAGCGGGTGATGTCGTGGAAGGAATCCGCAACGTTTCATACAGGGTGTTTTGCCGGTCCCACGGTTGGTTCCGATTGGCAACGTAAAAGTAGTCGCGCAGCACCTCACACGGAAAATGGAGGGCGGAGATGCCGAGGTTCCCGTGCGGTATTTCAGCACGAACATAGAGCTGTTCTCGCTTGTCGCTTTTCGGCTGGGCGGCATAGCCGATGGAGACCTGGTAGACATCGCGGGTGCGCGGCGAAGATGTGTTTTTGTGGATGTAAATTTCAGTTCCAGCTTCCGGTGAAGCCGCGATAAGAGGAAAGTCGATTTCATCACCGGGACGAATTTGAAGGGCGAGAAAATTTGACACCAGGACCCGACCACCCTCTTTCACGACACAAGCAGCCTTTTCCCGTTCGTGCTTGATCTGGAGCACCTTCCGACGGACAGTTCCGCCCTCCGCAAGGGCAGGCTCGAGTCCCGCTTCCATGATAGAAGGAGCGTAAATCCTGTTGCCAGGTGAGTCAAATGAACGCGAACTGGCCGCTAACACCCTGTGGCATAATGAGATAGCATGCCATCAAGTTGGTCATTTTCCCAATCGGCCGTTTATCGGGAGCTAGTTTCTTTGCGGATTGTTTTCGACGGGCGACATCGGTGAGGTGTATGCGCACGAGACACTGCCAGAGAAGTTGCTGTGCCGCACGCTTCGGGGTGAGCAAAGCGGAAGCGGCGCGGCTGCGCCACACTGCGTTTCCGATCTGCCCGCGGATAGAGTTATAGGCGAACGGTCGCTGCGAAGTTAAAGAGCGCGATCGAAGACCCTGACGGTCTTATTGAATCCGGTACGCGGCCGAATGCTTCCAAGCCACGCGGCGACTTCAGCGACTAGGATCATCGCAAAATTAAAGGGCGCGCCATCCGGCCCGCTTGAGCCGAGAACACACGCCCTTCGGTTTTGCCGATTTAATCAGCCGAAACGGCGGTTCGTGCCGGGCCGGCAGCTCTCTGCTTCCGCTGACCTTCGGCGAGGTCGAAGCGATCGAGGTTCATCACTTTGGCCCACGCCGCCACGAAGTCTTTCACAAACTTCTCCTGGGAGTCCGCGCATGCATAGACTTCCGCGAGGGCGCGCAGCTGGGAGTTCGAACCGAAGATCAGGTCGACCCGCGTGCCGGTCCACTTGGCCTGGTTCGTTTTCCGGTCGCGTCCCTCGTACACGCGATCCGAGCCAGCGGACGGCTGCCATTCCGTGCCCATATCGAGCAGGGTGATGAAGAAGTCGTTCGTGAGGGTTTCCGGCCGCTTGGTGAAGACGCCGTGCCCGGACTTCCCGTGATTTGCGCCCAGGACGCGCAAGCCGCCAATCAGAACCGTCATCTCGGGCGCTGTCAGCGTCAACAGTTGAGCCTTATCGATCAGCAGCTCTTCCGCTGATACGCTGAACTTGGCCTTGAGGTAGTTGCGGAACCCGTCCGCGACCGGTTCGAGATAGGCGAAGGATTCCACATCGGTTCGCTCCTGCGCCGCATCGGTTCGACCGGGCGCGAAGGGAACGGTCACGTTGTGCCCCGCCTTCTTTGCCGCCGCCTCGACGGCCGCGCAGCCGCCCAGGACGATCAAGTCGGCGAGCGAAACCCGCTTCCCACCGGACTGCGAAGCGTTGAATTCCTTTTGGATCGCTTCGAGTTTCTGCAACACCTTCGCCAGTTCCGCTGGCTGGTTGACCTCCCAGTCCTTCTGGGGTTCAAGACGGATGCGCGCGCCGTTCGCTCCCCCGCGCTTATCCGAGCCCCGGAACGTCGCCGCCGACGCCCAAGCCGTCGAGACCAACTGGGAAACGGACAGCCCGGACGCGAGGATTTTCACTTTCAAAGCTGTGATGTCCTGCTCCCCGATTAGCGGATGATTCACCGCGGGGATTGGGTCTTGCCAGATCAGTTCCTCCGCCGGGACCTCCGGGCCGAGATAGCGTGAACGCGGGCCTATGTCGCGGTGCGTCAACTTGAACCACGCGCGGGCAAACGCATCTGCGAACTCATCCGGATGCTCGTAGAAGCGCCGGGAGATCTTTTCGTAGGCCGGATCGATCCGTAAGGAGAGGTCCGTGACCAGCATAGTCGGCGCGTGATGCTTCGACGGATCGAAGGCATCCGGAATTGGCTTGGCGCCGTTTTTCGCTTGAAACTGATAGGCGCCGGCCGGGCTCTTGGTCAGCTCCCATTCGTGGCCGAACAAGTTCTCGAAGTAGTAGTTGCTCCACTTTGTCGGCGTCTGAGACCAGGTGACTTCCGGCCCGCCGGTGATCGCGTCCTTGCCTTTGCCTGTGCCATAACGGCTCTTCCAGCCGAGGCCCATCTGCTCAATGGGCGCTGCCTCGGGCTCGGGGCCAACCAGCTTCGCATCTCCGGCGCCGTGGGTCTTGCCGAAGGTATGTCCACCGGCGATGAGCGCAACCGTCTCCTCATCGTTCATGGCCATACGGCGGAACGTTTCGCGAATGTCCTTGGCCGCCGCAAGGGGATCCGGCTTGCCGTTCGGCCCTTCCGGATTCACATAGATCAGGCCCATCTGCACGGCGGCAAGGGGATTCTCGAGATCCCGGTCGCCCGTGTAGCGCTTGTCCTCAAGCCAGACGTCCTCCTTGCCCCAGTACACGGCTTCGTCGGGTTCCCACACATCGGAACGCCCGCCGCCAAAACCGAAAGTCTTGAAGCCCATCGACTCGAGGGCGACGTTGCCGGCGAGGACGATCAGGTCGGCCCAGGAGATTTTCCGTCCGTATTTCTGCTTGATGGGCCAAAGCAGCCGGCGCGCCTTGTCGAGGTTCGCGTTGTCCGGCCAAGAGTTGAGCGGCGCGAAGCGCTGTTGGCCGGCGCCGGCGCCGCCGCGTCCATCGCCGATGCGGTACGTGCCCGCGGCGTGCCACGCCATGCGAATGAAGAGTCCCCCGTAGTGGCCGAAATCCGCCGGCCACCAGTCTTGGCTGTCCGTCATCAGCGCGTTCAGGTCCTTCTTCAGCGCTTTGAAGTCGAGCTTCTTGAACTCTTCGGCGTAGTTGAAAGCCTCGCCCATCGCATCGGACTTGGGCGAGTTCTGGCGGAGAATCCTGAGGTTCAGTTGGTTCGGCCACCAGTCGCTGTTCGACCTCATTCCAACATTCGTGGTCCCGTGTACGACCGGGCACTTAGTTTCCGTTGACATGGTTTGTTCCTTCCTTCTGCTTGGTTAAAAATTGAGTCAAAAAACTGTGACGAACTGAGAAACCATTTTGGCTTTCCCATTCGCGCAGTTGCTGGCGGCCGCGCTTGCTGACGCGCGCCATGCATCCGGTATCCGCACGCGTTCGAAACCTAACGGGATGCGCGCCGCGGTGCGCACTTCGCACAGAGGCCCCGGAAAATCAGTTCGCATTCGCGAAGAACCCGCTTCCCGAGGGCGCCCGAGGCAGGCCCGGGCACGTCGTACCACTCCATGTCCTCGACATTGCCACAGCGGTCGCAGATGAAGTGGTGATGCCGCATTCCTTTTGCATCGAATCGTGCGGCGCGGCCCTCGACAGCCACTTCACGCACCAAGCCCGCCTGCACCAAGTCTCGAAGATTGTTATAAGTCGTGGCCCTTGAACAGCGAGGATCCAAGCGATTCACGGCTTTGAAGATTTCCGCAGCCGTGGGATGACTGTTGTGTTCCATCAAAAATGCCATCACAGCGTAGCGTTGCGGAGTGCACCGCAAGCCACTATCCTCCAAGGACCGTTTAATCGACTCGGCGCCCATAAGTTATTTAGACTATATCTAATGTAAAATTTTGTCAAGATATGCGCTCTTGATTACTGGTGCGAGCAGAAAGCTGACTGATGCCATATTGCGTATCCCCATCGAGTGGCCGTCCCGTTGCTCTTCCCCACGTCGAGGTCTTGAGACGAACAGGGCAGTGGGCGACAGATTGGTGCGGAATCATGAGGCGCGATTTCCTGCGGAGTTGAGCGCAGTTCGCGAGATGGCATTACGGGCCGAGGGAAGTACCGCCGTCAGGCGTACTCATTCTCTGCGTTCGTATTCGGCTTCTCGTTGGGTTTCTTTCCGCTTTACACTTACATCTTCATTGCGGAGAAATCGTTCCTGTCAGTTTACTCGCCACAATGCGATCACTCCGCGAGTAATCGCATTCTCGCCGTTTTTTTCTGGCGGTCAATTGGCGAAAAGTCGCCATGTCGGACACTGACCATTCACGGTACCTGTCCAGAGCAAGCCCTCAGTAATCAGCCCACTTCTTCAGGATCAGCTTTTGGAAATATCGAGATGGCAGTTACTGCCACTTTATGCTTCAAATCACTCCACCACGAAAATCGGCCAAAGAAAGGAAATTTCGATGAGAACTGCTGGGCGTGTCCGTCTCGGCTTTTACCCGCTTCCCTTATCCGAAGCGCAGCAAATTCGCCGATTTCTTTCGTTTCCAGATGTCGGCGCCGCGACGCTCGATCCGTGCGCCGGCGATGGCCTGGCCTTCGCGGCCATCACTGACGGAGCAGAGGTATTTCGCTACGGTATCGAGCTTGACGCCTACCGCGCCGAACAGGCTAGGGAGCGAATTGCCAACGTGGTCCAGGGCAATACGATGGAAGTCCACTGCGCGGTCGAGAGCTTTTCCCTTCTCTACTTGAATCCGCCCTACGACTGGGCACTCGGGTCTGGTGAAGGAAGTCCCAACAATCGCATGGAGCAGGTCTTCCTGAGCCACACGTATCGCTGGTTAAAGCCTGGCGGCGTGTTGCTGTTTGTCATCCCTGGGGACAGACTCGCCGAGTGTAGTCAGATTCTCGCGACGCACTTTCGCGACATCCGGATTTACCGTCTTGAGGCGCCGGAATGCGTGCGTTATAAGCAGGTGATCGTGTTCGGAGTCCGCAGAAATCGCCGCGAGAGGGAGCGGCTGCAGGACGGAGACCTAAGCCGGGCACGGCTTCAGTACACCACTTTCGCGAGAAACGCAGCTCAGCTTCCGGTCTTACCTTCCCAACCCGATACGCAATACAGCGTGCCGGCCAGCGGGCCGGTACAACTCGTCAACCGAGGACTGCCACTAGATGAAGTCGAAGATATCCTCTCACAATCAGTGGCCTACCGACAGGCTGGACGCATTCTCTTTGCCGAGCCCACTGCTGCGGCAGGCCGGCCTCTTACGCCGTTGCATGCAGGGCACGTTGGTCTTTTGGCGTGTTCAGGACTTTTGAACGGGATCTTCGGGTCTGGGAGTCAGCGGCATCTATCGTTCTGGCAGGCAGTGAAAGTTGTCGACAAAACAGAGGAAGAAGATGAGGAAGGCGTTATCACGGTAAGAGAGAAGGAAAGGTTCTCGAACGAGTTGACGCTCGTGTTTGTTACCGGCCAGGTCGCAACGCTGAAGTAACGGGGCTCGACCCCCGCCCAGACTCGCAGCACAACTGAGATTCAAAACTCACTACGAAAAAACCGCCAGGAGCCTCGACCACTGTCAACGGCGGTCGGGGCTTTTGCGTTTTATGGGATCACCGCGTTCATCAGTGAACGGCAATTGTCGGCCGCGGCCAGGATGGTGTGCGTTGGCAGGATGGGCGACCGGCAGCCAAAGAGCTCTTTGCTGCGCTACGCGCCGTCGAGCTTGCCATACACGAAAGGGGATCTGTTGTTCTGATTAAAGCCACTCATCGTGGCTATCGCAAAGGAGGTAAATCACAGTGGCGGATCGATGTTATTCAACTCTCATCTGCGCCAAGACCGACCAAAACATCTTCCAGGAGATGGGCTACAAAGCCGACGAGTCTCAGGCGCTGGCAGTGGACGGAGAGGAAATGCCAGACGTCCAAGTGATGATCGATGAGGAGGCGGCTGGCGGGCATTACGACGAGCTAACGACCCTCAAAGGCGTGCCGTTTCTGGTTTCAAACACTGGTTGGGGAGGTGTTTTTGGCGACCACCTGATGGCGTCGGACGGCGAAAACTGGAGTTACACCGAGTCTCTGCACGAGAGCAACTATCCCGCCGTACGGGTGAACCAGGACGGAGGCATCTCACCGCAGGACATGGAAAACGCCTACGGATATTGGCAGGTCTATGCCGCAACGCTGGAGGCGTTTAAGCGGCGCGTCATACCTCCCGGAGGGAAACGATGAAGAACGCGCACGAGCGTTTTGGAACCTTGGAATACACAAAGCGGTTGAAAGACACCACGACACATATCCGGCTTCGATTGGATCGTTTTTTTGGAGAGATCGAAGGAGAGCGGAATTCCAAGGCCCACCTCATATCAGTCCTGGGTGGGGATTCTGACATCGGCTGCATCGGGGCCGCGATCAACGAGCAGAGTTCCTTTACGGTGCAGGGTCCCGGAATCGAGCCGGTGTCTTTGGCACTCGGCGAAGGCGCGCAGTGCTTTCGCGGAAACATCACTATTGCTGGCCGCAAGCCCATCCGCCACTTGGTCGCGATTTCGGCGGAATTAGCAAAGACGCGGCCGGGAGCCGACCCGGAAGGCAAACGCACGGTTCTGTGCGATGACGACCCAGTGTTCGTTCTGTACCGGGTTGCCCAACGCTTCGGACTGCCTGTGGTACCCGAGTGGGCTGGCTGGTTCAATGAGGAACTCAACCGCCGTCAGGCAATAACGCCCTTGGTTGGGTTGGGATGCCGGCCGGTATTGGTGACCGGCACGAAAAAGCAATTTCTGAAGTGGTTCGGGCTCGCGCTTGGGAGAAAGCGGATTCAATTTCCCGAAAGCAATGGCCCAGTGCATTGGATCTTGAACCACAGATTCTTCCGCGTCGGCGAAGCAGCGCCGGAAGAGGAAAACAGGATGGAGGAACTTCAGTGAAAATCGTACTTAAGGTCTCAAGCAGTAATGAAAATTCCAGCGGTGGCTGTGATTTTGCCCTTGTCGAGTTGACTACAGAAATCGCGGCGCTGGCGCTGCGAAGAATCCAAACGCTCAGGGAACAAAAGAAGCTGGATACAAATATCGACCAGACGTATTACTGGTCACATCTGGTTGAGTGTTTCTTTTCTCCCTGGACAAATCTCGCCAGCGCGGAAAGGGACGTTGGGACGGCAAACCTCGCGGTGGCGGACCTACTGGAGAGGCTTCGGATTGAGGTTACAGAAATCGCCATCGTTCCGGAGACCTTCGAGGTGCCACCCAGCCAGATGGCTGCGGTGGAGTGCGAACACATGATAGTGAGTGATGACTCCATCGCCTTCATAGCAATTCCAAAACACGCAAGCTTTTACGTTCAAACGAGAGAGATTACGATCCCGATTTTGGAGGCAGCCGCCTCCGAAGGTCCAACCTCAGGAACTCCTACCGCAGTCGTCTAACGACCCTCGATAACGCTTCTCTCCTTATCTGCCCGATCAGAAAAATCAACTTATTTGGCGTTTCGCGATGCCAGAAGGAGAATCTGTGCCTGTACCCGACTCCATCGCCACATATTTACGTCAGTTCAGCCCAGAACTCGGAGAAAGAATTCTTGAGTCCTTTCCGCCATTGTACGCTGTCGACGATCCACCTTCGCCCATGATCGACAGGCTGCTCCGTAAACCTTACCCGGCGCAGACACTCGCCATCATGGGCCTGGTCCGGCGCTGGCGACAGGCCCGGGCCGGAGCTGTAATTGCGGAGTGTGGTACTGGCAAGACGCTGGTTTCGCTCGGTGCAGTTCAGACCCACGCCGAAAACCGGCCGTTCACGGCGCTGGTTATGGTTCCGCCCCAATTGGTAGAAAAATGGGCCAGAGAGACGCTGTTGACGCTACCGCGCGTGCGGGTGTTCATCATCGACGGACTGCGGACACCAACCAGCGCTAAGGGCCATTATGGCGTGAATGAAGTGAGACTGCGAAATGGGCGCATTGTGCGCGAGGGGTTGCAAACGAGCTTGACGGAACTTCGCCTCCGCAAGGCCTCTCCCACCGCCCGCAAGCGATGGGATTCAGTTTGCCCGTGCTCCTCTGTGTTTATTGTGGGGCGTGACCGGGCAAAGCTCGGATACTTTTGGCGGCACGCATACCGGGTCGCCCAGTGCGGCCGCTATCATGGCAGCATCGTCAATCCGGATACGGGTGCTCCGGTGTACTTGGGTGAAGAGGGCGAACGGCTGCTGGCGATGGACTTCAAGAAGGCCAAATTGAGCGAAGTATTGGGCGCAGACACTAACGGCACCAACCACGTACGCCAGCCGTTGTACAGTGCTCTCTGGCAGGCGGATGGCACAAAGACTCGACGCTTCTCGCCCGCCGATTTCATCGGGCGTTACATGGAGGGTTTCTTCGAATATGCGATTGCGGATGAAGTGCACGAACTGAAAGGGGACACGGCACAGGGGAACGCGCTTGGTACCCTGGCATCACGCGCCAACCACATTGCCGTGCTAACCGGCACGCTCTTGGGCGGATACGCCGACGAACTGTTCAACATTCTTTTCCGGCTCGGCCCGGCCCGGATGCTCGCAGAGGGCTTCGAACACGGTGAACCGGGAGTCAGGGCCTTCACCGAAACCTATGGACTGCTGGAGAAGATCACTGTGATTGAACCGGCCGACAACGCCTGTTCCGAGGGACGAATCTCGAAGCGGGTCCGCCACCGGCCGGGAGCCTCACCGCTGCTGTTCGGCCGCTTCCTGATGAGTCTCGGCGCTTTCGTATCCCTGGAAGACATTTCCGACGCTCTCCCTCCTTACCAGGAGGAGATCGTCAGCGTTGAGATGGATGAACCGCTTAAGGAAGCGTATCAGGATTTGGAGCAGGACATCAAGGAGGCGATGCGGGAACACCGCGGGAATCAGTCGGTGATGAGCGTCGCGTTGAACGCTCTCCTTGCCTATCCGGACCGGCCCTACGGCTTCGGGGACTTGATCGGACGGGAATTCAACCCTGAAACACAACGTCGGGAGCCCTTCCTGATCGCGGCCACACGGGACCTGGATGAGAACATTGTCTACGCTAAGGAGCGTAGGCTCGTTGAGGAAATCAAGGTTTCACTCGACCGAGGAAGGCGAGTGCAGGTCTACGCGGTCTACACGCAGAAGCGAGATGTGACGCGGCGACTGGAACGGATCATGGCCAAGGAAGGCATCCGGGTTGCCGTGCTCACCACAGAAATTGCGCCAGAGTTGCGCGAAGCCTGGTACGAGCGGCAGCTGCGGGCAGGCGTCCAGGTTGTGATCTGCCACCCGCGCCTGGTTCAAACTGGGCTCGACCTCTGGGCCTTTCCCGATATTTTCTTCTACGAGACGGGTTATTCCATCTACACGTTGCGACAGGCCAGCCGGCGCTCTTGGCGGATTGGGCAGAGGAACAACGTCAACGTCAAATTCTTCTACTACGCCGATACCATGCAGGAAACATGCGTGCGGCTGATGGGGAAGAAGCTGCTGGTGTCGCTGGCGATGGAAGGGAAATTCGCAAGCGACGGGCTTCAGGCAATCGACGAGGGCGACGACATCTTGATGGCTATGGCCCGCGAGTTGGTGACGGAAAAGGGGATTGGTGAAAGTGCCGACGCGGTATGGAAGGAGTTGCAAAAGCAACAAGTGGAAGTGTTTGGCGTGCGCGCGATGGAAGCGTCCCCGTCTGACAACGCGGGTGAAGCTATGACCGAGACGGCGCCAGAAGTTTTCGTTCCGCCGCCAGAACTCCTGCCCGAAATCGTTTCGCAACTGCTAACCTTCGGGGCTTCGCTCGAAAACGTGCGACGGCGCAAGGGCTCGCGCAGGCCCACGGATGCTGACCTAACGTCGGATCAGCTGGTGTTGTTCTAAGCTGCGGCAATTGGCGTGGGGCGCGGGTTCATCCGCTCGTTCGTTGTGGCATCGGCTCTCGCAGCAACTATTGGTTTTCTCAACGTACGACCTCTTTTTGGGGAACAGCAGCGCAACTCATGAGCGGCAAGCGGCAGAAAAACTAACAGTGCCCACGCACCAAAATTTAACCTTACTTTCGGACTGGATTCACCTTGTCATCTGCTTTTTCCTTCGCAGTAAGCCTAATTGGCACGCGGCCAGTTAATACAGCCTTGAGGAAGTGTCGATTCTTCCAAAGAACTTCGGTCCTGGAAAAGTCGTTGCCCTTGGTATCCCGTGTGTTTGTCTCGATTGTAACCCGTCTCCATCCCCCTTGTCGTGTCAGGAAAGAGCGATAGAGCGGATTGTCATAACCACTTATCAAAACCATACACTTAGCCTTACAGCAAAGCCTCAGTAGCTCCTCGTGGAATTCTTTCTCATTCGCATCAATTTCGTAGCCATGATTGCGGTCCATCAGGTAAGGCGGGTCTAAGTAAACGAGGGTGGCGGGTCTATTTAAAAACATCTTCAGCAGCTCGCGGGCATCTCTGTGCTCAATTCGGACATGCTTCAAACGATCCACAACCTTCCGCAGCCTGGCGGGCAGGGCATTCCACCGGCTTACACGGGCCTCCTGACCATTGCGAGTGTAGGCCTGAGAATACGAGAATCCGCTGTGCTTCACTCCGTTTCCGTTGCTCCCGATAGCACCGTTGACGGTCATCATTGATGCAACCAGAAATCTCCTCGCTTGCTCTAACTTGTTACCAGTCGCGATCATCTTTCGTGCCTGTTCAAACTCCTCGCGAGCATAGGGAGTTAACTCGATCAGCCTGCAGAGTTCCCTCGTGTGCTCGCGGAGTTGCCTAAATACGTTGAAGATCTGCAGGTCTGCGTCGTTGACGATCTCTATCGGCGCAGGTTTCTTTGCCATTGTTACGGCCGCTGATCCGCAGAAAGCCTCAACCCATGCATTGTGAGGCGGAAGAATTCGTGCAATTTGCAGAGCCAAGCGATGTTTTGAACCAAAATAGCCGAACGGGCTTCTGGTATATGGAATAGGCACTCCAGTTGAGCATGAGGCCTTGCTGATCTCGTCTTCTGAAATAGGGACAGGGCGACTTGTCATCCCCGCATCCTCGCGTGAGCAGAAAGGTAACTAATCTTTTCCAATGGGGCTCCCCGTCATCTTTGCTTCCACGATCAGCCCATGAGGCGTCGTTTTGAACGTTCCATCCCGCGCTATCGCATTCGCAGGATCCTGCAGCATTATGGGCTCGTTGCGAGCGATGCCCTTTGCGACATCGATGGCACCCTGAAAGTAGATCCAGTAACGCTCGCCCAAACGCGTTGCCACCTGAATTTCGTTCTGACTCCAGAAGAAGTGCATTTGCGGCCCCCTTGCCCCCTTCACTTCTATGAATCGGTCATAGTCTACGGCTGGGGACGCTCCGTCGAACGACTCAATATCGTAGCCCGCATTGACGCGCACATTGCTGATTTTCCGCACGCAGCGGGCCTCGACCACGTGCCCCATCCTAGTGAGCCTACGAGCCTCGAAAGCCTTCACAAGGTCTTCACCCAGCTTGCCCACCTCCTCTTTCTCTTTCAGATACTTTTTGAACTTCTCCTCGGACCAGCCCTCTCCTTCTTCCAAGAATACCGCAACCGTCTTCGTATATTCCGCCCTCACCTCCCAACCATCTTCCTGGCGTCGGAGCAGGCCCAGTTGGTGCAGATGCTCTGCGGCCCATTCGTCTGGTAGTGGAGAGCTGTCGTATGCGGACCATCGGAGAGCGTCGGCTCCTAATGCCTGTGAGAATTCCGTCAGGATGCTCCTTGCTTGTTTCCGTAAAGGACCGTGAAGGTAGCAAATGCGCAATAAGAGTCTCTTTTGTCCTTCCGAAAGGTCGTATAGGCTGCCTGGGTTTAGATCGACAAAACCTAAACCGTTCTCAGTGAGGCTGACCGCTGTGCCACGAGTTGTTAAAAGACCGATCTGCTCAGCGAAGGAGATGCTGATCTCGTGGTTTGGTATTCGAGCTTCGATCACCGTGCTCTTGCAGTGCTCTATAACCGCCTTGACGCTGGCAAACCCGTCCCTATCGGCAAAACCCTTCACAGCGAGGAGTACCCTGTTTAGTTCAGCCAACTTATCGATCATAGAGATGCCGCCCGTACCTCGCGTTTCAGATGCTCGACAAGGGCTGAATAATCGTGCCCCTCTTCTGTTTCCTCACTAAACTCGCCAGCCGCATATTCCAAGTTCATAATCGAGAAATCCTCATCGAGTAATTTCAGCATACGGGCCTGTTTTTCGTCTAATCTCCGATCAATCACCTCGTCAATCGTTTCTTCACTCTGCAAGAGGTAATAATGAACATTGTCCCGAGAGCTCATCCCCACGCGGTGGATGCGGTCGAGCGACTGCATGTAGTGGGCTCCATTAAATGTTCGCTCAAGATATATCGCGTGGAAGCACACCTTGTGAAGTGAGACGGATTCAGCGCAGGCGCTGGGATTGGCGATGAGAACTGGATATCGGGAAGACGTTCGGAATTCATGGATCATCTTCTCCCTGTTGAATTCAATGTCCTCGTTCTCGTCCTTCGGTATATCTCCATAGACAACGCGGGGATGGAGATCCGTGAGTGCCTGCTCAAGGGTTCGGATATTGTGCACAAAGGCACTCCAAATCAGAACTTTTAGCCCCTTCTCGATCAGTTGCCGTGCTAGTTTTACCGCAAAGTCGACCTTCACTGGAGTCTCATACTGGTGATAATTTTCAATTAACTGGTCGACGGATAGTCCGGCAGCACTCAGTGGCGGAACTTCAAACTCGGTGGAATACCGTGTGAGGAGCGCAGGATTGGAGGCTGCTTGTAGCAGTCGTACCATTCGCGCCTTTCGCCATAGTCGGAGTCTCGCCCGCTCGGTTGGCGCCTTCACCACTTCAGACAATACTTTTGCAGCCAAGACAGTGTAGATAGCTCGTTGATAGGGCCGCAGCTTGAGCGGGATGCGATGAAAGTGTGGTCGTGGCAGATGGAGGTCGCTTTTTCGGATGCGCCAGTAGAGAGGAAAGATCTGCTTGCGGAGCGACGACAGAGACTGCGAATCCTTTTGTTCAACGTTGTACCTGAACTGATCTTTAGATCCAAGGACCGGCGGATTTGGCCAAAGGAAGGTCATTTGAGACCACAGGTCCGTGGCCGCGTGCGGAGCCGGGGTGCCAGTGAGTATCATTCGTCGGTTGGCGTGGGTGCCGATATCGATTAGGGCAGTCGCCCAAGTCCCACCCTCAAGGCGCTTGATATTGTGGGACTCGTCGAGTACCAGGAGCGTCCGGTGCCCTTGAAGTAGGGAGACAAGATTTTCCTGGTCATTGTTCGCCATTTGGTAGGTGAGGAGCACTAACTCCTTCGCGTCGGCTAGGCGAAAGAGATTCAGCCGATTTCGGCGAGATCCGGAGATTCGGATACTGCGTGGCTTCCTGAGGAAGCACGCGTAAAACTCCTCTTCCCATGGCATAAATGACGATCGCGGCCCGATGACGACGATCTTGTCAACTTCCTTACGAGCTCTGAGAATTGCGAAGACGGAAAGAACAACTGTTGTTTTGCCGCTTCCCGGCACGGAGAAATTCGCCGCATTCTTGACAGCTATCGCGTGAGCGACAGCCGGGATTTGATAAGGCTTGAGTGGACGCTTTAGGTTAGGTACGACAACTGCTCTCGGCGGGGTAGACTTGATCGCTCGGCCAGCGAGCCTTGCCGCATCGAGATCATTAGCTTGATCCTTATGCCGTTGAGCTGCCGTTTGGGCGCTCGCATTGAGGTCCGGCTGAATCTGCTGCTCTCGCAGGTAATCAACGACCTCGGTTAGGAGCCTCGGTTGAGATGCGTCACTTCTGATCGAGTACCCGGATAAGTCTTCGCTAGACTCGAACCCCAGAACGTTGACGAAGAACACGCGATGGATGCCCCCCAGGAGCGGGGAGTTCTTCTGAACCTCGATTTTTAGGGAACCCCTTTCAAGGGTCACGCGAGCAGTCTCTTTAGACATGACTAACGAATTCTGGCGCCCTTCATGATTCGTTTGACTTCTGAATTCAATTCGGTCAGAAGGGCCTTCATGGCAGACCCAGTGAGCTTCGAGTCAGCAGAACGGACACCGCGGAGAGCGGATAACGCCTTCTTAAGGAGGCGTTCGGGACGGTTTTGTTCCTTCCGTGCCTCAACAATTTCCCATGCCGTCGCAAAACTTTCTTCAAGCTGATCCTTCGAACTCGTGAGCGGTTTCTTCGGATCGTAGTTCTTCAACAGTTCACTATAGGCGTCATTCTCGACAGCTATCTGGCCGAGGTGACGGATGTCCCAATGCGTCAGATCGGTCTCTTTAATAAGCTCAAAGGTGAACGTCACCAGTTTCGCGATTTCCGCTTCCTTCTTTCCTTTCCTCTTGAGGGGAGCTACTACATTTGCTCGGAGGCTATTGAATTTCTCAACGTCGCGTTCGTCTTGTACGACATGATACTGGCCAGGCCGGCCGATGAAGTGGAGATAACTCTCAATAAGCTTAAGGATTGCGAGTTTCTCATCCACCTGGCTCGCTGTGAATCGACCGAGGAGGGTTTTAGAGATTTCGGCAGAGGAAAACCCGCTGTCCCGCCCTTCCTTGAGTTTTAGCAGCTCGTTGATTGGGCTGTAATTGAGACGGAACTCCTTGGCAAACTGTAGACCGGCCTCAATTCTCCAAAGGTCCTTCTCGTCAACATCTTTGGGCAGACGAGCGACGCGAAGATATTCGAACTTTGGATCTTGAGTCTCTTCATGGAGAGCGGAGAGAATTGCCATGCGCCGGTTCCCGTTGATTACTGCCCCGTCCCTGGTAATGACTCCTGGATCTAGCTGGCCGTTGTCCCGCAGATCTGCCTTCAGAGCGTCTGTTTCATTTTGGTTCAGCTCGAGGAGGAGTTTCTGGATTATTTTCGCATCCTCCGAAGCGCCCGGATCCAGTTTGCGCTTGAGTTCGCTCTCCTTTTTGAGAAGCTCGGCAGCGAAGCGACCGTTTCTGATGTTGTAGATGAGATACTTGATCGGAACGCGGTAAACCTGGAGGTGTTCCGGCTTCCCTTTGAGGGGAATTCTCAGCTTTTGGTCGTCCTGTGCGGACGATTTCGTAAGATACGCATCCAGTTGCTTCTCACGGACGGTCTCGAGTTCCATCAAGCCTCTGTCGCTGCCGTTGGTTGTTAGAAGTGTTCCAATCGCTGCGCTTAGAACCGCTCAGGATTATACCAGTTTTGGACGGCTGCGTAGGCGACCGGCCTAAGTGCCTGTCCGTCCCAACTGAAAACAAAGGAACGACTGAACGGCTATCATTAGCCTCCTAGGAGATTGCCGTCAAGAGCGGCTGGACCCAGAAGCATCGGTGGTAGTGCAACCACCGTTGAATTCGCTCATCACTTAGTCGGCAATCACCGCCAAAGCAAATCACTAAAACTAGCAATTTTGCCCCAGATTTTGCAGATCTATCCTGCCTGGTTGCCTACCGTTTAGGAATACTCGGGCGCGTCCCCCGGAGAAATTTTGCGGCTGGTCGAGCCAACGACGATAAGAAGGAGTCCTTGCCATGCCCTACAAATTGGCCCATGCGGGTGATTTTCACCTGGACGAAGATCACTATTTTGGCGACACCGCGCAGTGCCTCGAATGGTTTGTGGAAGACGCGATTCGCTCCAGCGTCCACTTCTTCTGCATTAACGGTGACCTCACAACCTACAAGGCGACCATCAAGGAACGCAATTTGTGGATCGACATGCTCATCCGCATGGCAGATCATGCTCCGATTATTGTTGTTGCCGGGAACCATGGGGCAGAACTGGAGAATGATCTTTACGTCTATTCGCGGGCGAAGAGCAAGTACGCAATCCATCTATGCGAGGAACCGGAGTTCATCGAACTTGACCAGGCAGCGATTGCAGTATTCCCCTACCCGCGTAAGGCAGATTTTGTTGGGGCTTCAGAGGGATCGCGTCTGACTGATGCTTTTGCCGAACAGCTCGAAGAGTTCAACCAGCGTTTCGCTCGGCGACCGAATTGTTTCGGGGTGTTCTTCGGCCACTTCGGTGTAGCTGGCGCCAGGGTTAGCAGCGGACAGCCCCTGGTCGGGCGATGCGCCGAATATCCACTGGAGCCGCTCCGCCGGTTGCAAGCCCAGTATGTCGGGCTAAGCCACATTCACCTCCGCCAGCAATTGGCCCCGCGCGTGTGGTATGCAGGGTCGCTCTCCCGTTGCGATTATAGCGAAGTCGAAGACAAGGGCTATCACTTGATCACATTGATGGAGCCTGAACTTCGGCCGGATCTCTCGGACCTGCAGATTGACTTCCGGCTCTCACCAACGCGGCGGATGGTGGAGTTGCATGCGGTCTATGAAAACGGCGAATTCCGCTTTTCCGAGCCTGTTGATCCATCGAGGCTCAAGGACTCGCGGGTCAAGGTAGTCGTCACGGTTGGAAAGGGGATCCACGAGGCGTTGAGCCGAGAGGAGCAGGAGGATCTGAGAGAGCACTTGCTGGCCGCCAATCCCGCAGAACTGAAGGTCAAAATTGAACACGAGGCGGAGACGACGACCGACACCGCACGGCTCAGCGGCGCTAAGAGCGCCGAAGAGAAACTGCGCGCTTACTGGGCGCTGAAGGGAGCACCGCCTGTCGAGCAGCAGAAACGACTGCTGGCGAGGTTGACTCAAGTCGAGCAGGCAGTTCTGGTACAGCAGGATACGCGATCATTAAAAATGCCGGTTTGGAAGTTATCCGACGGATTATGAAATGAAGAATCCGGTTTGGTCTACTGGCCGGGCTCCTCGCCTGCAGGGGCCCACATTTCCCAGATGGGAACGGCGATCATCAGAACCGAAGTTACCGCAATTGCCGACGCTCCGACATAAAGCAAGATAGCCGCCCGGACAGAAATATACCGAACCATCCAGGGTGAGGCCAGGAAAACGATTACACCAAGGAAGGAAAGGAAATAATTTACCAGCTTGAACCATTCGGGAACGGAAGTGCGCATCAGGAAGTGTGCGAGTACGAATATGACCAGGGGAAGCTCGAAGATATGTGCGTGAGTAACGTCGAGCAATGCGCTGAACGTGTTGAGACGCGCCACCAGGGTATCATTTTCTGAGGGAAGCACAGAGGTATCGGAAGCTTGCTCTTCCGGCCCGTAACGAAGGACCACGCCGTTCGGCATGCGGCCCAGCTTATCGTAAACGTTCAGCTCAGCCACGGCAATCGCGGCCAGCATGGTCAGCAGGAACAACGTGATCAAAATCCGGGCATTTACGTCACTCTGAGAGAGTGGAACAGGAGTCATGCGGAACCTCAACCTCCGTTCTAGGCGATAACTGGTATTCGAGATGCAACGGCTGGCCGTCCTGGCTTGGTTGCAGCCGGATTCCATCCACATCCCAGTCTGCCTTTTCAAAAAGCTCTGCAGACTCAGGGAGGCCGCGGAACAGCAACATTTTGGATGCAACTTCGGCTAACGCCGCTGAGTCTGTAACCGCAGTGGCACTCAGCATTCCCTCCAATGGATAGCCATTTTCCGGATCGATCAGATGAGAAAGACAACGGCCACCCAAAAAGTACGCCTGCGGTCCCGTGCCGGACGACGAGATCGCGGCGTTGGACACTGCCAGAATTGCAACCATGCAATCGTTCTCCGAGGGGTGCCGCAGGCCGATGCGGCAAGTCTCCCCGTTGCTGAAACTGTAAATAGCCAGGCTGCTGGTGCCTGCGTTAATCACAGCCTGGGGAATCCCGTTCTTTTGTAACAAAACGCGGGCGCGGTCTGTAGCGATACCCTTTACAAAGCCATCCAGATTCAAACCCATTCCGGGCAGACCGAAGCGTATTGTTCCGCGCCTGGAGTCCAGCTCCACGAGGCGATGATCGGAAAGGCGAAGCGCCCGATTCACCTTTTCTACCGCCGGCCAGCGTTGCTGCTCGGCACAGTCACTCCACAAGCGGGTCAGCGGATCTAACGCAATCGAGAAGCTGCCGCCAGAAAGCCGGGAATAACTGAGTCCCTGCTCGACAATCTCAAAAAAGGTTTCTGACACTGGGCAATCCGTGGCGCGGGCCTCTCGGTTCACGCGGCAAAATTCGCTCGCCGAATCAAACCGGTTGAAGACCCGCTCCAGGCTTTCAAATTCACGCATCGCCTCTTGTAAGAGTGCTCGCAGGGAGTCTTCATCCTGGTGATGGCTATAGCCAGTGACCTCGACCAGGGTTCCCATCACGTATTGAGCATGACGGACCATCTTTAGCTTTTGTATAGCGTCTCGCATATCAGCAAAGCCTTCTTTACTCCGCGGCAGAAAGCCCGCGAGGAGAGCGTCGCTCCCGTGATTCCGATCACGTCAACGCCAATGGCAATCGGGTCCTTGTCAGACTTGCCTTTGAATTGATTTGCGAATCGGGTATCTTGAACTTCGCCGCCCCGGCTTTCGCGGAAGACCATCAGGGCCACCCGCCGTACTTTGAAATCCGGATTGATCCCGACAATAAATGTAATGAACTGTTCCTTCCCGACCTCGTTCACGATCATCGCATAGCCGGTGGTCTGGCCGCTGGATTCGGCTCGATAGACGCGTTGCCGCCGGCTCGCCAAACGATAACGAAGGCGCTGTTCGATAGCAACAGCCTGCGCCTCGCTCAGCTCTTTGTCTTCCGCGAGGATCCGGTCTGCTTTCGGAAAAACCAGTTTGAGCGCCTGCTCCTCGGTAAGATAAACACGCTGCTGCGCCCAGACCGGCAGTGGAGTGAAGGAGATGGCCGCAGCTCCGGTGCCGCGCAGGATGCCAACCACGAATTCTCGTCTTTTCATCTTGAGACGCCTTTACGACCCCGTACCAAGCCAGATGCGATATTAGCTGACAATGTAATACCCCACCATGCCTCCCATCATATGGTCTACGACATGGCAGTGATAGAGCCACTTGCCCGGCCGGTCTTCTATGTAGTCAAATGTAAGCACCGTGCCCGGTCCCACAATCTCGGTATCAACGAAACGGTCCGCAGACCGCCAGCGGTGGGCGTGCAGGTGGAATGAGTGAAACTCATTCCCGAACGCGACCACTCGCCATCGAACTCGCTGCCCCACCTGAGCACGGAAAGTTGGCGTGTTGCCGAGATAGGCGAGGCCGTTGAAACAGTCAAAGTCCTGAGCGAGACCCGGAATGATATCCGCGTACACATCATGCATGACGAGTATGTTCTCGACGTCCGCTGCGGGCGTGTTCTCATCTGTGACTGCGACCACCCCCATCATTCCGGCTTGAACGCTGAGTCCCGCATCCATCGCCTTACCTTGGCTCTGCGGCATCGAATGATCGTGGTAGGGCCAGGTTCCCACTGACTCCCGCAGGGCCGTGTATTCATAGGTGTACGTGTCGCCCAGGGCCACCGCGGAACCCGGGGCTTGGTCCGCCCACGTCCAGGCGCCGTCACTTTCCGGAGCATACGCAACCCCATGCAAATGAATGCTGTGCGGGAAGGCAAAATGCCGGTCGTTGTTCCTGAAATGGATCCGGATGGTGTCACCCACCTGGGCGCGGATGGTAGGTCCGGGTATTCCGGTGTTCGGGCCGATGTCATCGTTGCCCGGCAGCGGGCTCGCCCAGTTTGGCGAGAACGCCCGATAGCCCAGCGCGCTGAACGAGGACTGGTTCGGCGCATAAGCTGTTCCGGACAGCGCGTCCACGCCGGTGGGGATCAGAGTGTGTGGGAAGGAGTCCACCTGGATCCAGTATTCGCGGAGCTGTCCGGGGGTAGCTGCGGCCTGCGCCACGGCCTCGGCACGGCGGCCCGAGAGTAGCTTGGCCGCGCCGGCAGAGGTGAGTGCGGTCGCGCCGCCGAGTAGCAACCCCTTGAAAAGGCCTCGGCGAGTCAGTTGGGAAACATTCGCTATCAGTGTTTGTGCTTTTCGCATGGGTCAGTGTCCTTTCATGAGAGGAACGTCATATCAAAAAACATATGCGACAGAACCAACAAACCCGTTCTTGCCGTAATCCCGGAAAGGTATTGGATTGTTTCCGAAGTCGGCGCCGCCGATGGGCCCTTCGATATCGGGCACGTTTCCGAACGGGTGATTGAAGACATAGCCGAATTTGAAAATCGTGGACGGCGATGGCGCCACGTTGAAGCCTATCGTGGTGCGCCATTCATTAAGATAGAAGTTCGAAAGGGTGCGGTCTCGCCGGATGGTTTCGAAACGAAATACCGGCGCGATGTAAGAGCCCTCATCGAAGTTCTTCTGGAAAAAGCGTGGCGTGAAGTTATAGGCGGCTTCGACGTACACGCCGTCCTGCCCGGGCGACAGCTCGGTTACATATTTGGAGAGAGCGACCGTCGTATCAGGGAATAGCGGGTCGATGACCGGAGGAGGCTCACTGTGCCGGGGAATGCCGCCGACGATGTTTGAACGCGCGTATTCGGCATCGACCGCAAGGCGCCCGCGCCGCAATGATGCGTCGTAGAAGGCAATCGTGATCGACTGGGGCGGTGCTCCCAAGGAATTGACCGGCCCATTGTAGATCGAGCCGCCGACTTCAAAGCCGAGGAAAGGTGAGAAACCAATCCTTCCGGAGAACGCCTTTCGCCTAGTGACTGCCTGAAATGCGATCAAACCTGGTTCCGAGGCGGAGGCTTGCCCGAGTAGGCGGGAAAAAGGTGTAGGCTCACCGTCGGCATTGAGCGGTTGCATGCCATTCAGGAGGTTCACTTCATAGCTCATTTTCATGTTTCGGGGCAAGTTGAAAACTCCCCGCGTCCCAATGCCCGCATCCCGGTAGGCCGTGTTGATGATGAACTGATTGATCAACGGGCGCAGCGTCATCAGGTTGAGATTGGAGTCATGATAGACGTTGAAGCGGCCGAGCGAAGGCGGGTAGATGCCGGCCCGGAAAGCGAACTGCGGGCGCACCTTCCACTCCACGAACGCCTGCTCGACATCCAGTTCACGGGAACCGAATTCGTACTCAATCTCAGAGTTGAACACGATGTTCTGTTTCTGTGACAAAACCGCCGCCAGGCCCAGCACGAAGCGTGTGCTCTGAAACGTCGGGACTCCACCACCGTCAGCCTTCTCATTGAGAGGCGATTCCCGGAACTGGAAGTCCCCGTAGCCGCCAATCGCGAACCGCTCGCTCTTGAACAGATTCCCGGCGCCGGAAAGATCGCCACCCTCCGCTTTCACGGCCAACGCGATATTGGGGTTGGCCGGCAAGCCGGTCGACTGGGGCAAGCCCTTGCTTTCCGCAGATGTTGCGCCTTGAGGGGAGAGCGGCGCAGGCGCGGCCACAGCACCAGCGGGAACCTCGACAGGTTGAGAACCCTGTTGTTGCGTTAATGACAGGAGCCGTGACACCTGGGCTCTCAACTCCTCTACTTCTTTCCGCAGTTGGTCTATCTCTGCCTTTGATGACGGCTCGGCGGCGGTTTGCGCGATAGCGGCTCGGGTAGGATCGAGCACCCTTCCTTGAAGCGTCACCTGCGCTCCGACGGGGTCGGAACTCCCAGGCGAGCCTGGAGTCGCCTGGCCGACAGCGAGCGATGCGAGGCAAAGCCAAACGGCGACCGCCGCCGGCGTGGTATAAAAGAAACGGCACTGTCTCTGTGCTTGGTTACCAGTCATATGGTTTCACGCTCCTTGAAAACCCTGGCTGGCGAACCTAGAATGAGAAAGGTCGCCAGCCCTCCGGGTTGCCGATCACCGGTCCCCGCGGGAACTTGGCCAAAAGTGAGCCGCGGGGATCCGGAAGAAAAATCTCAGTGCTGATTAGGCGCAACTAGCGCCCAGCTTTCTTTCCAGTTTTCGATGCATCTGTTACATCACTCGGCTGCGAGCGCCGTCTGTTTCTTTCTCGCCGTTCAATTCCTGGCAGGCCGCCAGGAGCGCCTGACGAAGCGGTCCTGCCTCCACCTCCCGGAGGCGAAGCACTACAGCATCCTGGTAAAGCAGTAAGTTGTACCAGCCGTCCCTGTCTCGATAAGCCCCAAACCAACTTCGTGCTGTTGAGCCTACTGGCCAGCCTTCAAGAAGGCACTCCAGACATTCCAGGAGCTTCTGTAGCTGACAGGGCGTGAAATGGATCACAAGGTTTTGTCGCCAGACCAGATGGAAGCATCCGGCACGGCACCGGAACAGTTTGAAATCCGCTTTTGCCTCGCACTGCGACCCGAAGGGAACGGTTAGATTCACGGCTTTCTGTCTCCTGTTGACGAGCGCTGCTATCGCAATTGAAATTCATGCCGAAAGGATCGCTCCATGGCCAGGTATATATGACCGCCTAGTTTGTAACTTCGGCCCTTAGTGTTTGCTCGATCCATTTCTCGATCTGTTTCTCGATCCATTGGGTCACGTTGGGGTGGCCAGCCAGCCCCTTTGCATTGAGCGTGTATGGCAGCCCATCTAGCATACGGCGGTATGAACCTGCACCTACAAACCTGGCGGAGATAACCAAAACTCTCCCACCATCCCGGCTTCCTTCAGCGATCAAGGATCTTACTTTTGCGACTGCCGCTTCTCTCTTGTCCGGCCAATCCTCTCTCACCGTCGCACCCACGACCGCTTTAAACTTCTTGGGAGCGCGTTCTTGAATGAAATTTGCCTGGACGGTCAACTGCTCTAACCAGTAATTGTTCTTGGAATCATCGCCTTCGCCGTGGGCCAACAGGATTACAGTCTCCCGCTGGGGATCCTGACTAACTTCCAGGGTCCGCTCCAAAAACACTTGCGAGATAAGCGGGTCGCTATCATGCCCGCCTGCCGTATAGAGAATTGCTCCACTCGTAAGCCTGCGCGGTAGAGAGTGCCCATGACCGTGGTGGACCTCCGGAGGTTGGGACTGGCCGACCAGATATTCCATTTCGTCCCTTAGATTCAACGAGAGGTTATAGAGGCGAAAGATCAGGATTCTGCGCGCCCCCCTGGCTTCTACCGTCTCCACGGCCTTCTGTAGCGTCTCTACATCTGCCATGCCGAAGGCGACCTCCACGTTATAGCGCTGAGAAAGGGGGGTGACGAAAGCTGTGAGAGCCTCGTTCATATACTCGCCTGCCCCATGGATCATGACCACAATTCCCATCTCTTCCCGCCGCGGCGGAACGAATTGATTCGCCCTGCGCCTCAACCATAGCGCAACATTGGAATGCGGTAGGATCTCCTTTTCGCTCAGACGAACGGGGAGATCTTTGAGCATCTTCTCCAGGGTACGTGCCGTCTGCATCGAAGCCGTATGTTTGTAGCCCAAATGAAAGGGAACCACGATGGTGCGAAGATTCTTGTCTGCTGCGAGCGACTTGAGCGACTCTTGAGCCTTCTGGTTTCCTTCGCGGACGACTTTCTCAGGTCCCGCGCTGTTATAGAGAACCACGCTGTGGGTCTCTTGAAAAGGCATGCTGTGTTTCACCTCAGCGATCAGCCGATCCAGGACGGAACGAATTTCTTGAGCCTCTTCGTGACTTGTTGCCCCGGCTCCGACGACAAGAAACCTTTCTTTTGCCGGCGCCTGGGAAAGTTCTCTGGCCCGTTCCTCCAGGATCTGTGCGAGTAAGTAATGGTCACCCATCGCTGGGGCAATCCGTAGGTTGGGAACCTCGCCAAGCAGCGCCTTTGCCTTCCTGAGGTGGGGATCGCCGTCGCTCAGGAGCATAGGAAGGACAACGACTTCTCCTGCCCCCTTATTTCTTAGCAGCGTCACACCCTCTTTTAACCTCGTCCGAACGGTCTCTTCATCGTCCGCGCTCAAAGAGATAAAAACCAGAACGGACTCAAACCCCTTCTGAAATCCCTGATAGGCTTGCCGGATCTCTTCGTTCCCCTCGTACCCCCTGTCCGGCGCGATGACGATAAAACCGGGAGTCGCCGTATCGTTGGCCACGGCCAGCGTCAGGAAGAATAAACTAGCCAAGATACACATCCATGTCCTTTTCATCATTCCCTCCTCGTTCGGATGAATTGAAACTATTGTCTAAGCAGTCGTTGACGGAACCTGTTGTTTGGAATTTCTCCCATTGGGAGATCTCTAATTTTTTCCCTGTGGAACGAGTATCGCAGCCCGATCCGGAAGGTCCTGCCATAGTCCGGGCGGTCAAAGCTCGGAATTGGGTTGCGCAGCTTGCGATCGGTGCGGTCCGCCAAATTGTCGATGGCTCCGTAAACTTCCAATCCGCTCACCAGTTTCTTGGAAGCATACAGGTCCCAAATTTGATATCCGTAGGCATAAGTTCCCAGAGCAGGGTTGAGAGCCCATTTGCTAAAAAATGTGCCGCGCACATTTGCCAGCACGCCCCCGCGCGGATTGTTGTATTCGGCCTTGATATAGCCCTGGTGGCGGTGCCGCTGTGGCAGGACCAGACCCGTAGCCCTATCCACCGCCTCCAGAAAAGTGTAGGCGCTCTGAAGAGTTACCTCGCGTGTCATCTTCACGTCGCCATGCAGTTCGAAGCCTTCCGTGTAAGCGCGATTGAGGTTCAAATAGACGTACGTCAATCGGTTCAACAATGGATTGAAGCTCAGCGGAACTCCGTACGGCTGAAGGATGGCCGCTAGTTGATCCGGTGTTTGAGGAGTGCCGGCGTTGTAGCTGGCAATCAAATCATTGAGGTTGTGCCGAAACAGGTCCAGTCCCAGCCGATAACGGCTTTGCTGGTATAGGACTCCGGCAGTAAAGCTTTCGCTGGTTTCCGGGCGGAGAGTCGGATTCCCGATCACCTGGTAGAAAATGCTGGGATTTGCAAACCGGTAGTAGAGTTGTCCGAGGTCCGGCGCGCGAAAGCCCTTTCCGTACGATCCGCGCAAGCTCCAGTGGTCATTCAACTGATAGACGATTCCCGCCTTGGGAACAGCATGGCCGCCATAAAGAGAATGATGTTGGTAGCGGCCGCCCAAAGTCAGCGTGAGGCTGCGGGCCGGCTGCATCCTATACTGCAACCACACGTCGTTGGTAGTAACCTGTTGCCCCGCGTTGTCGCCAAGCAGGCGATTCGCCCCGCGATACAAGTCCTGCACCCATTCGACGCCCCCCTGTAGAAGTTGCCAAGCGCCCAATTGTTGCGAGAGCGTGGCGTCGAGCCGGTGATAGCGCTCGTTCAGATTGGCGAACCCGAAGGAAGGCGCGTTCCCATCGGCTAGATCTTGCCTCGAATTTTCGTCATAGCGCGCGGCATAGGCGCGGGTTTGCAGGATGGTGCTTTTCGTCAGCAGGAAATCACCCGTGAGCCCGTAAGACTGGACACTGTCATTGCTGGTTCCAAGAATCAACGCGCCGCTGGTGCTGCTCAGCCCGGTCTGATGATTGTGATAAGCCGTGGCGGCAAAACCCAGCGATGCACGCGGGCCGAGAGTGTAGCGAATCTTCGTCAGCACATCGTTGCGCTCGAAATTCGGACCGACCGTAGCGCGACTGCCCGGGATCAATCCGTAAGCGTCCCCCCGATGGTTTCCCAGATTCGTGAAGAAACTTAGGTTTTTCCAGCGCGTGCCCAGATTGACTCGCCCATCAAACGACCCAAGCGATCCTCCCAAAAGACTGAGGTCAAAATCCATGGGGCCGGAAGGTTCGCGAGTGATCATGTTGATCACACCGCCAATCGCATCCGACCCGTAAAGCGCCGAAGCGGCTCCCTTCACGACTTCCACCCGCTCCAGTTTGCCGACATCCTGGCGATCCAGGTTCAGGATGCCGCTCCTAATTCCTCGGGCGCCGATGACCGGCAGACCGTCCTGCAAGACCAGGACCTCGCGCGAGTCGACCCCCTGGATTTGCTCGCCGCCCACAAGTCCACCGGGTGCATTGTTGCGAATCACGACTCCGGGAATCTCGGCGAGCACATCGCTCACACGCTCGTAGCCGGTGTCCCGGATCTGCTCCCGCGTAACCGCCTCCACCTTGATTGCGGACTCCTGCTGCAACTCCTCCACACGCGCACTGGAAACCACAGTCACCTGCTGGCTGATGCCGGCAACGGGCAGGCACAGGTTGATGTCGCCCGGGCCTTCCGCTTCCCCAACCTCAACCAGGCGTCCTTGGTCTGACAGTCCGGTATGGGAGGCTGCAACCCAATATCGCCCGCTGCGGAGCGCTGGAAACGAGTAGTGGCCCGCTCCGTCCGCCCGTTGTTGTTGAGAGAGGCCAGTGAGAATGTTGCGAAGGGTCACAGATGCCCCAGGTATAGGCAGGCCAGTCGCATCAATTACTTGCCCTGCGACCGTGGTGAACCGCGCCTGGAGACCCTGACCCAGGGCTAAAGATACGAGGCAAAGCCATACGGCGGCCGCCGCCGGTACGGTATAAAAGAAACTGCGCTGTCTCTGTGCTTGATTGCCAGTCATATGGTTCTCTGCTCCTTGAAAACCCTGGCTGGCGAACCTAGAATGAAATAGGTCGTCAGCCCTCCGGGTTGTCGATCAACGGGGTCCTCGCGGGAACTTCGCCAAAAGTGAGCCGCGGGGATCCCGTGCTTGTTACCTTGTTGGCGCGGCTAGCGCGCCAGCCTTCTTTCCGATTCGGTCAATCTTTCCCTACCAATGGCTGGCTCCCGTCAAGAGACGAGTCAGAGCTGCCTACTTGCAACCCTTCTCGTGCATCTGCTGGGCCAGGTAGTTCTCCAGGCCGGCCTCCTTAATAACGTGGAACTGCGACTCCAGAAAATCTACGTGCTCCTCTTCGTCTTTGAGAAGCTTCTCGAACAATTCCCGCGAGGTGTTGTCACCTTCTTCGACGCACGTCTTGGTGGCTGCATTGTATTGGGCAACCGCCTCCAGTTCTAACGCGAGATCGGCTTCGAGTTGCATCTTGACGGTCGAGCCCACTGAGAACGACAGGCCCATTCCCATGTTCGGCGTGCCTTCCAGGAACAGTATTCGTTCGATGGTTTTTTCCGCGTGCTTCATTTCATCCATCGACTGCTTTTTGATGAGTTCCCCCAGCCGATGATAGCCCCAGTTGTCGCACATCTCCGCGTGAAGAAAGTATTGGCTGATGGATGTCAACTCCGCTCGCAGTGCCTGATTCAAACAAGCGATCACTTTTTCTTTGCCGCGCATAGTCCTCCTTCAAAATGAATGTTGCAATTGCAATGAAGCGCCCTTTATTTCGTATTCAGAAATAGAATTTGGCAGCCATCTGCATGATCCTGGGCGGGGCTGCGCTGACTACCTGCCCGAAGTTGTCGCTGCTGATATTGCCGTTCACGGCCGCAGGCCCGTAGAACTGGGCGTGGTTGAAAACGTTGAACATTTCCACTCGGAATTCCCACGATTTGGATTCTGTCAAGGCCAGGGTCTTCGTGAGCGCCAGATCGAAGTTCTCCATCCCCGGCCCGCGGAAGAACCGCCGCACGGCTGTGCCGACTTCCCCCAGCGCGGGGAGACTAAAAAGCGACTGGTTGAACGCCGGCCTTCCATTGCGCGGATCGGTATTCAGCTCCAAGGCGCCGGGGGTAAAGTTCGGCGTATCAACCCCGTTGTTATTGATACCGTTCGGGATGGTCCCGAGCAGGGAAGTATCATTATTGTTGTAGAGGGTCACGGGTAGTCCGGCAGTGAACCGCGTTATTCCCGAGAGGGACCATCCTTCGGTCCAACGGTTCTGGCGGTGAAACAGATTCCTCATCGGCAACTTGTACTTGTAGCTCACTACGAAGTTGTGGCGCATATCGAAAGCGGAAAGGGCTCTGCTCAGTCGCGGGTCGAGCGGGTTGACCGCTTCTGCCAGACTGGAAGACTGGTCGATGGATTTGCTGTATGTGTAACCGACCATGAGATCCAAGGGTCCGCTGCTGTGGCGAAGATTGAGTTCGAGCGCGTTGTAATTCGAATTCCCTATAGTTTTCTGAGAAGTCACGGCGGCAAACTGAGAGTTGAAGGGACCTCTCGTTCCTTGGACGGTCCTGCCGGAAGGCGTGGTGTAGACGCCGCTTTCGCCAAAAGGCCCGCACGTCGGTGTACTCGGCATGACGTCGTTTGGCCGACTGAGACTTAAGCACAAAGCAGGGTTGCCAGGATTCGCCGACATGAGCACGAGCAGATGATGCGCCTGAGTGCCCACATAGCTGATGCTCAGAAGAGTGCTCGCCGCAATTTCGCGTTGGAACGATAGCATGTAGCTTTCGGCATAGGGCGGAACATTCCCGTGGAAAAAGGATGGGACACCGGTAATCGGCAGATATGGCGACCAGTCGATGTTCGAATTCGGTTTGCCGGGCGAAGCTCCAAAAGTGGGGAAGGAAAGAGGGAACCGCTGGCCGATATTCTGGCCGCTCGCAGCAGCGACAAATGGTGTGGCAAAAAGCGGCGGCGCAAAACTCGTAAAATCGTAGCCATAGGGAGGATTGGCACTCATGATGCCTGCCGATAATCCTTCAAACGCCGTATAGAAAAGGCCGTAGCCGGCACGAATGCTGCTCTTGCCGGGTCCCCCGAAAATCTTTCCGAGCAGTCCAGCATCGACATCCGGGGAGTAGGAAACACCGATGCGCGGCGAGAGTCTGTTGTATTTGGCAGGCGCCAGTGTCCGGGGAACGCCGGGATCACCAGGAAATACGAGTCCGGCCGGGGCTCTGGGATAAACGCGCGACTGCTCGCCCAGAACAAGGGTCTGGATCTGGTTGTACTTCTCGTACCACGGCGAGATCACATCCCAGCGCAAACCATAATTGAGTGTGAGGTTCGGCCTTGCCTGCCAACTGTCCTGGCCGTAAACTCCGATGTATTTGTTGCGGTTGTAAAATCTTTGGGAATCGCCTTGATTGTAACTGCTGGCGATGCCGAGCAGAAAGTCCGCGAAGTCCACGCCAGTTTCCGTCCCCTGGAACAGGAAAGCGCCATTGTAGATAGCATCTGGGTTGGTGTTGATCTGATCGAGGTGAAATTCCCCGCCGAGCTTGATCGTGTGTCGGCCGAGGACTTTGGGGAAATTGTCCATCCACTGGAAGGTGTTGTTAACCTGCTTCAGGCCGGTCGTGTCCACGCCGAAGGTGAAGTCGTTGAAGGAAACGTTCTCGATGCCTTCGATCTGCGGCGCTAATGGGACAATGCCCGGCGTGCCTGCTCCCGTCACGAACCCTTGCGAACTCAAGGAAGGCCCGACCCCGCCCTGCGGCTGCCCCACGCTGTTAGCGGCTCGCATGTAGCTGAAGTGAAATTCATTCACCGCCGTGGCCCCAAACGACTTGGTGACGCCAAGGTTCAACAACTGAGCCCGGCCTAGCGTCAGGGCGTTGAACCCGGGCACATTCGCTCCGCCCTGACCGGTGGGGTAAGGATCATCGAGAGAATAATCGTCCAGGAAGTAATACGCCGAGAGCGTTCCCCATCGTGTATTGGCATCGACCCTTAAAGCGCCCTTGTCATCGCGAAGCGTTTGGTTGAATGCCGAAGTGGAGAAGAGATTGTCCCCTTGAGTCGTCTGGGGGATGTAGTGGAGCAGACTTCTGGCCGGCGCGGACCAAGCCCTCTCGGGGATCAGCGCATTCAGAAAGACGCATTGCCCCGCCATGACGCAACCGGGTGTGTAGTAGCGCTCGCCGGGGGAAACGGCGTAGCCCAGTTTCTGCGAAAGCAGGTCTGCCCAGTTTTGCCCGTTGACCGTTCCCGTCAGGGAGCTTGCAACGCCGGAAAGGTCGCCGCTGCGTTCCTCGATGGAGGGAACCGAGATGAGTCCCGTCTCCACCTCCTGCGTCTTGCGTGAGCCTTGATAGTCCGCAAAGAAAAAGACCTTGTCGCGGCTGACCGGACCGCCCAAGATTCCGCCAAATTGGTTCTGCTGGAACAGCGCCCGTTGGGAGGAAAAGAAATTTCGGGCGTCAAACGCCGTATTCCGGAGAAACTCAAAAGCGTCACCGTGGAACCGATTCGTACCCGACTTGGTAACCACGATGACCTGCCCGCCGCTATAGTTGCCGTATTCGGCGTCAAAGTTGTTGGTGAGGACGCGGAATTCCGCAATGGAATCGAGATTCGGGATGATAGCGGTCCCCATGTTGACGTCCTCTTCCACGTCGCTGCCGTTAACGCGGAATCCATTGGAGGTCTCTCGCTGGCCGCTGATGGATACGTTTCCGGCATTCAAGTCGCCGGACGGAGGCGTGCTCGTAACGCCACTCATGACCACCGCATTGGGCTGCTGCGAGCTGGTCGGAATGATGCCCGGCTGAATCGCCAGCAGATCCGTAAAGCTGCGCCCATTCAGGGGAACGGCGGTCATGTTGGCGCCAGCGATGAGTTCTCCCATCTGTGTGTTGGCTGTTTCTACCTGCAACCCCGCGGCGGAAACCGTGACCGCCTCTGTTTGCGCGCCCAAGTCCAATTTCACATCTACTCGGAGGGCGGCATCGGAAACGACCTCTAGCCCGGTTTGCCGATAGGGCTTGAATCCCGGCTGATCGATGGCAATCTGATAGTGACCGACCGGTAGAGTTGGGAACACATAGAAGCCAGTGGCGTTGGCGGTGGCTCTCTGTTCCGCGCCGGTCTCCGTATTGCGTGCGGCAATCGACGCGCCGGGGATCACGGCTCCACTCGGATCGACTATCGTGCCTGCGATGCTCCCCCCGCTGGCTGCCAAACCCGAAGGGGGCAACATCAGAGCGGCTACGATGACGGGAGTGATGCAAACCAATCGCCCGACGGTGGAACCCGCTAAAAGCGGGGACGCTAGGGGAACTAAAATCGAGAATCGCCGCATACCTTCCTCTTGTTTGCGCGCGCCCCCGAAGTCCCGCCGCCTGCGGCTGGTCGCGAAGCTTATTGCAAACCATTTGCAATAATAGCGAAGCCACATTATCGAGGGAGGGAAGGTCCGTGTCAAGATACAACGCAAAATATTGTTGCAACTGTGTTGCAAATATCTGCAACTGGCCCGAGACGGCTTGCAAGTCTTTTCATCCCGAAATATACGTAGTTTAGGCTTGAACCAAACCGAACAACTCGCTACGATTGTGTGAGAATTAAGTGCAAGCGTGTTTCAACAAGAAGAGAGGTGCTTATGCCGATGCCAGACACGGAGGCATCCGGACGTTTACAAGCCGAGCTGACAGCCCGTGGCGTCCGCATGACCCGCCAGCGTCGCACCATCCTCGCCATCATCGAGACGGCGAAACAGCATTTGGATGCGGGCCAAATACTACGGCGTGCGCGAAAACTGGATTCTAGTACGGATCGCGTGACTGTCTATCGCACCCTGAAACTACTCAAACGCCACGGCCTGGTGGATGAGCTGGATTTGCTGCACTTGCGCGGGGATGGCCACTACTACGAGCGTCGTCCGCAACGCGAACATCTGCATATAACTTGCCTGCGCTGCGGAAAGACAATGGAATTCGAGAGCAATCTTTTTGACCGCCTTAAAGGCCAGGTCCAACGCGAGTTTCAGTTCCACATTGTAGTCACGCGTCTGGAGATAGGCGGTTACTGCTCCAGTTGCCGTACCCTAGGCATTCCGTCACACCCTGCAGCGAGCATTCCGTCAGTTGCGTCCCGGTCCAACTAGTGCCAAACAGGCCGGAGCCGTGTAGGCAACTGTCGTAGCCTTATCGATGGCCGCCAGCAAAAAGGACCTCGTGCCGGAGGCTGGACTTCCAACCAATAAAGAAGAATACTTCCCTCCTCTTTTCCTGTAAATAGGAATTCAACTATGAGAATCCGTCAACTCAGTCTCCAAGGCATCAGCGAGGCATTCCGGGAGCGCGTCAGCGTCGATTTCGAGGCCCTTGGTCCCGGCCTGATCGCCATCGTGGGAGAAAACGGGGCCGGAAAGTCGACGCTGATTTGCTCTGTCTTTGCTGCGCTCTTCCGGCAACTCCCCGGACAGAAGCGATCACTCTACGACTTTTGCACGCACCCAGAGCCCGAGATTGATATGAGCTTCAGCGTGAATGGGGCCTGTTTCCGATCGCTCTTGAAGCTGGATCCTAAAAGTCGGCAGATGGAGAGCTACATCTTCGATAGCCAGGGAGTGGCGCTCGCGAGCGGCAAAAAGGAAGCGTTTAGCGAATGGATCTCGAAGCATGTCGGAAGCCCAGGTGCTTTCCTGGCATCAATCTTTTCGAGCCAGAAGCGAACGGGAAATTTCCTATCCTTGGAGCGCAACCAGCGCAAAGAACTGTTCATCACCCAACTCCTAGGCTTGGGGCGGTTACGGCTGATCTCAGCAACGGCGCGCGGGTTCGCGGATGAAGCCGGCAAGAAGGTCCTCGCGCTGGAGGGTGAAAAGAGGGGAATCTCTCAGGTGTTGGAAGGCGAATCCGCAGTGGAGGATGTCGACAGACTGGCCCGGGAACTCGACGCACTTGGTACCAGGTTACAACGGCTTGAGGAGACGAAAAACGGCCTTGAGCAGCGAGCCCAAGACCTGCAGAGCCGTGAATCAGAACGCAAAGCTATCGTATCCCGGAGTCAGGAGCTGAACCAGCAGATCGAGAAGACTGCATGCGAGATTGACCAATTGCGAAAGCAAATTGCCGAGGACGATCAGTTGCTGGCGGGACGCGAGCAAGTAGATGGAATTGCCGAGCGGGAGCGCACGGTCGCAGAAAAGATCAGCGAGATCCACCGGCAGATTGATAAAGCACATGAGCTGGAAGCCTCAAACAAGGAGGTGGAATCTGCCCTGCATACCGTTGAGGCTGACCTAAACGCGAAGCGGGGAGAACTGAAGCGATCGCAGGTTGAGTCGGGCGAGCTCGAAAGCGTTCCCTGTGGGGGCAAAGGACTGTACGCCGGCTGTGTGAAGATCCAACGGGCCATCCTGGCCCGGGAGCAGCTCCCGACCCTAGGGGGAGAAATTTCGATGCTCGAACTGGAGCTGGAAATCCAGCGGGGTGCTTTGGCCCCGATTCCTATCAGCTCTGCTCAACTAGTACGGAAACTGCAGGAGTACGAGAAAGAGCGGCAAGATTTGCAGGTGATGCGCAAGAGGGACGAGGAGATGCGCATCGCAGAGGCGCGGCGTGCGGAACGGGCAGCCACCGCCGAAAAGCTCACTCAAGAGAAGGTTGCTCTCAACGGTCAGTTGGTTGAATCGGAAAAACAGATTGAGCAGTTTCGGAACGTTGAAGCGGAGCTTAAAGAAACTCGGAAGCAGGTAGAAGAAATCAACGCGTCGCTTTCACAGATCAGGTCCGAGCGAGAAGGAATCATTGCGCGGAAGGCTCAGGCAGAGCAGTGGATGCGACAAATCGAAGTGGCTAGGATTCGGGCTGCTGTCCTGGAAGGAGATCTCAACGAAGCTCGGGTCGAGCGGGACGACTTCGGGTACCTCGCCAAAGTCTTTGGACCCGACGAAATTCAGCTATGCGAGATCCAATCGGCCGGCCCTGGCGTCTCCGCGGTCGTCAACAAATTGCTGGAGGGCTGTTTCGATAACAAGTTCGAGGTGCGCTTTCGCACGCAGCGGCCCAAGGCGGATGGACGAGGCTTTACAGATGACTTCGACATCGAGGTGCGGAACAAAACAATGGACCGTACCTGCTTGGTGGATGAACTTTCGGGAGGGCAATTCGTGTTGGTCAACGAGGCTGTGAATTTGGGGATTGCCATCTATAATATGCGGCAGGGAGAGGGCATTCGCTATGAAACCCTATTCCGGGATGAGACGGTGGGAGCCCTGGACGCAAAGAACGCCAAGGAGTATGTCCGCATGCTGCGACGCGCAATGTCTCTGGGCGAATTCCACCAGGTCTTTTTCATTTGTCATGCACCGCAGATTTGGGAGTTAGCAGACCGCATTCTTACCATCCGGGATGGGCAGGTCTTCATCGAATCCCAAGGTGTCGAGGATAACATGACATTTAATTTGAGTTGGGCGAACCGCAATAATTACCTTCCAGCCGAAGCGCCAGATGGTCGTGCTGCGCAAAAAATACCTTAATAGTCTTGTTGAGATCGAAATTAACAAGAAAAGAAAGATTTACGTCACGGTGGTTCGATATGCCATTCTTGCGAAATGCTTCTCGATGTCCTTCTAAACACGGCGTCTTAAGTAATTGCGCATAAGCGGTGCAAGGTGTCGTTCGGTTTAATCCAGTTGCCGAACTCGGTCTCGACGGCACGAGTCACTTCATCCAACTGGGGAAAATAACGGTTATGGAGACAAAGCCGACGCGTGAGAGTTTCCAGATGCGCTCGATCGGATTCAGTTCGGGGCTGTAGGGTGGCAAGAAGTCCAGCGCGAAGCGCTGGGCGCATTGCTCCCTCCACTCCTGGTGAAGGCGGGCGTGGTGGTATCTCGCATTGTCCGTAATGACCGCGACACGGCGAGCGGTTTGACCGCTGGCCGCCCGCAGCGCTCGGAGAAACTGCCAGCAAGTAACGGCATTGAACTTGCCCGCCTCACGGCGAAAGAAGAACCTTCCGTCCCGCAAGCGAACGGCACCAAAATAGCCAACTTGGTGCCGGCTGGGATGGTGATGCAGGACCGGGTCCCGGGTTTCGCAGGGGACCCACATCCGACAGCGCGAACCATGTTGTTGGAAGTGCACTTCGTCCATAGACCAAAGGTCCACCGCAGGATCGGCGGCTAACTCGCTAACTTCTGGAGTTTTTTTAGGAACTTATATACTTAACTCCCGACCGGATCATAGGTGGCTGCGAAGATGTCTGGTTTGCACGGGTAAAATTCCCCCTTTACTCCGCGAATAATCCAATCCCCACGTTCGCCGGTCATTTTCCCTTCCAGCGTCTCAATAAATACGGTGTCCGAGCCGAAAACGACACCCCCGTCTCATAAACGGCCCGAATCGTCTCAGGAAGTTCCTTCCACGATTCACGAGCGCACCGCAACAGGTCCGAAACCTTCCACGCCTCGATCACGACCGGCTTTTTTCTAAACTGCGGCATATTCTAGTCCTTTCAAATACTTGATTCCACCAGAGGAGTTAAGTATATAATTCCCTTTTTTTATGCGTCTTTTGCCGTTCTGGATCAGCGTGGGCAATCAAGGGGCGCGGCTTCCGCAGCCGGAAACCCCGTTGCCGAAACAGGCGCTGACATTGACGCACTCCCAGATCAACCCCCAACTGCCGCTCCATCCAGGCACTCAGGGTTTTCCCGTCCCACAACGTGCCAGTCAAGCCGACATCGCGCGGCGTGCGACGCAACACCGTGTCAATTTCCCGCAGTTGCGATTCGCTCAGACGCCGCGGACGTCCCGAGCGGCCCCCCTCCACCAGTCCGGCGAGCCCTCGGGCCTCAAAGCGTCGAACCCAATATTCTACCGATCGTGGGGCATCCCCCAGAAGCCGACTGACCTCGGGACAGGTCATCCCCTGGGCGACCAGCAACACTCCATGCAACCGGTGATCATAGCGAGATTCTTCCGAACGGCGAATCTCATCTTGCAGTCCCAAAACGATGCTCGTAGCATCCGCAATCTTCAGTGGTTTCATGTCTCCATGAAACCACATCTTGCTATCATGCGCAATTACTTATGACGCCATGTTTAACTATTTTCGACCTGATTCGGGATGCCCTCATCTTTTTGAAACTGTGCTTCCGTTGCAGGATTTCTCTGGCAGCGGAAAGTCTATTCTTGACGAAGTAGTTGGCCGTTTATTTGGATTGCAAGGTAAATCCTTCCCAATATTTTCTTGACATGCGCAGGCCAAGCGAGTAGGTTTCAGGTGGAAAAAGGTCACCATTGGTACAAACATCCTTTGTGGCCGTGTCGTTTCCGCCGGGTGTCCGATGCCCGGCTGGTTTCGGGCATGAGAGACCGGATCAGCGATTCCCGCGGAACCTGCGAATTAAACTCACCGCCCCGGTTGGATCCGGCTCCGTTAAGAAGCTGGCGAGTCACCGGCTAGAAAGGCTCCTTCCATGTTTCGAGTAAAACTGGCATTGATGGCTGCCCTGGCGGCGGTTGGCTTTGTGATTTTCGGTTTGGGTGCGGGGATATTTTCCGCCGGTGCGGTGGATGAGAAGAAGCCCCAATATCCCGAGCCCCGCTTTCCATCGACTTTCAAAAATCCCCGTTCCGTCGATGAAGTGATGCCCTATGCGCGGTCCATGGCGCGCAACAAGTCGAACTTTCTGGGAATGGGATTGGGGATCCTGAATGCGGGCGACAAGGTGTTGATCATCGGCGACGCCACCTCGGAGGACATCTACACCGACGCGCTCAAGCGCGCGCTGACGGAACGCAAAGTTCAGGTGACTTTCACGCACGACTACGAACTCGCCGGAGTCACCCGGAAACAGGCGCTTGACTATATGAACGCAATCCAGGCCGGGATCACCTCCGAGCAGGGATACATGGAAGCCTGCGGATGGATGCGCACGTTTCCGGGGAGTCTCGATTGGCTGAAAAAGCAGCGTCCCGATCTTGCCGAGGCGTGCTTCCCTAAAAAGAATACCGAGGATATTCCCGAAGAGCTGAAGGCGATCGGACGCAAGCTAAGACCGGCTCCGGGGACTCCCAGCCCGGTGGCAACTTACGTGGTGAAGTATGTCGAGCAGCATCCCGATCTGCGCGGGTTTTTCTATGGCCGGGGCGGTCCGGTCTGGTTGCAGTTCCATCCGCACGAAGACAAGTGGCTGGGCATATTTGTAATGGACAATCGCTGGGACATGATGACCGGCAACGGCGCTTACCCCGCCGATTTGTGGTTGTTGACGGAAGAGCAGACCATGGAACCGCTGGCGTCGGTGGACAAGGTTCGGGCAAACGACCCCGAAGGCACCGACGTCACCTGGGATATGACCGAAGAACAGGCGCAGCGCTGGGTGCGGGGGTTGTATCTGCGCGGGCATCTGTTCCTGTTTCCCAACGAAGCCTACGGTGCTTTTAGCCAGGGCGCCGTGGATTATCCGGTCATTCACGACGACTACATTCCGCTGGAGCCGATCGTGCTCATCAACGGCACCGTCGCCGGCACCAACGGCCACGGCGGTTTCTTCCCCCGCATTGAGGAACACTGGAAAGACGGCTATTTGGTCGATGTGAAAGGCGGGGGAACCTACGGTGAGCTGCTTCGGACGTTCATGAAGTATCCCAAGATCCACGAAGTCACTTACCCGCAGTTCAAGCATCCGGGATTCTTCCGCCACTTTGAGACAGCGCTGGGCACCAATCCCAAGTTCATCCGCCATCCGCTCGACAAAAACTGGGGGACGGCGCCCGAGCGCATGAGGGCGGGCGTATTCCACTGGGCGCTGGGAGCGTACTTCTGGCACGATCCCGGCCCGAAATACACGGGCCCCACGCAGTTGGTCAAGAAATTTTCGATTGACAACAAGATGCCCGGCGACCATGGATATCATATCCACACCTATTTCACTACCTACCAAGTGCACCTGCGCAATACCAGTAAATGGGTGACGCTGGTGGACAAAGGGCGGCTGAGCAGCCTGGACAGTCCGCAGGCGCGGTCGCTCGCGTCGCGTTATGGCGATCCGGAAAAGGTGACCGCCACCGACTGGATTCCCGATATGCCAGGAATCAACGTTCCCGGTGAGTATCTGAAGGATTACGCCAACAATCCCTACGGCTATTCCACGGGGATCATGAAGAAGATCGAGGCGGGCACGTACAACCATTATTATCCGCCAGTCAAATCGCAAGCGTCGGCGGGCGTCGCGGGCGCTGCGAAGTAATATTGCGCGAAAGCGACGAGCGACAGAATTTTCAAGGAGCTAGGGAGAGAACGGATCAGGGTCCATTTCATTGTATCCCGAATACCAACCCGGCCTCGAAATGGCTGGAAAGGCAGGAGGAACCATGCAACGAGTAAAAGTTTCGTTGATAGCGATGTTGGTGGTGATGGGACTTTCCATCTTGTGGCTGGGCGTGGGAAACCCGGCCGGCGCCGTGGATGAGAAGAAGGTTCAATATCCTGAGCCGCGCTTCCCGGCGAGCTTGAAGAATCCCCGAACCGTGGATGAGGTGATGCCTTACGCGCGAGCCCTGGCGCGCAACAAGTCCAACATTCTCGGTCTGGGACTGGGCGCGATGAATCCGGGGGACAAGATATTGTTGGTGGGCGATGCGACATCGGAAGACATCTACACCGACGCGCTTATCAAGGCTCTGGCCGAACGGAAAGTGCAAGCGACGCTGATGCACGACTACGAGATCGCCGGTGTTTCCAAGCAAGACGCCCTGGAGTATATGAAGACAATGCGGTCCGGGGTGACCACCGAGCAAGGTTTTAGAGAGGGTTGCGCCTGGATGGCGGGATTTCCTGGCAGCTACCCTTGGCTGAAGCAAAACCGTCCGGATCTCTATGATGCATGCTTTCCCAAGAAGACGGTGGACGAACTTCCAGCAAAGCTGAAGGCGATCCGGGAAAAATTGAGTCCTGGCTCGGGCATGGGCGTCCGCAGCCCTGTCGACACGCTTATCATCAAGTACCTGGAACAACATCCCGAGGTGCGGGGTGTGTTTTACGGCCGTGGCGGGCCGGTTTGGTATCGCTTCTTCCCCCATCAAGAGAAGTGGCTCGGGGTCTTCACCATGGACAACCGCTGGGATGTGGTGACCAGCCAGGCTTCCTACCCCTCCGATCTGTGGCTGCTGACCGAAGAAGAGACCATGGAGCCGCTGGCCTCGGTAGACAAGGTGCACGTTACCGATCCGGAAGGCACCGACGCCTCTTGGGACATGACCGAAGATCAAGCCCAAAGGTGGGTCCGGGGCGTGTACTTGCGCGGACATCTGTATATGTTTCCCAACGAAGCCTACGGGCAGTTCGGGTATAGCGCGGTCGACTATCCGGCGGTCCACCAAGACTACATTGCCCTGGAGCCGATCGTGCTGCTGAACGGGACGGTCGCTGGCACCAACGGTCACGGCGGATTCTTCCCTCGGATGGAGGAGCATTGGAAAGACGGGTACTTGGTTGACGTGAAGGGCGGCGGATTCTACGGAGACCTTCTCAAGACAGTCTTGACGAAATATCCCAATGTAAATTCCGCCATGTATCCGAATTTCAAGCACCCTGGCTACTTCCGTCATTTCGAGACGGCGCTCGGCACCAATCCCAAGATCGTCCGCCACCCGCTGGGCAGCTTTGGCGGAACCTCTCCGGAGCGGATGCGTGCCGGTGTTCTGCACTGGGCTTTGGGCTCGTATTATTTTCACGATCCCGGTCCGAAATACACGGGCAGCACCGAGTGGCTTAAGAAGTTCGCCGCGGACAACAAGCTGCCCGGCGAGCACGGCTTCCACGTTCACAACTACTTTGCCACCTACCAGGTGCATATGCGCAATACCAGCAAGTGGATCACCCTGGTGGAGAAAGGGCGGTTGAGTAGTCTCGACAGTCCTCAGGCGCGTTCCCTGGCGTCGCGTTACGGAGATCCCGATAAGATCACGGCCACCGAGTGGATTCCGGAAATGCCGGGGATTAACGTACCGGGCCAATATGAAGACTACGCCAAGACCCCCTACACGTATTCGAAAGAGGTCATTCAAAAAGTAGAAGCGGGAACGTACAGTCACTTCTACCCGTCAAACAAGATGGCATCGCTGAACGCGGGCGGCGCCAAGTAAGTTCATCGAAGATGCTCTGCACAGCTCGAAACCTCCAGGATGAAGCCGGCCATGAGGCCGGTCTTCATTCGGGAGTGTGTTGTGCGTATATTCAAATGCTCTGATAAGGGACAGACGATGGTAGTACTGAAACGGCTGATGAAGGTCCTGGGGAGCCGTGTATTTTGGAGCTTTGGAGTGGTGACCTTCTTGATGGCGGGCCTCTTGGCCACCGTCAATCTGGCCTCGCGCTACGCTTTGAAGGAATACGTCGACGGCCAGTTGCAGCGCACCCCGTGGGATCTGACCATCTATCAAACGGGATCGAATGATCCCGGCGACACGGACACTCCGCAGAAGATGCGGCGCATTCGCGGCATTACACAAGCCGAAACGCTGGCCATTCTTCGCGCCAAGTTGCCGGAATCCGATACCGCGACCACGGTGGACGGCAAACCGCTCAAAACGCCCTGGCTGACCCTGATCGCTGCGAGCGACACCGGCCTGCTCCCGCCGGAGCTGCATTTGGCCCTCCGCAATGGGCAGGATTCCAAGCAACAGGTGACTCCCATCCTGGCGCTGGTCGGTCCCGAACGAGCCATGGGCAATGCCTTCCTTTCCCTGCAAGGGGCGCGGGAATTCGAACTCAGCGTCAAAGTAAACGGCAACCAGCGATCCGTATTCAAAACTCCCATCAGCGGCGTGATCCGTCTCGACCGGGACGAGCTAACGCGCTGGCTCATGGATCAGATGGGCGCCGACGCCTATGTGCCTTCCATCGGCGTCGTTCTGCTGATGCCCTACCAGATCGACGTGCTCAAACGTTTTGACATGCTGGCGCTCGGAATGATTCCGCCGGATTTGATGACCGGTGGCGAGGATCAGCACGTGCAGCGTGCCGAGTACATTCCCGAGATCATTCATCTCGCTCGCGTCGACCGCCGGCAACTGATTTCTGGGTGGGACATTCCGGGATCTTTGGTCGCGGTTTCGGTTTTGTGCGATCGGGTGCTCGACCAGGTGAACGGAGAGGCTCCTCAAGCCTACAACCGGCTCGGATCAAAATTCCTTTTGGTGCACGGACCGCAAGGAGAAACGTCGCACTCAGAAGGTGACGAGAACGACCATTCCGAGCACGGCATCAGCACCGGTTCGGGATTCCTGGTCGACAGCACCACGCAAGTCTTGTTGCAACGGATGCAGCGCACGGCGCGGCTGATCGGAATCGTCACGCTCCTGGTGGCGCTGCCGCTGTTGTGGATGGGCTGGATGCTGGCCGCAAACCTCTCCGGTTTGTTGATGCTCAATGAGCGGCGCAAGCTCGGTCTGATGCGCCTGCGCGGCGTTCCGGGCAAGCAACTGGGGCAGGCGCTGCTGCTCTCCATTGCCGGCGGCGGCTTTGCGGGAGGCATCGCTGGAATCGTTTTCGGATCGGTGCTTCCGTTGGTGATCTACGAGAAGGGCCGGCTGCCGTTGGGCGTGCTCTTGCAGCCGCAGCAGCTCTTGCTGTTTGTCCTGTTCCTGCTGATCACCGTGATTCTGGCGCTGCTGGTGAGCTGGAATTTGATCACCTACGCCACAACGATTTCTCCTCTGGAGGCGTCGGGCCGTTTTGCCAGTTCCGAAACGGCCCGCACCAGCGTCAAGTTTGGGGCTCTGCAATTGCTTTCTCTCGTGCTCGGCGGCCTGGCGCTGGCGGGCTGGGTATTCGGGTTTTCTCCGGGGCGCCTGCTGCCCATCAAACAAATGGAGAACGTCGGCATCGTTCTGGACTTTTTGGGGTTGCCGTTGTTCCTTTACGGAACCGCCTCTCTGTTGGCGTCGCGCCGAAGCTGGATTCAAGCCTGCATGGGTCCGATGTTCAAGTATCTGGGCGGGCGGCTGGGCATGGTTTCGCAGAGGCATATGGCTGCCAAGCCTCACCGTTCGGTGGCCTTTCTGCTCATTGTCGCTCTGATGGCCAGCGTCAGCCTGTATCCCACCATCGCCAGCCGCGCCTTTGAAGACAAGGCCAGCCGCGGCGCCAAGGTGCAGATCGGCAGCGAGTGGCATTTCACGTTCAACTCGCCGGATCTTGCCTCGAGCGGACAATTAAAGGGCGGTATCCAGCAACAGATTGCGGCTCTCACTCCCTCCGTGAGGGAAATTGTCTCGAATGCCACTAAAGTGCCGGGCGTGCAGTCGGCCACATACATGATTGAAGCTCTGTTGCCGAGTTTCTATCTGCCGGGTTACGGCCTCAACGGCGTGCCGCTCTATTTGATTGGCGACATGGACTCCTACTTGCACCAGACGTACTCGGAGCCGGAGCTGGGCATCCAGGCTCGCTTTGGTCAGGTAATGAGCGGTCTCAGCGGCGGAAACATCGCGATTTCCGCGCCGGTCGCCGATTTTTGGGAGGTCTCGGATGGAAATCCTCTCAGGCTGGGTGTGGACAGTCACAGCAACTCCATTTCCCTCACGTCGGCCGGAAGGCTGGCGTATCTGCCCGGCATGCCTCCGCGAAGCGTTACGGACCGGCAAGGTTACGTGCAGGCGCGAATCGATTACCTGAATTATCTCTTCGACCGGAATGCATACGTCGTGGCCTCGGCCGGCAATGCGGCCATTGCCGATATGCAGGTGCTGATTCCACGCGTGATCCTGCTGGTCCGGGCCGATCCGAAGCTCGCCGCCAATCCGGAACAATCGGCTGGCGTGCAATCGGCGCTGCTCCATGGTTTCCCTGCTTCTCCGCTGGAAATCCATACCCTCGCGCAGGAAGTCCAGAAGGTGGGAAACGACATGTTCGTTTCACTAGCCTTGGAGAACATGCGCATTTACCTGATCGGCGGGCTCCTGCTGGCGCTGATCGCCATCCTCGCGATCGCTTTTGCCAACTACACCGAGGACCGGCGGACGCTCGCGTTGATCCGCATCCGCGGCGCCTCTCCTGAGCACCTGCGGCGCTTCCTGATCGCCACCCTCATGTCGCCGGCCGTGATCGGGCTGATTCTCGGCATCGTGACGGCGCTGATCGCCGGGTATGGCCTGACGAACTACGTTTGGAAGCTGCGCGAGATCCGGTCCGTCGTGCAATTGCTCCGCACGCATCTGGTGGTATCCGGCTGGGCGTTCGCCATCGCTGTTCTCTTGATCGTTCTGGTGGGAGCCGTTGCCTGGCTCTTCAGCATGTGGTCGTTTCGCAGTTCAGCGCATGAAAGGATTCGCGAGGCCTGAGAGCCACTCATATTAATTATGATGCATTCAAATTTATTTCAGAACAAAGGTTTGGAAATTGAGCTCCGCCGTGTGAGCAAGCGGTACAAACTCGCAGCGGAAGAAGTACAAGCACTCCGGGAAATCGACTGGCACGTGAGACCAGGAGAAGCCGTCGCGATCATGGGGCCAAGCGGCTGCGGAAAAACAACTCTCCTTAACCTGCTGGGCGGCGTGGACCGTCCCACTAGCGGCGATATTTCCGTGGACCGGCAGGAACTTTCCAGCATGAACGAACGGGCGCTGGAAGCGTATCGCCTTCGCAAAGTCGGATTTGTCTTCCAGTTCTTCAATCTCATTCCTACCATGACGGCGATCGAAAATCTGGAGCTTCCCATGATCGTAGCCGGGGTGACGGAGTCGGAAAGCCGCAAACGGGCGGAAGAGCTGCTGAAGATCGTGGGACTGGAGGCCAAGGGCCATAAACGTCCCGAGGAATTAAGCGGTGGAGAACAGCAGCGCGTAGGGGTCGCGCTCGCTCTGAGCAACGATCCCGCCTTGATCCTGGCCGACGAGCCGACGGGCAACCTGGACAGCCAGAATGCGGGAATCATCGTCCAGTTGCTTTGCACGCTGGCCTCCGATTACGGAAAGACGGTGGTCATGGTGAGTCACGATCCGAAAGCGGTCGCGAATTTTCCGACTGAATACGCCATGCGCGACGGCAAATTCGTCTCTCTGCAATCGGAACTGCAGCAGGGGGTCGGCGCGGCGGGGATCGGAAGCCACTGAGACCCTTGCCAGGCCGGCGCTCGGCTTCTTTGCCGCGGACCTTTCGCCCAAGGAGCGCTCGCGCCGCTCCACCCTCAAGGCATGTATCCCTTTTCCTTGAAATACTTCTCCGCGCCTGGATGCAAAGGGGCGCCCAGATCTTTCCACATGGTTTTGGGATTTGGGATCATATTGCCCACCTCACTGGATTCCTCCGTGTGAAGAGTCGGGTCCTGCGTATTCCACGCCGGAATATTTTCCACCGCCGCTTTGGCAATCTTGTAAGCAAGATCTTCGGAAATGGAGGCGTCTCCGACCACGATCCAGTCCGAGTAATCGATCGTGGTTACGTCGTCCAGCACTCCCGGAAATCTTCCTTTGTGGAACACCTGCTCGAACTTGTGAAAACCCAGCGGGGCAAGCTTATCGATGACGTCCTCGCGAATGGAAAGTATTCGCATCGGGATCTTCGCGCTCAGCTCTTTCCAATCGCGGCTTGCCGCAGCCATTCCCTCGTGAAAAATAGCATTGGCTTCACCTGCCATGATCTTTTTAATTCCGGGAGTGGATACGGGCACGTTCACAACCTCGCCTCCCCAGGACTTCAACTCCTCAATGGAGGTTCCATACGCTTTCAGGAACTCGGCGAAGAGAAACCCGGTGGTGTCGTCTCCATCCTGAAATCCCGCCGCGATCTTGAGCGGAATTTTCTTCTTGATCACATCGTCAAAGGAGGTGACTCCCAGGTCGGTACGGACGCCCAGCGTAATGAAGTCTCGCTGCCCGATTCGGAACATCCCCCGCAGATTCGGATAAGGCTGCGAGAACAGTCCCACACCCTTATAGGCCATGTACGGCGTTGCCGACGGCGTAGTCACGGCGAGCTGCGCCTCTCCGTCCTCAATGTTCCTGATCTCGATGGCATAGCCGCTGCCCGTGAAAAGAATATTTCCCGTAAACTCTCGATGCGGAAACTCATTGTAAATTCCGTTGAACAACCAGGAACCCAAGCGGGGGAAATTAGCTCGTGCGGCGGAAATGACCAGATGCGTTTTGCCTTTCCAAGGCGTGATGGCGGGCTTTTGTGGCACCGCTGTTTCGGCTGGCTTCTGCGCCGGCTGACAGCCGATGGTCAGCAGGCAAAAAAAGATCGCCACCGGCAGTGAAAACAATGCTGGTTTCATCTGTGCCTTCTCCTTCTTGGAATCGCGGCTCAATTGATATGACGATAATGCCAGCGGCGGGACGCGTACGCAAACAAAACCAATCGACAATAGAAATCAATGGCACGACATGTAACCTTGCCGTGGCAACCGTCAATGGTTGAAGAAAAAGCAGGTGACATACGGCGGCAGACCGGGCAACTCCACCCGGATTTGTCCGGGTTCCACTTCCGCTTGTGTGAACTTTTTGCCCGCGTTACGGATCGCTTCCGCTGCGATCAGTTTGGGGCGCAGTTCGACGGCAAAGGGCTGAGCATCCGCGGAAATCCGAAAGGTCAAATACGCCAGCAGGCCGTCGGGAAAGCCTTCTTTCGGATTCTCGTCCGTGACCGACGCCTCGATTCGCAGTCTAGAGTGCTCGATGGATTTCGCATCTTTGCTGGTTCCGGTCACTTTCCCCGTAATGGCTGCCCCAATCGCTTCGGCAGAAATTCCCCTCTCCAGCTTCACAAACTGCACGTTCTTGCTCACCCACTCGATCTCCACCGTTACAGTCTTCAAAGCGGCGCTCTGCGGCGGAGTGAGATAGAGCGGCACCACGACGTTCGTTCCCGGACTTCCGCTTTGACTATCCACCATCAGGTGCGGCAGAGCCGGGTTGGAGCGTTTCTCCGGCTCGGTCTTCGAGTTGTCTGAGCCGCTGGCCGCGCCCTCTCCTTCGCGTTGCGAAAAGGCCCGCGCGGAAATCAAACTCATGCTCCAGACGAGCAGCACCGCTCCCGCCCAGCGTGAACCGGCTCTCATTGTCTTCATCATCTTCAAGCGCTGTCTTTATCGACTCTTCGCCTCCAGGCTTGCTTCGGATTTCCCTGAAATGGGTTGTGACCTCGCCAAGTGAGCCTTCTTCATCAGCTCGGCTTGATGCGGGGCAATGACCTTGAAAGGATCCGGCGCGTAATCGGCGAGGTAATTGCCCGGCGTATTGATGCCCGGCATCTCCGGGACCCATTTCACTTTCAACATCTCGTCCGGGTTGCCGTATTTGGCGGCGAGCTTCCGCACGTCCGGATCATCGAGCAGCGTCAGGTGGCCCTTGTCGATTAGCCGGAAGACCTTGCCGTCGTTTTCCGTGAAATCCATGGTGGTGAAATAAGTGTGCACGTGCCAATGGCCGCCGTTGGCGGGATTCTTATTATCTTCCAGCCATTTTTGCACCGCCGGCAACGCGTCCACGTTGCGGCTGACACCGAGGCCCCAGTGGATCACGCCGGCGCGCCCTCGCTCCCAGCTTGCATGCGCGTTAGTCTCGGTGTAGTCCAATGCCCTCGATCGCCACACATCGCTTCCCACCGCGGCTTCTTCAAACCAGCCGCAGCCGGGTGCCGGGAAGCCCGGATACTGCATGCCGCGGCAGGCGTTCAGCATGTCCTGCCATTTTTTCCCGTACTCTCCGCCGCCGTCCACCTTGACAATCTCGTTCTTCTTGATGGTCAGCGCCAAGCGCGGGAAACTCCCCGTATGATTGATGGTGCCGGCGATGATGCCGTTGGCGTTGGCGTCGAGCGGGCTGAGGAATTCCGGAAAACTCCCCAGGTGCCCGGTGAGCACCACGGCGTAACCGGGCCACTCTTCGCGCAGCATGGCTGCGTACTTGGCCTGCCAGTCCCAGTTCATGTCGGTCCCTTCCGGATCGGTCGCGCGGATATGAGTGGACTTCAGCAGCATGTCCCAGGCTTTATCGTCGATGGCTTTCTGCACTTCGTAGGGGAATCCCGCCTGGCTGAACATGAACATGTCCACGGTCTCCCACGGTATGTACTCCCACTTGTAGGGCGTCACCGGGACGGGCCCGCCGGAGCCGTTGATCACCATGTCGTATTTTCCCAGGGCCTGCAAGGCCTTGGGGAAGCCGAACCGCGGTCCTCCGCCCATTGACGCCATCAGCCGGATTTCGTTGTGTCCCTCGTTGCCGTGAACCTGGGCGCGCGGAGCGGTGTAGGTCTTGACGATATCGGGCTTGCCGCCAACTTCCTCAATGGCCCGCCGGATTGCCTCCAGCACCCGATTGTCGAAATTCGAAGAGACCACGATCGCGATTCGCTCGCCCGGCTTCACTCCGTAGCCCGGCTCGAGCGGCTGGCGGAGCGCCGGCTTGCGCACCAGCACTCGTGCCAGCGGCAGCAGATCGTCTACCGTGGCGTCTGCTTTAAACGGTGGATCGATGGGCGCCGCGTACTCGCCCGGCGTGTAGGATTTCGCCTGCGCCCGAGCGTCTCCGGCCATCCCGAACGAGCCAATGGCGGCCAGTACCAAACATGCGAGAATTTGCGCCTGCTTAGACTTTTTCATACTTAACCTCTTCCAATCGAAAGTGTCGCTCCGGGTTCCCAAGGTATCCCAGTGGTTTTTCCTTCTTCCCCGAAAAACGGCGTTAATGGGCAGCGGCTCGCAGCCGCGGTAATTCATAATTCTTCGCTCCGGTCGAGGCCTCCAGCTTCTTCTTCAAATCCGCTTGCTGCCGGGCTATGACCGGGAACGGATTCTTCGCGTAGTCGGCCAGGTAATCGCCCGGCGCATTGATCCCCGGAAACGCGGGAATCCACTTCTCCTTGAGAATCTCGTCGGGATTACCGTACTTTGCGGCCACCTTGCGGACATCGGGATCGTCGAGCAGCGTCAAATGGCCTTTGTCAATGAGCCGGAATTGCTTGCCATCTTCAAACGTGAAATCCAAGGTGGTGAAGTAAGTGTGGACGTGCCAGTGCCCGCCTCCGGCAGGAGTTTTGTTGTCCTTGAACCATTTCTGGACGGCCGGCAAGGCATCTACGTTCCGGCTCACCCCAAGACCCCAATGGATCACACCCGAGCGCCCGCGTTCCCAGGCCGCCTCGAATGGATAATCCGGAAAGTCCAAGGAGCGTGCGCGCCAGACGTCGGTTCCAATCGCCGCCTCCTCAAACCACCCGCAACCGGGAGCCGGGAATCCCGGATATTGAATCCCGCGGCAGGATTGCAGCATATCCTGCCACTGCTTGCCGTACTCTCCGCCGCCTTCAATCTTGATGATCTCGTTTCGATTGATGGTCAGCGTCAGGTGCGGGAAGGTACCCATATGGTTGATGGTCCCGGCAATTATCCCATGCGCCTCCGCATCGGGCGGGCTCAGAAATTCAGGGAAGCTTCCCAGATGCCCCGTCAGCACGACGGCGTAGCCGGGCCACTCCTCCCGCAGCATCCCGGCATACTTGGGATGCCAGTTCCAGGTCATGTCCGTTCCTTCCGGGTCGGTAGCGTGAATCTTGCGGGCCTTCAGCAGATGGTCCCAGGCTTTTTCGTCGATCGCTTTTTGCACCTCATGCGGGAACCCCGCCTGGCTGAACATGAACTTATCCGCCGTGCTCCACGGGATGTATTCCCAGCCGTAAGGCGTGACCGGCACCGGCCCTCCCTCTCCGTTGATCACCAAATCGTACTTTCCAGCAGCTTGCAGGGCTTTTGGAAACGCGAACATATCCGTCGCTCCGAAACTCGCAAACATGCGAATCTCTTCGTGGCCGATGTTGGTATTCGCTTTCACGCGCGGAGGCGCGAAGGTTTTCACGGCATCGACGCGGCCGCCAACCTCTTCGATGGCCGTCCGGATCGCGCTGAGCACCCGGTCGTCAAACAACTCCGAGACCAGAATGAGAACCTTTTCACCGGGCTTGATGGCATAGCCCGGCTCCAGCGGCTGCCGCTCCGCCGGTTTGCGAACCAGCACCCGCGCAGCGGGCAACAGGTCTTGCACCGTCACCTCCCGTTTGAACTCCGCAGACTTTGGCGCCGGATACTGGCCGGGGGAGTAGGACTTGATTTGCGCCGCCGCCCCTCCGCTCATCCACACGAACTGCCCCAGTAAAGCGATGGCAAGAATCCACCTGCGCCGCCATTCTTTCTTTTTCATGGGTTCCCTCCTTCCCGGCCCATGGCCGGGCTTTCGATGGTTGACTCAAAATTGAAGCCGCAACGCAAATTGAATCTGCCGGGACGTAGTCGTCGTCCTGGTAATCTGGCCGGCGGTACCGCTGATTCTGCCGTTCACGATCGCCGTGGCGTTGGGACTGCCAAAATTGGCGCGATTGAAAATGTTGAAGAATTCGCTGCGGAACTCCATCTTCAGCCGCTCGGTGAGCGCGGCGCGCTTCACCAGGGAAAAGTCGAAGTTTAGCAATCCGGGACCGATGGCGGCATTGCGAGGCATGTTGCCCATGATTCCGGGCGCCGTGATGGCATTCACAAACCCCGCGGGATCGTAATATTGATCCGGGCCGCCCTTGACCGGGTTGGGCTTGAGTCCCACCGGACGATCCAGACCGCCGCCGGCAAATTCCAGAAATCCCCGGCCTGCTGCGCCGGCGCCGCTGATCGAAAATGGATTGCCCGTTTGCGCAGACCCTATCCCTTGGATCTGCCAATCTCCCAATATACGCTCGCCCACTCCTCGGTTAAACAGCCGATGATCTTTCCCGAACGGAACCGTGTACGCGTAGTTGAATTGCACGACGTGCCGCCGGTCCTGGCAGGCCAGCCCCCGGTCCAGAGTCCGCCGGGCGTCGAATCGGGCGGCGGAGGCGCAGCCGCTCCCGCCGTTCGTAAAGTCGTTTCCGTGCATGGAAGAAAAATCGTCGATGGTTTTGCTGAACGTGTAATTGAGCTGGAACATCAGGTTGTGGCTCATGCGCTGGCTGACCTGAAGCTGAAGACCGTTATAGAACGACTGGGCGTCGGTTGCGCGCGTCGGCAGGTCGACAAAGTTGGGGTTCGCCCGCGGAGTATTGGCCGGGAAGAACAGTCTTCCGTCGGAAGTTTGAATGGGGTCCTGGCTGTTGTGCCACGACTGCCGGATGAGGTGATTTCCGCGAGCGCCGACGTAAGCCACGCGGACGCCCAGCGCTTGGCTCAGTTGCCGCTGGATGCTGAAGTTGTATCGCAACGCTTCGGGCGACTGCATATGAAAGTAGTCGAAAATCCGCGAGGTGCGCGGACTGCTCGCAACAGCCGCCGCGGAGTTGGGGAAGACGCCCTGGGCGCTCACATTCACGAGCTGCCCAAAGCCGTAAAAGGGCGCCGCGTAACGCCAGGTATCCACATAGTTGTTGAGGATTTGGTCGTAATAGATGCCGAACCCGGCGCTCACCGCCCACTTGCCGGCGCCGCCCGGCGACCACACAAATCCAACACGAGGCGCCAGGTTCCGCAGCGACGGGTTCTGGAACACGTCACCGACTTGGATCGCCGTATCGCGCCGCGCGTCCCGCAGATGCGCGCTCTTTCCGTTGACCTCGTGAATGGTGCTTGTAAACTCGTAGCGGAACCCCAGGTTCCACGTAAGGTTCGGACGCCAGCGAAAATCGTCCTGGATGTAAGCGCCAAACAAAGTTTCCCGCCAACCCTTTTGCGTATCGGAGCCGGGGATTTCCACGGACAAATTCACCCCGGCAGGCCCTCCCGCGAGGAAGCTGGTCAGCCCGTTCGTGAAGGTCCAGTTACCGTCGGCTTGGAAGATGTCATCGTTGTTCCACTGAAAGCGCTCCATCAAAATGCCGGCTTTCAGATTGTGTGCGCCACGAATCAAGGTGAGGTCGTCATTGAACTGGTAAGCGGTCATCACATTGATGATGGGCAGAATGGAATCGGGACCGAGCGTGGAAAGGCCGGTGACGGCGATGGTCCCAAAATGGGGAGAGCTCGGAATGAAGAAAAGGCTCTTGGGAATGGGCAGTCGGTCTTCACTCGCGGCGGCGCTGGACTGCCGGTTGAGGGCCAATCGCACTGTATTGAGCGTGGTGGGAGAAAAGACGTGCGTCTCCTCCAGTGTCGCAAACTGCTGCCGGTTGGTGTCCAGCTCCGGGAAATAGGTAAAAAAGGTGGACCGTTGCAGCACGTGATCGGCGTCGTCGATCGTGTAGCGAGCGAAGAAGCTGTCGGAGGCCGAGGGCCGGAAGTCCGCACGGAGGGTTCCCCAATCTTCGCGAGCCGGCTCGCTTTGCACGCCGGCAAAATCCGCGGTGCCGTCTCCGTGAAGTCGCCCGTTCGCACGGGGGTACAAGGCCAAGTAAGGCGCCACCGCCGGATCTACCGGGATTTTGGTTCCTCCGGGCAAATTTCCCAACCGCGCATTGTCGTCGGGCACGTTATAGATAAACGTCTCAGCCAGCCGTTGGCGAAGACCCTCGTAGCTCGCCAGGAAAAACGCTTTGTCGTGAACAATTGGCCCGTCCAGGGTTCCTCCGAACTGGTTTCGCTTGAACGGCGGAGGAGCGCTTCCCCGGTCGAAGAAGTTGCGCGCGTCGAGCGCGCTGTTGCGCAGATATTCAAATAAAGTTCCGTGCAAGGAATTCGTTCCGGAGCGGGTGACGGCGTTGATGATGCCCCCGGAAACCCGGCCGAATTGCGCGCTGTAGTTGGAGGTCAAAACCTGGAATTCCCGGACGGTGTCCACGCCCAGCATGGCGCCGGCGACGCTGCCCGGCGTTTTGTTGTACTGATCGTTCACGTCGGAGCCATCGAGCAGAAACGAATTGGCGTCCTGGCGCGAGCCCGCCACACTCATCTTGATTCCATAGCCCCCGAACAGCGAGTCCCGGTTGGCGTTAGTGACGGTGGAGACTCCGGCCTGGAGCGTCGCCAGTTGCGTGAAGCTTCTGCCGTTGAGCGGCAGATCCTCGACCTGTTGGCGATCCACCAAGGCCGCGAGGCTCGCCGTCGTGGTGTCCACAACGGGCGCCTCGGCCGTGACTTCCACCTTTTGTTCCATGGCGCCCAGCTCGAGCGTAAAGTCCACCACCGAGGTGTGGCCGACGGTTAAGACGACTTGGCGCTGTTCCATGCTGGCGAAGCCGGAAGCCGAAGCGCTGACCGTGTAATTGCCGGGCTCCAGTTGCGGAATCAGGAAGCGTCCCGCGCTGTCGGATGTCGCCGAACGGGCGCTTCCTGTTTCCGTATTCCTGGCTGTAACCTGCGCGCCGGGAATAATGGCGCCGCTCTTGTCCCGTACCGCTCCCGAAACGGTGCTGCCTGTGACCTGCCCCCAAGCTGCTGCCGCAATCAGGATTGCCGCCAAAACGCACAGCCCGATGTAAGTGGTGATTCGTTTCATAGCTCCCTCGCCGGTTATCCTTCGCGTCGTTCCGAATAAAACGGAGATTGCTTCCTGGCCCCCAAAAGAACCTGGGTCGAATGAAAATTTGGCTAAGCTTTCGCTGCGCACTTTATATAGCGAAACGACCGGAGTGTCAACAAAAAAAAGAAATAAAAAAGAGGATGGCCTCGCTTTTGAAAAAAATGCGGGCTTGGATCAGGACTCGGTCTCCGAAAGTTGCGCGGCAAGAGGTTTCGCCGGGTGGTGGACACTACCAACCGTTGCGGTTCGCTGCAAAAAGGTAGCCGAACGAGGTTAACAGTTACAGAATGCGCACGGCAGGGGAAGCGGAGGCGAGCCCTCACGCAAAACCAAAGTTATCACACGAACTCTCCGGAGAATTTTCCGGAGAATTTTCCCTTGACGTGGCGCGCTACTGGTAATAGAGTGCCACTTACCGGTGTGTTAGTAGGACAAGATTATTCCCAGGCAGGCAGATGGCAGAGCAGGCGCTTGCGGATAATAAGAGGTAACTGATCACCCCACTTGCCCAGCGCGGCGGTTCCGCCGCCGTCGCTTGGCAGGACGGGATTCATTATGAACCTTCGCGTTGACCGGCAAATCAACTCCGGGGAGGAGTAATACGGATATGAGCAGCTCTCAAAAGTGGGTGTTTCTATTCGTCCTGGTTTTGGTAGGGAGCGTCCTGTTGTCCAGCCAGGTCACTACGGGCACGATCTCCGGAACGGTAAAGGATAGCAGCGGGGCTGTGTTGCCGGGCTCCGCCATCAACATTCAAAATAAGGATACGGGCGCAAGCAGAAGTGTGACCACCGACAGCCGCGGATACTACTCGGCGCCGAACTTGAGCCTAGGGCAATATGAAGTCACAGTCACTATCAGCGGATTTCAATCGGAAGTGAAGCGCGGGATCACGCTGAACGTGGGGCAAAATGCGGTGATCGATTTCTCGCTGGAAGTAGGCGCGGTCACGCAGCAGGTAGAGGTGACGGCGGAAGCTCCCCTCATTGAGACGACCAACGCAAATGTGGCGGGGCTGGTCAATGAGCGGCAGGTGCGGGACCTGCCCTTGAACGCGCGGAACCTGATCGAACTGGCCCCGCTTTATGCCGGAGTTTCTTTCGCCGGTACCGGAGAGCGAAGCGCCAGCAAGGGATTCGCCACCAAGCTGGCCATTGCGGGCACCCGCTATAACGCCAGCCTGTTTCAGCTCGATGGGATCGATATTAACGATACCGCCGGTTCGGCCGGCGGCGCTGCGGGTATCCTGATGGGTGCGGAAACCATTCGCGAGTTTAACGTCATCACCAACGGCTACAGCGCCGAATATGGCAAGCATACCGGAGGCGTTTTCAACGCAGTCACCAAGTCCGGGACCAACAGCTTGCACGGCTCGGCGTTTGAGTTCCTGCGCAACAACAAGCTGGACGCGAGGAATTTCTTCGACCGCAAGTCGGCACCCAGCGACCCGCGCCTGCCAGCCTACAAGCGGAACCAGTTTGGAGGTTCCCTGGGCGGGCCGATCCGGAAGGACCGTACGTTCTTTTTCGGCAGCTATGAAGGCTTACGCGAACGGCTTGGCCTCACTACATTTCGTCTGGTCCCGAATCTAAGCGTCCGGCAAGGGATCGTTCCCGGACAAGCGGCGGTGGTTCCAGTCAACGCAGCCGTCCGTCCGTACCTCGATTCCTATCCGCTCCCGAACACTCCAGATCTGAACGATGGGACCGCATACTGGATCAAGGCGCAGGGCTTCCCTACCAACGAGAACTTCTTCACCGTGCGGATGGACCACAAGATCTCCGACAACGACTCTCTGTTCGGCCGCTATTCCTTTGACGATGCCACCAATACGGTGGGCACCACTTCTTTCGGCTCGCCCGTCAATACCAACACGTTCAATGCTTCGAGGTCCCAATATATCGCTTTGGGAGAGACACGGACTTTCTCTCCGGCGCTGATCAACCAATTTCTGGCCGGATTCAGCCGGAGCAACATCGCGCAGAGCAGCCTACCGGTGGAGGGCACCGTCTTCCCGCTGGAGAATTTTTCAGGAAGGCCGGACTGCTGCGGTTCTATTACAGTTCCCCAGTTCAGCCCCTGGGGAGGTACCGCTACTTACCCGCGCACATACATCCTCAACATGTTCCAGTTCAAGGACGATGTCTTCTATACCAAGGGCTCCCAAACCTTTAAGTTCGGATTCAATGCGCAGCGGCTGCAGTTTAATCATTATGAGCCTTTCCAAGGTGCGGGGGTTTTCGCATTCGCTAATATCTCCGATTTTCTGCAAGGCGCGGTCAACACGTTCAATGACGTTACCCCGGCCTCGCTCACCTCAAATTATGTCCGGCAGACGATCTATGGGATGTACGCTCAGGACGATTACCGCGTATCGCCCCGGCTCACGGTGAACCTGGGATTACGCTATGAATTCACCACCACTCCCTTCGACAAGTACGGCCGTGTGAGCAACCTGATTGACTTCAAGTCACCGGGACAAACACCGGCCAATGAAGTCATTGGGAATCCGACGTTTTTGAATCCCTCGCTGAAGAATTTCGCGCCGCGCGTCGGTTTAGCGTGGGACCCGACGGGAAGCGGAAAGACTTCCATTCGGGCGGGGGCCGGGATTTTTTACGATCAGATCAACGCCGGATCGTTTGTGTTCGCCTTGCTGAGCAGTCCCCCGTTTTTTGTGGTGGGAAACATTCGCGGCCGGGGTATTGCGCAATTTCCCAACGCGTTCTTTACCCAACAGCAGTTGTTGAGCAGCACGCCTAATATCGAGGGATTTCAGTACCATGCCAACCAGCCGGCGGTTTACAAGTACAGCATGGATGTTCAGCGGCAGGTTTCTGCCGATACCAGCGTGGATCTGGGATTCTCCGGCACGCGAGGCGTGCATTTGGAGCGCGTGTTGATCATGAATTCCCTGGTGTCCACGAACGTGAACGGGCGGTTGTTCCTTCCAACGACTGCGCCGTTTATTTCTCCGGCCTTCGGAAGAATCCGCCCCAGGTTTACCGATGTCGTTAGCACCTACTACGCCCTGCGTCTCACGGTAACGAGGCGATTGAGCAAGGGATTGCAGTTTCAAGGAGCGTACACCTGGTCTAAGACGATCGACGACGACACGAACTGGACCGGAAGTTCGGATTTTGGCAACAGCTTGGGACAGTCCCGCTACCTGGACATGAAGGAGAGAGGGCTTTCTCCGTATGATATCCGCCACAACTTCAATACCAGTTTTACTTATGATTTTCCCGGGCAGAAATTAAGCGGCGCTGCAGGTAAGCTGCTGGGTGGCTGGCAGGGGAGCGGAATCCTCTCGCTTCAAATGGGAAATCCCTTCCAGGTCAGCACCGGCGTTCTTCCAGCCTACATGTCGGCGGGATTCGTGGGTGACTATCCCGATGTCGCGCCGGGCAATAAGGGATATCAATATCAGACGAGAAATCCGGATGGATTTAAGAATTCCACCAATTTTGGTTATTTTAATCCCACGTCGTTTACGATACCCGCGCCGGGATTTATAGGAAATGCCGGCAGAAGCCTTGTGATTGGACCGGGAATAGCGAAATTCGATCTCGTGCTGGTGAAGCAGACCTCGATTACCGAACGGTTGAGTGTCCAGTTTCGCTCGGAGTTCTTCAACCTTTTCAACCGCGCGAATTTCGGCACCCCCAATGGCAAAATATTTACCAATGCCAACGGGACCATCAGCGCATCGGCGGGGGCGATTACGAACAGCTCTACGTCGGCGCGTCAGATCCAATTTGGCATGAGACTCGTTTTCTAGCGCGTGACTTGGCACCGCGATTGGAGTCTCCATATTCCCGGCGTGGGTGTTCGATTTGGAATCGGCGCTGCCCAAGAGCAATGAAAGGGGTGCACAGCAACATGCCTCGAACAAAAGCCATTGCCGTCGCTATAATAACGGGACTCCTCGCCATCGGCGCCTGGGCGCTCACGACGAGCGGGAAGATCGCCATTTTCGATCTTACGACCGCCTCGCAGTCCGCCCGGCGGACTCCGACGGGGTCTCCGCAGTTGGTGGCTGTCAATGCGCTGCCGGCTGCGGACGGTGAAATGTGCGAATGGGTTCCGGCCAGCAGTCAAACTCTTTTAGTCGCCGCCTTGCAACAAGAGCGAGCCGCCGCCGGGGCGGTATCGACCGCTCCCACCGACGAAGGGGAGCGGCCCGCAGTAGATGCCGATCGCGCGCCGGTGCGCGTTCTCCGGGATAATTACCCCACATACAGCGCTGTTGCCGTGGACCCGCTGCGCAAGGAAATCGTCTTGCAAGACGAGAATCTGTTCAACATCATGGTCTATGACCGGATGGCCAACACCCCCCCGACCGCCACGATGACCGAGCCGAAACGCGTGATTGGCGGGCATGAAACGAAAGTCGAATTCAATTGCGGACTCTATATCGATCCCACCTCGGGCGACATTTACTCGGTGAATAACGACACCATGGACACGCTGGTGGTTTTCTCGCGCAACGCCAAGGGGAATGTTCCTCCCGACCGGGAACTGCACACCCCGCACCGCGCCTATGGAATCGCGGTGGATGAGGAAGCGCAAGAATTATTCCTCACCATCGAACATCCTCCCCAAGTGGTGGTCTACCACAAGATGGCTTCAGGCCAGGAGAAACCAATCCGGAACCTGGAAGGCGAGAGCACGCGGCTGCAAGACGCTCATGGGATCGCGCTCGACACCAAGAACAACCTCATGTTCGTCTCCAACCACGGCAGCGCCAGCAATCCCAGGGTTGCCGGCGGCGGCCACTTTGACCCACCTTCCATCACCGTTTATCCCTTGAAAGCGACGGGCGACGTTGCGCCGCTCAAGATCATTCAAGGGCCCAAAACGCAGTTGAACTGGCCGGCGCAAATGTATCTGGACGAAAAGCGCGGCGAGCTTTACGTGGCCAATGACGTGGGGAATTCGATTCTGGTCTTTCGCACGACGGATAGCGGCGATACCTCCCCGGTACGCGTCATCAAAGGGCCCAAAACCGGATTGCTGAATCCTACGGGCGTCTTTGTGGATGCGACGAACCAGGAACTGGTGATTGCCAACATGGGCAATCATTCCGCCACCGTCTATCCACTGCTGGCCAATGGAGACGTGACGCCAGTCAGAACCATCCGGAGTGCGCCGATAGGGAAACGGGCGCTGGCTATCGGCAATCCCGGCGCGGTTGGTTACGACACCAAGCGGGATGAGGTGCTGGTGCCAAACTGAGTGGCTCATTCGCAGATTGCGACCTTCGCCAGGCTGGCGAAGGAGAACTCACAGCCGAATCGCCTCATTGCCGGCCAGGCGACCAAGTTGAGCCGCACCATGCACGACATCCGTTACGATCCGGTTCACGACGAACTCTTCGTCACCAACCCATTTGCGAAAGCGATTCTGGTGTTTCGCGGCGGAGCCAACGGCGAAGAGCCGCCCATCCGGATTATCCAGGGACCCAACACTCAGTTGGGAGGCAATACGGACCGCCTGGAAGTCGATCCCGTTCACAATGAGATCATCATTCCCAACCGCAACTCGATTCTGGTGTTTCCGCGTGACGGTCAAGGGGACGTGGCGCCCATCCGCGTCATCAGCGGACCCGATACTCAATTGCGCAGCGCGGGCGGCGTTGCGGTGGACACAGTTAACAACGTGCTGGTGGTGGGTCTTGCGTACGGCGATGCCGGGCAACGGGGCGGCGGTGGCGGGTTGCTGATCTTCAACCGCACGGATGAAGGGAATGCGAAGCCGCTGCGTGTGATCCGGGGCCCGCAGACCGGCCTGCTCTTGATCAATCAAATCCAGGTCTATTCGCCGCGTGGGATGATCGTTGCGACACAATCGACGGACGATGGACCATCCGAGCCCGAAGGAGTCTTCATCGGCGTCTGGAGCGTTTTTGATAGCGGCGACGTGCCGCCCCGCTGGAGGCTGGGCGGCCCTAAGAGCACCATAAAAAAACCGCGGGGCGTGGCGCTCGATCCGAAATACAAGGAAATCATCGTTGCCGATATGCGCCAGAACGCCGTGCTGACCTATTACTTCCCGGAAATCTTTTGAGGGACGGAAACAAGATGCGATCGGTTTCGCAACACAGAGGCACGCGGTGGTAGCCGAGTTTTTCCGCCGCTGCCTCACGATCACGATCCACCGGCGGAACTGCACGCATCCATGAATATCTCCTCACAGCATTCCGCCGGCCCCCGGCGGTTGCCGCAGCAGAAGCGTGGCCAGCGTCGCGTCGCCGCGTTAATGGAAGCGGCGGCTGCGGTCCTCGCCGAGTCCGGCTATGACGCGGCGACGATGACCGACATCGCCAAGCGAGCCGATGCATCAATCGGCGCTCTTTACCGCTTCTTTCCAAACAAGCTTTCGATCGCTCAAGCGTTGCGCGGCCACTATACCAAACAATTTCACGTTCGCTGGGCACCCCTCAAAGCCGAAGTGAAACATATGACGGTGGCCGGACTGGCGGAACGCCTCATCATCGCGATGGCGGATTTTGTGGACAGCTATCCCGCGTTTCTCGTCCTGCTGGAAGTTTCCGCGAGCACCCAAGGTTCGGCGACGATACGGCGGGATCTGTTGCGGCGAGTCGAGGGGCTGATTCTTGCCAGATCGCCGAGAATTACCAGGGCCAAAGCGTCGCGATTCGCCATTGTGACTTTGAATATCATGGGGACGCTAGCGCATGTTTACGCCGGCGCTTCTCAGCGGGAACGGCCGGTCTACGTCAACGAATTCAAGATTCTGCTGGCCCGCTATCTGGAAGCGCGCATCGGGAATGGCGCGGTGGCGCGCGGGAGGAAGAAAGATGAAGACATCTTGGCTGCCTGTTAATCCGCTCCGAAGCCAATGGCCGGGGCGCCGCTCAGTTTAGCTCTATCCAGTTGGGAAGGCCGCGAAGAATTCCGTATCCCGCGAAAGCAATCACCGCCGCGAAAGCAAACAGCGAGAAGGCGGGCGCGTTGCGTTCGTAACGCTCCACAGTAAAACGACTTTTCTCCAGAGATTCAATCGTTTCGTAAATGCGATTCAGGTCTTCTTCGCGGGTGGCATCGAAATATTGCCCCCCGGTTCTTCGAACGGCGTCGGCGATCTCGCTTCCGATATACTTCTCCCCCAGCCCCAGTTCCACCATGTAGAGTCGTATACCTTCCTTCCCGATGGCGTCGATCACCGGCAAGGGTTTCCTGCCGTAGTTGTGGTCGGCATCGGTGAAGAGGATAATGACTCTCCCTTTCCGTCCTCCCTCGGAGCCCGGCTTGCGCTGCGTCAACAGGTTATAGGCGAGGTACAGTCCCTCTCCCACGGAGGTCAAGCCCTCGCCGATGAGGGTATTGATGTCCACCATATCCAGATAGTGCTGCACGCTCTCGTGGTCCACGGTGGGCGGACTGACCACGTAGGCGTTGATGGAAAATACTTCCAGACCGATGGCGTCATTGACGCGGCGTTCCATGAACCTCTGTGCCGCCGCTTTGACGGCGTCGAGCTTGCTCGCATGTTTCGCGCCGGACTCTACAGGAGTGTAGGAGTGGATGGGGCCGTCCTGCGGCGCGCCGATGATCTGATTCATGCTGGAGGAGATGTCCAGCACCAGAAAAATCTGCAAGCCGCCGCGGCTGATCCGTTGCAGCAGAAAGGGAATCGCCGGACGAAGACAAGCCACCAGCAGCGCCACGATTCCCGTCCTGAGAAACCATCGTGGCAAGCGGGTCTGAATCCCGGCTTTGCGGATATGCGATTTCAAATAGTAAACGAGCGGATGAGCGATATACGGCCTTCGCCAACGGCCGATCAATAAAAATAAGAGCAGCAGCGGCAGAAGATAATAGAGCGTCTCGATACTGAGAAACCGCATTGCTTCACCAACGGCGCTTCCGTTCCCACGGAAAGTGACGCCCGCATTTGCGCGAAGATCCCGGAAACAGCCGTCTCACGACGCGGCGGCGAGCGAGCGCAACCGCTCCACAACGCCGGAATGCTGATCTTTCCCCGCCGCCACGGCGTCAGAGGCGTATCGCACGCGTTCGCAAGCTTGCAGAACCTCGACCAGATCGCGCGCCGCTCCGGGAGAGAAAACCGCTGCCGGCGAACCGCCGTTGGCGAGTATTTTCGCCAGCTCCCGTGGCGTCTTCCCTTCGGTCGGCAGAGTGGAAACAGCCGACAGATAACTCCGAAGCGTCTGGTTTGCTTCGTCGAAGAATTCCGCCATGCGAGCTTCCGAATCCACGGGCCGCGCCGCCAACCGCCCTGCCGCGAAGCGTAATTCGTCCTCGGCCCGTTTGCGCCGGCGCGCCAGTTCCTGCGAAGCATGGAGCTTCTTGCCGTGAAGAAAGAGCGGCGTCACCAGGAGTAATGCCAGGATTGCCATGCCAATGGCCAGGGGGCGCGCAGCTCGCTGCCGCAACGGTACCGAGGGAGTGGAAAAGCCGTCCCGGATGGAGGAAGCGTTTTCCGGCACCGTGCCGCGAAGCACGATGGCAACTGGCGGAACCGCCAACGTCTCTGCCGGGCGGTCCGAGCTTGCTGCGGCCGTTGTGCTGTCCAGAAAGTAGAACAGGTTGAAACCGGGAATTTCGATCTCTCGAGGCTCCGTTTCGTAAGTGGTGAGAAGGATGTCGATCTCAAGCTTCTTTCGCCCGCTCGCGGCGGGCGACTCGCGGTACTGAAGATCGAGCACTTCGAAAGGCTCCAGGTTCAGCGTCGATTTCTGAAGGTTATCGGTAACCAGACGGACCTGGGAGTCGTGAACGACCGTGATGGTGTAATGAAACCGGTCCCCCACCCAGATCGCTGTGCGGCCGGTCTCGCCCCGGACGTCCAGAAAGGGCCGATCGGCCGCGACGCCTGCGAAGGCGAACAAGAGCATTCCCAAAAACCACCCTGCGCAACGGCTCATCTTCGTTTCCTGGCAAAAAAGAATCGCATCAAACTGCTGACATAGTCGCGGCCCGCGTGCAGTTGCACTTGCCGCACGCCGTGGCGGGAAAACGCTTTGTGGAGCCGCTCGCGGCGAGCCGCAAGGGCCTGGCGATAGCTCTCCCGCGCTTGGCGATGGATCGACACCTCGATCGACTCTCCCGTTTCCGCATCGCGCAGCCGGATCAGGCCGCGGCCCTCCGGCAACTCTTCTTCCAGCGGATCGCCCACGATGACGGGGATCAGGTCATGGCGGCGGCTGATAATTTTATAAGACGGTGATTGATCGAGCTCCTGCTGTCCGATAAAGTCGGAGACAAAAAAAACCATAGCCGTCCGCGAGAGCGACGAAGCCAGGAACCGCAAAGCGGCGTCGATATTGGTGCCGGTGGAGCGCGGCTGGTGCGCCCACACCGCGTCCAGCATGTTCCAAACCCGCGCCCTGCCTTGGCGAGGCGGCATGAAAAGCTCCACTTCCTTAGTAAACAGCAGCAGTCCCAGCCGGATGCCGTCCGCCACAGCCGAGAACGCCAGCGTCGCGACGACTTCGAGCAGCAGTTCCCGTTTGGACTGTTCCCCGCTCGTGAATTGCATCGAACGCGACGCATCGATGACCAGAATGGCGCTCAATTCTCTCTCTTCGAAAGTCTTTTTAACGTAAGGATGCTGGAGACGCGCAGTGACGTTCCAGTCGATCAGCCGGTAGTCGTCACCCACGCGATACGGGCGATGCTCGTCGAATTCGAAGCCGCGCCCCAACTGGCGGCTGCGAAAATCTCCCGCCTTGTGGCTCCTGGAGCCGCGATTGCTGATGATTTCGATGTACCGCAGCTTGTGGCGGAGTTCCCGAGGTATCATAATTGTGCTTACGGAATGGGTGTCCGGTCCAAGACTTCCTGCAAAATCTGCTCCGTGCCGACGTTCTCCGCTTCGGCCTGGATGGTTCGAATCAGCCGGTGCTGCCAGCAGTCGATGACCACCGCTTTCACGTCTTCCGGCAGGACGCAATCGCGTCCCTCGAAGAAAGCCGCGGTGCGGGCCAGGCTCAGCAGATGATGGTAGGAGCGCGGAGAAGCGCCGTGCTGGATCATCTCGCGTACTACGGGCAGGGTTTCGTCGCCGGAGGCGCGCGTGGCCCGGCCCAGACGAACCACGTATTCGCGAATCCGGGGATGAACGTAGATCCGATGGATCTGGTCCCGAATCGCGACGACCTCTTCCGGGCCGATCACCGGAGCGACCTCGGTTTTCTCCATCGCCAGGTCCAGCATCTCCAATTCGTGCTGCTTTTCCGGGTAGCCGACTTTGAGCATCATCGCAAACCGGTCGAGTTGCGCTTCCGGAAGTGGATAGACTCCCTCCTGCTCCACCGGATTCTGCGTCGCCAAAACCCAAAACGGCTCGGCCAACTGGAACGTAGCGTCGCCGATAGTAACCTGCCGCTCCTGCATGGCTTCGAGCAGCGCGCTCTGCGTCTTCTGCGTGGCACGGTTGATTTCGTCGGCCAGGATGACGTTGGCGAAAATGGGTCCCTTTTCCACCCGGAAATTGCCCAGCGTGGCGTCGTACACCCTGGTGCCAACGATATCGGCCGGCATCAGGTCCGGCGAAAACTGAATTCTTTGAAATTGCGCCTGGATGCTGTTTGCGATAGCGAGAACGGCCAGGGTCTTGGCCACGCCCGGAACGCCCTCCAGGATGACGTGGCCGCCTCCGGAGCGCTCCACGCCGCCGCGCTTGAAGCCATAGGCGATCTTGGTGAACAGGCCCATCAGCAGATGCCGGATCAGGTAAGCCTGTCCCACAATCACCTGGTCGACTTGCCGTTCGATCTTCTCGACAATTTCCAGCGTCTCTTGGACGTCGTGTGAAAAGGTTCCGCTTGGGTTCATGCCACCAACATTCCGAGGCTGAGCAAGAAGGCCGCCGTCAACAGATACGGAAATAAATCCAGCGCCACGACGCTCTGCCGGTATCCTTGCAACGCGCGCTGCTGCACAAGAATCTGCGCCAGAGCCTGCCGGAGATCTTCGCCCGATGAAGCGCGAAAATACCGCGCGCCGCTCGCCGAGGCGATCGACTTTAGTATATCTTCACGGAGCGCGCTCGTCAGCCTTGCGCCCCGCTCATTCACCAAAAACTGCTGCCGTCCGGCCACCCGGATGGGAATGGGCGCTCCTTGCCGCGACCCGATTCCTATTGTATATACGCTCATCTTGTTCTGCTTTACGATTTCCAGGGCGCCCGCCACGTCTCCGGCATGGTCGTCTCCGTCGGAGATCAGGATCAGCGCCGTCTGCCGTGGCGCGGCTGAGGGATTCAGTGCCCGTTCGCGGCTGACCACCGCGATTCCGCTCCGCAGCGCCGCGCCCACATTGGTCCCATAGAGACTCTCTTCGCCGGTCTCCATGTAGTCGAAATAAAAAAGCAGGCTCGGCGCGTCCGAGGTCAGGTAGGAGTAAATCATGCTGGAGTCGGAAAAGCCAACCAACGCCGCCCGGTCGTCGTTTTCCTTGTGCAGGAGAAATTCCTTGATGATTTCCCGCGCCTTGGCGAGCCGCGACGGCTGGATATCGCCCGCTCCCATGCTCGGAGAAATGTCCAGCAGAAAAACCATGTCTACGCCCCGATAGACGGGAACGTAGTTCTGCCTTTCGAGCCGCGGCATCCCCAGCGCCGCGATCGTGAGGGCCAGCACCGCGAGCAACAAGGCTGTATGAATCGCGTCCCTGGACATTTTGGGGATGCGGGAAATCTGCGACAGCTTGGCGAGGCTCCCGAGACGCCGCCGCATGCGCCGCTTATGGTAATAACGATATCCCCCCGCGAGCGCGACGGGTATCAGAATCCATAACAGCGCGAGCCGCTCTGGCTGGGCGAATTGCATAGGCGGAGTTGCCGGTTACCCTCGCTCTTCCGGAGGCAGCACCCGGCGCTGCCTTTCCTGATCGGTGCGGATGCGGGGAAGTATGCGCTTCTTTTGGTCTTTTTCGCGCTTCTCTCTTCGCAGCGGGTTCTCTTGCGCCAGAATCAGAGACACCAGTTCGTAGTTGAACTTCAGATCCCACGATTCCGGGGATTGTTCTAGGCCTTTGCGATAGAAATCCACCGCGGCGTTCAACTGCTCTCTGCGCTCGGTGTCCTTCTCTTGTGAAATCGCCTTGCGGAACCACAGGTTCCCCGACCACAGCAGGCGCCGCGGGTCGCGTGCAAACTCGGGGGAGCGATCGGCTTCTCGGCCCAGAGCGGCGAGCGCCTCGTCGTATTTCCCCAGAGCGTAAAGCGTCTCGATGTCGCCGATCAGAGCGTCGAAAGAGTCGCCTTCGAGAACGCGGCGCATCCACGGCGACGCAAGGATCTGAGCGAGCACACGCTCGTATCCAACCCCTGCCTGTTTCCATTCGCCGCGGGAAAATGCTGCGCCAGCCTCCTCCATGGGGCGGGCCACGCGAGAGTGGTAAAGCCACAGGGTCCATGAGCCGGCGAGCAACACGATCATCGCCGCGACCAGGACGCCGAGTACCGCGCGTTTATTCATCCATCCGTCACCAATCCTCGCCCGGCTCGAACAACACGGCGATGAGATGACACACTGTTCGACGCATCATAGGCTCGCTCCTCCTGTTACGGAAGTTAATAATAAGCGGCCAGAGTCGTAATCTTCGTCACATCGGGAAACAAGACCCCGACTGCCGCGTGCTCCGAGGACCGTGGACAATACCAGATGGCCCCGTCGCGGGTGATCTCCAGTTTCGGTTGATCGGTTCTTTGCGGCGAGGGGTAATAAGTGAACTTCTCGGTTTGCGGATCGAATTTGATCAAGGCTCCGCCCTGTCCTCCGTCGCTGATCCACATCGTATCGTGCGCGTCCGGCCAAATGTCGTAGGGCTCTCCATAGGGCATCGGCATGGCGTACTCCACGATCTTCCCGGTCTTCTGGTCGATCTTGCCAATCTTGCCTCCTCCATAGAGGGCGTACCAAATTGTGCCCTTGGAATCGACGCTCAATCGGCGCATCAGGCAGGGCTTGGTGAGCGGAACATACTCAGTCCATTTCTCCGTTTTCACGTCGAACTTCGCCGCCTTGCACCCGGTGAATTCAGCGAGGTAGATGTTTTCCTGCTTGTCGCGGACGATCCCGTAGGGAAACGAGTTGGGAGTGGGCGGCTCGAACAGCGTGACTTTTTCCGTCAGGCGGTCCCATTTGCCGATGCGGTTTCCGACGATTACGCTGAACCACACGTTTTGCTTGGAGTCCATGATGGGCGTGTGTCCCTGTCCGCCAGTGATCGCGCCATTTACGTCCATGGAATAACGGGTCATCTCGCCGGACTTGGGATCGAGACGTCCCAGATGCAGGCCCCGCGTCTCCGACCACCAAACGTGGCCGCGCCCGTCGACGGTCAGGCCATGAGGGTCGCCTTTGGGATCGGGAAGCACATAGTCCTTGAATTCGCCGGTGCGGGGATCGACTTTGCCAACCCGATTGGGAATACTGCGGTCGGTGTACCAGACGTTTCCGGCGGAGTCAAAGTGCGGGTCCTGCGCCACGCGCCGCTTGTTGTTGGCGTCGAGCTTGGGATCCATCGGCATGTAGTATTCGATGTACTCGGCGTTGGCCAGCGCCTTTTCATCCAGCGGGAAGTCCTGATCGAGCTTCAACACCCTCTTCTTATTTTCCGGTCCAAAGTTCTTGGTCAGATACTCGACCAGCACCTTTCGATCCTCCGGCGTCAGCTTGCCGGGCGAAACAATGGCGCCCACGGGACCTTTGGGATTGGTCATAAGGTCGATCGCGGCGTTCCATTCCTTTTCAGTCCACTGCTTGCGCGGAAACAGATTCGGCCCATGGCAATAGGTGCAGGTGTCCTCTGCAATCTTGCGGCCTGGCCCCGGCGGATAGAGTTCCTCGTAGGGAGCGTAGGAGACTTCTTCGCGAATCGCCGCCGGACCGATGTAGGCGTTTTTCCCGGCGGCATCGGGTTCTAGTTCGGTCAAGGAAAGATTCAAATTGGCGCTTTCCCCGGCGCCGATGGCGATCTTTTGAACCGGGGAGGAAAAGCCCCTCTTTTCGACCGAAACTTCGTAGCTGCCCGGAAACAAATTCACCGCGCGATAGCGGCCGCCGCTGGTGTAGACCATATAAAGAATGTTTTTGTCCACGTTGCGAACAAAAACCTCCGCAGCCTGGAATGGCTTGGAAGCCTGGATCGTTCCGGAGAGAGTTGCTGTGTTGGGGATCGCGGCGGCTGTTGAAGGACGGCTGGTTACGATTAGAAGAACCACCGCAATGGCGATATGTAAACAGTGCTTCTTATTCACGGCTTTACTTCCTTACTGAAATCCGAATTTGGATGGCGACCGATTAACAAAAAAGCCAACGCCCCTGAATCTCAGAGGCGTTGACCCGAGTCAATAATGGAAACCTGCCTACCGAGCGTTTCGCGTCAGAACAGCAATTTCAGCGCCAACTGAATCTGGCGCGACGTGCCGGCGGTATGGAGGATCTTCCCAGCGCTCGAAAGTGGCGCCTCCTGGCCCTGGTTTAAAACGCCGGCATAGACCAGGCCGGCAGTGTTGCCGCCGCTGATCCCGATGCCGGGCGTCTCGAAGTTAGCGCGATTCAAAATGTTGAAGATTTCCGCGCGGAATTGCAGCTTGCCGGCCTCGCCCAGCTTTTTGATCGCCGTATCTTTCACGATCGAAAAATCTAGGTTTGCAAATCCGGGTCCGCGCAGCGAAGTTCGTCCCAGCGTGCCAAGGAATCCAGCAGCCGGGATGGCAAAGGCGCAGGGATCGAGAAAGAGGTCCGGGGTGCCGAGCTTCGTTCCCGCAGCGATACCTTGGCCGTTGACGATACACCCCGTGCTCGTGCCCGACGTGATATTGCCGTTGTTCCGGCCTGGAAGCAGGTCGGGCCGGTCAATTCCGCTTGCCCCGCCATTGACCCCGGAGCGCGATCGGTTGGTGCTCAATGCGGCGTTAAACGGATAACCGGTTTGAAGCGACAAGATTCCGCTCACCCACCAGCCGCTCAGGACCTTGCCGGCAAATCCATTGGAGGAGACGCCGGGCAACTGGTAGATCGTATTGAACCGCCAGTTGTGCGCGACATCGAAATTGGTCGGTCCCTTGTCCGTCTTGGGATGAGCTGGATCGGTGCCGAAAGCGCTGCTGTTGTTGTCCTCGGCTGCCAGTTGGTCCTGGGTTGAATCCAAAGCCTTGGACCAGGTGTAAGAACTCTGGAATTGAAGGCCCTTAGATAGTTGCTTGGCCAACCCCATCTGCAAGGAGTTATACCAGGAACTTCCTCCTCCAGTCTTGTACTCCATAGTGCCCCAGTTGGGGTTGGTTCGCGGGTCTCCGCCCATCCAGCACGTTGGTTTACTCAGGTCAACCGCCTGGCCCGCGGGGATGCGCACGCATTGCCCGTTCAGGGGGATTCCTTGCGGAACGGTGGGATTCCCTTCCACGGTGCGCAGAATATTCAGCCCACGCGAACCGCCGTAGGCTAACGTCAAGGCCGTCTTCCACGGTAGTTGCCGCTCTACCGTTAGGTTGAACTGCATCAGATGCGCCTGCGGAAGATTGTAATCCGCGGTGCGAAGCGATCTTCCGGCCGCGGTGGTCGGGAAGGTGAACGGCAGCGTGAAAGAGGCGGGATTTGGCACCGTACTCAAAGTTGAGAACGGTGGCGTGGCTGTGGTGCCCACTACCAGGGCGCTAGCGACATTGGCTATGTCATAGAGCAGCCCGAATCCGCCGCGAACCGCCGTCTTGCCGTCGCCCATCACATCCCAGGCAAAACCAAACCGGGGGCTGAGGTTCTTGTGCGAGGGGTTCCGGAACGGTATTCCCAGCGTCGTATCTTTGTCATGTTGCACGTCCCGGATCGCGGCTCCATGACCGCGCACCTCGTTCGGCTGCGTGATGAATTCATATCGCAGTCCCAAATTCAGCGTGAGCCGCGGAGTGAGGCGGAAGTCGTCTTGCCCATAGAAACCAAGCGTGGAGAAAAAGTAAGTCCGGTCTAAGACCGAACCCGGCGTGACGCCGTTGTATGTGGTCGGCGTACCGGCCAGGAAACCCGGGATGTTCGCGAAAGTGACGGAACCCCGACTCTGCGTGCTCACCTGCATGTACTGCTGGTAGCGGTTGATCAGGGTTCCGAACTTCAACGAGTGGCGACCCCGAGTATAAAACAGATCGTCGCTCCAGGTGAAAATGTTCTGTTTGCCGGCGAATGGAGAAGGCGCATCCGGCCCCAGAGACGTGACGCTTCCGATGTTGATCGTGCCAATGTCCTTGCCCGGCAGGAATGCATACTTCGGGCCGGTGATCGCCGTGGGAGTCTGATACAGGATAATCGTCCGGCTGTAGGAGAACCGCGCCGTGTTCAACACCGTCGGCGAGAAGACATGGTTCTCCGACAGCGTTGAGTATTGGTTTCTGCTGTTCCCGATCACTTTGAATTGCGGGAAGCTGAGAGGCTTGCTCTGTTCGTTGTCGTCGATGGTATAACGACCGAAAAACGTGTCGTTCCCCGAAAAGTTATGATCCACGCGCATCTGGCCATAGTCCTCGCGGGTCGCCTGGCTGAAGGGGAATGTGTATTGGTTGGTTCCCAAATTGGGAGTAGGATACAGATCCAATAACGGCTGTATTACCGCAGGGATGGTGACTCCCACCCTGGCGGCCGTGGGAATGGTTTGGGAAATCGTGGTGACGCCCAACCGCTCCCGCAAAGCTTCGTAGACCCCAAAGAAGAACGTCTTATCTTTTTTGATGGGTCCGCCGAAGGAGCCTCCAAAGTTGTTGCGCGTGAACGCCGGCAGCCGTCGGGGCGTGGCCGGTGTGATCTTGTCGAAGAAATTCCGCGCATCCAAAGCGCTGTTGCGCAGGAATTCAAAAGCGGAACCATGAAAATTGTTGGTGCCGCTCTTGCTGACAATCACCATCTGGCTGCCCATGGTCATTCCATAGTCGGCGCTGAAGGAGTTGGTCACCACGCGGTACTCCCGAATGCCCTCTACTCCCAGCGTGGAGTTGCTGACGGAGGCCGAACTTGCTCCGTAAAGGTTCTGCATGATGGCCCCGTCGAGCAAGAAGTTATTGGACCGCAGAGGCGCCCCGTTGCTGCTAAACCAGGTGCCCGACATTCCGGCCACGTAACTGATGTTCTTGTGCTGCTCGACCCCAGTCTGCATCATGGTCAGGTCGATAAAGTTGCGGCCATTCAGGGGCAAATCGGCAACTTTCTGCTCGTCCACCAGGCCGCCGAGCGATCCCGTGGTGGTATTCACAAGAGGCGCTTCCGCGGTTACCGACACGGTTTGCTCCATGGCGCCTACCTGCAACGAGAAGTTCACCACGGCTTCCTGCGCCACCGTCAGCGTCAACCCGCTTTGCAGCGCTGCCTGGAATCCGGTGTGTTCCACGCGGACTTCGTAGTTGCCTACCGGAAGCGCGGGCACGCGGTAGGACCCGTCGGCGCTCGTCACCGCAGCTCGCGATTGCCCGGTATCCGTGCTCCGCACCGTAATGTTGGCCCCCGGAACCACCGCGCCCGTGCTGTCTTTGACAACCCCGAGAACGGTTGCCGTCGGCAGTTGTGCCTGGGCGGCCGGCCCGGCTGCGAAAACCAGCAGTACGGCAAGCACCCTTGCACACCGCCCCATCGCAAACACAGTTTTGCCCCAGCTCATGGAATCCTCCTCAAGCAAGATTGAATAGCCCCCAAAATTTCACCCTCACCGACTCAGTCAACTTTGCCTCGAATTCTACACCCAAATCGCGGCAGCGCCACAAAATATCCGGGCACTGCAATCAAGCCGGAAAACGGTCGAGCAGCTATTCCGAAATGACACGCCCCGCTCGAGACCATTTTTAGGGTTGTGGTATAGCGTCGCGGTTCAGCCTCGGAGGGGCTGACCGTGAATAGCCGTAGGTTTCAACCTACGGTAAAACAATGAAATGAGCAGCCCAACCCCGCAAGGGGTTGACCCCGGAGTTGCTATACACCAACCCTGAAAACGCGCTTGCCCCCGGTGGCCGAACTTCCATGGCCGGATCAATGCGAGAAAAAGAAGCAATTCACCATCGGCATTGTGCCCGGTGCAAAAACTTCTACCTGACCGTCAAACGACCGCACATTCTTCACTGGCTGGCCGTTGTCCAAATGCGTTGCCTCCGCCGCCGTCCGCAAGGCGATCTTGGCTGGCCGCCCGTTCTCGCTGATCTTCATCGTCACATAAGCCAGCAGGCCCGCGGGAATACCGCTCTTGGCCGAGCCGGGCGCCGAGCCTTCCACCGTGAGCGTGGAGGTCTCGATGCCCTTGTCGTTCTTTTGGGCCTTGAGATCGGTTTTCAGTTCCACGTTGCCCGTTTCCGCCGCTATGCCACGCTCCAGTTTTCCGAATTTCATATTGGCGCTAACGAAGACGATATCCACCTTCACGCGTCCCACTTCCACGCCTTGCGCCGGAGTGAAGTAGATGGGAACCACGACCGATGTGTCGGGAGTTCCGGAAGCGCTGCCGAGAGCGACGCGCGTGGTCGTCTTGGGATCGATCGCCTCATGATCCGGAGCCTTGCCCGGCTCGTCCTGAGCGGAAACCATTGGGCCTGGCAAAACCAATAGCGCCGCGACGAATAGAGCCATTCCGCTGAATGTGTTTTTCATTTTGCTTCCCCGGTCCGCGCAGATTCATCTGATCGCGATTCGTGCCGCGATGGGAGCTCCTGGTCTGGTATGGCCCGGGCGCCTCCGATTCATTCCGGAGGGAATCCGCGCTTTTGCCCAGGGGGGAAAAGCATAAGCGAAGGAACCCTCGTTTTTCAAGCCCGCGCAAAAAACCAAAGCCCAAGCTGCTGGTCTAATAACCGGAATCCTTATAGACGGTTTTGCCACCCACTACCGTGAGCAGCGTCTTGATGGCGTGGATCTGGTCCTCCGGAATCGCAAAAAAATCTTTGTCGATTACGATGAAGTCGGCCAGCTTTCCGGGTTCCAGGGAGCCGATGTTCTTTTCATTGAGAAGCTGTTCGGCGCCCCAAATCGTTGCAGCCTGCATCATGGCGTTGCGGTCCATTTTTTCCGCTGCGCTGAGAATCATGCCGTCGTTTGGCATCTTGCGGCTGACAAAAAACTCCATGTATGCCCAGATATTGCCGTCCCACTGCGCGGGGTAGTCCATGTCTTTCGACCAGATGGGAACCTTATGCAGGTGCGAATCGGTATTGAATACCGGGTGTCCGCCAGCCTCGACAAAACTCTTCATGGGCGCCAGCCAGTTCATGTACTGTTCGCCGTAAGCCTTCAGGAAGCCGCCGCCTTTGATGTCGCCCTGAACCTGGTAGCCGTTGAAACCGGGCATGATGTTGTATTGCGCCAGTTTCTTCACCTGGTCGGGCCGCATGATGGGGTTATGCTCCGTGCTGATGCGCAGCGCGCGTACCTGGTCCAGGGTGATGCGGCCCGCGGCGATCTCCTGATCGATCATATGCAGAAGCGCCTGATAGGTGCCTTCGCTATACGCGTGCAGGAAACCGATGCGCAAACCGGATTGCAGAGCCGCCTGCACGTTGCGATAGCCGCCCAGTTTTTCGTATTCGTTCGAATCGGAGCATTGCGGCCGCAAGCCGCCGACGATATCCATCATGAACCCGCCCGACTGCTGCGCGTTGGCTTTCAGGGGCTTGGCGATCGTGCAGCTCAGGCCGGTTTCCCAGGCCTCATTGGAGACTCCCACGTTCCAGATATAGTCGTTGCCGATGCCGCGGAAGTCCCCCAGGTTGCGGTAGAAGAAGCGCATGTCTCCGTTATCGCCCACCGAATCGGCGCGTCCGTTGAGCTGATTTCCCCACAGTGTGCCTTCCCACCAGGCCCACCGCACGGGCATTTCTTCCCGCTGATAGAGCTGCCGGAAAATCTTCATGATGGAAGGCGTGCCGTAATAATGGTTCGAGTAGGTGGTGATTCCTTGCGGCGAGACGCAGGTCAGCAACTCGCGTTTGACAAAGTCGATGGCGTCTTCCGTGCGTCCCCGGAAAAATATGTCATAGGGCACCGCCGTTCGCGCGTTGAGCCCGCCGGCCTCGTAGCCCAGAATCCGGAGCATTTCTTGCTTAGCTTTGGAGTTGTGAGTCTCCGGGCCGATGGCTTCGCTGGCAAAAACCAGCAGCGGATTGTTCGGCGCCAGGGTGTCCAGCATCTCCGGCGTGATGGTTCCGCTGGCTCCCGCAACGGCCGGCTGAAATAGCGGCCAGACTAATTTTCTGGATTCGGAAATGTTGCTTCCGCCGAACAGGGCAACCCAAATCCACTTGCCGGGGCCGAGCAACTGTGTCCGCTCCCGGACGATCCGCTCCAGGCTCCGAAGGATTTCCACCGGATCGTTGCCTTTGGCGTAGAAGATTTGCATCTCGGGATCGTTGTATTTTTTGGCCGCAAAATCCCCTTCCGCGCCCATCCAGTGTTCCACGGCCCACACGTGCGGATGCGTGTGACTGTCGATGAGGCCCGGCGTCACAGTGCGCCCGTTGGCGTCCAGCGTCTCCGTCTTGGGGCCGGCCAGCTCGCGAATCTCGGCGTCGCTTCCCAGCGCCAATATGCGGTGGTTCCGGATGGCCATGGCCTGTACCTGGGAGAGTTTGGAGTCCATGGTATGGATTTTTCCGTTGACCACGATGAGATCGGGATAAGCCTGGAGCCGTTCCATCACGCGGGCCAAATTCGGCGTCTGCGCGCGGGCATTGACCGCAAAAAGGCAGAGGTTCAGGACAAACGATGCCCGCCAGATATAACGGAAAATTTCTCGCTTCATGGTTCCACCCCCAAAAGCAAAAATCCTGCGCCCTCGGCCCCGGCCGGTATGCCGGGGCTAGAGAAAAGGACCGCATCGCACCGTTGGCAGCCTGGTTTCCCTTTACCGCCGTGGCTCGTCGGCGCCGTGGAGCGGTGGAATCCAATCCACCGACAACAGCTCGTCCGGGTTGCCGTACTTGGCGGCGATTGTTCGGATCTCGGGTTCGTCGAGAATGAGCAAGTGTCCGTTGTCCACGATTTTCTTTCCGTCCACCGTGTAAGTGGCGTGATAGATCTCCGCGTCCATGTGCTGCATGATCAGGTTATTTTGTTTGAGAAAATCCAGCAGTTGGTTGCTGGTTTCCTGGTTCTCGATGAACTGCGAAGTGGGCGTCCCGAAGGAAACGTGGATCACGCCGGCGCGCTTCCTTCCTTCCGCAAAAGACCCGAACCGCGCCATGCCGCCCAAGCCCTCGGAAGGCGAGCGGCTGGCCTTGGGCTGCGTGCCGAGCGACACTTCCATCAGGAAGTCCGCGCCCGGCCCGGGCGCTCCCGGCAACGTCGTATTCGCGTATTGCTGTTTCACCTTCCGCAGATATTCCGCAAAGGTGCCGGAGCCGGCCACTTCAATATAGTGGCCGTCGCGGATTTCCACCGACGTTTCCGGAATGTGCCCGCCGTGCAGCGTGTCGCTGACCAGCTTTCCCGAAGCTTTTTCGCGCGAGAAAAACGGCACGAGCATGATATGTCCCGGCCAAACGACTCCTTCCTCATCGGTGACAAAGTCCTTGTACGCGGTTTTCACCCGCGCCCAGTATCCTGGGTCCAGGTGAATGGTTATATCCGTGCCGAGGGGATCGGTGATATGAATTTCCTTGGCTCCGTAAACTTGTTTCCACACCTTCTTGTTGATGGCTTCAAACAGCTCGTCGGGATAATCAATCCCGGATAACGCCAACATCTCCGGGGTGAAATAGGGGAACCGGACCATGCTGATTTTCCGTTCGGAGAACCATTTCCTGATCCCTTCGGTGGTGGTGTGCACTTCGATTCCGTAACCGACCGCCACAATATTGGCCGTCTCCATCGCCTTCCATATCCAGTCCGGCCACAATTGGTCGGGGCGCTTGTCCACGTAAGTCACCTCGGTTTCC
>Ga0080064_1000671_pt1 | contig 84173 bp, 91 predicted proteins | sample Subgrocontami54m_FD_69260 | JGI IMG/M metagenome (GOLD analysis project Ga0080064, IMG submission 69260) | Subsurface groundwater microbial communities from S. Glens Falls, New York, USA - GMW46 contaminated, 5.4 m (SPADES assembly) (version 2) ... | reverse complement strand
CGGATCTACCGGGCCGGCGGGCAGGCCGGCAACGCCTGGACCCGCTTCATGATCCGTTTTTGAATGAGAACGGGGGATGGCCCGGCGAGGGAGTATAGTGGTAGTAAGGAGGGCATGACATGGGAATGATGCTGAAGTGCAGGGACGTCGGGGTGGACTGTGATTTTGAGGCGCACGGGAAGAATGAGGGAGAGCTTCTTCAGAAGGCGGCGGAGCATGCCAAGGGCTGCCATCAGGGAGTGCAGATGACGCCAGAGCTGGTGGCCAAGATCAAAGGGGCCATCAAGGAGGAGGGCAGCGGGTGTTGCGGGGGAGATCCTACCTGCTCTAAATAAAGAGCAGGGTTATAGAAGTTCCAGAAGTTCTTCCGTCGTGTAGACAGGGATCGAGCGTTGGTCCCTGAGGGCGGAGTCGTTGGACCACAAAGGTACGCGGAGATAGAGCGCGACCGCCAAGTAGGGAACATCGTCAGGGTCCGGGGCGATATTTCTTGCTTGCTCTAGTTTCGATTCATAACTTCTGTGGTGCAGAACTTGGATTCTCCCGGTGATTGCCGATAGGATTAAGTGGACCTCCTTCGGAGAAAGATCGCCGAGTCTCTTCCGGACATGAGCCCTGGTTAGGACTTGCATCGTCTCGGTGAGGCTGTACTCGGGGGCGTAAAGGATCAAACGTTCATCCAACAGAAGCTCTCTGGTAAGGGCAGGGCGAAGAAATCCTGCCACCAGGATGTTGGCGTCTACAACCAGCTCCACTTAGGCCTGCCGATGTTTCTTGGCAACCCGCCGCTTAATCTCCCGGCCGTAGCGGACGGCATCCTCTCTGACTAAACTGCTGTTTGAGAGCAGTCTCTGCATCTGGTCCAAAACCTGCATTTTTCCCACTATGGCCTGCCGCGCGACCTCCGACCAGTTGATCTCAGGGAAGCGGGCCATCTTGGCTTTTAAGTCATCCGGAATGGCAAGCGTCATGTTGGGCACGGTATTCCTCCTCTAGGTAATTATAGCATATCACAAGTATCAAACGTAATACACATATTTCACTTTACAGCATCTTTGGGTTTGAATGGGATGGGTCTGTTATGAAAACCTTGGCCCGCGCGGCTTGACGCGGTTGGTGCGGTGAAGTAACATACTCGCATGCCAGTTGTTGAAGTCAGAGAAAATGAGCCCCTCGAGAAGGCCCTTCGCCGGCTCAAGAAGAAGGTGGAGCGGGAAGGGATCCTGAAGGTGATCCGGGCCCGGAAGCATTACGAGAAGCCCTCGGTGGCCCGCCGCCGCAAGCTACGGGAAAACCGCAGACGCGTTTAGTTCTTCTCCTTGCCTTTCTTCTGTCCGGTTGCCGGAGCGTCCCTATTCCGTTTATCTCTCACGCGAGGCCATCCATGTCCGTCCAGCAGTCCAAGCCGCTAGAGACCTCTGAAGCCACCCCGTTCGTCCGGCACCGTTTTCCCAACGGGCTGACTCTGCTCATCCAGGAAGACCACTCCCACCCGCTGGCGGCTTTCCACGCCGTCGTCCCGACCGGGTCGGCCACGGAGGGGAAGTTCCTCGGCACCGGCATCTCCCATGTGGTGGAGCACATGCTCTTCAAGGGGACCGCCCGCCGGCCGGTGGGGGCCGTGGAAAAGGAGGCCCGGCTCTACGGCGGCACCTCGCAGGGGTTCACCACGTACGACACCACCAGCTACCAGCTGATCGTCAACAAGGAGCATTGGTCTCAAGGCGCCGACCTGATGGTGGACGCCCTCTTCTTCTCAACGCTGGATTCGGATGAGCTGCTCAAGGAGCGGGACGTGGTGCTGCGGGAGCTCAAGATGCGCAAGGACGATCCCTCCCAGGTGGCCTGGGACCTGCTGTTCGACAACGCCTACCGGGTGCACCCTTACCGGATCCCGATCATCGGCTACGAGCCGCTGCTGATGAAGCTGACCGCGGAGGACGTGCGGGAGTACCACCGGATGCATTACGTCCCCAACCAAATGACGATCGCCGTGGTGGGGGATGTGGACCCGACAGAGGTGATCCGGCGGTTCGGCGAGCTCGTGAAAGAGATCCCGCCGGGCCGGGTGACGCAGGAGCCGCTTCCGGAGGAGCCGCCGCCCCTCTCTCCCCGGCAGATCAACGAGGAAGCCGACATCCAGTTGGGGATCGTTGCGATCGGCGTCCCGAGCGTCGCCGCCGGGGACCCGGACCTGTTCGCCCTGGATCTGCTGGCCTACCTGCTGGGAGGGGAACGGGGTTCCCGGCTGGAGAAAAACCTTAGGGATACCGGGATTGTCCACGCGGTCAGCTCCTGGAACTACACCCCCCAGCAGCGGGGGCTCTTCTCCGTGACGATGCGATTGGATCCGGACCGGGCCGCCGAAGCCGCCGCCGGTGTCTGGAAGGAATTCGGGCAGGCGGCTTCGGAGCCGTTCCCGCCGGAGGAGTTGGAGCAAGCCAAGCGGGCGCTGCTGCGTGAATATTTGAGCGGCCGGCAGACGGTGGGAGGCGAGGCCTCCGACCTGGCCGGCTATGAGGTGCTGGTGGGGGACCCGGCTTTCGCGGTCCGGTACTTAGAGGGAATCCGCCGCCTCCAGCCGGCCGATCTCCAGCGGGCGGCGCAGCGCTATCTGGTGAAGGAGCGGGCCACCACGGTGACGCTGCTGCCGAGAACATCGGTACCGGGTACCGATCTTCAAAGTTCGGTACCCGGTACCGATGTTGTTTCGGCAGAGCGGGTCCGGCTGGAGAACGGCGTCCGCGTCATTCTTCGCCGGGACACGCGGCTGCCGTTGATTACGCTGCAGGCCTCCATGCTGGGCGGCGTCCGGTATGAGACCGACTCCACGAACGGCTTGAGCCGCATGGCCGCCGACCTGCTGCTGCGCGGCACCCGCCATAGAACCAAGGACCAGATTGACGACGCCGTCAAGCAGCTGGGCGGGGATCTGAACTCTTTCAGCGGACGCAACAGCTTAGGGCTGACCTTTTCGGTGATCTCTTCCGAGCTGCCGCGGGCCGTCCCTCTGTTTGGGGAGATCCTCTCCGAGCCGGATTTCCCCGCGGAGGAGTTGGAAAAGGAGCGCCGGCTCGCCCTCGCCGGTCTCAAGGCCCAGGAGGAGGATCCCTTTTCCTGGGGGCTCCGGCGGCTGGTCTCCACCCTCTTCACGAAGCATCCGTACCGGCTGGACCCGGCCGGCGAGGCGCAGGCCCTGCGGGGCCTGAAACGGGAAGACCTGATCCGTTTCTACGGGCAGGCCCTGGACCCGGCCCGGCTGGTGATCGCGGTCGCAGGCCAATTCGAGCGGGATGAAACGCTGAAACTGCTCAAACAGGCGGTGGGCGGGATCCCTGCCTCCAAGCTCTCCGTGCCGGAGGTCCCGCCCGAGCCGCCGCTGACCGCCCCGCGGGAGCGGATCGAGGCGACTCCGCGGGAAGAGGCCCTCGTGCTGATCGGGTTCCCGGGGATCAAGGTGAGCGATCCCCGCGCTCCGGCGCTGGACCTCCTGGAAGCGGTCCTCTCCGGCGGGGCGGGCCGTCTCTTTACCGAAGTCCGTGAACGGCGCGGCCTCGCCTACACCGTGGGCGCCTTCGCGATGCACGGGGTGGACCCCGGCTCCTTCGTCCTTTATGCCATCACCGACCCCGCCAACTCCGATGGCGTCCGCGCCGCGTTGCTGGAGGAGGTCCGCCGCCTCCGGCAGGCCGATGTCCCTCCGGAGGAATTGCAGGAGGCCAAGCAGGGGCTGCTGGGCGGCCGCCGGATCGCGCGCCAGACCCAGCAGGCGCTGGCCGCCCAGATGGCCGGCGATGAGCTCTATGGTCTGGGCTTCGATTACTCCGCCAAGTACGACGAGCGGGTGCAGCAGCTGGGAGCCGAGGACCTGCGCCGCGCGGCGCAAGAGCTGCTGGACCCGGAGCGCTGCGTGGTGGTGATCGGCCGGCCCGCCAAGAAATGAGCGTCACCCTCCGGGTTCCGGCTGTGGCCGGGATCTTCTACCCGGAGAAGAAAGAGCCATTAAGAGAGCTGGTGGGGCATCTGGCCCCCGCCGCGCGGAACCGGCGGAAAGGGATCGCCGCGCTGGTCCCTCATGGGAGTCTCTTTTCCTCCGGCGCGGTGGCCGGCGCGGTGTACGCCATGCTGGAGCCCTTCGACACGGTGATCATCCTGGGCCCCAATCACAGCCGTCTCGGCGAGCGGCTAAGCGTCGTGACGGACGGCGAGTGGGCCACCCCTCTCGGCCAAGTGCCGGTGGACCGGAAGCTCGCCCGCCTGCTGCTGAAAACCGTCCCCGATCTGAAGAAAGACTCCAAGGCCCACGAGCATGAGCACGCCGCCGAGGTGCAGCTGCCGTTCCTGCAGCGGCTCTGGAAGATCAAAGGGTTCGTGCCGGTGGCCGTCTCGGGAGTGGACGCGGAAAGGGCCCATCAAATGGGTTTAGGGGTAGCCCGGGCGCTGCGGGAGTCCGGCCGGGAAGCGCTGCTGATCGCCACGGCCCACCTCACCCGTTACGAGCCCCGGGAGCGGGCCGAGCGGCTGGACCGGCAGCTGATCGAGCGGATCCTGGCGCTGGACGGAGAAGGGCTGATGCGGCAGGTGGCGGAATCGGACGGCTCGATGTGCGGGGCCCCGGCCGCCGCCGCGGTGATCGCCGCGGCGAAAGAGCTTGGCGGCTCCCAGGCCTCATTGGTAAAGTATGAAGTAGGAACCGCGGGAGTGATCATCGAATGAACCCTGAACCGGGCCAAAAAAAAGTAGACGAGAGTTGGAAGGAGCAGGTGGAGAAGGAGAAGTCCGCCCAGCCCCCGCCTCCGCCACAGCCGAAGCGGCAGGAACCGCCCGCCGCCCCGGCCGGCCGGCAGCCGCAACAGCAGCAGCCGCAGCAACCGCAGCGGCCTCGCCGGGGCGCCCCGCAAAGCGATTTCAGCATGTTCCTTTCCTCCCTCTCGATGCAGGCGCTGGTGGCGCTCGGCGAAGTGGCCCATCCGGTCACCGGGCTGGCCCAGCCGGAGCCGGAACAGGCCCGCTACCTGATTGACGTGCTGGGGCTCCTGCAGGAGAAGACCCAGGGGAACCTGTCGCCTGAAGAAACAACCCTGATGGACGGCCTGCTGTACGAGCTCCGAATGAAATTCGTCGAGAGGACGCAGGGGGGGCCGGCCCGATGACCCTTTCCGCGATCTTCGGCGTCATCGCGATCCTGCTCCTGTTGCTGACCCTCTGGCGTGTCTGGAACATGGTCCGCTCCCCGCTGCCCCTCGAGATGCAGGAAGCGCTGGAGCGGAAAGAGCAAGCCCGGATGGAGCAACTGGAGCAGAAGATCTCCGGCCGCGTGACCGACACGATCCGCCTGGCACTGGACCAGTTCCAGGGGCAGGTTCGCACCACCGAGCAGTCGGTCAGCCAGAAGCTGCAGCAAACCCAGCAGGCCCTCACCGGGCTCTCTCGCGATTTGGGGACGCTCCAGGAGGCCACGCGCAAGGTGGAGGAGGTGGGCCGGAACATGTCCTCGCTGCAAGATCTGTTGAAGGCCCCCAAGATGCGGGGCGAATTGGGGGAGTTCTTTCTGGCGGAGCTGCTGGGACAGGTCCTCACGAGCGATTACTTCACGCTTCAGTACGGTTTCTCGGATGGGGAGCGGGTGGATGCCGCCATCCATCTGAGAGATCGGGTGGTTCCGGTGGACTCTAAGTTTCCGATGGAAAACTTCCTGAAGATGCGCCAGGCGGCGACCGACCTGGAGATCGCGGAGTGCAGGAAGCAATTCGTGCGGGACGTCAAAACCCACATTGACGCGATCGCCCAGAAGTACATCCGGCCCGGCGAGGGAACCTACGACTTCGCGTTGATGTACATTCCCGCGGAGAACGTCTATTACGAGACCATCATTAGGGAAGACGGCGTGGCGGACGAGAAGGGGATCTTCCAGCACGCGCTGAAGAACCGGGTGATCCCGGTCTCCCCCAACAGTTTTTACGCTTACCTGCAGGTGATCCTGCTGGGGCTGAAGGGTTTGGCCGTGGAGCAGGATGCCCGGAATATCCTGGAATCGCTCATGCGTCTCCAGCGGGAGCTCACGGGTGTTCGGGAAGACTTCGGCAAGGCCGGCAAACAGCTCGGGTACGCCATGGAAAACTTTGAGAAAGCGGACAGGCACTTGTCCCGGTTCGAAGGCCGGTTAGGGGCGATTGAGGGTGGAGAGCAAACAAAGGTACCGGGTACCGTTCCGGTACCCGGTACCGATGTTACCCCTGTTTTAAAGGAGGATTCATGATCGACAAAGAGCTGTTGGAAATCCTGGCCTGCCCGGCCTGCAAGGCCCCGGTGCGCCAGGAAGGGGAGCGGATTATTTGCACGGCGGCCGGCTGCGGGCTCCGCTACCCGGTGCGGGAGGGTATCCCGGTGATGCTGGTCGAGGAGGCCGAAAAGCCGTGAGGGATAACGAGCCAACATGCCGTCATTTCGAGGCGAAGCCGAGAAATCCCGTTTTGAATCAAGATTTCTCCTCGCTTCGCTCGTCGAAATGACCCACTCCCGCAACAAGAGAGTTCTTGTTATTCACGGCCCTAATTTGCAGCTGCTCGGCCGGCGCAAGCCCTCGGTCTACGGCCGCGTGAGCTTGGCCCAGATCAACGAGCGGCTGCATAAAGAGGCCCGGCGCCTCAAGCTGAAACTGGAGATCCACCAGTTCAACCATGAGGGGAAGATCGTGGACGCGATCGGCGACGCCCCCGGCCGCTTCGACGGCATCCTGATCAACCCGGCCGCCTACACGCACACCTCCGTGGCGATCCGGGACGCCCTGGAAGGGGCGGCCCTGCCGGCAGTTGAGGTCCACCTGAGCAACATCCACGCGCGGGAGGGGTTCCGGCGCAACTCCATGACGGCCCCGGTCGTGGCCGGCCAGATCACCGGCTTCGGCCCCGACAGCTACACCTTGGGCTTGCAGGCCCTGGCCAGTCTGCTAAAATAAAAGTTTCCCAATGATCTCCACCAACCAATTCAAAACCGGCATGGCCCTCGTCATTGAGGGGGAACTCTACATCCTGGTGGAATTCGAGCACGTCAAGCCGGGCAAGGGGGCCGCGTTCGTCCGGACGAAGCTCCGGTCGATGAAGACCGGCAATATTCTCCAGCGGACCTACGACGGCGGCGAGAAATTCCAGGACGCCTTCATCGAGAAGAAAACCGTACAGTTTCTTTACCGTTCAGGGGAGGAATACCATTTCATGGATCTGAAGAGCTACGACCCCATGGTCTTCCAGGCCGGAGAGCTTGGGGATTCGGCTTACTATCTCACCGAGAATATGGAGGTCCGCGCCGACCTGCATGAAGGCAAGCTGACCGGCTTGGAGCTGCCGACCACGGTGACGCTCAAGATCACCGACTCCGATCCGGGGATCAAAGGGGACAGCTCCAAGTCCTCGATGAAGCCGGCCGTGATGGAGACCGGCCTCAAACTCAACGTGCCGCTCTTCGTCGGTCCCGGCGACATGATCAAGGTGGACACGCGAACCGGCGAATACGCGGGGCGGGCGTAAGAGCAGTGAAAAGTGAAAAGTTAAAAGTGAAGAGTGGAAAATGATTAACCTAAAAGAGCTTAAAGATCTGATCGCGCTGATGAATGAGAATCAGCTGACCGAGCTGGAGATCGAGCGCGAGGGAACGAAGGTCCGCCTCCGGAAAGGGAACGGCGGGGAAGAGGGGGTTGTCGTGGATCGTTTCTCCGCGCCCCGCGCGGCCGGGGCGCCCACCGGCCCGGTGCCGGTGCCGGATCTCCCGGCCAAGCCGGCCGGGACCGAGATCAAATCCCCCATGGTCGGCACCTTCTACCGGGCCCCGGCTCCCGAGGCGCCGCCGTTCGTCGAGGTGGGGCAGGAGATCCAGGTGGGGCAGGTCCTCTGCATCCTGGAAGCGATGAAGCTCATGAACGAGATCAAGGCGGAGATCAAGGGCCGGATCGTCCAGATCATGGTCGAGAACGCCCAGCCGGTGGAGTTCGGGCAGCCGCTCTTTATCGTCGAGCCCACCTAATGTTTTCCAAAATCCTGATTGCCAACCGCGGCGAGATCGCGGTGCGGGTGATCCGGGCCTGCAAGGAGATGGGGATCCGGACGGTAGCCGTCTATTCGGAGGCGGACGCCGACTGCCTGCACGTGCGGATGGCCGACGAGGCGGTCTGCATCGGCGCGGCCCCCTCCGCCAACAGCTACCGCAACATCCCGGCCCTCATCAGCGCTGCCGAGATCACCGATGTCGAAGCGATCCATCCCGGCTACGGCTTCCTGGCCGAGAACGGCCACTTCGCCGAAATCTGCGAGTCCTGCAAGATTGTCTTCATCGGCCCCCACCCGGAGGCGATCCGCCTGATGGGGGACAAGATTGAAGCAAAACGGGTGATGGGCAAGGCCGGCGTGCCGCTGATCCCCGGCTCCCCGGGGGCCGTGAAGGTGAAGGAAGAGGCCCTCAAGATCGCCAAGACGATGGGGTACCCGGTCATCATCAAGGCGGCCGCCGGCGGCGGCGGCAAGGGAATGCGGGTGGCCCACAACGACGTGCGGCTGATCAGCGCCTTCATGACGGCCCAGGCCGAGGCGGAGGCGGCCTTCGGCGTGCCGGACGTCTATATCGAGAAGTACATCGAGCAGCCGCGCCACGTAGAGATCCAGGTCATCGGCGATAACCACGGGCACATCGTGAGTTTGGGCGAACGGGACTGCTCGATCCAGCGGCGGCACCAGAAACTGATCGAGGAAAGCCCTTCCCCCGCTGTGGACGCCAAGATGCGCAAGAAGATGGGGGAGGCGGCGGTGCGCGGCGCCAAGGCGGTCGACTACAACTCTGTGGGGACCATTGAGTTCCTCGTGGACGCGCACGGCAACTTCTACTTCATGGAGATGAACACCCGCATCCAGGTGGAGCACCCGGTCACCGAGATGGTCACCGGGATTGATCTGATCAAGGAACAGATCCGCGTCGCCGCGGGAAACAGGCTCTCCTTCACGCAGGAGGAGGTCCGCTGGAAGGGGCACGCGATCGAGTGCCGGATCAACGCCGAGGACCCGGACCATGATTTCATGCCCTGCCCGGGGCAGGTGACCTTGTACCATCCTCCGGGGGGGCCGGGGATCCGGGTGGACAGCCACCTCTACACCGGCTACCGGGTCCCGCCCCACTACGACTCGCTGGTGGCCAAGGTGATCGCCTACGGCGCCACCCGCAAGGAGGCGATCCAGACGATGCTGCGGGCGCTGGATGAGATGGCCGTGGACCCGCTGAAGACCACGATCCCGTTCCACCGGAAGGTTCTCAACGATCCTCAGTTTGTGGCGGGGCAGTATTCGACCCACTTCATCGAGCGGTTCGCGGTCCCGAAGCCGGCCGGCGAGCTGGTCGGGGCGTAAAGGAGAATCCGCATGCGGATGCCGGGACAGCAGACGGACCTGGGCGCGGTCCAGATCCGCAATGACGTGGTGGCCACGATCGCGGCGCTCGCGGCCCGGGAAGTGGAAGGGGTGGTCGGCATCTGGCAGGAGCCGTGGGCGCTGCGCCTGCTGCTGGGCAACGGCGGCGTCCGCGTGGAGATCCGGGACCAGGACGTGCGGCTCTGGGTGAGCTTGGTGGCGGAGTACGGCGTCAATCTGCCTTCCGTCGCCGCGCAGGTGCAGGACCGGGTGAAGGAGAGAGTGGAGCAGATGACGCAGCTCAACCCGGTGGAGGTGCAGGTCAGCATCCATCAAGTCAAGGCCAGGAGGACGTCGTGAAACTATTCACTTGGATCATCCTCACCTGCTACATCGTCCTGTTCATGCTGATCGGTGCGGGGCTCATCGCCTTCTCGTTCCACTGGATCCCCGTGGAAAGCCCCACCTGGTGGCTGGAGGCGGCCTACTCCGAGAAGAACCTTCGAATCGCCTGCGGTCTGACCGGCGTGGGGCTCATCCTGCTCAACTGGATGTACGCGCAGTTGACGCTGGCCAAATTCCAGAAGCAGAAGACCATCGCCTTTGAGAACCCGAACGGGCAGGTGACCGTCTCCCTGGCCGCGATCGAGGACTTCATCCGGCGCTCCTCGCAGGAGATGCCGGAGGTGAAGGAGCTCCGCTCCAGCGTCGTCGCGGGCAAGGGGAAGATCCTGGTCCGGGCGCGGGCGGTTCTCTGGTCCGGCGCCCACATCCCGGAGGCGGCCGAGCGGATCCAGTCGCTGATCAAGGCGAAGGTCCAGGAGATGCTCAGCGGCATTGAAGAGCCGGTGATCGTCCGGGTGCACGTCGCGAAGATCGCCCTGAAGGACGGGAAGGAAGAGCTCCCCGACCGGCGCCCCGGGCAATTCACCCAGCCGTTCCGGGGGCTGTAACGGATGGCCTCTTCCTCGATACGGCAAGTCGGCGTCCTGACCGGCGGAGGGGACTGCCCGGGCCTGAACCCGGTGATCCGGGCCGTGGTCCGGAAGTCGCTGCAGGAGGGGATCGAGGTCATCGGCATCCGCAACGGCTGGAAAGGCCTCGTGGAGAAAGAGACGCTGCCGCTGGATCTGAGCTCCGTTTCCGGCATCCTCCATCGGGGAGGGACCATCCTGGGGACTTCCCGCACCAACCCCTACAAGGACCCCGCGAAGCTGGCCAAGTTGAAGGACCATTACGCCCAGCTCGGGCTTGACGCCCTGATCGCCGTCGGCGGCGAGGACACGCTGGGGGTCGCCACCCGGCTGGTGAAGGAAGGGTACCGGATCGTGGGGGTCCCGAAGACGATCGACAACGACCTCTCCGAGACCGACTACACCTTCGGGTTCGACACCGCGGTGAACATCGCCACCGAGTCCATTGACCGGCTGCACACCACGGCCGAGAGCCACCACCGGATCATGGTGGTGGAGGTGATGGGCCGCCACGCCGGCTGGATCGCCGTGCACGCCGGCATCGCCGGCGGGGCCGACTTCATCCTGGTCCCGGAGCTGCCGATCAACGTGGAGGAGGTCTGCGCGGCCATCCGCAAGCGCCACGACCGGGGGAAGACCTTCTCGATCATCGTGGTGGCCGAGGGGGCGGAGTTCGCCAAGGGCGAGACGGTGCTCAAGGACAAGAAGCTGGACTCCTTCGGCCACGTCCGCTTAGGGGGCATCGGCGACGCGCTCGGCGAGATCATTGAGGAGAAGACCCACTTCGAGACGCGCGTCACCGTGCTGGGCCACGTGCAGCGGGGGGGCAGCCCCACCGCGTTCGACCGGGTGCTGGGCACCCGTTTCGGCGTGAAGGCCGTCGAGCTGGTGATGGCCGGCCAGTGGGGCAAGATGGTGAGCTTAAAGGGCAACGCGATCGTCCCGGTCTCGATCGAGGCGGCCACGCAGAAGCTAAAAACATTGGACATGGAACTCTATGACATCGCCAAGATCTTCTTCGGTTAATCCCTCTTACGCCGCCGCCATCGAGGAGCGGCTCACCGAGAGCATCCGCGTCAAGGAGAAGGTCCGGGCCGGGCTCATCCCGGTGATGGAGCAGGCCACGCGGCTGCTGATTGCAGCGCTCGAGAAGGGGAACAAGGTCTTCTTCTTCGGCAACGGCGGCTCGGCCGCCGACTCCCAGCACCTGGCCGCGGAGCTGGTCGGCAAGATGTTCATCGAGGGCCGCCGAGCCCTCCCCGCGATCGCCCTGACCACCGACTCCTCCAACCTCACCGCGCTCGGCAACGATTTCGGGTTTGAGACCGTCTTCTCCCGCCAGATCGAAGGGACCGAATCCAGCGAGAATTTGGCGAAAGCGCTCTTGAACACCGGGTTCTCCTGCAGCGCGGCCAGGAATCGGTTGATCTTCTCCAGCTCTATTTCGCGGTTGTCGACGTACGCGCTGCCCACGAGACGCAGGACCGTCCGCCGGGCAGGGGTGCCGGCTTTCTGGGGATCCATCTCAATCCAGTTGCGCAGCACCACGTACTGCAGCCAGGTCTCCTCCGGCATCGTGCGCGCCAGCTCCGCCAGCAGGTTGGAGGGGCGCGTCTTCAAATCGGCCAGGGCGCTGAGGCTTCCTTTCTCCCGGGCGCTCCGGCTGCGCATCTCCCGCAGCTCAAAGAGCCCGGCGTTCGACTGGAGGTTCTCAATCTTGACCTGTTCCGATCTGAGGCCGGCCATCTTCTGTTCCAAGGAGCGTAAATCGGAGGCGGAGGCGCCGTACCACACGCACAGCAGCACCGCCGCCGCGGCTGCTTGGAAGATCAAGGGTTTCAGCACCCCTCGGGAGGCGCGGCGCTGGTCGGAAGGGAGCAGGTTGATCCCTCCGGTCCGGCTGTCCAATCCGCGCAGCGCCAGCCCCACGGCTACGCTCAAGCCGGCCGGCACCGCTTTGGCGCCGCCCACCTTCTTGAACGGGTCGCCCAGTTCCACCGGCAGCTCCAGCGGCCCGAACAGCTCCTGGATCTTCTTGGGGTCCTCGACGGAGCCGAACAGGATGATTTTGCTGACGGCCGGCTCTCCCAGGAATCTCCGCCGGTAATAGTCGATGGAGACGCGCGTCTCGTTCAGCAGCGCTTCCAGAAGCTCCGGAGGCGCCTCCGGCTGTCCCTGGGCGGCGGTGGTCACGATGGTCACGTTGCGGCTCAGGTACAGCAGGTCGTCCCGGGCGATGCTGATGGTGGCGGCGTCATGCTCCATGGAGAGCACAGCCACTACCTGGCCCGCCGGGAGCTGGCCGTTCTGGCGCACCAGCCGCATCAGGCTGACCGGAGCCGGCTCCAGACAGTACGGCAGCAGCTTGCAGTATTGGAACAGCGAGCCGTAGACGGTCACGGAGCTTTTCTTGACGCCGAAGAACATGACCCTCATCAGCGCGGGGTCCGACCGGCGGATGACCACCTGGTAATCGGTCACCAGCTCTTCCAGCTTGAACGGCAGGTATTTCTTGGCCTCGAACGCGATCGCCATCTTCCGTTCGTGGGCTGGAATGGCCGGCATCTGGAAACAACGGATCACGACCGATTCGGAGGCGATCGACGCGTAGATGGGCGCCGTGCCGGAGATCCCCAGTTTAAAGAGCATCGCTTGGACCGAGCGGTTGATGAATTCCTGATCAGTGCCGTCGGCAGGGGACGGCGGAATCGCCGCGGCCGGGCTTTCGGCGCCGGCTCCCTCCACCCGGACTTGTTCCCGCCAGGAGCTTTTTTCAGGCAGCTTGACGCGCGCGAAGCTGACCAGTTGCGGCCGTTGGAAGGACCCCGACAGGGAGATGACGTCAATGTTCTCGGTGCCGATGTAGATGGCCAGCGTGGTGGCCATGCCTCAGCGCCCCATCAGTTTTCGGAGTTCCTGGATATCTCTTGCCGTGTATTCACGCCAGCGGTTGAGGCGGTTCCGGTGAGCTTTTGGAAAAACGCCGCGGGCTTCATACCGTAGGAGGGTCTGCTTCGAGATGCCGAGGGAGGCGGCCGCTTCGGTCGCCGTAAAGTATTTCTTCTGGTCCGTTTCCAGAGTTTTCATAATATAAGTTGGGAGTATTTGAGCGTATTTGGCCCGGTTTGTCAAGGGTGACGCGAAAGGTTGTTTTGGATCCACTTGAGATAAGCCGCGTCACCGTCGGAAACCGGCAGGGCCAGGAACTCCGGAAGCTCGTAGGGGTGATGGGCACGGACCCACCGGCGCAGCGCTTCAAGCCGTGAGGCGGCGGTCTTGATGACCAGCAAAACCTCCGGATCGGAAGCCACCTTCCCTTTCCACCAGTACCAGGAGCGGATCCCGGGGATCAGGTTGACGCAGGCGGCCAGCTTTTGGGAGAGGATCCCTTTTGCGAGACGTTCGGCGATCTTGCGGGATGGAACAGTGACGAAAACGACGCGGATCCCCGGGGCTTTCAATTCTTGCGCAAGCTGACCCGGTAATCCTTTCCTTCGGTCCGGACGATCACGTGCCCTTCACGGGCGAGCCAGCCGACGCTCATCAGCACCAGGTCGCGGGGCTGCTTGATGCCGGTCTGCAGTTTGGAGAAGAGCACCTCCCCGTTCTTATCCAGGTAGTGCCAGATATCGCCGGCCACAATTCCGATCTCAGTGATCATGCCGGTATCTTACCGCGTTTCCAGGTGCGCTTTCAAGAACCGTCCGGTGTAGGAGCGTTCCGCGCGGGCGACCTCTTCCGGGGTCCCGGAGGCCACCACCTCTCCGCCGCGCGCTCCCCCCTCCGGCCCCAGGTCGATCAGATGATCCGCCGTCTTGATCACATCCATCTGGTGCTCGATCACCAGCACGGTGTTCCCCTGGTCCACCAGCGCGTGCAGCACCTTGAGCAGCTTCTCCACGTCGGCCAGGTGCAGCCCGGTGGTCGGCTCGTCCAGGATGTAGAGCGTCTTCCCGGTGGCCAAGTGCGACAGCTCGGTGGCCAGCTTCACCCGCTGCGCCTCGCCGCCGGAGAGGGTCGTGGCCGGCTGGCCGACCTCAATGTAGCCGAGCCCCACCTCCACCAGCGTCTGCAGCCGGGAGCGGATCTTCGGGATCGCCTCGAACAGCAGCAGCGCCTCCTCCACGCTCATGCGCAGCACGTCGGAGATCGAGCGCCCTTTGTAGAGGATCTCCATCGTGGCCTCGTTGAAGCGGCTTCCCTTGCAGAGTTCACAGGCCACATAGACGGCCGGCAGGAAGTGCATCTCCACCTTGATGACCCCTTCCCCCTCGCAGGACTCGCAGCGGCCCCCCTTCACGTTGAAGCTGAACCGGCCCGGCTTGTAGCCGCGAGCCTTCGCCTCGGCGGTCCGGGCGAACAGATCCCGGATCTCTGAGAAGACGCCGGTGTAGGTGGCCGGGTTCGAGCGGGGTGTGCGGCCGATGGGGGCCTGGTCAATCACAATCACCTTGTCCACCTGGTCCATGCCGGTGATCCGGGTGTGCGCGCCCGGCTTCTGCCGCGAGCGGTACAGCTTGCGCGCCAGCGCCCTATAGAGGATGTCGTCCACGAGCGTGGACTTGCCCGAACCGGAAACGCCGGTGACGCAGACGAAGGCGCCCAGAGGAATCCGGACCGTGACGTCCTTCAGGTTGTGCTCCTTGGCGCCTATGATCTCCAGGGTGGGCTGGTCCCGGGTGGGCCGGCGCTTGGCCGGCACCGGGATCGCCAGCTCACCGCGCAGATATTGGGCCGTCAGCGACCGTTTGGATTTTAGGATCTCCTGGAGAGTGCCGGCCGCCACCACCTCGCCGCCGTGCTTGCCGGCGCCCGGCCCCAGGTCCACGATGAAATCGGCCGCCCGGATCGTCCCCTCGTCGTGCTCCACGACGATCACCGTGTTGCCCAAGTCCCGCAGCGCCTTCAAGGTGTCGAGCAGGCGGCGCGTGTCCCGCTGGTGCAGGCCGATCGAGGGCTCGTCCAGCACGTACAGCACGCCGACGAGCCCCGCCCCGATCTGCGTGGCCAGCCGGATCCGCTGCGCCTCCCCGCCGGAGAGGGTGCTGCTTGCCCGGTCCAGGCTCAGATAATCCAGGCCCACGTTCACCATGAACTGCAGCCGGGCCCGGATCTCCTTGAGGATCTGCTCCGCGATCAGCAGCTCCTTCTCCGTCAGCTTCAGGGAGTTGAAGAATTCAAGCCCCTCTCCCACGCTCAAGCGGATGATCTCCACAACGGAGCGGCCGCCCAGTTTCACGGCCAGCGCCTCGGGCTTGAGCCGCGCCCCCCTGCAAACCGGGCACGGCTGCACCGACATGAAACGGGCCGCCTCCTCTTTGACGAACTCGGAATCGCTCTCCCGGAAGAGCCGCTCCAGGTTCGGGATCACCCCTTCGAACGGCCGCCCCCAGACCTCCACCTGCGGCGCCCCGTACAGGATTTTCTTCCGGATCCCCTCCGGCAGCTGCTTGAACGGCGTGGCCAGGCTGAATCTCGCCTGCTCGGAGAACTCCCGGATCAGGGCACGATGGTACATGAGGTACCCTCTGCCGCCGCGGCGCCAGGGTTCCAGCGCCCCCTCCAGGATGGATTTGGAGGGATCCGGAACCACGAGATCCCGGTCCACCTCCGGCTTGGTGCCGAGCCCGTGACAGGAGGGGCAGGCGCCGTAAGGGCTGTTGAAGGAGAAGAGCCGCGGCTCCATCTCCGGGAGCCCGATCCCGCAGGAGGGGCAGCCGTACCGCTCGCTGAAGAGGGTCTCTTTCGATCCGGCGACGGCCACCACGATCCCCTTGCCGGCCTTGAGGGCCGTCTCGATCGAGTCGGTCAGGCGCTGCCGGAACCGCGGCTCCGCCTGGAGCCGGTCCACCACCACCTCGATCGTGTGGGTCCGTTTCTTGTCCAGAGGGATGGGAGAGCCGAGCTCCCGGATCGTCCCGTCCACCCGGACCCGGACGAACCCTTCCTTCTGCACCTGCCGCAGCAGCTCCTGGTATTCCCCTTTCCTGCCGCGCACCAGCGGGGCCAGGATCACCACCGGCTGCCCGGCGCAGCCCTTCAGGATCTGCGCGACGATCTCCTGCGCCGATTGCCGCTGGATGAGACGCCCGCACTGATAGCAGGTGGGTGTGCCGACCCGCGCGAACAGCAGCCGCAGGTAATCGTAGACCTCCGTTTGCGTGGCCACGATCGAGCGGGGGTTGCCGCCGGCGGTCCGCTGCTCGATCGCGATGGCCGGGGAGAGCCCCTCGATCTGCTCCACGTTGGGTTTTTGCAGCTGCTCCAGGAACTGCCGCGCGTAAGCGGACAAGCTTTCCACGTACCGGCGCTGCCCCTCGGCGTAGAGCGTGTCGAACGCCAGCGAGGATTTCCCGGAGCCGGAGAGCCCGGTGAAGACGATGAGGGCGTTGCGGGGGAGGGTGAGGTCCACCCCCTTCAAGTTGTGCTCGCGGGCCCCGCGGATGATGATCGGCGATGGTTTCATGGGTTTGTTGGGGAAAACACACCCCGCCCACCGTCGATCTTTGGCGGGCGGGGTGCCTTGGTTTGAAACAGACCTGAACCGGCTTTTAGCGCTTCTTCTTGCCGGGCCGGGCCATCTTGGCTGCGGACACGTCTCCCTGCTTGTCGATGAAATACAGGAAGCCGGGTTTGCGCTTCACACCGACCTTGGCGACCTTCGTCGGCGAACCGCCCTTCTTGCCGCCGCGAGCCATCTTGGCCCTCGAGACATCACCCTGCTTATCGAGGTAGTAGAGATAGCCCTTCTCGCGCTTGATGCCTGCCTTCGCGACTTTCTCTGACATTCGTTGTATCACCCCCTTTCTTTTAAGATTTAACGACGAACTACGTTCCCACCTTCAAAGGGTTCAGGATCTGCCGCAGCGTGGCGGCCGCCGAGCGGACCGCCAGCAAACTGCTTTTCGGGTTGGCCGGCGACGGCCGGTTCTCCGTCCGCGCCTTCAGCTTGCCGAAATCCCCCGCCGCCTCCACTTCATGGATGTTGGTCCGGATCCCGGGGTCCGCGATGATCTTCACGCGGGTCCGGTCCGGTCCGATCCCGGCCAGCGCCAGCGTGGCGGCCACGTTGATGTTCTGCGGGAACTCTTTGGCCGCCTGCCGGGCCGAACCCTGGAAGACTACCATCGGTTTGCGCAGCTTGTCGAGGCGGATCTTCCGGCGGAGGATCCCCGGCGCCCCGGCGAGGGAGCGCGGCGGTTTCCGGGTGGTCAGCGTCACGGAGCGAAGCCCCCCGGCGGCCGCCGCCTTGATGCCGTCCAGCCCGGCCAGCGCCCCGCTGGGCAGATAAAGAGGGATCCCTTTCCTCACCGCCTCCCGCAGCCGGCCGGGCCGGCTCAGCAACCCTCCGGTGGAGAGGATGAGAGCCGCGCGGCGCCGCCGGATCAGGACCGGCAACAAATCGGCGGCGGCCTTTCCGGAAGCAGCTTCGATCAGGAGGTCACAGCGGCGAGCAAGGGTTTCCAGCGGGAGAACGGGGACGGAAGGGCGGAGAGAACGGCTCAACTGCCGGGCTTGCGAAAGTCGCGCATCGTGCACTCCGATCAAGCGGGCTTTCCCCCTAAAATCTTTTTGGATCTGGCGGGCCAACTGGGATCCGATGTTACCGCATCCCACCAAGCCGATCTTAGTCACACAAAAGTCATCTCGAGCCCCGCAGGGGCGAGAGATCTCGTTTTTTGAAACGGGATTTCTCGGCCTGTTGGCCTCGAAATGACGCAACCGGTGTTTCCCGGATCTTGTTCGAGCGGTCGACAAAGACCACTTTCGGGCGGTTCAGCCGGGCCTGCTCCTCCTCCATCATCGCGTAGGAGATGATGATCACGCAGTCCCCGATCTGCGCCCACCGGGCGGCGGCGCCGTTCATGCAGATCGTTCCGGAGCCGGCCGGCCCCTCCACGCAGTAGGTCTCGATCCGGCTGCCGTTGTTCAGGTTCACGATGTGCACCTGCTCATTGGGCAGCAGATCCGCCGCCCGCATCAGGGTCCGGTCAATGGTGATCGAGCCCTCGTACTGGAGGTTCGCCTCCGTGACGGTGGCCTGGTGGATTTTAGATTTCATCATCGAGCGGAACATCAGTGAACCTCCATGCAGTCGATCAAACGGGTTTTTCCAACCCGCGCCGCCAGCAGCAGCAGCGCCGGCCGTTTCACCCGTCGCACCGGCTCCAGCGTTTCCGGATCCACGATGGCGATGTATTCCACGCGGGCGCTTGGAACTTTTTGAATCACGGCCCGCATCCGTCGGAGAATCCCGTTTCCTCGACGGAGATTTAATTGTATCAACCGCTTCCCCTCGTGTAAAGATTCAAACAAGATTTTTGCGCCCCGGCGCTCGTCGGGAGAGAGCAAGGCATTGCGGGAGCTCATCGCCAGCCCCCCCGGTTCCCGGACCGTCGGCAGCACCTTCAGCCGCACGTCGAAACCCAGGTCGTCGATCATTTGCCGCACCGCGCGGGCCTGTTGCGCGTCCTTCTGCCCGAAGTAGGCGACGTCCGGCTGCACCAGATTGAACAGCTTGGCGACGACGGTCGTGACTCCCCGGAAATGCCCGGGCCGGTGCTCCCCTTCCCACCGCCGGGTCAGCTGAGTCACCTCGACATACGTTTGGAAGCCCGGCGGGTAGATCTCTCCGGCGCTGGGGGCGAACACCAGATTGGCCCCGGCCGATGCGGCCAGGCGCGCGTCGGCCGCCAGCGCGCGGGGATAAGAGCGCAGATCGGAAGAGCGGTTGAACTGAATCGGGTTAACGAAGATGCTGACGACCACCCACCCGGTCTCTTGCCTCGCCCGGCGTATTAAGGAAAGGTGCCCTTCATGCAGCGCCCCCATCGTCGGCACGAACCCGATCTTTTTGCCGCGCCGTTTTGCCGCCTTGACCAGGCGGCGCAGGTCAGCCGTATTGCGGACGATCTTCATAAATAAGTCATTTCGACGAGCGAAGCGAGGAGAAATCTTGATTTAAGAACGAGATCTCTCGCTTCGCTCGAGATGACATGGCTACGCATGGGATAGTTCACTTAGGAGATCTTTTGCTGTCTTCTCCAAAATCGGATGCTTCCATTCCGGCTCGATCTCGGCCAACGGAAGCAGCACGAACAGGCGCTCCTGCATCCGGGGGTGGGGCAGCTCCAAGCGGCGTGTCTTCACCCCGAGGTTGTCGTAATCCAGCAGGTCGAGATCGATCACCCGAGGGCCGTTGCGGTCATGTTCGCGCGGCCGGCCTAATTCCTCTTCCACCAGTTGGAGGCGGTCGAGGAGATCGGCCGGTTTCAGCTGGGTCTCGATCCGGGCGACGCCGTTGAGGAATTTTTCCTGCGGCGGGCCGCCGACTGGGTCGGTTTCATGCCAGGAGGAGCAGCGGATGATTTTCGTCTTTGGGAATCGCCCGATGCGGTCGAGCGCTGACTTTAGAAAGCCGGCCCGCTCCCCCAGGTTGGAGCCGAGGCCGATGAATGCGGTGGCCACTACTTGTCCGTTCGTGCTGAGCTTGTCGAAGCACGACGGTAGGCACCCTTCTCCGCCCGAGGCGGACCCGCCTCTGACGGGGACAGGCTCAGGGTGACCGGAGTTTCCATATCCCTACGCGCTCGATCCGCCGGGCCGCTTCCTTTACGCGCTGAGTCGGGATGCTCAGGGAGAAGCGGACGTACCCTTCCCCGGCATCGCCGAAGCCCACACCCGGCGTGGCGACGAGGGCCTCTTTCCGCAGCAGCTCAGCGGCGACCTCTTTCGATTTTCGCCCTTTCGGGATGGGCGCCCAGAGGTAGAAGGTGGCCTTGAGCGGCATCACCGGCCAACCGGCTTTGCGCAAGGAGCGGAGCATCAGCTCCCGGCGGGTTTCGTAGATCCCGATCATCCGTTTCAGGTGCGCCCCGGAATCCCGCAGCGCCGCCACGCCGGCCATCTGGATCGCCTGGAAAACGCCGGAGTCAATGTTGGACTTCACCTTGGCCAGGGCCGAAACCATCTCTTTGTTGCCACAGACCCAGCCGATCCGCCAGCCGGTCATGTTGTAGCTCTTCGAGAGGGAGTGGAACTCGATCCCGACCTCCTTGGCGCCGGGAACCTGCAGAAAGCTCGGATGCCGCAGGCCGTCGTAGCAGAGTTCCGAATAGGCGGCGTCGTGGCAGACCGGCACCCCGGTTTTCTGCCCGAACCGGACCAGGTCCCGGAAGAAAGAGAGATCCGCGGTGGCCGAGGTCGGGTTGTTCGGGTAGTTCAGGAAGAGGAGCTTTGCCCCCTTGGCTTGGCTTGCCAGTTTCCCCAGGTCCGGAAGGAAATCGTTCTCCGCCGTGAGCGGCACGGAGACCGGACGGCCGCCGGCCAGAATCGTGCCGGTCCGGTACGGCGGGTAGCAGGGATCGGGGATCAGCACCCGGTCGCCGGGGTTCACGTAGGCCAGCGGCAGGTGGGCGATCCCCTCCTTCGACCCGATCAGCGGCAGGATCTCCGTGGCCGGGTCCAGCGTGACGCCGAACCGCTTCTTGTACCAACGGGCGATTTCCACGCGGAGAACCGTGAGCCCGCGGTTGCTGGGGTACTGGTGGTTGGCCGGGTCCCGCAGCCCCTTCACCGCCGCTTTCAGGATGAACTCCGGCGTGGGCTCATCCGGGTCGCCGACCCCCATGTCGATCACGTCCCTGCCCCGCTTGACCAGGGCATCCTTCATGGCGTCGATCTGGACGAACAGGTAGGGGGGGAGCCGCGTGAGCCGCCGCGCGACCGGGATCACTTCTTCCCTTTCTTCTTCTCGATGGCGCTCACGAAATCATCCATGCTGTAAAAGCCCGGTTTTTTCCAGAGGCCCTGGAAATGAGCCGCCACCAGCAGGGCCCCTTGAGCGAAGACCCGCCGGTCGGTCGCCTCATGCATCAGCGTGATGTTTTCGGAGGGGGCCCGGAAGGTGACCGCGTGAACTCCGACGATGTCCCCTTCCCGCTTCGCCTCGATCTCCTCGTCCCGGATCAGCCACCCGGTGGCTTTCAGCAGCTCCTGGGCCAGCGCCTTGGCGGTGCCGCTGGGCTTGTCCAGTTTCTTCGTGTGATGGATCTCGGAGATCTCCGCCTTCACCTTTTCCGCCACGCCGAAATCGAACAGCAGCTTGGAGAGGGAGGCGATCGTTCGCCGGACGATCACGATGCCGATGGACATGTTGGGGGACCAAAAGATCGGGATCTTGCGGGAGAGCCGGCGCAGCTCGGCCAGCTGCTCCGGCGTGAAGCCGGTGGTGCCGATGATCATGGGGACGCCCGATGGGGCGGCTGCGCGGGCGTTAAACAGCGTCGCCTCCGGGACCGTGAACTCAACGATCAAATCGGCGCCGCGCAGCGCCGATGCCAGGTTGTCCGTGACGGTCACGCCGGGATCGGCTGGAAGAGGTTTCCCGACTTGCGGGTGCCCCGCATGCTCGACGGCGCCGACCAGCGCGAACCGGGCCGGGTCCTTCGCCGCTTCCTCAACAAGCAGGGTCCCCATCCTGCCGCAGCAGCCGGTGATCACCAACCGAACCGGGCTCATGCCCATTTCCCGCTTCGCCGCCACGAGCCGGTCCGGACCGCCGGACGCTCGTCGCCCCTGCGAGGCGACTCGCTCTCTCCCTCCCTCGCTCGTCCCTCGCTAATCGCTCGGGACACCATGCCCGCTCGGTCGGTCAAGGCCGGCTTGTCCGGTCCGGCTCGCGGCGGCTTAGGCGCGCTTCGCCCCGCTCGGGGCTGGGGTGAACGAGCGTTGACCGACGAGCCGTAAGGCGAGGAGGGAGTGCGAGTGAACCCCGGCCCCGAGCGGGGCGAAGTAGGTGTCATATCAAGCGGTAGGAACGGAGGACTTCTTTGAGCCGGGCGAGGTTAGCCGGGCTTAGGGCGCACATCGGCAGGCGGAGTGAGGCGTCGGGGATCAACTTCATTAGCCCCATCGCCGTCTTGACCGGGATCGGGTTGGTCTCGATGAAGACCGCTTTCGTGATCGCCAGCAGATGGTAATGGATCCTCCGGGCCTCTTCCAGCCGGCCCTTCTGGAAAGCGGCCACCATCTGGGCCACCTCTTTGGGCAAAATGTTCGCCACCACCGAGATGACGCCGGTTCCGCCGATCGCCAGGACCGGCAGCGTCACGCCGTCATCGCCGGAGATCAGGGCGAATTTCTCGCCGCAGACCGCCTTGATGCGGGCCATCTGCTCCAGGTTGCCGCTCGATTCCTTGACACCGGCGATGTTCTTGATCTTCGCCAGCCGGGCGAAGGTCTCCGGCTCGATGTTGACGCCGGTGCGGGAGGCGATGTTGTAGATCACGATGGGGATCTCCACCGCCTCGGCCACCGCCCGGAAATGCTGCACCAGCCCTTCCTGCGTCGGCTTGTTGTAGTAGGGGGAGATCAGCAGCGCCCCGTCGGCGCCGGCCTTCTGCGCGTGCCGCGTGAAGCGCAGCGCCTCCTGCGTGTTGTTCGAGCCGGTGCCGGCGATCACCGCCACCCGGCCCCGGGCGGTCTGGATCACCATCTCGATCACCTGCTCATGCTCGTCGTGCGAGAGAGTGGCCGATTCGCCGGTGGTGCCGCACGGCACGATCGCCGAGGTTCCGGACTTGACGTGGAACTCCACCAGCTTCTGCAGCGTGGAGACGTCCACCTCCCCGTTGCGGAACGGGGTGACCAGAGCCACCATGGATCCTTTCAACCAGAGATGCGGAGCTTTTTTCATTGAGCGCTTATCTCTCCATTGAATAGGATTTGCGCCGGGCCTTCCAGGTACAGCCCTTCCCACGGTTGTTTGCTTTGCCCGAAGCCGACCGTCAGCACATCCCCGCCGGCGGTCTTCACCTCGACCGGCGGCGTCAGCCGGCCCAGCGCCGCCCCGATCAAGACCGAGGCGACCGCTCCCGTTCCGCAGGCGAGGGTTTCTTCCTCGACCCCCCGCTCGAAGGTCCGGATCGCGATCCGGTGCTGGGAGTCGATCCGGACGGCGTTCACGTTGGTGCCGGCCGGCTTGAAGAGGCGGTGATGCCGAATGGCGGGGCCCAGGGTTTCCATCGCAACTTTTTCAAGATGGGAAACCAGCAGCACCGCGTGCGGCACGCCGGAATTGACCGAGTGGACCTGGCAGGATCTTCCCGCGGCTTTCAGCTTCTGGCCCAGGCGCAGGTTCTTCGGCCGGCTCAGGTAAACCCGGACCCGGTCCCCGTCAATGATCTGCGCCCGCATGAGCCCGGCCCGCGTGTCCACCGAGATCTCCTTGTGGCGGCCGTTCCGCGTGTGCAGATACCAGACCATGCAGCGCAGCCCGTTGCCGCACATCGGGGCCTCGCTGCCGTCGGAATTGAAGATCCGCATCCGGGCGTCGGCCTTGCGGGAGGGCAGCGTCAGCAGCAAGCCGTCGGCGCCGATCCCCCGCCGCCGGTCGCACCAAGTGCGGGCGAACCGGGAAAGGTTTCCGGGGAACGGTTTGCGCCGGCGGTCCAACAGGATAAAATCATTTCCGGCCCCGGCCATCTTCACGAACGGCACAGACGTCATTGCGAGGCCCCGAAGGGGCCGTGGCAATCTCGATTTTATAGTTCTCACGCCAAATACCTCGGGATCTTCTCCCCGCGTAAAAGGTCCTTGTAAGATTCGCGGGAGCGGACCACCACCCAGTCCTCGCCGTTGACCATCACCTCGGCCGGGCGCGGCCGGGCGTTGTAGTTGCTGGCCATCACGAAGCCATAGGCCCCCGCGCTCATCACCGCCAGCAGGTCCCCGCTCTTCAGCGCCGGCAGCTTCCGGTTCTTGCCGAGGAAGTCGCCGCTTTCGCAGACCGGTCCCACAATGTCGGTCGTGAAAGTTTTCGCGCGGGGCTTCGGCTGCAGGACCGGCTGGATGTGGTGGTAGGCGCCATACAAGCAGCCCCACCTGGTGGCTGGAGGCGGCCTACTCCGAGAAGAACCTTCGAATCGCCTGCGGTCTGACCGGCGTGGGGCTCATCCTGCTCAACTGGATGTACGCGCAGTTGACGCTGGCCAAATTCCAGAAGCAGAAGACCATCGCCTTTGAGAACCCGAACGGGCAGGTGACCGTCTCCCTGGCCGCGATCGAGGACTTCATCCGGCGCTCCTCGCAGGAGATGCCGGAGGTGAAGGAGCTCCGCTCCAGCGTCGTCGCGGGCAAGGGGAAGATCCTGGTCCGGGCGCGGGCGGTTCTCTGGTCCGGCGCCCACATCCCGGAGGCGGCCGAGCGGATCCAGTCGCTGATCAAGGCGAAGGTCCAGGAGATGCTCAGCGGCATTGAAGAGCCGGTGATCGTCCGGGTGCACGTCGCGAAGATCGCCCTGAAGGACGGGAAGGAAGAGCTCCCCGACCGGCGCCCCGGGCAATTCACCCAGCCGTTCCGGGGGCTGTAACGGATGGCCTCTTCCTCGATACGGCAAGTCGGCGTCCTGACCGGCGGAGGGGACTGCCCGGGCCTGAACCCGGTGATCCGGGCCGTGGTCCGGAAGTCGCTGCAGGAGGGGATCGAGGTCATCGGCATCCGCAACGGCTGGAAAGGCCTCGTGGAGAAAGAGACGCTGCCGCTGGATCTGAGCTCCGTTTCCGGCATCCTCCATCGGGGAGGGACCATCCTGGGGACTTCCCGCACCAACCCCTACAAGGACCCCGCGAAGCTGGCCAAGTTGAAGGACCATTACGCCCAGCTCGGGCTTGACGCCCTGATCGCCGTCGGCGGCGAGGACACGCTGGGGGTCGCCACCCGGCTGGTGAAGGAAGGGTACCGGATCGTGGGGGTCCCGAAGACGATCGACAACGACCTCTCCGAGACCGACTACACCTTCGGGTTCGACACCGCGGTGAACATCGCCACCGAGTCCATTGACCGGCTGCACACCACGGCCGAGAGCCACCACCGGATCATGGTGGTGGAGGTGATGGGCCGCCACGCCGGCTGGATCGCCGTGCACGCCGGCATCGCCGGCGGGGCCGACTTCATCCTGGTCCCGGAGCTGCCGATCAACGTGGAGGAGGTCTGCGCGGCCATCCGCAAGCGCCACGACCGGGGGAAGACCTTCTCGATCATCGTGGTGGCCGAGGGGGCGGAGTTCGCCAAGGGCGAGACGGTGCTCAAGGACAAGAAGCTGGACTCCTTCGGCCACGTCCGCTTAGGGGGCATCGGCGACGCGCTCGGCGAGATCATTGAGGAGAAGACCCACTTCGAGACGCGCGTCACCGTGCTGGGCCACGTGCAGCGGGGGGGCAGCCCCACCGCGTTCGACCGGGTGCTGGGCACCCGTTTCGGCGTGAAGGCCGTCGAGCTGGTGATGGCCGGCCAGTGGGGCAAGATGGTGAGCTTAAAGGGCAACGCGATCGTCCCGGTCTCGATCGAGGCGGCCACGCAGAAGCTAAAAACATTGGACATGGAACTCTATGACATCGCCAAGATCTTCTTCGGTTAATCCCTCTTACGCCGCCGCCATCGAGGAGCGGCTCACCGAGAGCATCCGCGTCAAGGAGAAGGTCCGGGCCGGGCTCATCCCGGTGATGGAGCAGGCCACGCGGCTGCTGATTGCAGCGCTCGAGAAGGGGAACAAGGTCTTCTTCTTCGGCAACGGCGGCTCGGCCGCCGACTCCCAGCACCTGGCCGCGGAGCTGGTCGGCAAGATGTTCATCGAGGGCCGCCGAGCCCTCCCCGCGATCGCCCTGACCACCGACTCCTCCAACCTCACCGCGCTCGGCAACGATTTCGGGTTTGAGACCGTCTTCTCCCGCCAGATCGAAGCTCGAACAGATCAAACGGCGGGCCGACATCCTGGTGGTGGGCGTCAACAGCGACGCTTCGGTCCGCGGTTTGAAAGGGCCCGGCCGGCCCGTGGTGCCGGCACGGGAGCGGGCCCGGTTGGTGGCGGCCCTGAAGCCGGTGGATTTCGTGGTGATCTTTTCAGAGCCGACCCCGCTTAAGGTGATCCGGGCCGTCCGGCCGGACCTGCTGGCCAAGGGAGGGGACTGGAAAGCGGACCGGATCGTCGGGGCGGAGTTCGTGAAATCGTACGGCGGCCGGGTTGCCGTGATCCCCTACGTGGCGGGGCATTCCACCACCCGGTTGATTGAGCGTGGAAAACGACGGTAGCAGGTCATTTCGACGAGCGAAGCGAGGAGAAATCCCGGTTTTAAAGCGAGATTTCTCGGCTTCGCCTCGAAATGACATGAAGCGGCTCTTCCGTGTATTGGACGCCAATTTAAACCGGGCCAGGGAAGGGTTGCGCGTCTGCGAGGAGGTGGCCCGGCTGGTGCTGGACGATGCCGTCCTGACCCGGCGCTGCCAGCGGCTGCGCTACTCCGTGCAGCGGGCCGCCTCGCTGCTGCCGAAGGGGAAGCTGCTGCGGGCCCGGGATTCCCGGTCCGATGTCGGCCGCCCTGCCTTGAGAGGGGCCGCGCGGCGGCACCGGACCGCGCGGGACCTGGCGGCGGCCAACTTGAAGCGGGTGCAGGAAGCCCTGCGAGTTCTGGAGGAGTTTTCCCGGCTGGTGAAGCCCTCCGCTGGGCGGGCGTTCGGGACCCTTCGTTTTAAGGCCTACACTCTTGAACAAGCTTTCGATCCGGGACGCAAAACTCTACGTCATCGTTGACCGGTCCGTCCTCGGCGGCCGGGACCCGGTGGAGACGGCAGCAGCCGCCGTGCGGGGCGGGGCGGATGTCATCCAGTGGCGGGACAAGCTCTCACCGGACGGGCAGTTCCTGGAGACCGCCCGGCAGCTTCGGGAGCAGACGCGCAAGCAGGGGGTTCTTTTCATCGTGAACGACCGGGTCGCCGTGGCGCTGCGCGCCCAAGCGGATGGGGTGCATGTGGGCCATGAGGACCTTCCGGTGCCGGAGGTCCGGGCTCTGGTGGGGGATTCGATGCTGATCGGCCGCTCCACCCACTCTATAGAGGAAGCGCTGGAGGCCCAGCGCCAGGGGGCCGACTACATCGGGGTGGGACCGGTCTTCGCCACCCCCACGAAGCCGGGTTATCCGGCGGTCGGCCTCAAGCTGGTCCGGCAGGTGGCGGCACAAATCAGCATTCCCTGGGTGGCCATCGGCGGCATTGACCTCGAAAATGCGGGTCTGGTATCATCGGCGGGTGCGGCCTGTGTGGCCGTTGTCCGGGCCGTCGCCGCTGCCTCCGATCCGGAAGCAGCGGCGCGCTTATTAAAGGAAAAACTGTCCTCATGAGTCTCCTCATCGTTGGATCCGTGGCGATTGACTCAATTGAAACCCCCTGGGGCAAGGTGGCCCAGGTGCTCGGCGGGTCCGCCACCTACGCGGCGCTGGCGGCCCGCCTCTGGACGCCGGCCTCCATGGTGGCGGTGGTCGGCAGCGATTTCCCGAAGCCCTACTCCCTGCTGCTTCAGAAGCACGGCCTCAACGGGGAGGGCCTCCAGAAAGTGAAGGGGAAGACCTTCCGCTGGAAGGGCCGCTATGACGCCAATTTCCAGGCCCACACCCTCTTCCTGGACCTCGGGGTCTTTCAGTCCTTTTCCCCGAAGCTCACGCCGAAGCAGCAGAAGATCTCGCACGCCTTCCTGGGGAACATCCATCCGTCGCTGCAGTGGAACGTGCTGCGCCAACTCCGGTCGGTGCGGGTCACCGCCTGCGACTCCCGGGACGACTGGATCAAGAACAACCGGAAAGAATTCCTGGGTTTGATCAAGAAGATGGACCTGCTCTTCCTGAACGACAGCGAGGCCCGGCTCTTGACCGGCACGCATGGGCTGGTCCAGGCCACCCGCCAGTTGGCCCGCATGGGCCCGAAGGTGGCGGTGGTCAAGAAAGGGGAGCACGGCGTCCTGGTGGCTTCGAAAGATTCCTTCTTCTCGCTGCCGGGCTACCCGGTCCACCAGGTGGCGGACCCGACCGGCGCCGGAGACGCTTTCGCGGGGACCTGCATGGGCTACCTGGCGAACCAGAAACGGCTCACCTGGGCCAACCTGTGCCAGGGCATCCAGCTCGCTTCGGTGGTGGCCTCGATCACGATCGAGGATTTCGGCCCGGCCCGCCTCTCCAGCTTAACCAAATCCGAAGTGCTCAGCAGAAATAGAGCTTTTCAGGGAATCGCTCGCCCCATAGCCCTATGATTTTTTCCTTTGTTCTCGGGATTCAGCGTTCCGACGCGGGTGTAGGACAATGGTAGTCCAGAAGCTTCCCAAGCTTCATACGAGGGTTCGATTCCCTCCACCCGCTGTTCTTTGTTATTGGGTCAAGTTGCTGTCATTTCGAGGCAGAGCCGAGAAATCTCGTTTTAAAACCAAGATTTCTCCTCACTACGTTCGTCGAAATGACCTGCTGCTTGTTCTTTTATTGCTGGTTTCAATGGCGGCCGGTTGCGCGCCGTACCCGAGCGAATCCGGACCCGCGTCGGTTGCCGGACCTGGATCTAGCGGGTCCTACCAGGTGCAGCGCGGCGACACGCTCTGGTCCATCTCCCGCCGGTACGGGGTGAGCGTGGACGCGCTGGTGCGGGAGAACCGGATCTCCGACGTCGGCCGCATCGAGGTGGGGCAGCGGCTGGTGGTCCCGTCCGGGGGCGGCGCGGAGCGTCCGGCGCCTCGGCCGCCGACGGCGGGCTCTCCCCATGGGCCGGTCCGAGTCGGCGGCCGCGTCGCACCAGCGACGCGGCACTTCCTCGGCAGCGAGGACGGTGCCGCCTCGGTCGCCGGCGAGGAATTCGCCTGGCCGGTGCAGGGGAAGGTGATCGCCATCTTCGGCACCCGGTGGAAGGGCCGCGTGAACAAGGGGATCGACATCCAGGCGCGAGCCGGCTCGGAGGTGTGGGCCACCCGCAGCGGCAAGGTGAGCTTTGTGCATGAGGGGCTTCCGGGTTTCGGGAAAACCATTATTCTGGAGCACGCGGAGGGTTTCGCCAGCGTGTACGCGTATGTCGGGGAGATCCTGGTCCGCCAGGGGGAATGGGTCGGCCGGCGGCAGATGATCGCCCGGGTGGGGGAGACCGGCCGCACGCAGGTGCCGGCCCTGCACTTTGAGATCCGCCGCAACCAGAAGGCGCAAAACCCGCTGCATTACCTGCCATGACCCTACCCTCGGTTGTCTCCCGGTTCGACCGCGGTGAGATCCTAGTGCTGCTCCGAAAAAGAGTGAGCGGCTTCCAGGCCGGGTACCGCCAGAACCTGGCGCTGATCGGCCCGCTCGGCATCGGCAAGAGCACGCTGATCCGGCAGTTCCTTTCCGAGGAGGCCGCGAAAGAGCCCCTGCTGCTGCCCCTCTATTTTGAGGTCGGCGCGGAGGAGAGCGCCGCCGAATGGGTTTCCCGTTTCGCCCGGACCGTGCTCTACGCGGTGCTGCAGCTGCGGGAGCCCGAATCGTTCCCCGCGCATCTTTCGGAGCTGGTGGAGACCTGCGCGGCGTTGGTCCCGCGGACAGCTGCCCTTGCCAAGCGGGTCACCGCCCTCAGTGAAGCGGGGCGCCTGGAGGAGGCCTACGACCAGCTCTGGGAGCTGCCCCACCTGCTCACCCAGGAGACCGGGCACCGGGTGCTGCTGGCGCTGGATGAGTTCCACCGCCTGCGCGGGTTTTCGGTCAAGGAACCGTTCCGCTCTCTGGGCCGGAAGATCATGGTGCAGCCGACCACCCTCTACCTGCTCGCCTCCTCCGAGCCCTCCACCGCCCACGCCATCCTCAAGGAAGGGTTGTCCCTCCTATTCGGGAAATTCGAGCTGGTGGAGATCCCTCCGTTGTCTTCCGGGGCTTGCCGCAACGCGATCCGCGCGGCCCGGCCGGAGGAAGCGGTGGATCCTTTCGACGAGTACCTGTTGATGGACCTGGCCCAAGGCAACCCGCACCGGCTCAACCTGCTGTTGGGCGGCTGGCGGGGATCCCTCACGGACCTCCTCGAGGATCTTTTCATCGCTTCCGGTTCTCCGCTGCGCTTGGAGTTTGAGCAGCGGCTCCGGCTGCTGCCCTCGACGCGCAACCGGATCTTCATGCTCCAGGTGCTGGAACGGGTGGCCTCCGGCGGGTGCCGGAAGGAGACCGCTCCGCAGTTCTCCCGGGCGCTGCGGTTGCTGGAAGAATGCCGGCTCATCTCCCGGGAGGGGGCCTTTTACCGGGTCCCGGACCGGCTGTTCGGGCTCTGGCTGATCATCGCCCATCCGGTCCTTCAGGGAGTGGGGTTGATCGGAGAAGCCCAAGCGCGCGGCTATTTCCGGCGCGCGGCCGCCGCCTGGATGCAGCGGCTCCGGGGGAGTGTGGAACGCCCCATGGAAGAGCAGCTGCGCGATCTGATGCTGCTGTGGGCCGGCGAAGTTCTGGAGATGGATGGGAAGAAGGCCCTGCTGCCGAAGTTTTGTCGGGTGGACCAGGTGCCGGGACCCCTGGACCGGCCCAGCTTGCTGGGCCGGCCGGCCAAATCACAAAAGGGCGGGTGGTGGGCCGTCCCCTGGAGAGGTCCGCTGGATGAGCAACAGGCCCGGCAGGTGGTCCAACAGATCCGGGCGTTCGCTCCGTTGAAGGAATACCGGAAGCTCCTGATCGGCGCCTCCCCGGCGGAGGTCAATGCCCGGCTGGTGCTCCAGGAGGCGAAGGTCCGCTTCTGGGACTTAGGCGTATTGAACCGGCTGCTGGACCTTTACGGGTTCGCGCCGCTGCCGGTCCCCGAAGAGGCGGACCGGGCGCCGTCCCTCACGGTGCCGCTGCCGGGCGAGTCCTTCGGGTCCCCCGGCGGGGAACAGCTCTCCTCCGGGGTGGCGGGGTGAGCAAGAAACATCTCTGGGCTCCCTGGAGGGCCCCGTACATCACCGGCGTCCGCGCTAAGAATAAAACGGGCGGCTGCCTCTTCTGCGAAAAAGCCCAATCCAAATCCGATGCCAAGAACCTCCTCATCACCCGGGGCCGGTATTGCTACAGTTTGCTGAACCTCTATCCCTACAACACCGGCCACTCGATGATCGTCCCTTACCGCCACGTGGCGGAAGTGGAGAAGCTCACCCCGGAGGAATGGCTGGACCTTTGGCGGCTGGCCGCCGACCTCTTGCGCCGCATGAAGAAGGTTTTTTCTCCGCAGGGGTTCAATATGGGAATCAACCTGGGGCGGGCCGCGGGTGCGGGCATCCCGAAGCACCTCCACCTGCACATCGTTCCCCGCTGGCTCAGCGACGCCAATTTCATGTCCACTATCGGGGATCGCCGGGTGGTTTCCCAATCCCTGCGGGCTGCCCGGAACTTCCTGGCCGCTGCCGGGCCGAAGCGCAAAGGATGATCACCCGCAAAGAGCTCGAGCAGCAAGAGCGCCGGATCCTCGCCCCTTACGCGACCCGCGCCTGCGATTCGCGGGGGAGGATCCACCGGGAGCCGGAGCACCCTTACCGCACCTGCTTCCAGCGGGACCACGACCGGATCATCCACTCCACGGCCTTCCGCCGCCTGGAATACAAGACCCAGGTTTTCGTCATCCACGAGGGGGATTACTACCGGACCCGGCTCACCCATTCGCTGGAGGTCGCGCAGATCGCCGAGACGGTCGCCCGCTCGCTGCGGCTCAACACGGACCTGGTCCGCTCCATCGCTCTGGGGCACGATCTCGGGCACGGGCCTTTCGGGCATTCGGGCGAGGACGCCCTGAGGGAGCTGATGGAGGGCCACGGCGGGTTCGACCACAACCTGCAGGCGCTCCGGATTGTGGACCAGCTGGAAGAGCGCTACCCCTCTTTCCCCGGCTTAAACCTCACGCGGGAGGTCCGGGAAGGGCTCAACAAGCACCGCCGCCCGCTGCCCGGGGCGCCCAAGCCGCCGCCCAACCTAGGGCTGGAGGCGCAGGTGGCCAACGTCGCCGACGAGATCGCCTACGACCACCACGACCTGGATGACGGCCTCACCTCCGGGCTGATCCAGGAAGAGGAGCTCCGGAAGATCCCGATGTGGAAAGAGGCGCACCGGCAAACCGCCAAGAAAACACGGGGCCGGCCCTCCGGCATCCGGCGGCTCCAGGTGATCCGGCGGCTCATTGACTGGCGGGTGACGGAACTGATCCGGGAATCGGAGCGCCGGATCCGGCGCTCCGGCATCCGGCGTCCGGCCGAGGCGCAGCAGCATCGGGAACGGATCATCGCTTTCAGCGCCGAAATGGAGCGGCTGCGGGCCCCTTTGAAGCGTTTTCTGGGGGAGCGCCTGTATCGCCATCACCGCGTTGTCCGGATGGCGGACAAAGCGCACCGGCTGCTGACGGCTCTCTTCGAGGCCTACCTGCGCAAGCCGGAGCAGCTTCCCGACACCACGCGCCGCCGGATGGAGAAAGAGGATGCTCACCGGGTCATCTGCGACTACCTTGCCGGCATGACCGACCGGTACGCCATGGAGGAGTACCGGAAGCTGTTCGACCCCTCCGAGCGGGTATAATGGAAGCTGTCTCACAAATGTCATCTCGAGCCCCGAAGGGGCGAGAGATCTTGTTTTTAAGAGGATGTTGAAATGACAAGCGGTTGGGTGGAAAAAATTTCTCAGAATCCCGCGACCCGCCGGCTCCAAGAGGCCCTCGCCCGGAACATCCCGAACGCCGCCTGGTGGCAGATCGAAGGGGCCAAGCTGAAACCTCAGGATGAGCGGGCCGTGTTCCGCTCCTGCCGTCACTCGCGGCCGGGCGACCGGAACGGTTGCCGGCGCCGGCTCCTTCAGGCGCTGGCGTTGGCCCGGCGCAAGGGAGAGCCGGTCCGGTTTGATTGCCCGGCGGGGAAGCAGGGTGTTTGCTTCCCTCTATCGCGCAACGGCCAGGTTCAGGGCTACCTCGGGGTCTGCTGCGCCGGAGAGCCGTTTCCTTCTTCCTCTATGGATCTGATGGCCGCCGGGTTGGAAGCGGTCGCGCGGGAGAATGAAAAGACCGAGGAGATCCGGACCCTCGCCGAGACCATCCAGCCCCGCTGCGTGGCCCTCTCCACGATCCACACGATCCACCGTCTGATCAGCTCGACGCTGAACCTCGAAGAGCTCCTGCCCAGGGTGGCGCGGCTCTGCTGCCAGGTGCTGCGCGCTCAGTCCTGCGTGATCTGGCTCATGGAAAAAGAGAAACCGGTGCTGACGCCCCGGGCGGTGGTCAGCGTGAAGAAGGGCCGCGCCGAGCCGGCCCGCCCCTTCCGGGTCGGCAGCGGGGTCCCGGGCAAGGTCGCCGCCACCCTCAAAGCGAACCTGACCCCTCAGAGGATGGTGGTCCCTTTGGTGGAGGAGGAGTGCATGGGGGTGATTCGGGTGCGGCGCGCGGACCGGAGCAAACCGTTCAGCCCGCTCGACCAGGAGATCCTGACCACCCTGGCGGAGCAGGCGGTGGTGGCCATCCGCAACGCCCAGATGTATGAGACCCAGGAGCGGGTGACCTGGGGCACGATCCGCTCCCTGAGCGCGATCCTGGACGGCATGGACACCTACTCCCCGGCCACGGTCTCGGGACGCAAGATCATGGCCGACGTGGCGATGGAGATCGCGCGGGAGATGAATCTTCCCATCGCGCAGCAGCGGTCCATCCAGTACGCCGCGCTGCTGCACGATGCCGGGCGGGTCGGCATCCCCGATGAGATCCTGCACAAACCCAGCAAGCTGGAGCCGGCGGAGTACGACAAGGTCAAACAGCACACGGTCAAGGGGGCCAGCATGCTCGAGCCCTTGGAGATCCTGGAACCGGCCGTCCCGATCATCCTGTACCACCATGAGCGTTACGACGGGACCGGCTACCCGAAGGGTTTAAAGAAAGAGGCGATCCCCCTGGGGGCCCGGATCCTGGCCGTCGCCAACGCGTTTGAGGCGATGGTCTGCGAGAGGTCTTACCGGAAGTCGGTGCCGATCCAGGAGGCGGCGAAAGAGATCGCCTCCCACGCCGGCACGCAGTTTGACCCCAAGGTGGTGGAGGCCTTCCTCTCCGTGGCGCGCGACGGCCGGCTGGAGAAGTTTTTTGCTTCGAAGTAGAAGCCGGTCGGTCCTCCTACTGGCGGCGGCGGTGGTCGCGGCCGGGTTCGTGCCGTGGAACCTTACGGCCCACCTGGAGGGGCTCTGCCGGCGGCTGGGTCCTCCGGTGGCCGGCTGGCAGGTGACGCGGGGGGAGGCGCGATGGACCCCCTGGAGCCGGCTGGAATTGAGTAAGCTTGAAGTGCGGATCGGCGCGGGCGGCCGGCTTTTCCTGGAGCGGGTGGAGGTGCGGCCCCGGCTGTGGACGCTGGCACTAGGCGGATGGGAAACGGCGTGGCGGTTCGGCGAAGTCCGGATGGAGCCGGACTCCTGGGGGATCCGGCCGCAGCCGGCCCGGGAAATCCTTTCCGCGGAACCGGCGGCCGATGGCGGTTCCGCGGTGATGCAGCTCCGGCAGGGCCGGTGGATCTTGAAGCAGCTGGCGGTCCACGGTTCTCTGATTCGGTTGGATGGGAGCGGCTGGCTGGCGAAGGACCGGCGGGAGGGGGAATTGGCGTTGAAAGGGGAACTGTCGGGGCGCCTGCTGCAGGGCGAGGAATTCCAACCCTGGGAGCCCTTTGATCTGCGGGTGAGGGGGGTGTTGGCCGCGCCCGAAATCCGGTTCACATCCAATTTTTTCACATTCGCCATGAGTCCGAAAGCGGAGAATGGGCCATGAATAAAAGCGTGTTTCATAACCTGTCATTTCGAGGCCGAAGGCCGAGAAATCTCCTCTGCGCGGGTTTGGGCGTTGCGATGGTTTCCGGGTGCGGCGGAAGGTATTCCTCTCTCGAGCGGCCCAAGGGCCAGATTGAGATGCGGCAGCCGGAGGTGGAGATCAAGCCGATCCACCTCAAGCCCGCCACGGCCTCCCAGTCCAAGGACGGCCTTGACGTCACGATCCGCTACGCCAGCCCCGAGGAGCTGGACAAGTTCTTCGAAGACAAGAAAATCTTCGGCCCGCTGGCCGGCAAGAACCCGTACCCCCCGAAGACGCTGATCTTCTTCGTCAAGATAGCCAACTTCAGCGGCAAGAAGATCTACGTCAACCCCGACGGCTTCGTGATGATCGACAACCTCAACATCCAGTATTCGGAGCTGTCGCCCGACAACATCTCCTCCATCTACGAGTCCAAGTCCAGCCTCTGGTCATTCGCCAAGACCACCGGCGATCTGGCACCCGGCCCTTACGGGGCCCCGTTCAAGGTGGCCGGCGCCATGGGGGCGGGTGGGGGCCGGAAACAGCATTACCTGATCAAGCAGGTGCGGCTCGCGGCGGGCTACGTTTTCCCCGGCATCGCCTACGACGGCTACGTGGCCTTCCCGAGGCCTCACCCCGGCTCCGGCTCCATCCGCCTGCTGATCCACAACATCAAAACCGATTTCAACGCGGCGGATGAGCCGGCCCAAGCGATCCACTTCGAGTTCCCCTTTGGCGTCGAACAACCCCCAGCCGAGCCGGCGGCCCCCGCCGAAGCCCCGGCCTCCGACAACGCCCCTTAAGCCCTCCTTCCTCGACCCGCTGAACGAGGAGCAGAGGGCGGCGGTCCTTTCCCCGTCCGGCCCCACCCTGATCCTGGCCGGCGCCGGGACCGGCAAGACCCGCGTGATCGTCCACCGGGTGGCACGTCTGCTGCGGGACGACCCCTCCCTCACCCCCGAGAACGTGCTGGCCCTGACCTTCTCCCGCAAAGCGGCCGAGGAGATGCGGGAGAGGGTGGAGGAGCTGCTGGGCACCCATCCCGATGAGATGTCCTTCTTCACCTTCCACGGTTTCTGCCACCGCTTTCTCCAGGAGCACTCGGTGGAGCTCGGGTTGCCGGCTCGCCTGCGCCTGCTCGACCAGGCGGAGCAGTGGGTCTTCTTCCGGAAGATCCTTCCGGACCTGAAACTCAAACACCACGGCAGCTTGTCCGACCCCACCGGCTGCATTGACGGTTTCCTCAAGTTCATCGGGCGGGCCAAGGACGAGATGGTTTCGCCCGAGGAGATGGCCGCCCACGCCCGTTCCCTCGAAGACAAACAGGAGCAAGAGCGGTCGGCCGAGATCGCCCGCGTGTACGGTCTTTACCGCAAGCGCATGAAAGCGGAGGGCCTCCTGGATTTCGGGGACCTGGTGGGGGAGACCCTCCGGGCCCTCAAGGAGAGGCCGGCTTTGCTGAAGAAGGTCCGGGCCCAATACCGCGCCGTGCTGGTGGATGAGTTCCAGGACACGAACGTGGCGCAGATCGAGCTGCTCAGGATGCTCTCCGGCCCGGAGGGGAACCTCTGCGCCGTCGGCGACGACGACCAGGCGATCTACCGCTTCCGGGGGGCCTCCTTCGCCAGCTTCCTGCTGATGAAGCAGGCCTTCCCGTCGCTCAAGGTGATCCGGCTCACGCGGAATTACCGTTCCACTCCCACCCTTCTTTCCGCCGCCGGGCGGCTCATCCGCCGGAACGGGCCGGACCGTTATGATCCGGAGAAACAGCTTCAGACCGACAACCCGGACGGCCCCCCGGTCGAGGTATGGGTCTGCCCGGATGAGCGGCAGGAAGCGGAAGCCGTCGCGCGGAAGCTGCGGCAGATCTATGAATCCCAGCCGGAAGCCGAACGCCGCTGGGACAAGACGGCGGTGCTGTACCGGGCGCACGCCCACCGGGAGCCCCTCATGGAGGTGCTGCAGCGCCTGCAAATCCCGTTCTCCGCCCGGGGCGGGACCTCCCTCTTCGAACAACCGGCCGTGAAGGACCTCATGGCGCTGCTGCAGGTCCTCTGGGACCCTTCCGATTCGGTCGCTTTCTTCCGGCTGCTGAGCCACCCGGTCTGGGCGGTTCCGGCGGAGGAGCTGATGGCGGTTTCCCGCCTGGCCAGGGAGCGGGATCTCCCGATCCTCCACTTGCTGGAAGAGGCGGAAGAGCCGACCCTCCCGGCCGGCGTGAAGCGGGCCGCGGAGCGTTTGCGCTCCGAGCTCAAAGAGCTGCGGGGCAGGGCGGTCCGCTCTCCCGTTGAGGAGCTGGTGCCGGAGGCGGTGGAGCGCAGTTTCCTCCGGGTGATGTTCCGGCTGCCCAACGCCCCCGGCATGAGCCCTCCGCTGGCGCTGGCCCGCTTCCTCCGGATCACCTACCGCTACGCCCAGAATTACCCGGGGGAGCGGGACCTGGGTTCCTTTCTTGGGTACCTCGATTCGCTGACGCGGGCGCCCGAGATCGGCTTCTTCGACGAAGAGGAGCCCGAGCCGGAAGACGCGGTTCAGCTCATGACGGTCCACCAGGCCAAGGGTCTCGAGTTCGACTGGGTGGTTTTGCTGGAGATGATCCAGGGCCGCTTCCCCGGCCGCGAGCGCCCCGAGCCGATCCCGTTCCCCGTGGAGCTGATGAAGGAACCGCTGCCCCAAGGGGATTATCATCTGCAGGAGGAGCGCCGGCTCTGCTACGTCGCCTGCACGCGGGCCAAGAAGGGGCTGATCCTGGCCACGCAGGACCGGACCCGGAAAAGGTCTTCGGTCTTCCTCCAGGAGATGCTGGAGGGGGAAGGGGAATCCCGAATCGTCCGTCAGGTCCTTGAGCCGTCGATTGAGGAGGCGCCCGCCGCGGCCTCCGGGCCGCAATGGCCCGCCGGAATCAGCCCCTCCTCACTGGCCGAGGAGCGGGAGCTCCTGGACCTCATGGACCAGGTGCGGGCCCTGGATCCCAAGGACAAGACCGCTTTCACCAAGGCGCTCGACAGAATCCAAACCCTGTTGGGGAAGGCGCGGGGCAGCCGCGCGAAAGAGCAAGCCGCGCGGCAGGCCGCGGCGCTGAACGTCGGGAAGCGGTTCAGCTTTTCCCAACTGGAAACTTACCGCTATTGCCCCCTCAAATACCTGTACGCCTACGTCTACCGGATCCCGGTCCGCCCGGTCCCGCACCTGGCATTCGGGAGCGACCTGCACAAATGCCTGGAGCAATTTTACGCCGGCGTGATGGAAGGCCGCGTGGCGCCGGTGGAAGAGCTCATCGCCTCCTTCCGCCGGCTGCACGGGCCGGGGCGGTACGGCGAACCGGCCCGGGATGAAGATTACCGGCAGCTGGGGGAGCGGATCCTCTCCGATTTTTACAAGAAACAGGAGGGCTCCTTCACGGCGCCGCTGTTCGTCGAGAGGTCCTTCTTGCTCGAGATGGGGGATGTGTCGCTCAAAGGGGTAGTGGACCGGGCCGACGCCCTGGAGGGGGGCGGCGTGGAGATCCTGGATTACAAATCCGGGAAACCCAAAGATAAACTCTCCTCCGAGGACCAGCTGCAGCTTCGCCTCTACGCCCTCGCCGCCAAGGAGGTCTTCGGCCTGGACCCGCGCCGCATCAGCTTCTACTACCTGAGGGAGAACCGCGCCCTCTCCTTCGATCAAAAACCCTCCGATTTCGAGCAGACGCGCGAGCGAATCCTAGAGCTGGTGGCCCAAGTCCAAAGCGGCGATTTCACCCCCACCCCGTCGATGTTCAAATGCCGCGGCTGCGATTTCCGCTCCCTCTGCCCCGCCTCCCTCGCTTGACGGTGATAGCGGTATAATAAGCCCTCATGAAAATCGTCAAAGACACGATAACCCGGGAAGAACTCCGCCGGCTGGCCTCGGAAGGGTTCGGCAACATGGTCAAGGCGGCCGTGGATCTGGACAAAGAGCTCCTGGCCGTGGATGCCGAGCTGCACTCCGACCTGGAAGCCCTGTTGCTGGACGCCGGTTCCCGGCAAAAAGACCTCTGGGGGATCAACCTCTATCCGGACCTGCAGGGGGAAGAGTTCATCGAATTTGACTCCATGATCAATGTGCGTCCGTCCCAGGGAAACCACACCCGGGGGGTGCACGATGCCGGCACGAGGAAACGGATCGCCGGCGTGGTCGCGAAAAGAGTCCCCTAATGGCTGTCCAGCACAAGGAACTCGCGGCGGGGCGCTGGGCCCGGATGCCTCTGGTGGAGCAGATGGCGAACATCGGGGGGGAGGTGGAACGGGCGCTGAACTGGAAGGCTAAGAACAACCCGGATTACAGCCGGCAGGCGGCGGAGCGGGCATTGGAGCTGTCCGATCTGAGTCTGGCCGGACCCCGGGAATTCTCCCAACTCAAAGAGATCGCCCGACTGAGGGAAATCCTGGCCGATTATTTCTACGGATCCAACTCGTACCGCTCCACGGAAGTTTCCCTGAAGAAGTACTTCGCGCCGTTCACGTACGCAGCACGCCGGCACATCCAGGGCTAACGGTACCGGGTTCCGCGGGGACGTAACGAATCGGAGGTCACAACATGGCGGAAGGCGGATTTTTAATCAAGTTTGACGGGAAGAAGGCGAAGCCCCGGCGGGGCTACGCGGTGGCGCTGGATTATGACGAGTGGACCTACGCCGTCAATAATGAAAAGAAGAAGTCGCTGCCGAAGGGGATCAAGAAGATCACCATTGAGATTGAGTAATAGGAAGAAGGTTTCTGTCGGGTGGTATACTTAAAGTTCAGGCGGATGAAATTATGTTAAAGATCATGGATCAGGCAACGGTCAAGGCCCTGATGGGCGAGCTCAGGGCGGGGCTTCAGGCGATCTACGGCGATCGCCTGAAGGGGGTTTATCTTTATGGCTCCTATGCGAGGGGCGAGGCCGATCCGGAGTCGGACCTGGATGTGCTGGTGGTGTTGGACCGGATCGACAGCTACTCCGACGAGGTGGACCGGACGGGTGAGCTCGGGGCGGAGCTTTCGCTTAAATACAGCGTCAGCATCAGCAAGGTCTATGTATCGGAATTCTCCTGGCTTCACGGCGATACTTCCTTTCTTTCCAACGTGCGCGAGGAAGCCTTAGCAGCGTAACCCTCTGATGAAAGAGACCACGCAGAAATTGCTCGAGAAGTCCTCCAGAGCAATCCAGACGTCGGAACGATCCCTCCAAGACGGGGATATGGACGCTGCGGCCAATAGAGCGTACTACGCGATGTTTTATGTGGCTGAAGCTTTGCTGGGGGAGAAGGGGCTCCGATTTAGGAAACATGGCGGTGTTCATGGGGCCTTTGGAGAGCATTTCGTCAAGGCGGGAATTTTCGACTCGAAGTACCAGCGCTGGATCTTGCAAGCTTTCGACAAGAGGATAAGCGCCGATTATGGAGTGGAGGCGGACCTTTCCTCCGAGAGCGTTGAAACTTTGATTCAGCAGGCCCGCGAATTTCTACAGACAGCCCAGCAGTACCTCGACAGCCAGCGTTAAAATTCTCCCGCGCGGCTGCTTTTCTGGCCGCTCTCCTCTTTTCGGTCCCGGCGTTTGCCCATCCGGCCGAGGTTGAAAATATCCCCTCTGACCGTTACTTCGAAGTCGTCCTGAACGAACTCCGGCAGGCCAAATCCTCCATCCGCTTGACGATGTACCTGGTTTCTCTGCCGCCCAAGGGGTCCGGCTCCAGGGCGCGCCGGCTGTTGGACGCGCTGGTCGAGGCCAAGGGCCGGGGCGTGGAGGTCCGGGTGGTGCTGGACCGCAACGCCGTCTGGATCGAGAAGCGGAATAAGAACGCCGTGGCTTACCGGTATCTCCAAGAGCGGGGTGTGACGGTCTTTTACGATGATGAGAATAAATTGACCCACGCGAAAGCGCTGGTGATTGACGGCAAGACCGTGATCCTGGGCTCCACCAATTGGAGCGAGGGGGCGCTCACGCGGAACGCGGAGGCCAACCTCCTGGTCCGCTCGGAGGGGTTGGCCCGGGAGATGTTGGGGAATTTTAAGGAACCGGCGCCGCGCGCCGGCTCCGGCGATGTCGTGCGGGTGCCCTGGGCCTTCCTGAACAACCGGAAACTGCTTGGACGGATGGCATCCGGCCGCGATGAGGGGGCTTTCGATCTTTATCTTTTCCTGTTGAAATCCTTTGACGGGAACGGGGAAGGGAAGGTTGTTTTGAATTATCCGGCCGCGGCCGGGGCGATCGGGATTGGGTTGGAAAGAAAGGGAGTCTATCAGGATGCTCTTCGGGAGGTTCTTAGCCGCCTGCAGGATAGATACCGGTTGATTTCGTTCACCTTCATGAAGAACAGAGACCCGGTTATTCTGCTGAAAGCAATGGGGGAGGAGTTTGTGGAGACGCCGGCTGCTTATTGGGATTGGGGCTGGAGCCGACGGCTGGCCCTCTCCGGAAAAGTGATGCTTCTGTTGGGAATGAGATACTCTTCCTTCTCCCCTATGGAGCCGGTCTGGTTCCGTTCGCAAGAGAGTCTTTCCGGGACGCACGGTATTTCAAGGCACTTCATCAATGATGGGCTTTTAAGTCTCAGGCGGCATAACTTGATCGAGGTCCAGCCGGACCGTTTGAATCCGGCGAGCTTTGGCAATCGAAAAGCCAACAAGTACACCCCCAACCCCCTCTACGATCCCCAAGAGCTGGAGAAGGCGTTCCAAGCATTGGAACAGCGGTACGGGCAGAATAAGCTCCAGAGGGCCGCGGGCATTCTCCACCTCATCTATGAGGACAGCGACGCGAGAGCCGCCGAGCGGCTGATCCTTCTGGAAGAGGAGTTCGGGCCGGAGGCGGTGCGCGAGGCCGCGGAGAAGGTAGGGGAGATGAGCGGGAACAACCCCAAGAAAACGGTCGGCTACCTGATCGCCACCATTAAGAGTATCGGGGGCGGGGGGCAACGCAACTTGACGGAGGCGCCCTCGCAAAGTACACTGTAAAGCATGCTTCAGCCGGAGCTTTTCCCGGGCATCCCGTCCGACCAGAAACCGAAGCATTTTCGGTTCGCTGATTTCCCGGGACGTTTTCTCCGGTTCCGCGTGGCGTATGAGGACGCGGTTTTCACGCTGCTGGGGCTGGTGCTTGTGGTGCTGGCGGGGTTTTGCATCGGGGTCGAGCGGGGGAAGCAGCTGGGACCGCAGGTGCAAGTCTTGAGCGCTGTGGGAGTTGCGGCCGCCCGCGAGAATATCCCGGCGCCCGGGGCGGTCCGGCCGGCCGCGGCGCCGGCTTCGGCCCAGCCGCGCAGAGCGATCCCCGTCATTCCCGCCGCTGTCGTGGTGGCGCCGGTGATGGCTGACGCGCCGGCTCAAGCCGGAGGCGGGTTCGCCATCCAGTTGGCCACTTATGCCGGGCCGGAAATGGCGCAGCAGGAAGTGCTCCGCTTGGCGAAGAAAGGGGTGCGCGCCCAGGTCATCCGGCAGGGCAAATACTTGGAGTTGCGGGCCGTGGGGTATCGTTCCAAGCAGGAGGCCAAGCAGGCCCTGGCTGGGTTGCGGTCGAAATACCCCGACGCGTTTTTGAAACAGGTTTCCAACCGTTAAAGGTCAACCATGTCCATCCATCGAAGTTTGAAGTCGGCCAACACCATGAAGCGGCACCGCTCGGTCCTTTCCCGTCTGGAGCGGGCCCGGATCCTCCAGGAGAAGGGTTCGCTGGACCTGGAGGGTTCCTCGGTGCTCGGTTTGCCCAAGGTCAAGCACCTGAAGATGCGGATTCGCAAGGAGAAGGCCGCCGCGACCGCGGAAGGGGCCGCCGCGGGGACTGCCGCCGCTCCGGGAGCGGCCGCCGCGGGGACCGCCGCTCCGGCGAAAGGCGCTCCGGCGAAAGCCGCGGCCGCCTCCGCTCCCGCGTCGCCCAAGCCGAAGAAATAATTGGCTCGTCCGCGGAGAATTCTCGTTCCGCTTTTTCTCTCCGCGTTCTGTTTTGTTCCGCTCGTTCCGGCCCTCTGCGAGCCCGCTCCCGCCGCGGCTCCGGAGTTCCCCTGGACCGGTCTGGTGACCGGCAGCGGGGTCAACCTGCGGGCGGGGCCGGGCCGCTCGTACGAGATCCTGCTCCAGCTGGCGCGCGGATCCAAGCTGCGTGTGATGGAGCGCCGCCAATCCTGGGTCGGGGTCTCTCTCCCTGAAAACGTGCCCGGCTATCTTCACCGTTCCTACGTGGGTGAGCCGGATCAAGGATGGGCTCCCGTGAAAGGGGAGCATGTCCAGGTTCGGGTCCGCCCTTCGGATTCGTCCACCTCGTGGGGGGAGATCTCTTCTCCCGAGCGGGTGCGCGTGCTGGGCGCCCACGGGGATTGGGTCCAGATCCAGCCGCCCTCTTTCTGCCGCGGGTGGGTGAGCGCCGAATACGTGACTTTTCTTCAAGGAGACGCGCCATGATCACGATTGAGGATTTTTTGAAATTGGAGCTGAAGGTGGCGGTGGTCCTGGAGGCGAAGGTCCATCCCGACGCCGACCGGCTGCTGGTGCTGACCGTGGATACCGGGACCGAGAAAAAGGAAGTGGTCGCCGGCATTTCGCAGCACTACAAACCGGAGGAGCTGGTGGGAAAGAAGGTCATTCTGGTGAACAACCTGCAGCCGGCCACGCTGCGCGGGGTGGTGTCGAACGGGATGATCCTGGCGGCGAAGGACGGTGAAACCTTGAGTTTGGTGGTTCCCGAGCGGCCGGTGGCGCCGGGTTCAACGGTCCGGTAAAAAGCGGGATCCCTGATGGAGAGGGTCATCGGGTTTCTGGTCCTCTTCCCGCTCTTCATGATGACCGTGGTGATCCACGAGGTCAGCCACGGCGTGGTGGCCAACTGGCTCGGCGACCCGACGGCCCGCCAGGCGGGCCGGTTGACCCTGAACCCTCTGAAGCACATTGACCCGTTCGGAACGCTGCTGCTGCCGCTGATGCTCCGGCTGCTCCACTCGCCGGTCGTCTTCGGGTGGGCGAAGCCGGTCCCGGTGGATTACCGGAACTTGAAGCACCCCAAACGGGACATGCTCTGGATCGGGGCCGCGGGCCCGGCCGCGAATTTCGCGATGGCGGCCGCGGCCGCCTTTTTGCTGCGGGCGGGCGGCGCCGCGCTCCCCCCCGTGGCGGTCTCGCTGCTGCAGACGCTGGCCTGGATCAACCTGGGGCTCGGGATGTTCAACCTGTTGCCGGTCCCCCCGCTGGACGGCTCCCGGGTGCTGGCCGGCCTGCTGCCGGTCCGGTGGGCATCTGCGGTCCTGCGGCTGGAGCGCTGGGGCATCCTGATCCTGATCGGGCTGCTCTATTTCGGCGTGGTGGACCGGGTGATCTGGCCGGCCATCGCTTGGTTGGCGAAAGGGCTCGGGTTGTGAAAAAAATCTCGGTGGATCTGGGGGAGCGCCGGTACGACATCCTGGTGGGTACCGGTATCCTGAAGGGGCTGGGCCGGGAGCTGCGCCGCAGGGGGATGGGTGGGCGCCCGGTTGTGATCAGCAACGCGACCGTGTTGAAGCGGCACGGCGCCGCCGTGAAGCGGGCTCTCGTTTCGGCCGGCTACGCCCCGGCCGTGCTGACGGTCGCCGATTCGGAAACCAGCAAGTCTCTCCCCACGCTCTGCCGCCTGCTGGACCGGCTGGCGGAATTGGACCGTCCCGGCCGCCGTCTCTTCCTGGTCCTCCTGGGAGGAGGGGTGGTCGGCGATCTCGGCGGGCTCGCCGCCGGGCTTTACCGCCGGGGGATCCGCTACGCGCAGGTGCCGACCACGCTGCTGGCGCAGGTGGATTCCTCGATCGGCGGAAAGACGGCGGTGGATCTTCCGCACGGCAAGAACCTCGTGGGTCTGATCTATCAGCCGCGCCTGGTCCTGATTGATTTGGCTTTCCTTCGGACGCTGCCGGACCGGCAGTTCCGGTCGGGGCTGGCCGAGGTGATCAAGTGCGGCGTGATCGCGGACGAGCGGCTGTTCCGGCTGCTGGAGCGGACAACGCCGGAAAAGCTGCGCCGCGATGAGCCGCTGCTGCGGGAGGTCATCTCCCGCGCGGTCCGGGTCAAGGCGGCGGTGGTGGAGAAGGATGAGCGGGAGACGAAGAATTTGAGGACGCTGCTCAACTTCGGCCACACCTTCGGGCACGCCGTGGAAGCGGCCGTCGGTTTCCGCAGGGCCTTCACGCACGGCGAGGCGGTGGCCCTCGGGATGCAGGTGGCCTCCGACCTCTCCCGCCGCATGGGCCGGATGCGCGAGCGGGATCACCGCCGGCTGATGGAGCTGATCCGCCGCATGGGCTTGCCGGTTCGGGCGCCGGGTCTCTCGCCGGTGAAACTGCGCCGCGCGATGGCTCATGACAAGAAATGGGGGAAGGGGAAGAACCGCTGGGTGCTGCCGGACCGGATCGGCCGGTGCGTGGTCCGGGATGCGGTCCCCGAGGAGACCGTGCGGCTGGCGATCAAGAATTTTTTGGAGGGCTAAAGAAATCCTGTTCCGTTCCGATATCAGCCGGGAAAGGATGCAGCAGTTGCGCCGCTTGGAGCGGGTGCTCGGCGTCCGTTTCCGCAAGCATTCGCTGCTGAACCAGTCGCTGGTTCACCGCTCCTACGCGCAGTCGCCTAAGCCGACCGTCAAGGGGGACAACGAGACGATGGAGTTCCTGGGGGACTCCGTGCTGGGGCTGGTAATCGCCGAGGAGCTGTACCGCCTCTATCCGTTCTCCGAAGTCGGGGATCTGGCCAAGATCAAGGCGCAGGTGGTCAGCCGGGCGACGCTGGGGGAGATCGCCAACGAGATGAAGCTGGACGAGTGGATGCTGCTGGGCCCCGGCGAGACCCTGCGCGGCGAGGGCCGGCGCCCCTCGGTGGTCGGCTCGGCGCTCGAGGCGGTGCTCGGCGCCGTCTACCTGGACCGCGGTTTGCCGGCGGCCGCCAAGCTCATCAAGAAACTCTTCGCGGCGCAGATCGAGGGCGTCGAGACCGGGCAGATGTCGGTGGACTACAAGTCGCTGCTGCAGGAATACGTGCTGCGCTATTTCCGGGCGACGCCGGATTACCGGACGCTCGGCGAATCGGGCCCCGGCCACAAGCGGCGCTTCCAGGTCTCGGTCGGCTGGAAGGGAAGGGTGTACGGGCAGGGCTCCGGCCCCAGCAAGAAGTCCGCATCCCAAGACGCCGCCCGCCTCGCCCTGGAGCACGTCCTCGCCCCCACCAGCCACAGCGCCCAGTCCCGCAGCTGACTCCCCCTCGCCCCGCCCGGGAGCGGGTTCGCTCCGCTCGGGCCCCTCGCCCCGCTCCGGGCCGGGGTTCACTCGCACTCCCTCCTCGCCTCACTTAGAGGTCCCCGGCTCGTCGGTCAACGCTCGTTCACCCCGTCCCGGATCGGGGCTAAGGGCGCTCTCGTTCCTCGCTGATCGCTCGGGACTCCATGCCCGCTCGGTCGGTCAAGGCCGGCTTGTCCCGCACCCTCTCCCCGACGTCCTTGCGCGCCCTTAGCCCCGCCCGGGAGCGGGTGAGCGACTTTGAGGGCCGAGCTGGGACCTTCCGGGTGCTGCGCTTTAGTGCTCGGCCCGAGCGGAGCGAACCCGCTCCCGGGCGGGGCGAGGGGGGGATGCGTGTGAGGTTGACAACTTCCGGCGATCGGGATAGCATGTGGGGGTCGTGATTATTCGTCCTTGGAAAGTTTCGGATTCTTCGCAAATCGTGGAACTGGTTCAAACCATCTTGAAACAGGAATTCCCTCAGGACCAGCAGGCCTATCCGGTGGAAGATCTTCAGAATCTTGAAAAGAGCTACTCGGGGACCGGCGATTCCTTCCTCGTGGCCGAAGCCGAAGGCCGGATCATCGGCACCTGCGGCGTGAAAGCCGACGGCGACCAGACGGCCATCCTGCGCCGCTTCTTCGTGGATCCTTCGCAGCGGGGCCAGGGGGTTGGCCGCGGCCTGCTCGACCAGGCGCTGGCCTTCTGCCGAAAAAAGAAATTCAAAGAGGTGGTGATCCGCACCGCCGCCTCGATGGAGCAGGCGATCCGGGTCTGCCGGAAAGCCGGGTTTGAACCGGACGGCGACTGGTCCTTCGGCGGCGCCACGTTGGTTCGCTACCGGCTTAAGCTGTCATGACTCCCACCGTCGTCCGGATCCTCAGCGAATCGGAGATCCACGACCGGCTTTACGGTTCGTACTTCGGAAGAAAAATAGCGGCCGCTCCACCCGTCGCGCCGCCGACGCTCTCTTCCTCTCCTTCCGTGGATTCCGCCTGGACCGGTTCGGAGATCCTCACCGGGGAGCTGCAGCGGCTCCGCTCGGAGCTGGTCTCTCTGCGCCGGGAGAAGGAGCGGCTCGCCGTCCGGCTGGAGCAGGTTCATCGGCCCGCTCCGGTGAAGGCCGGGGCCGGCATGGGCGGCGGATGGATCGGAAAGATCTTCGGTTTCCTGCTGCTGCTGGGGGTGTTTGGGTACCTGTCGGGCGCCGCTCTGCAGGCCGCCCCTTCAGCGGGTGATTTCACTCCCTACACGGTGCAGGTGGCGGTCTACAACGGACCGGTCCTGGCGGACCAGGCGCGGCGGCTGCTCAAGGAGCTCGGGTACGATGCCTTCGTGGCGGAGACGCCCAGGGCGGGCGGCAAGCTCCGGTACAGGATCTACGTGGGGAGTTTCGTGACCAAAGAGGAAGCCGCCCGCGAATCCAAGCGGCTGGAAGCGGACACCCGCTTCCGTGACTTCAAAGATTCCTTCGTCCTAATCCGCTAGTAACTTTCCCACCCATGTCATCTCGAGCCACGAAGTGGCGAGAGATCTCGCTTTTAAAGACGGGATTTCTCGGCCTGACGGCCTCGAAATGACAGGTTGCGAAACGTATTCTTAATCTTCCAGCTTGAGGGTCTTCGTTTTTCCGCCGTCGTCCTGCAGCTCCACCGAATCGGGGTTCACCTGGACGACTGTCATCCCCCGCACCTGGTCCCCTTGCCCCACGACCTCATTGTTGATCAGCGCCAGGGATTTTCCGTCCGCGCTTCGGAGGGTCCCCGTCAGGGCCATTTCTCCCAGCGCGGTTCGGAGCAGCTGTTTTCCCATCACGCCGGCCGGCGCGCTCTTTTTCGGCGTTTCCGAAACCGCGTGGGCCGTTTGAACGGGAGCGACCCGGGCGGGCCGGCGCGTCACCTGAGCGATGCCCAGCAGCACGAGACCCACGCAGCCCACCAGCGCCAGCCGGTAAACCGCGTGGGATTTGGGGGCGGAGTTTTCGGGGAAGGGAGGCGGGGCATCCTGCCGCCGCTGTTCTGAGGGGGCGTCCGCTTTTTTCAGCGCGTCTGCGATTAGACTCATCGTTTTCTCCTTTAAGAGCTGGTTGCCAGAATGACTCCGCACGCTTCTTCGACCATCGTCTCATCAATCGCCCGGGATTCCCGGACGAACGCGGCCACGAGGGCCTGGTCGCACAGCAGGTTGATCCGGCGGGGAACCCCCCCGGAGAGCCGCGCGACCGCGGCGACGGCCCCCTCGGTGAAGCGGGCGGCGCCGTCCGGCCCGGCTGCCTGGAGCCGGTGCACAACGTACTCGGCCACCTCTTCCGGGCGGAGCGGCTGGACCCGGTAGCGGACCGCGATCCGCTGCTGCAGCGCCCGCAGGCGGGCGTCCTTGGCCAGCCGCTGGTCGAGCTCCGGCTGGCCGATCAACACAATCTGGAGGAGCTTGCGCTTGGCGGTCTCCACGTTGGAGAGCAGCCGGACCTGCTCGAGCGTCGAGACGCTGAGGGCCTGCGCCTCGTCAATGATCAGCACCGCGGTCCCGTCCGATTCCGCCTGCCGCAGCAGGAATTGCTCGACGGCCACCAGCAGATCGCTGCGGCTGCGCGGGAGGGCGGGGCCTTCGCCGGATTCCAGGCCGAAGTCCCGAAGCACGGTCCGCAGCAGTTGGGAGGCGCTGAGCGTCGGGTTGAGGACCAGCGCCGAACGGATCGGCCCTTCAAGACGCCCGACCAGCGTCTTGGCCAGCGTGGTCTTGCCGGTGCCGACCTCCCCCGTGATCATGATGAAGCCCAGGCGCTCCCGGATTCCGTACATCAGGTGGGCCAGCGCTTCCTGGTGCTCCCGGGAAGGGTAAAGGAAAGCCGGGTCGGCGGTGACGTGGAAAGGTTTTTCGCGGAATCCGAAGAATGCTTCGTACACGACTGCCCTCCGAATCAGACTATCATGTTCTCAACTTCCTTGCAATTTCCCGGGATATACTCTATATAGGAGAAAAGAGTGAAGGAGGGTCTGTGTGGCAGGGAATTGATCAGCGTCGTTTTCCTCGCGCCAAATACAAGTGCACGGTGGCTCTGCGCCAGGCCGGCGCTTCTTCGACCGTCGCCGCGGTCACCGAAAACATCGGCATGGGCGGCATCTGCGTCCTGCTGGACAAGGGCCTCGACATCTTCTCCCCTGTGGAGTTGGACCTCACGCTGGACGACGGCAAGGGCCCCCTGCGCGCGAAGGGGACCGTGGTCTGGGTGGTCCGCCGCAAGGAGTTCAGAAGAGGCCCCAGCTTCGACACCGGGGTGGAGTTCGCGGAGCTCTCCGCCGAAGACAAGGCGCGGATTGAAGCCGTCATCGACAAGGCCGCTCCTCCCGTGAAGGCCGCCCCTCCCGCCAAAGCCGGTCCCCCGACTAAACCTTGAACCCGCCCGATCCGAGCGGCGGCGCCCTCATCGAGCCGGCGCTGCTCTACTCGGTCCTCTGCGATGATGTCCGGCGGGAGGACAACGGCAAGTTCATCCTGATGGGTCTCTTCGAGACGATCGGCGCGCGGGAATTCCCGGCCGCCCATCCCACGCTGTTCATCGTGAACGGCTGGATCGCGGGCGCGGGCAAGTTCAGCCAGTACAGCCGGATCCTGGACCCCAACGGGCATGAACTGGCGCGCGACCGGGAGACCCTCTTCGAGCTGGCCAACCTCAAATCCCGCCATTCGGTGATCGCCCGCTTCAACAACCTGGAATTGCCCCAGCCGGGCGAGTACGCCGTGGAAGTCCTGCTCAACGGGGATCTGAAGGTTCGCTACCCGCTCGTTGTCGAGCAGGTCTCTTAGTTAGAGGGTAGGCGGGCAGCTGACGCTGAGCGCCAGCAGCGGGACGGAACCGGGGTTGGACAGCAAGTGGGGTGTTGAGGCCTGTAGATAGAGGGTTTCCCCCGCGCCGGCCCGCGCCACCTGATCTCCCACCGTCGCCTCCAGCTGCCCCTTCAGCACGTAGAGGAACCGTTCGGAGCCGGCCGGGCCCCGCTGTTTCTGCGTGCTTTTCTTGGGCGCCAGGTGCAGCAGCGCCGGGAGCATCTTTTTCTGCAGCGGCGCGGAGGTCAGGACCGACAGCGCGGCTCCTTTGCCGGATGCGATCTGGTCGGAAGGATCCTCCGCCCGTTTGGACTCCACAACGGGGCCGGGGAGATCCAGGGCGGCATAGAGCTCGGAGAGGCGCACCTCCAGGGCACGGGCGACCTTCAGGTGGGATTCCAGCGTGCCGGTCATCTTGCCGGTTTCCATGCGGCTGAGGGAGGAGAGGGCCACCCCCGACCGCTTGGAGAGCTCAGCCAGCGACCAGTCCTTCGCCTGCCGGAATTCCCGTAACTTTCGTCCCAGAGTCATAGCGGCTCAATCCTATCATCGTTGTTTCCCCGCAGCAAGCCAAATCCTTGCCGAAATGGGGAAGTGGATTAAGAGTCCTAAAAGGTTGACAGGGGAGCCATATCCCCGCTATAGTCATTCTGCCGATGGGAGAAACAGGTAACCTGAAGCGGGTGCTGGTAGTTGACGACGAGCCGGAGGTGACCTTCGCGCTTCAGGTCTTCTTCCTCGGCAAGGGCTACGAGATGCTCACCGCGCTCGACGGCCTGCAGGCGATGCGCCTCCTCAAGCAGCAGCCGGTTGACCTGGTCCTGCTCGACATGAAGATGCCCGGCGTCAACGGCATCGAGGTCCTCAAACTCATCCACTCCGAGCGCCCCTCCACCAAGGTGATCGTTGTCACCGCCTACGATGTCCAGTTCCAGGAGATGGTGGAGCAGATGGGGGTGGACGGTTTTCTGATGAAGCCGTTCGGTATCCAGAAGCTGACCCAAGTTGTGGAGCAGGTCCTCTCCGGCGAACGTCCGCACTCGGTCAAGGCGCCGGAGCGGGCTATGGATTTCGGCGAGCCGGGAGCCCGCCCGAAGGCCCGGCTGCTGTTCGTCGAACCCTCCGAATACACCTACCGGATCAAGGAGGTCTTCTTCTCCGACCACGAGAAGAGCGGCGGTGTTTACCAGGTGGCCGGCGCCTACTCCGCGGAGGAGGCGGTCGGCCAGCTGGACGCTTTCCATCCCGACATCCTGCTGGTGGACCTGAGCATGCTGGGCGCGGCCAGCGACCTGGCGGCCCGGGTCATGCGGTTGCCGGCCCGGCCCAAGGAGCTGATCATCCACGGCTCCAGCTCGATGCTGATGCCCCAGCAGGCCGGCAAGGTGGAGGACTTAAACCGGCTGGGAGTGAAGGTCATCCAGAACGAGAGCTTCACCCGGGCCGGCTTGGAGCGGCTCGCGGAGGTCATCCGCGGCACCGCGGTCGCGCAGGGACTGGTCAACGGCCCCCATGCCGGCTGAGTCCATCCCCTGGGGTTTCTTCGCCGCGTCGCTGGCCGGAATGGGGCTGGGCCTGTTTGTCTACGCGCGGGACCCCGAGGGTCCGGTGCAGCGCGGCTGGCTGTTCTTCTGCCTGGCCGCTTCGGTCTGGGCGCTGGGGATGTTCGGGGTGATCCGCTTTTTGTCGGGCCCCTGGGTGCTGGGGATGGCCCGCGTCGCCCATGCCGCCTACGCGCTGGTGCCCCTCTTCTTCGCCCGGTTCGCGCTGGCGCTGGGCGGGGGGGAAACTCGGCCCCGGTGGCTGCTCTGGGCCGACCGGACCGCGGGTCTCTTCGCGATCCTCGCGCTGACCCCGCTGATCGTCAGCGACCTGCAGACGGGGACCGCGTTCGCCTTTTACCCGGCCCCCGGCCCCTTCTACGGCCTGTTCGCGCTCTGGTTTGCCGCCCTCTTCTGCGCCGGCCTGGGGTCCCTGCTGGCCCAGTACCGGGTGCAGGTCGGCTTCCGCCGGAACCAGCTCCGGTATGTGATCCTGGCCTCCCTCATCGGGTTCCTCTCCTTTCTGTCGGCCATCCCCTGGGTGTTCGGCATCCCGATCCACCCGGCCGGGCACGGCCTGGTGTTTGCCTACGCGCTGATGGCCTACGCGATCCTGCGCTGGCGGCTGATGGACATCTCCATCGTGGTCAAGAACACGCTGCTTTACGCGGGCCTCTACTCGGTGATGCTGGGGCTCTTCGTGATGGTGGTGGTCTTCTTCGGACAGATGCTCTTCTACGGCCCGCAGGCGCTGGACCGGCGCGTGCTGGGCATGTGCCTGGTGGCCCTCTCGATCGTCACGGCGGTGGTTCGCCCGCTCGACACCTGGCTGCGCCGGCTCACCGACCGGCTGCTGTTCCAGAAGAAATACCAGTGGCAGAAGACGCTGCGGGACGCCTCGCGCGGGATGACCCGCGTGACCTCGGTGGACAAGCTGCTGAACCTGATGGCCCATTTCATCGGCATACGGCTGCGGGTGACCCAGGTGGCGATCCTGCAGCGGATCGGCGGCGAGTACCAGCTCCGGGTGAGCAGGGGCAGGGACAAGCGGCCGCTGGGTCTGCGCGTGGGGCGCGAGAACCCGCTGGTGGCCTGGCTGGAGGAGAAGAAGGAGGTGCTCACCATCAGCGAGGTGCGCGGCTGGCTCAGCAGCGAGCGCCTGTTCCCGCACCGCACCGTGATCCGGCGCACGCTGGAGGAGATCCGGGTGGAGATGGATTCGCTGGGGGCCGAGGTCTGCGTGCCGGCCTTTTCCAAGTCCCAGATGATGGGGCTCCTGGTGCTGGGGGAAAAGCTGTCGGGAGACCCGTTCTCCCAGGAGGACCTGGACGTCCTCTCCACGCTGGCCAGCGAGGGGGCGATTGCGCTGGAGAACGCGCAGCTTTACCAGCAGCTGATTCAGCGGATGAGCGAGATCGAGGGCCTCTACCAGCGGGAGCACCGCCTCTTCATCCACACGGCGATCGCGCTGGCGGCGGCCGTGGACGCGCGCGACCCCTACACGCACGGCCACACCGAGCGCTCCACCGCCTACGCGATCGCCATCGTGAACGAGCTGGGCGGCCGGCCCGAGATCACGGCGAACCCACAATTCAGGGAGATGCTCACCATCGCGGCACTCCTGCATGACATCGGGAAGATCGGCATCCCGGACGAGATCCTGCGCAAGCCGGCGAAGCTGACCCCGAAAGAGGTCCAGAAGATGTCCGAGCACCCGGTGGTGGGGGCCATCATCCTGCAGCCGATCAAGGGGATGGAGGAGGTCGCGAACGCGGTCAAGGCGCACCACGAGCGGTTCGACGGCCGCGGCTACCCGGACGGGCTGCGGGGCGCCGAGATCCCTCTGATGACCCGCATCATCTCGGTGGCCGACACTTTCGATTCGATGACGACGGACCGCCCATACCGCAAGCACCTCTCGGACGCCGCGGCGGTGCAGGAGATCCTGGAGTGTTCCGGTTCCCAGTTTGACCCTGAGGTGGTGGAGGCCTTCTTGAAGGCGTATCAGAAAGGCCTGGTCGTGAAGAAGCCGGTGGAAGCGGTTGAGATGATCGGTTAGATTGTTCAGACCGTTTTTGGTCTGGTTATAGAGGAGCGGCTATGGAGACTAAGGAACGCAGAAAGTTTATGAGGATTGAGGCGGATCTGGAGGCCGAGTACTGGGCCAAGGGGCCGTCGCAGGCGGGGGGCGCCGCGCGGGTGAAGGATTTCTCGCGAGAAGGGCTGGGCGTCCTGTTCCCGAAGGCGGTCTCGCGGGGAGAGCATGTGGACCTGACGGTGAAAGTGCCCGGCGACAACGTGCCGATCTTCGCCACGGCCGAGGTCACCTGGACCGACCTATCCGAAAAACAAGGGATCGGCGCCGGCCTGCGGTTTATCTCCATCAAGCCGCTGGATCTGGCCCGTTTGCTTGATTTCGTCTATTCCCGCTGGCTCGGCGGGCTCCGGGGCAAGGCCTGATCCCGCGATGACTTTCTCCGAGCGGCGCAAGTATCCCCGCATCGCCGAGCACGTCTCCTGCCAGATCTCGGTGGGGAGCGAGCAGCTCCAGACCCTCACCAAGAACTTAAGCTGCGGCGGCGCCCTCTGCAGCTTGTCCGAAGAGATCTCCCCGATGACCCGGCTGGAGATGGTGCTGGACCTGCCCGCGGTCCACGGCGCGGCGGCCCCCTCCCGGCAGCAGGTGCATTGCGTCGGGGTGGTCATCCGCCAGGATAAGCTCCCGCTGGAAGAGCACTCCTACCTCACCGCGATCTACTTTTCCGATTTAAAACCCGAAGACCGCCGCCGCATCGGGGAGTTCGTCCTTCAAAGCATGTTCTCGCATGATCGTCGACGTTCCTAAGGAGGCCACTGCATGAAAGGAGTCCACTGCATGAAAAGAATGCTCAAGCGGAACCGAAAGGCCGGTTTCACGATGCTGGAGTTGCTGATCGTCGTGATGGTCGTGATCATCCTCGCCGCGGTTGTGCTGTCCTTCTTCACGAAGATGACGAGCAAGGCCCGTTCCTCCGAGGCGTCCACCGCCGTTGGGGCCGTCCTGACGGCTGAAGCCCTGTACCATCAGGAACACAATGTTTTCACCGGCGGCGGCAGTTATCCATGGACGGATCTGCCGGTCGATGTGAGCACGACCCACTTCACCTACACCCTGTCCTCGAACGGCTCGACCAGCGCCACGGTGACCGGCACCGGCCAGGGCGCCGGATACAGCGGCATCGTCGTGACCGGCACGATCTGGGGCGACTACTCCAAAGCCCTCGCCGTCACGATCGGCAGCGGGTCACCCGTCGGTCTCGCTCTCAATTCGTCGTCGGGCGCTCCTAGCGTGACGCCGCCGCCGCCACCACCACCACCAGCGCCAGCGCCGCCGCCACCACCACCACCACCACCGCCGCCACCGCCGCCACCACCACCACCACCCAGGGGCTGCAGGGGTCGTCGCTAAGGGGGCCGAATCGCTGCGAAACCGAAAGGGGGGAAGGGGATGATCAACATGAAAAATAGCCCCGGTTCTCTCAAAGCAGTCGCCGTCTTATTGTCCCTGGGGATCGCCGGCTGCGCCACCACCGGGCCGAGCGTGTCGCAGGAAGAAATGAAAGCAGCCCGCCTTGAGCTCCAGATCAAAAGCTTGCTCAGAACCGCGGAGCAGCAACAGAGGGTTTGGGGTGTGGGCTACGCGCTCCTCGAGGATCTCGGCCCGGAGGCGCAGAAAGGCCCTTACCCCGACGACGGCCTGGTCTTAACCGACTTGGATGAAACCTCCCGTCACGCGTTCGGTTTTTCCGATAAGCAACGGGGATCCTGCGTGCTTGCCGTCCGTGAGGGAGGCCCTGCGGCCCAAGCCGGCTTGGCGCAAGCGGACCTCTTGTTGTCGGTTGACGGCCGGTCCGTCTCATCGAGCCGGGCGTTCCTGGATCTCATCGCGAAGCGCAAGCCGGGCGACACGGTCCAGGCGCGCGTGCGCCGGGGCGAAGAGGAGCTCGAGTTCCAGTGGGCGCTGGGCTCCATCCCGCGCGACATCCGGTTCTATGCGGTCAACGACAAGACGGTGAACGCCTGGACCGATGGGCGAAGCATCTGTGTTACCCACGGGATGATGCAATTCGTGGATTCCGACGACGAGTTGGCGGTGGTTTTGGGCCACGAGCTTGCCCACGTGACCAGCTCCCATATCAAGAAAAGCGCCGGGATCGGCCTGGTTTCAGCCATCTTGGTCGCGGCAGCGGAGATAGCCGTGTCCGGCGCCGGCGACGTGCTGCGCACTCCCGGAGGATGGGTCCAAGCCTCCTTTTCCCGCGAATATGAAAGGGAGGCCGATTACCGCGGGGCGCTCTCTGTTTACAAGGCCGGTTACGACGTGGCCGCCGGCATCACGATCTGGGAGAAATTCGGCACCGACATCCCCGAATCGCTGACCGCCGATCTCATGAGCACCCACCCTTGCTCCCCGGAGCGTTTGGTCCGGCTTCGCAAGGTTGCCGAGTCTCTTCAGCAGGATGGCCTGGAAGGCACCATTGCAAAATACGAGACTCCTCCCTCCGCGTGATCGCTGCCCCGCGCATCTGCCCCCTCTTTTAGCGGCCTCCCCCTATGCTAAACTTTGGGTATGAACAGTCACCGGGTATCATTGAACAGAAGTAGGAGTTGGTCACCGGGTTCGGTCAAAGGACCAGCCCCGTTGGCCGGTTTCACGCTGTTGGAGCTGCTGATCGTTGTGATTATCGTGAGCCTCCTCGCCGCGGTTGCGCTGCCTCTCTTCACGAAGATGACGAGCAGGGCCCGCTCCGCTGAGGCGTCCACTGCCGTGGGGGCCATCTTGACGGCTGAAGCCCTTTACTATCAGGAGCACAATGTTTTCACCGGCAGCGGCGGCTATCCGTGGGCCGGTCTGCCGGTCGATGTGAGCACGACCCACTTCACCTACGCCCTGTCCACGAACGGCTCGACCAGCGCCACGGTGACCGGCACCGGCCAGGGCGCCGGATACAGCGGCATCGTCGTGACCGGCACGATCTGGAACGACTCCTCCAAAGCCCTCGCCGTCACGATCGGCGGCGGGCCACCCGTCGGCCCCGCTCTCAATCCGCCGCCCAGCTCCCCGCCGCCCAGTTCACCGCCCCCGGCTCGCAGAGTCCGGGGTCCCTGGGATCGATTGAGCTAATGGGTCGCTATAAACCTGCCATGCTCAAACGAGGCAGAGAGTCCGGTTTTACGCTGCTGGAGTTGCTGATCGTGGTGGTCGTCGTGAGCATCCTTGCTGTCGTCGCGCTGCCTCTCTTCACGAAGATGACGAGCAGGGCCCGCTCCTCCGAGGCGTCTGCCGCCGTGGGGGCCATCCTGACGGCCGAAGGCCTCTACTATCAGGAGCACGGTGTTTTCTCCGGCAGCGGCGGCTATCCGTGGGCCGGTCTGCCGGTCGATGTGAGCACGACCCACTTCACCTACGCCCTGTCCACGAACGGCTCGACCAGCGCCACGGTGACCGGCACCGGCCAGGGCGCTGGCTACAGCGGCATCATCGTGACCGGCACGATCTGGAACGACTCCTCCAAAGCCCTCGCCGTCACGATCGGCGGCGGGCCACCCGTCGGCCTCGCTCTCAATCCGCCACCCAGCGCTCCTCCGAGTTCTCCTGCCGCCCCAGTTCCCGGGCCGCGTGGGCGAGCAAGCGGGCGGATCCAGCGCCAGAGTTAACGGGCTACGATGATCGTCGGCGTTCCTAAGGAGATCAAGAAGGACGAGTACCGGGTTGCGCTGGCCCCTTTTGAGAGCGCCCCACCTATCTCGCCGCGATCTGCTTCTCCAATATGAAAGTGGAAGACCGACACCGCATCGGTGAATTCATCCTCCAAAGCATGTTCTCGCACGACCGCCGGCGTTCTGAGAGACCCTTTCACTAAACCTAAGGACGATGGATGAGACAGCTTCAGCGGTCTTTCGTATTTCTTCTGTCTTTCCTTATTCCTCTGCCGGTTTTTGCTCTCCGCGTGGAACCTCCCGCCGAGACGGGTCTGGAGGAGCTCCTGCAACTGGAGTTGGAGGCCCCACCGGAGCTCCCGCCGGTTGCCGCGGGAGCAGAGGAGCAGACCGCGGAGCCGTTTCCGAAAAAGAGTCTCCTGGAGAGGATACGGGCTGCTCTGCGCGGCCACCCCGGCGGTCCGTTGGTCATCGAGGAGTTCGCGGCCTCTCTGGACGGCAACCGTTTCACCGTCAATAATTACCTGTATAGTTTGGACCTCGTTAACGAGGAAAACCGGCGCAGAAGCGAGGAGAAGCCGGCTCTTTTGCTCATCGAAGTGGTTGCCAGCCATGGGACCGATCCGGTGAGCCGTATTTCCAAAACTTTGCGCGCCTATGCCGGCGGCCCCTTGACCTCCAGTCAGCTCTCGGCGCTCTCCGGCGTCGACCTATTCCATCTGAAAACCTATCAGGCCGGCGCCCTGGTCATCCAAGAAAATGCCCGGCGCTCGGCGCTGGTCCCTGCCGGCCCGTCCATTCTCTTCATCGACCGGGGTTCGATCGACCCGATCCAATCCTTGGCGATCCGCGACCGTACCACTCTGGCCAAGAGCTACGACCGATTGCAGGAGAGAAGGGATTACCTGGTTGCCTGGGTGGCCCTGGTGCGGGTCCTCCAGAGATTGCCTTACTCAGGCGAACTCTACTGGACGATGGCACGCCTGTTCGGGGGCAGGGCGGAAATGAGTTACAATGTCTTCTCGGCAAGCCGCGGCGGCCTCTTTAAGAGGTTTCAAAAAAAGGGGCCGGCCGGCTGGCTGGCGACGCTGCCGCATCCTTACCAGCAGAAAGAGCCTGATCCGGAGATCCAGCAGCAGCTCCCGGCGGCCATCCTGAAGGCCAGGCAGGATATTGAAAAAATCCCGCGGTGGAAGCCAAAGCCGAAAACCCCGGCTCCGCCGCTTTCTCTAGCCGTCCGCTTGGACCAGCTGTCCCCAACAGCGCTGCGGGGTTTCCTGCAAGCCATTCGTTCTCTCAAACAGAGGCAGATGGACCTGCTGGTTTTTAGCCTGGCCTACTTGGAAAGGTATGGGGAGTGGCCGGGTGAAAGGCAGATGGCTACGGGCCTCGGTCTTACCCATGAACGGATCCGCCAACTGCACGATGAGTTAATTGCGAGAGTCGCCGCTTTGGAGCGCCCCCCGGTTTTCATCCCATTGACGAAAGAGAAGAAACGGAACCGGCCGTATCTCTTGGACAATGTGGCCCAGGTCCGTCAAGAGCTTGAAAAACGATTGGCGGATTTGCCGCCGCTTCCGCCGGAGCTTCCCGGAGAATCTCCGGAAGCGGAGGAGACCGGAGTGCCGGCGGACATTCTCCAGGTTTTGCGGCTTCATCCCGGTGGCCCGGTGATGGTGGGGCAGCTGGCTGAGCTGGCGAAGGTCTCCGAATCCATGTTGGCTTATTACGGATACCGGGAGTTAATCGACCAGGAAAATGCAAAACGGGGGACAGGTGAAGACCAGAGGCCGGCAATCCGGCTGGTCCGAAAGCCGAAGCGCCGGGCCAGCAAGGGGCGGGGAGGGGAGAGCCGCCGGCAGGATATCATCGAGGTGCTGGGCAATTACCCCGGCGGGAAGATCACCCTGGAGCAGTTGGCCGAGCTGGCGGGTGTCGGCACCCGGACTCTTTTCACGCATCACGTGCAGCAGCTTGTGGAGGAAGAGAACGGACGGCGTGCCACGGCAGGGGAGGGGAAATTGCCGATCGAAGTGACGCGAAAACCGCGTCCTCCCGCCCCCTCTGTCTCCAAGGTGGTCGAGGCATTGAAGGCCCACCCGGGCGGTTTCCTGACCCGTGAAGAGTTGGTCTCCCTGGCCGGCGTTGCCAGCTCCAATCTCGGCACCTGGTACCGTGGCTCGATTGAAGAAGAAAATGCCCGCCGCCTGCGCGAAAAGGATGAGCGCCCGCCGATTCGGCTGATCACGGAGTACGAAAAGACCGCGATCCCAAAAATCCAGAAAGCTTTGCAGGAGCATCCGGGCGGCCGGTTGACGTTTCAAGAACTTGAAGGGCTTACAGAGATGTCCACCGTGGAAAACTACGACCCTCACGGCCTCATTGAGGAGGAGAATGCCCGGCGGGCATCCGAAAAGCCGGCACGTCAACCCATCAAGATGACTAAGCGGGTCAAAGGGATCCGGGCGTTGCTCATCTCCTCCTTGCGGAATCACCCCGGAGGGCCCCTGACTGCGGTGGAGCTTGCCCGGCTGGCGGGGGTGGGGGTGCATAACTTGTACCTCTTCGGTTGGCGGGATCTTATCGCTCAGGAAAATGGGCTGCGGGAATCGGAAAACCCCCGCCGACCGCCCATGGTGGCCTCTGAGGCTGGAACCCCTCGGTCGTTGCCGGTGGTCGTTTCGGCGTTGCGCCGGCACCCTGGCGGACCCTTCGTGCTGAACGACTTTTCGGTTTTCTCCGAGGTCAGCACGAACACCCTCATTGCGCTTGATTACCGCCACCTTATTTTCAAGGAAAACGCGCGTCGGGTGGCTCAGGAGCCCGGCCGTCCCCGCATCGAGATTCCGCCCGAGCGGACCCGGGATTCCCTCGAAGCCGTCGTCACCGCGCTGCATCAGCATCCGGGTGGGGTGCTCACAGTGGAGGAGCTGGTGACCTTGGCCGACATCGGGCTGACGACCTTGTCCCGACTCGATTACCACGGTCTCATCGCTGAAGAGAACGCTGCCCGGGAGTTGGAAGAGCCCCGGCGGCAACCCATTGTCCTTCTCGGACCGGGCCTGCCCAAAGCCCTTGTCGAGATGATCAAGGTTCTGCGCGCGCATCCCGGTGGTCTCGTGACCCGCGTGCAGGTGGCCCAGTTGGCCGGAATTTCAAAAGACACGGCGACCAATTATGACTTCCGCTCCCTGGTGGCTCAGGAGAACGCGCAGCGGGTAATTGACCAACGGACGCCGCTTGAAGTGAGAAGGGGCGAGGCGGAGGTGGAAGCGGTCATCGTCGCCGCTCTCCAAAAACATCCCGGCGGGCCGCTGATTGCGAAGGAGCTGGCCGGCTCCGCCGAGGTTACTGAGGGGGCCTTGATCTCCCACGATTACCGCGGCCTGATCGCCCTGGAAAATGAGCGGCGAACGAAAGAAGAACAAGATCGGCCCCTGATCGTTCCGCCTCCCCTCCAGAACAGGAATGAGGATCCGCTGGCCTCCATCACGGCTGCTTTGCGGGAGCATCCCGGAGGAGCGCTGGCTCCGCAGGAGCTTGCCGCTTTGGCCGACGTCCACCTCGTCACCCTGGAGCGGCATGGCTACGAGCAGCTGATTGTTCAAGAAAATGCCCGCAGGGCGGAGGCCGAAAACTCTAAACCGGAGATTGAGCTGAAGATTCCTCCGGATAAACCTGCCTTGGAGAAAATCCTCGCCTTTCTTCGTGGCCATCCGGGTGGACCCTTGACCGTCGCCGAGTTCGTGGCGGGAGCCGGGGTTAGCAGGGCCACTTTGACCTGGTGGCATGATTATCGCGCGTTGGTCGACCAGGAAAACGCCAAGCGCCTACTCGAAGAGCCCCGACGCCCGCCGATTCAAATCGTCGCCGGTTCTCCCGGTGCCGCTTCGGGGCTGGAGGAGTGGGTCCGGGAGGCCTCCCCGGCTTCCCCCGATTCGTTGTCGGACCGCCTGGATGCCGATGTTTTGGAAGCAAGTCTTTCCCGGGCTTCGGGCGCGTAGCCCCCGGGACGGCTTGCCAGGGCTTTTTTCTCAGGGTAACATGGGGCGATGATCGTCGGCGTTCCTAAGGAGATCAAGAAGGACGAATACCGCGTCGCCCTGGTTCCTTCCGGGGTGGCTGAATTCCGGAAAGCCGGTCATACGGTGCTGGTGCAGCAGGGGGCGGGGAAGGGGTCGGAGATCCCCGACCGGGAATACGCGCAGGCCGGCGCCGAGATCGTGGAAAATGCCGCCGGCATTTTCCGTCGCGCCCAGCTGATTCTCAAGGTCAAAGAACCCCAGTCCTCCGAATATCCGCTGCTTCGCCCCGGCCAGATCCTGTTCACTTTCTTCCACTTCGCCGCCAACAAGGAGTTAGCCCGGGCCATGATCCGGCGGAAAGTGACCTGCATCGCCTACGAGACGGTGGAGGATGAGCGGGGGCATCTGCCGATCCTGGTCCCGATGAGCGAGGTGGCCGGCCGGATGTCGGTGCAGGAAGGGGCGAAGTATCTGGAGAAGCCGATGAAGGGGAAGGGGATCCTGCTGGGGGGCATCCCCGGCGTGGCCCCTGCCAGTGTGCTGATCCTGGGGGCCGGGGTGGTCGGCTCCAACGCGGCGAAGGTGGCCGCCGGCTACGGCGCCCGCGTGGCCGTGATGGACGTCAACCTGGACCGGCTGCGCTACCTTGAAGAGGTGATGCCGAAGAACGTCTGGTTCCTCATGTCCAACGAGCACAACATCGCCGACCGGGTCAGCCGGGCTGACCTCGTGATCTGCGCGGCCCTCCTGCGGGGCGGCCGCTCGCCGGTGCTGATCCCCCGCTGGATGCTCAAGAAGATGAAGCCGGGCTCCGTGCTGGTGGACGTGGCGATTGACCAGGGGGGCTGCGCCGAGACCTCCCGGCCGACCACCCACGCGGCCCCGATCTTCGTGGAGGAGGGGATTCTTCATTACTGCGTCACGAACATCCCGGGCGCGGTGGCGATCACCTCCACGTACGGGTTGACCAACGCCACGCTGCCTTTCGCGCTGGAGATCGCCCGTGTCGGTTTCTCGAAAAGTTTGAAGTCCAACCCGGCGCTGCTCAAGGGGGTCAACATCGCCCGCGGCAAGATCACCTACGCGGCCACCGCGAAAGACCTCCGGCTCCCGTACACGCCGCTCAGCCGCCTGCTCTGACCCCCATGAAGCACCTGGAGATCGCCGGGATCTTTGATGAGATCGCGGATCTCTTGGAGCTCAAGGGCGGGGAGAATCCGTTCCGTGTCCGCGCCTACCGCCGGGCGGCCCTCAACCTGCGCGGGCTCACCGCCGATATCGAGGAGCTGGCCCGGACCGATTCCCTCCGGACGATCCCCGGGGTAGGGGAGGACCTGGAAGGGAAGATCCGGGAATTCCTCTCCACGGGACGGCTGGTCTACCTGCAGCGGCTCCGGAGGGAGATCCCTGCCGGCGTGGTGACCCTCCTCAATGTGCCCGGCATCGGCCCCAAGACGGCAAAACTCCTCTACGACCGCTTCCGTGTTAAATCCATCCGGGAGTTGGAGAAACTAGTCCGGGCGGGAAAACTCCAACGGCTCCCGGGTTTGGGGGAGAAGAGCGAGGAGAACATCCTCCGGGGGATCCAGGTGGTCAAGCAAGGCCGGGAGAGGATGCCGCTGGGGGTCGCGGTCTCGCTGGGCGAGGAGATCACGCGGGAGCTCAAGAAAGTCCCCGGCGTTAAGCAGATCAGCGTGGCCGGGAGTCTGCGCCGGCGCAAGGAAACGGTTCGGGACATTGATATCCTGGTTTGCTCCAAGGATCCGGCCAAGGTGATGGACCGGTTTGTCGGGTTGGGCTTGGTGGGCCGGGTCCAGGCGCATGGGGAGACCAAATCCAGCATCCGGACAAAACAGGGAGTCCAGGTGGACCTGCGGGTGGTCCCTGAGGAATCGTTCGGGGCGGCGCTGGTCTATTTCACTGGGTCTAAGGAACACAACATCAAGATCCGCGGCATGGCGCTCCGGCGGGGGCTGACCGTCAACGAGTACGGCGTTTTCCGGATCAAGGGCAACCGGCGGGCGGCTGGCAGGAGCGAAGAGGAGGTCTACCGGGCCCTGGGTTTGCCGTGGATCCCGCCGGAGCTGCGGGAGGACCGGGGCGAGGTGGAAGCGGCCCGGGAAGGGAAGCTGCCTCCGCCGCTGCGCCGGTCCGATCTCAAAGGGTCTTTCCACAACCATTCCGAGTGGACCGACGGCTCCCATCCGGTCGAGCAGGTGGCGCGGGCCATCCGGGAGCAGGGGTATGAATACATGCTCCTCTCCGACCATTCCCGCTCCCTCCGGGTGGCGGGCGGGCTGACGGAGCAGGAGCTCCTCAAGGAGATGGGAGAGGTCCGGCGCTTGAACGCGCGGCTCAAGCCGTTCCGGATCCTGATGGGCTCGGAGGTGGACATCCTTCCGGACGGATCGCTGGATTACCCCGACCGGGTCCTCGCGAAGCTGGACGTGGTGATCGCGGCGGTCCACTCCGCCTTCAAGCAGCCCAGGGAAACCATGACCCGCCGGATCCTCCGGGCGCTGGAGAATCCGTTTGTGAATATCCTGGCTCACCCCACCGGCCGGCTGCTGGGGGAGAGGGAAGCGTACGCCGTGGATCTGGAGCAGGTTTGCCGCGCGGCGAAGCGGACCGGGACGGCCCTGGAGATGAATTGCCACACGCTGCGGCTCGACCTGAACGACCTGGAAGCCCGGCGCGCCCGGGAGTCGGGCGTCAAGCTGGTCCTCTCCACGGACACCCATGTCTTGAGCCAGCTGGAGGATATCGAGCTGGGTCTCTCGATGGCGCGGCGGGCTTGGGTGGCGCCCTCAGATTTGCTGAACACGCTGAGCGCGAAAGGGCTGATGGCTTGGGTAGGCAAGAAAAGAAAGTGACGCGGGTCTCCCCGCGAACGCTCGAGGCCATCTACCGGAAGCTCTTTTCCGCTTTCGGGCCGCGGCATTGGTGGCCCGGCGAGACCCCGTTCGAAGTGGCGGTCGGCGCCATCCTCACGCAGAACACCGCCTGGTCCAATGCCTCCGCCGCCGTGCAGGAATTGAAGCGGCGAAATCTCCTGGATCCGCTGAAATTGGAGAAGCTCCCTCAGCGCCGGTTGGCCGGCGTGATCCGTTCCTCCGGTTATTTCAACCAGAAGGCGAAACGGCTGAAGGTTTTCGTCCGCTACTTGAACCGCAACTATAGCGGGCAGATAGGGCGCATGAAGAAGGCTCCGTTGGCCCGCTTGCGCCAGGAGTTGCTTTCGTTGTGGGGGATCGGGCCGGAAACCGCAGATAGCATCCTGCTCTACGCCCTGGACAAGCCGGTTTTTGTCGTGGACGCCTACACCCAAAGGATTCTCGCGCGGCACCGGCTCATTCCGTGGGATGCTTCCTACGGTCAGATCCAGGAGCTCTTCCATTCGGCGGCGGGGCAGGGCCAAACCCAAGTTGCCAGATACAATGAGTACCACGCTCTCATTGTTGAAACCGGAAAAAGGTTTTGCCGGACCCGGCCGGACTGTTCCTCCTGTCCTTTGAAGAAAGTCGGGAATCTAAAGTTAGAACCGGGGGCCGCGATACGGTCTAAAATGCACAAAAAATAAGCCCGTAACCCTTTGTTCTATTTTGGGTTAGATTTCAGGCCCTTGAATTTTCCACAATTAGAGGCCATACTTCCTATAGAAGTAAAAGAACCCCCATCTGCAGCCAACCGGCCGCAGTGGGGGTTTCGAAGTAAAAAAGGAGGTGATTCAAATGAAAGGTAACCATGGAGATTTGCTTATCGGGATCGTGATCGGTGCCATGCTGGGCGGGTCGTTTGGAACGCAGCTATCCGCCTTGCTTCCAACGCTGGTACCGGTGGTCCTGACGATCGTCGTGCTGGTCTACGGTTTGAAATTCCTAGGCGTCCGCTAATCCTCCATTAGCCCGTCTAGGGGCATCATTCCGCCTCTCGCCGCCCCAAACGGCGGGAGGCGGCTTTTTCTTCGCTTGACGCGTGACGCTCTCCGGGTCTACACTGGAAACCTCACACAAGGGGGGCTCCAGTCGATGTTTCCATCATTTGATTTCAGACCCACCCGAGAACTGACGTTGGGGATTGTTGTCGGTCTCGTGGTGACCGCTTTGCTCCGCGCGATCTTCCTTCACGGCTGAATCCGCTTTAGCAGGGATACTCTGGATGGATAGGGAATCCCTCTTTCCCAGCATATATAACTTAACATAAGATACATTATCAGACGTTATAGGGAGGGGGCGATGGAGGGTGGTTTTACCTGGATTTGCCTAGCAGAGGGCCTGCTGGATCTCGCGCCGGACCGTTTCGTCCGATTCGTTGAACGCCGCTTGCTGAAGGACGCGGATCGCCTGCGGGTCTTTGAGTTGGCCCAGAGCCCAAGCGGCGTGGGCCCGGACCAGAGCGGAAGGGTCCTCTTCAAGGCAGTTTTTGAGTTCCGGCAGGAGGGCCAAATCGCGTAGATTTCCGGCCGCGATGGCGGCGTTGCGGAGCAGGCCTTCCCTGCCGGGCCGCGTTAGGGAGGTGCCTTGGAAGAGGGTCTGGAACTGCTCCTGCGATCTGCATCTCAGCAGCTCCGAAAGGGCTATTTTTTCAGGCAACACGGCGGGGGAATCTTCCGCGGGGGTGAAGCCCTTGGCCCGGTTGTAGGGGCAGACCTCCTGGCAGATGTCGCAGCCGAAGATCCAATCGCCTAACCTGGAACGGAGTTCCTCAGGGACCGGGCCCTTGTTCTCTATGGTCAGTGAAGAGATGCACCGGGAAGCGTCCAACCGGTACGGCTCCGTCAGGGCGCCGGTTGGGCAGGCCTCCAGACAGAGGGTGCAGGCGCCGCAGTCCCAGCGTTTGGGAGCCGGTTCCGGGATTTCCAGCTCGAGGTCGGTGATCAGCGTGCAGAGGAAGAAAAAGGAGCCCCCTTTGGGCCGGATGAGCATAGTGTTCTTTCCGAAGAAACCCAGCCCGGCCGCTTCCGCGACGGCCCGCTCCTGAACGGCGCTGGTGTCCACCGTTTGCCTGAACCTCAGGGGTCGGTCCGGGTTCAAGCGCTGGATGGCTTGCTGCAGTGATTTCAGGCGGCGGCTGAGGATGCGGTGATAATCGGGGCTTTGGGCATACCGCGCGATCCGGCCGGCGCCTCCGTCTTCGACAGGCTCAGGGCGAACGGAATAGACGGAATAATCGGAGGCCAGAACGACAACGCTCCGGGCCTCCGGGAAGCCCTCCAGGAATTTTCGCTGGCGGGCGAAGAAATCTTCCATGTAGCGCAGCGGTCCGGCGAACCCCCCTTGCAGCCAAGCGGAAAGCTCCTGTTCCCGGCCGCGCAGGGCTGAGGCGGGGGCGAAGCCGGCCGCCGTGAATCCGAGCTGGAGGGCTTCCCTGCTGATTATTTTAGTGGGGGGTGTAGCCGGCGAGGTGAGGCCCTTCCCGTAAAACCACCTGCATGAAGGCCTCCACGTAAGCGGGATGGAACTGGGTGCCGGAGCCCTTGCGCATCTCCTCCAGGGCTTCCTGGACGTTCAGCGGTTTGTTGTAGCCCCGGTTGGTAGTCATCGCGTCGAAAGAATCCACGATCGCGATGATCTGGGCGCCGGGCGGGATGAACTCGCCGGTGAGCCCGTGCGGGTATCCCTTCCCGTCGTACCGCTCGTGGTGATGGTAGATCAAGCTGGTGATCGGCTTGAAGAACTTCATCGGCTCCAGGATCTTGGCGCCGATGGCCAGGTGCTGGCGGATGACCCCGACCTCCTCATCGGTCAGCTTGCCCACCTTGTGGAGCACCTCATCCGGGAGGCCGATCTTCCCGATGTCGTGCAGCAGCGCCGCTTCCCGGATCGCCTCGATCTCCTCCTTCGGCAGCCGTAAGACCTCGGCCAGGCGGGTCGCGTAGCGGGAGACCCGCTCCAGGTGGCCGGCCGTGTATTCATCCTTGGTCTCCAGCGCCATGACCAGGGACTTGGTCACCTCCAGGAAGTGGCCCTCCATCTCCTTATAGGCGTGCCTGAGGTCCATGAGGGCCTTATCAATGACCCGATTCCTGTCCTCCAGTTCGGAGGCCACATAATCGAGGGCGTGAGGGTTTTGGTTTTCTCCCTCTTGTTGCGCCGGCTGTTCGGCGCCGTCCCGGGCGGGATCATAGATTGCCACCGCCCGGTCTTTTTCAGTCCAGGAGTGCCGGGAAGCCGCCTCAGCCGCCTTCAGCAGGTGGTTCGGCGTCGGGAAACTGGAATGCTCCGTGCAGGAGATCCCGAAGGCCAAATGCCCCTGCTCCACCGGGAGACCCTGCCTCGCCCCTTCGGTCCAGCCCCGCGCTTGCTCCAGATCCACGCCCGGCAGGAAGATCGCGATCTGTTCCTCTTTCAGGCGCCCAACGAGCCCGCCCGGGGTTTTCACCTGGCGCTGGAGTGTTTCGGCCAAAGCCCGGATCTTCTTTTGGACCTCCGGCCAAGCGGTCTGATGGAGCTGGAGGGAGATCGGCTCTATTTGGATCACCACCATGGACAAGGGCTTGCGGGACTGTTTCCATTTGGGCCAGTCCGCCTCCAGGCGGAGCCGGAAGTAGCGCTCGGTCACCGCGCCGCTGATGGGGTCGGTGACGACGCGCCGGTGCAGCCGGACCGATTCCGCCACCAGCAGCAGGTATTTGTACAGGACGGCCGTGAGCCAGGCCGTGAGTCCCAAGAGCACGACACTCAGGGATTCGGCGCGCAGGTTGAACAGCAGCACGCAGAGGAACCCGGCGCCCATGCCCAAGAGCGTTAGCCCGCCCGCGGCCGCCGCTCCCCACGGGATTGGAAGCCAATAGGCGGCCAGCATGATGGCCAGGACGAAAAGGAACCCGAGCAGGATCACCGGGAGGATCGGAAGCGGGCGGACGAATTCGCCCGAAAGGAGCGTCAGGATGCCGTTGGCGCTGATAGCCACGCCCGGCATCAGTCCCAGCGGAGAGGGGTAAACGTCATGCGTGATCTCGCGGGTGGAGCCGACCAGGACCACCTTGCCGCGGATGCGCTCCGGAGGGACCTGCCCTGCCATCACCTGCCAGAAAGAGGCGGTGGAGATCTGCGCGGGGGTCAACAGGGGGTTGATGGCGATGCAGCCGACCGGGGGCTCCAGCGGGACCGATTGGGAGCCGATCTTCAGCCGGAAGATCCGGGGCTCGAACCGGATCTCCGAGAACGGGACGCGGCGGTGGATCGCGGCGGCGTTGACCTCCGTCGCGAACAGCGGCTGGGGATGCATCGGGAGCCGGATGCCCGCGAAGAATTTCCGGACCGTCAGATCGCTGTCCCGGGGGTGGTTGATCAGGCCGGTGATCCCGCCGGCGTCGGTGAACGGCGCGTGCGGGAGGACCGGGTCCCCATGCCGGTCCAGGTAAGAGGCCAGCAGCACCGGCGGGCTCGACCGGATGGCCTGCGCCAGAGCTTCGTCGCTTTGGGGATCGCTGGCGCCGCTGAGCACGAAGTCGAGGACCACCAGACTGGGCCCGGCCGAAGCCAGTTTCCCGATGAATTCGGCGAACACCGTCCGGTCCCAGGGCCATTTCTTTCCGAGCCGGAGCTGCGATTCCTCATCAATCGTGACCAGCAAGAGCTCCGACGCTTCCTTCGGAGGACGGGTCACGGCCGACCTCCACCGGCAATAGGTGTCGTAGGAGCGCAGGCGGGCCGATTCCAGGAACCCGGACGGGAGGAGGATGGCCAGGTAGGCAAGGCTTAAGACGGCCGCCAGGAAGGTCAGCCGGACCGGGTGCTCGTCGTTCCCCCAAAGTCGAATCATGGCCTTTGAAATCTTATCATAAATAGGGTATGGTTGCGGAAGGGACAGATGGGGCGGCGCGGCTGCACTTTGCTCAAATGCACAAGGAGGATGGGGTAATGGCGGATCGGTCGCGGGCATTCACGATCTTGGAGCTGATGGCGGCGGTGGTGATCCTGACGATCGTCGTGGCGCTGTCTTCGGTCGGCTACGCGGGGTACAAGGACAAGGCGGCGATGCTGGTGGATGAAACCAACATGAAAGTCTTGCTGGGAGCGGTCAAGCTCTACGCCTACGACACCAACGCCCTGCCCGGCTCCTTGAGCGAGCTTGAGGACCGCCATGTGGATCGGGCCTATGCCCAGGTGACCGAAGGGAAAAAGCCGTACACCTTCCTGGCCTTTCTGAAGGAGCAGGTGGGCCTGTTCGACATCGCGGAGGCGGTTCCCGTTCCCCTGCCCGACAAGTACTTCGGCGGCGGGGTGGTCACCCAGCAGCAGAAGTGGAAGCTCCTGACCTGCCCCCAGGATAAGACGCCGCCGTCGGAGGGCGGGCATTCCTACGGTATTACCACCGGGGAGGACGGCGCGGCGGGAAAGCCGCTCAGCTGGCTTCTGTATCCGGGCAATGCCGACAAAACCGTTATTGGCGAGAGCGATAGCGCCAATCCAACCAACTTGGATTTCACGCGCCGGCATGAAGGGGGGCACACCTTTGTCAAGGCGTCTGCCGGCGGGGTGATCGGGCGGGACACCACCACCACGAGTGTGACCCACATGTCCAACAGCCCGCCGGTCACGACCGGCACGTCGAACGCGCCCGGCACATCGAACACGACCGACCCGCCAGCCACGACCGGCACGTCGAACACGACCGGCACATCGAACACGACCGACCCGCCGGCCACGACCGGCACGTCGAACAGGCCCGACTCGTCGAGCGATGGGAGTCTCCTATGAGCCGAAACCGGGGATTTACGGCGATCGAGCTGATCGCAGCCGTGGTGATCATGACGGTCCTGGTTTCACTGTCCATGGCCGGCTACCAGCGCTACAGGGACAAGACGGCGATGCTGGTGGACGAGACGAACCAGAAGGTGCTTCAGGCGGCCGTCAAGCTCTACGCCTATGACAACAACGCTCTGCCGGGTTCCTTAAGCCGGCTGCGCGGCGCCGACCTTCACAGGGCTTACGCCGAGGTGACCGGGGGGAAGAGGCCCTACACCTTCCTGGCATTCCTGCAGGAGAACCTGGGGCTGCTGGATATCGCTGAGGCGGCTCCCCTGCCCGGCAAGTATTACAACAATGAGGAGAGCATCCTGACCTGCCCCGAGGACCCCACGCCGCCCAGCGAGGGAGGGGTTTCCTACGCGCTGGCCTCCGGGTGGGAGGGCAAGCCCCTTTCCGCGCTGCTGGATCCGCGCAACGCGGAGGTTCCGCTGATCATTGAAGCGGACGTGAAAACGAATGCCCCGGCGGTCTTCCGGCACGGCCAGGGGACCCTGACGGTCCAGACCACCGTCAAAGGGGATGTTAAGAAGAAAAAGGGGAAAGCCGCCAGCGAAGACGAGTACAAGAAGAAGGTCAAGAAGGCCAAGAAGAAATGAAGGGCTGGTCATCCCCGACCCGCCAGAGTTCGAACAGCTCCTCGGGGAGTTCCTGGATAAACTGCGAGGGCCGCATCAGCACCTGCCCCTTGTCGTAGCTGTACCGGGTGAGCGGATAAGTCAGGTAGAGTTCCTTCTTTGCCCGCGTCACCGCCACGTAAAAGAGGCGCCGCTCCTCCTCCATCTCCGCTTCCTCTTGGAACGATTTGGGGTGAGGGAATTGTCCCTCCGTCAGCCCGATCAGGAAAACGGAAGTCCACTCCAGCCCTTTGGCCTGGTGGATCGTGGAGAGGGCCAGGAACTCGTCCGGGTTCTCCCAGCCGCGGACGGATTCCCCTTTGAAGGGCTCCCGCAGCGTCAGGTCCTCGATGAATTTTGAGATGGAGACGTAGCTGGAAGCCAGGTTGATCAGCTGTTCCAGGTCCTCTTTCCGGTCCCGCGCGTCTTCGAAATGGTTTTCCAGGTGAGAGAGGTATCCGGACTGGATTACGGCCGCCAGGGCCTCGGCGGGGCTGTCTGACTTCTGCGGGCCGCGAAGGCCCTGCAGCGTCCGCCGGAGTTTCCCCCACGCGGCCGCCGGCCGGGCCGGCAGCGATTTCGCCGCTTCCTCGCCGGCGCCGCGCGCTTTTTCCAGGGGATCCGGGGCCCCGGAGAGGGTCTCCCAGATGCGTCTCGCGTAGGCGGGGCCGATCCCTTCCTGGAGCCGCAGGATCCTCTCCCAGGCCATCTCGTCCCGGGGGTTTGCCAGGACGCGCAGGTGGGCCAGCACGTCTTTGATGTGGGCCTGCTCGAAGAACCGGATCCCCCCGCGGACCACGTAGGGGATGTTGCGCTTGGCCAGCTCCAATTCCAGCTCGGCCGCCTGGAACCGGGCCCGGAACAGCACGCCGATCTCCTGCAGCGGCGTTCCCTCGGCCCGCAGCTCCAGCACCCGCTGGGCGATGAAGGCGGCTTGCTGCTTTAAGTCCACCAGCGGGACGACGGCCGGCAGCGGGCCCGCGGACTGGACGCTTTTGAGTTCCTTGGGGAACTGCCGGCTGTTGAGCTGGATGGAGGCGTTCGCCAGGTTGAGGATCTCCGGGGTGGAGCGGTAATTGGTCTCCAGGCGGAAGAGGGAGGCCCCCGGGAAGACTTCCGGGAACGTGAGCAGGTTCGCCACCTCGGCCCCGCGGAAGGCGTAGATGGACTGCGCGTCGTCCCCGACCACAAGCAGGTTCCGGTGATGTTCCGCCATGGCGCGGACGATCTCAAACTGAAGGCGGTTCGTGTCCTGGTATTCATCCACCAGGATGTACTGGAACTGTTCTCCGTAGGTTTTCCGGACGGCTGGGTGTTCGTTGAGCACGTTGAGCCACAGCGACAAAAGGTCATCGTAATCCAGCAGGTTGCCCTGCTCTTTCCGTTTCCGGTACGACTCCCAGACCCGCTGGATGAAAGGGATCTGGTCTGAGAATTGGGGGGCGCGCTCGGGGACGAGAGTTTCCAGCGGCTGCAGCGTGTTGGCGGACATGCTGAACAGGTTGCGCAGGATATTGGCCTGGGGCAGCCGGGTCTTGGCCACGGGGACTTTGAGGTCGGCGACGCAGGCGGCCACCAGGTCCTTGGAGTCTTCTTCATCCAGGATCCCGAACGCCGGGGTGCGGCGGACCAGCTCGGCATGCCGGCGCAGCAGCACGTTGCCGATGTGGTGGAACGTCCCTCCCCAGAGATTTTCCGGCCGGTGGCCCATGATCCGTTCCAGACGGTCCAGCATCTGCCGCGCGGCCTTAACCGTGAACGTCACCAGCAGGATGCGCCGCGGGTCGATCCCCTGCTCCAGCAGATAGGCCACCCGGTAGGTCAGCGTCCGGGTCTTTCCGCTGCCGGGACCGGCCAGCACCAGTGTGGGGCCGCCGCCGGAAGTCACCACCCGGAGCTGTTCCGGGTTGAGCTCTTTTTCGTAGAGGATCTTCGGAGAGCTGGAAGGGCCGGGTTGAAGGGAGTACTGCCGGGTCATGAAGGAGGACTCCCGGTTATTTCTTCTTTGAGCGGGCGGAGGATCGCTTTCGGGATTTCTTCTTTAGCTTCAGCTTCTTCTGTTTTTCCAGCCGCGCTTTCCGGCGCCGGAGGCGCTTGAGTTTGCGTTTGCGTTTTTCCAGCGCCTCCATGCGCTTCCTCTTTTTCCGGTCCGCCACCCGCTGCTTGAGAGCGCGGTATCCGGCCTGGATGGCGCTCTGCTCATCCTGGAGGACTTGGGTTAGGAACCGGGTCAGATCGGTCTCCCCCGTTCCCTCGAATTCCTTGAAAAAGACGCCGATCTCGTGGGAGCCCTCTGGGAGTTTTCTAGAGACAGGTTCGCAGCGGATGACGGTTCCGTGAGCGATCAAAGGTTGTGGGACGTTGGGCAAATCCAGAAGACATTGCACCGGCTGGACTTGCGACACAGAGGATTCCGAGAGAGCGGAGATTCCCAGCAGACTGATGTTCCGGGTGGTCCCCCGGACTTCCTGCCCGTTGCTCTTGAGCAGAAAAGGAACCTGGACCTTGTAGCGGGCGCGCATGCGCCGTTCCGAGCTTCCGAGCGGCATGGCTACTTTTTTTTCCGGTGCGCTTTTCCGGAACTGCGGTTTCTCCGGCGCTTGGCCCGGAGGGATCGCGGTACTTTGCTCATGTGTTAGACTGTAACATAGATTAAGCGAGGTGTAAACTCCGTGCAAGAGCTCCGTCAATTCATTCTGAATCTCCCCCAGATCGTCCCGGAAAGCTGGTGCCTGGAATGCAGGATCTGCTGCCGCTTTCCGGACACCGAAAACGTTCAGACCCCTTTCTGGTCCCGCCTGGAAGCGGACTGGGCGGAACAGGCGGTCCCGGAGGCCCGCGCTTGGTTCAAGTCCGAACCGGCCTCCCCTTCCCTTTCGGCCCGGCTCAAGGGTTGCGGGGAGACCGGCTATCATTGCCCGGCATTCGACCCCCGGACGAACCGGTGCGATATCCACGCGGTGAAACCCTTGGATTGCCGCCTCTATCCGTTTGTCCTGGCTTCCAATCCCGGAGGCACGGAGGTGCTGCTGGCGATGGACGCCAAATGCCCGTTCATCGAGCGCCGGCCCGAGGATCCGGAACTGGCCGCTTACGCCGCCCGGTTGGTGGAGTACCTGGAGACGGCGGAGGGCTTGGAATACCTGCGCCAAAACCCCAGAGTGGTGGGGCCCGCTTGGCCGGAGTATCTCTGGATGGGTGCGCTGCCCCGGGCGACCGGGTGGATCCAGGGGGACCCGGAGCGCAAGCCGCCCCATCCCTCTTTGAGGCCGGTCCGGGAGGAAGACCTCCCTGTCTTGGGGAAAGCGCTCCGGGCCCGTTCTCACGGCGCTTCCCATTACACGCTCGCTTCCCTGCTGGGTTGGAGCGATCTGATCATGCTCTGGTGGTCTCCGCTTAAGGCGGGCGGGCTGGTCCTCTTTTCGGAGCAAGCGGGCGGCCTGTTCCTCCCGGTCCCTCCGGTGGGGGATTCCGCGGGAGAGGGTTCGGTCCGGGAGGCGTGGGAGATCCTGGAGCAAGCCAACGGCGGCGCCGCGGTCTCCCGCATCGAAGGGATTGAGGCCGCGGAGGTCCCGGCGCTCCAGCGGATGGGGTTCTCCGTCCAGCCGGCGGAAGAGGAATATCTCTATGACGTCGCTTCGCTGGCCCGGCTGCGCGGGGACGGCTACCGTTCCCAGCGCTGGGCGGTCAACCGCTGCCTGAAGAGTATCCCTCTCCGCGTCCGGGAATTCCAGCAGCAGGATATCGTCCCCTCTCTTCAGCTGTATACCCGTTGGGCCATCCGCCGCCAGCGGGCTGCTTCGGAGGATTCGGAAAAGCGGCTCCTCCGGGATAGTCTGTTTTACCACCGCAGGATCATGATGGACCGGGAACGGCTCGGGCTGCAGGGACGGGTTTTGGAATCGGAAGGAAAAATCCTGGCCTACACCTTCGGCGGAGAGATCTCTCCGGAGACCTTTTGCGTTTTTGCGGAGATCGCGGACCGGCAAGTCCCCGGGTTGGCGCAGACGCTGTTCAGAGAATTCTGCCGGGAGATCGAGAAGAAGGGTTACCGCCGGCTCAACGCCATGGGGGACGCCGGTCTGCCCGCCTTGCGCCGCGCCAAGCTGGCCTACCGGCCGACCACTCTCCTGCCCGTCTTCACCGCCCGCCGGGACTGATCCCTCTTCGCTTTAGCCCCGCTCGGGGCCGGGGTTCACTCGCACTCCCTCCTCGCCTCACTTAGAGGTCTCCAGCTCGTCGGTCAACGCTCGTTCACCCCGTCCCCGAGCGGGGCTAAGGCACGTACCCTTAGCCCTGTCCGGGAGAGGGGTGAGTGAGCGTTGAGGTCCGGGCGGCGTTTTTCATCCAGGAGTTCCTTCTACCCGCCCGGACCGAGTGCGAACGAACCCTCTCCCGGACAGGGCGAGGAGGCGGGAGTGAACCCCGATCCGGAGAGGGCGAGGGGGGAAGAATGTGGGGGGAAGAACATGGAGCTGAGGGGGATCGAACCCCTGGCCTCTACAGTGCGATTGTAGCGCTCTCCCAGCTGAGCTACAGCCCCATCCTTGAAGGGGTCTATTTTACCGCGGATTTGACGAGGTTGGTGAGCTCCTCGGTGTCGGAGGAGCGGCGGGCGATCTCTTCCCAGGTGACGAGCCCCTTCCCGAACAGCTCCGCGAAGGAGTGGTTCATCGTGCACATGCCGGATTTCCGTCCCGTTTGGAGCGTGGAGCGGAGCTGCTGCAGCTGGTTCTCCCGGATCAGGTTCCCCACGGGCGCGGTGGCCGCCATCACCTCGCACGCGACCACCCGCCCCTCCCCCGTCGCGCGTGGGACCAGCTGTTGGACCGCGATTCCCACCAGCACCAGCGACAACTGCAGGCGGATCTGGTCCTGATGGTGCGGCGGGAAAACGTCCACAACCCTCTGTATGGCGTGCACGGCGTCGGAGGTGTGCAGCGTGGTCAGCACCAGGTGCCCCGTCTCCGCCAGCGTGAGCGCGGCCGACATCGTTTCCAGATCCCGCATCTCCCCGACCATGATCACATCGGGGTCTTCCCGCATGACGTGCCTGAGCGCTTCCCCGAACGAGAGGGTGTCCACCCCCAGCTCCCGCTGGTTCACCGTGGATTTCTTGTGGCGGTGGAGGTACTCGATCGGGTCCTCGACCGAGATGATGTGGCAATTTCGGGTGGCGTTGATCTGCTCGATCATCGCAGCCAGCGTGGTAGATTTCCCGCAGCCGGTGGGCCCGCTCACAATGACCAGCCCGTTAGGCCGGTTTGCGAAGTCCGCCATGATCGGCGGGAGCCCTAAGTTCTTCAGCGAGGGGATCTCGAACGGGATCATCCGGATCGCCGCGGCGACCGATCCTCTCTGGTAGAAGAGGTTGACGCGGAAGCGGCTCATCCCCTTGACGCTGTAGGAGGTGTCGAGCTCTTTCGTTTTCTCAAACCGGGCGATCTGGTCCGGCGGCAGCATCTGGTAGGCCAGATTCCGGCTTTCCTCCTCGCCGAGCGGGGTTTGGGAGACGGGGACCAGGACGCCGTCAATCCTCAATTGGGGCGGCAGGCCGACGGTCAGGTGCAGGTCGGACGCCCGCTTCTGGACCGCGGTTTTCAGAAGATCGTCAATGGTCATCGATGGGAAGAGAGCAGCGGGGCGCGTCCCCGCCGCTCTCTTAAGGCCTCTTTAGACCCCTGTGGTCGTGATGGTCCGCGTTCCGGTGTCCGTGATGACCCCGGTCACCGTGATGCCGGTGGTGGTTACGACGCGGCCGGCGGCGGTAGCGGTGACACCGGTGCCACTCGCCCCGGACAAGGTGTAGGTGAAGTTGGTCTCATTGACATCCACCAGCAAGTTGGCTCTGGTCGCGGTGAAGACCCCGTGTTCCTGGTAGTAGAGGGCTTCAGCCGTGAGTAGGGAGCCGATGGCGTTGGCCGCCTCGCTGGACCGGGCTTTTCGGGTCATCCTGCCGAAGCGCGGCAAGGCGACGGCCGCCAGGATGCTGACGATGATCACCACGATGAGCAACTCAAGCAGCGTGAAACCCGACTTGCGGTTGCGCTGGAACATTCTCTTACCCTCCCTTTTTGGGTTACGAACCTTACACTCTGAATAACACATCATGACGCCGGTTCTTCCCTTATTCATCAGTCCGCCAGATCGTGGGTGCCGCCGTAGTCGGAACCGTTAAAGTTTTGATCCAGCGTGACGGTCAGGTTGTTGTAGCGGCCTCCGGTTCGGGTGGCGGTGGCCGTGAAAGTATCGGCGGCCGATACGACGCCGAAATCCCAGTTGGTGTTGTTGTTGGAGGGGTCAGGGTCCGAGATGTAGCGGTTGGCGACCAGCCCGTCCGGCGGATTAAGGGTCGGATAGAGGGGCCCGTAGGTGCCTTGGTCCAGCCGGTAGATTTTCTCGGCGCTGTAAATGGCCGACAGCGTGGTCTGCGCGTCTTTGACTTTGGTTTTCTCGATCGCTTTGGAGAAACTGGGGATGGCCAGGCTGGCCAGGATCGTGACGATCACCAGCCCAATTATCAGTTCCAGCAGCGTGAAACCGGACCGAAGGGTTTTCATCGTTGCCCCGCCTAGGGTGGAATGGGAAGAGAGCGGCGGGGCGCGTCCCCACCGCTCTCCCAGGCCTCTTTAGATACCTGTGGTTTCGATGGTCCGCGTTCCGGTGTCCGTGATGGTTCCGGTCACCCTGATGCCGGTGGTGGTAGCTATGGCGCCGTTGGCGGTGGCCGTAGCAGTGACGCCGCCATTGGCCGCCAGCGTGTAGGTGAAGTTGGCCTCATTGACATCCACCAGCAAGTTGGCTCTGGTCGCGGTGAAGACCCCGTGTTCCTGGTAGTAGAGGGCTTCAGCCGTGAGTATGGAGCCGATGGCGTTGGCCGCCTCGCTGGACCGGGCTTTTCGGGTCATCCTGCCGAAGCGCGGCAAGGCGACGGCCGCCAGGATGCTGACGATGATCACCACGATGAGCAACTCAAGCAGCGTGAAACCCGACTTGCGGTTGCGCTGGAACATTCTCTTACCCTCCCTTTTTGGGTTACGAACCTTACACTCTGAATAACACATCATGACGCCGATTCTTCCCTTTATTTTTTCGCATTTTACCCTTTGACCACCGAGGTGAGCTGGAAAATGGGGAGGTACATGGAGACCACGAGGGTTCCGATGATCGCGCCCATCCCGACCAGCATGATCGGCTCCAGCAGGGTGGTCATCCGCTCCACGGCGGTGGTGACCTGCTCCTCGTAGTAATGGCTGATCTCACCCAGCATGTCCGGGAGCTTGCCGGTCTGCTCCCCCACGGCCAGCATCTGGGCGACCATGGGCGGGAAGAGGTCGGTCTGGCCCAGGGGCTCGGCCAAGGGACGGCCTTCACGCACCCCCGCCTTCATGTTCTCGATCAGGGCGGCGATCACCTTGTTCTCGCAGGTGGTGATCACGATGTCCAGCGCGTGCAGGATCGGGACGCCCGCTTTGAGCAGCGTGCCCAAGTTGGATGAGAACTGCTCGGCGGCGACCCCCTGGAAGACCGGCCCGAAAATCGGCGCCTGGAGGCGCAGCTTGTCGAATTGCCACCGGCCCTGCTTCGTCCGGAGGTAGTTCATCAGCAGGAATCCGCCCCCTCCGAAGGCCAGGACGATCAGCAGGAAGTAGCGGCGCAGGACGTTGGAGAAGGCGATCACCATCTGGGTCAGCAGCGGGAGCTCCGCGCCGAAACTGGCGAACATTGTCGCGAAGGTCGGGATGATCTTCAGCGTGAAGATGAAGATCGCCCCGATCGAAACGAAGCCCAGCACGGCCGGGTACATCATCGCGGAGACCACCTTTCTCTGGATGGCGCCGGATTTCTCGAGGTGGATGGCGATTTGCTCGAGCGCCTTGGTCAGCTGGCCGGAGGCCTCGCCGGTTTCAACCAGACTGATCCAGAACGGGGAGAAAATCGTGGCGTGCTTTGCCATCGCGTCGCGGAAAGTGGAGCCGCCCCGGATGTCCTGGATCATCATCAGCAGCGCGGCGCTGAGTTTCTGGGAGCGGATCTGCCCCTGGGCCGTCTCCATGGCCCGCAGCAGCGGCAAGCCGGCCTCCGTCATCGCCGACAAGGAACGGGCGAAGATCACCAGGTCCGAGCTGTTGACACCTCGGTGCATGCGTTTGGCCTTGACCGAGAGCGTGGGGGACGCTCCCCGCTGCTCCTGGAGGGTGACCACCAGCAGGTCGCGCGTTTGAAGGATGGAGATCGCCTCGTCGGACGTGGGGGCCTCCAGTGTCCCCCGCTCCATCTTTCCGCTGCGGCTCCTGGCTTGGTAAGCAAATTGGGCCACGGCTACACCTCCCCTACGGTGACGCTGAAGGCCTCTTCCAGTGTGGTGACCCCGGCGGCTGCTTTGTCCACGCCGGCTTCGAACAGTGTCTTCATGCCGTTCTTTCGGGCGGCCTGCCGGATGTCCGCCGCGGAGGCCTTCCGGATGATGGATTCCCGGATCTCATCCGTCAGCAGAAGCACTTCGTAAATCGCGTTTCGTCCCCGGAAGCCCGTGTTGCGGCAGGCGGCGCACCCCTTGGCTTTGTAATACTGCCCTGCCGGCAGCGTGACCTTTTTCTTGATGGCCTCCGGCGGCTCGTAGGGTTCCTTGCATTCGGCGCAAAGTTTCCGGACCAGCCGCTGCGCGATGATCATGACCAGAGAGGGGGAGAGCAGCGCCGGCTCGATCCCCAGGTCGATCAAGCGGGTGATCGCCGAGGCGGAGTCGTTGGTGTGCAGCGTGGAAAGGACCAAGTGGCCCGTCAGAGCGGCCCGCACGCAGATCTCGGCGGTTTCCAGGTCCCGGACTTCCCCGAGCATGATCACGTCGGGGTCCTGCCGCAGGAAGGCCCGCAGTCCCGCAGCGAACGTGAGCCCGATCTTCGGCTGGGCCTGGACCTGGTTGATCCCCTCCATCTTGTACTCCACCGGGTCCTCGATCGTGATGAGGTTCTTGGCCGGGCTCTTGAGCTTGGCCAGCGTGGTGTAGAGCGTGGTGGACTTGCCCGACCCTGTGGGTCCGGTGATGAAGATCAGGCCGTACGGCGCCTTGATCCCCCTCTGGTAATCCTCCAGGGTTCTCCCTTCCAGGCCGAGCAGCTTGAAGTCACTGACGAGGTTGCTTTTATCCAGCAGCCGTATGACCACCTTCTCGCCGTAAATCACTGGGATTGTTGACACACGAAGATCCACCACCTTCTCGCCCAGCTTGATCGTGAAGCCGCCGTCCTGCGGCAGCCGCTTCTCGGAGATGTCCATGCGGGAGAGGATCTTGATCCGTGAGATGATCGCCGGCATGAGGTGCGCCGCCGGCGGGTCCACCGCCTGGAGGACGCCGTCCACGCGCAGGCGGATCGAGATCCGGTTCCCGTACGGCTCGATGTGGATGTCGCTGGCCCTGAATTTCACCGCCTCCATGAGAAATAAGTCCACCAGGCGGACCACCTGCGCCTGCCCCGCTTGCGCGGAAAGGTCTTCGACCGATGAGCTGGAGTCGGAGAGCTCCTCCACCATCTGGACCGCGCTGGTGCCTTCCTTTTGCTTCTCGTCGTAGCTGCCGGCGACCGCCTGCTTGAGGAGATCCAGCTTACCGTAGGTTTCCTCGATGGCGGAGATCAAATCGGAGTGGGTGGCGATGACCGGGTTGATCGGCCCGCCGGTGATTCGTTTGAGGTTGTCGATGAGGATCAGGTCCAGCGGGTCCACCATGGCCACTGTGAGCCCGCCGGGGTTCTTGGACAAGGGGAGCACTTTCTCCTTGCGGATGACGTCGAGGGTGAGGATATCCCGCAGCAGAGGATCGGAGTCCTGCTTGAGCTCCCCCTTGTCGAACCGCCGGTAGGGGATGCCGAGCTGCCGGCCCAACACCTCGGCCAGCTGCTCCTCGGTGACCGTCTTCAGTGCGATCAGCGCTTCGCCGAGCCGCTTGCCGGTTGTTTTTTGGGAGTTGACGGCCTCCTTGAGCTGCTCATCCGTCAGCAGCCCTTCCTTGACCAGGATATCTCCCAGCCGCAGGTGCGTTCGGACGGCCATCTACCAGACGAGCATGTCCACGCTATCCGTGATGCTGCGCTCCTTGAGAATCCGCTTTCGTTTGCCCTGCAGGAGCTGCTCTTCCTTGGTGGACAGCGGGGACTGCTCCCGTTCTTTTTTGGAGAACTGCTTTTTGACCCCGGTTTCATCTTCGACGATGTAAGGTGTGATGAACAGCAGGATCTCGGTGTTCTTTTTCTCGGTCTGGGTCCGCTTGAACGGCAGCCCGATCAGCGGGAGGTCGCCGAGGATGGGGATCCTCCGGGATTCGTCGGAGTCCTCGGTGGAGATGAGCCCCGCGATCATCGCCGTCCCCCCGTCGGCAACCATCACAGAGGTGCGGGCAAGCCGCCGGCTGGGGTCCTGGAAGCTGCTGTTGAAGGTGGAGGTGGTCACGCGGGACACCTCCGGCTCAATGACCATCGTGACGTATTTCCCATCGTTGACCATCGGGGTGACCCGGAGGATGGTCCCGACCGTGGTCCGCTCCGGAGAGGTGGTGACCGTCCCGGTCGTCGCTTGGGAGTCCGAGGTGGTCCCGGTCACCGCTTCGGAGATGATCCGGATTTCGGCCACCTCGTTGGAAAGCGTCAGCAGCCGGGGCCGGGCCAGAAATTTGACGTCCTTTTCAGTGGCCAGCAGCTTCAGCAGCGCGTCGATGTTCGCCAGCGAGAAGGTGCCCAGCGTGTGGGTCTCGGTCGCCCCATCCAGCAGCCCGCGCGAGAACGGGAAGTAGCTTGTGCGGACGGGGCCGTCCCACGTGACCACCGTGCCGGCCGAGGTCCCGTATTCCATCCCGATGCGGCGCAGCGTGTCCAGCGTGACTTCCAGCACCTCCGCTTCGATGTAGATCTGCTTCGGCTTGACGTCCAGCTTACTGATCGTTTCGTCAATCACCTGCATCCGCTGCGGGATATCGGTCACAATCACCGAGTTGGTCCGGGGATCCGCGACCACCGAGCCGTGCTCGGTGAGCAGCGTCTTGACGACGGTCAGCACGCTGCCGCCATCCATCGAGGTTCCGCCTCCCCCCGCTCCCCCCGCTGCGGGCGCCGCGGAAGTGGCGGAAGAAGTGCCTGACCCGGAGGAGGAGGAAGAGGACCCTAGCGTCTCGGTGATCAGCGATCCGCCCACGCCGAAGGCCTTGTTCACCTCGCCCGCGGTTGGGACGACCCGCGCGTATTTGAGCTGGTAAACCCGGGTCACCGTGGGGATCTCGGGCGCACCCGATTCGGTGACGACAAACAGGTTCTTCCCCTCATGGCTGGTGATGGAGAGACTATTGGCTTTGAGGATCGTATCCAGCGCATCCGAGATTGGAACCTCGTCGAAATAGAGCGTGACCTTCTTCTCGCGGACCGCTTCGGAAGCCACGAAGTTCATCCCGGCCTGCCTTGAGAGCAGCTTCAACACATCCTCCAGGTAGGCCTCGGTGACGTCCATGGAGATGGTCACGGATCTTTCCTGAGGTTGCGCCTGCGCCGTGGCGGCGGCCGCTGGAGGCCCGGCGAGGCGCCCCAGCAGGAGACCCAGGATGACGGCGGTCGAGAGGAAGCGTCGGATCAAAGCACGGCCCTCCTTGCGAACGGTTTTGCATGAGTCGTGTTGTGGAGATCTTACCGTGGCCATGGTTGCCCAGAACCCTCCTTTTTATCATCCGACGATCGGAAAATCTCCGGTTTCAGCTCAAACTTCTGTCCGTTTTGGGAGAGGATCACGCTGTTCTTGGTGATCGCCTCCACCTCCACATCCTTAATCCGGTCCCCGACCGACACGATCTGCCGGTTGATGATTGCCTGGGGGTTCGCGATGCCCCAGAAGATGCCCTGCAGCTCCAGATCGGTGATGCCGATCTGCTGAGCGGAGACGGTTTCGGGCTGAAGGGGCGTGTTCTTTTTATCCTTAAGGGTTTTTGCTTCCGTGTCCCTTTCCTGCAATTTTTTGACCAGCAGCGTTGGAAGCAGGAAGACGTCCCGCGGAATGGTTAAGTCCGGTGAGACGGCCGGAGCTGCCACGGGCGCGGGTGAAGAGGGCTTGACTGTTGGTTTTCCGGCGCCGGCCGGAGAAGGTAAGATCACCCCGCCCGGCTCCGGCGCTTTCTTACTCAGCAGGAAGACTCCCACGAACAAAACCAACAGCAAAACCACCACCAGTTGCTGGATCTGCGTCCGCGTCATCCCGAGACTTTCTGGCGCGACACCGCGCCGATCAGGAACCGGATCTGCTGCTGGTCATTGGGCTGGTAGGCGGCCGGTTTCTCCTCGTATGCCGAGAAGGAGGAGGAAGAGGAGGAGACCTCACCCAAAGGTTCTCCCATGTCGATCTGTTCCACCCAGAGCAGCGGCCGGTGTTCCTCCGCGCTCCTCAAGAAACGCAGCGCGTTGGTCAGATTTCCGGTCGCGAGGATCTCGATCTGGAAACGGGTGTACGGTTCCGCCACCACTTCCGGCTGGGGGGTCACCGAATCGATCTGGAGCCCCGATTGGTTGGCCAACTGGGAGATTTGGCCGGTCAGGCCGGTGGCCCCTCCCTCCAAAAGGAACTTCTCTTCCGTTTCTTGCAGCTCCGCCTTCTGCCGCTGAATGGCCACCAGCAACTCGGAGCGCTCCTTTTCTTCGCTGTAACGGGAGGCCAGCTGCCGGCGCTTTTCTTGCCAGGGAAGCTGGATCATTGTGATGCCGATGGCCAGCGTCAGGATCCCGACCCCCACCGTGACGAACAGGAGTTGCTGTCCCCGGCTGATCTGCGACTTCGCCTCGCTGATCTGTGAAAGGATCGATGGGGAGGAGCCCAATTTGACCGGCGCGGGAGAGGGGCTCATGGCCGGGGGTCGACCCTTCTCCCTCTGCTTCCCCGCGGCTCATCGGCCAGCAGCTTCAGGTCCTCGGCCCGGGAAGCGCAGGTGAGCCGGAACTCGGTGACTTCCTCTTCCTGGAAGGACCCTCGCTGGACCGAATCCAGCGAGAATTTGGCGAAAGCGCTCTTGAACACCGGGTTCTCCTGCAGCGCGGCCAGGAATCGGTTGATCTTCTCCAGCTCTATTTCGCGGTTGTCGACGTACGCGCTGCCGACGAGACGCAGGACCGTCCGCCGGGCAGGGGTGCCGGCTTTCTGGGGATCCATCTCAATCCAGTTGCGCAGCACCACGTACTGCAGCCAGGTCTCCTCCGGCATCGTGCGTGCCAGCTCCGCCAGCAGGTTGGAGGGGCGCGTCTTCAAATCGGCCAGGGCGCTGAGGCTTCCTTTCTCCCGGGCGCTCCGGCTGCGAATCTCACGCAGCTCAAAGAGGCCGGCGTTCGACTGGATGTTCTCCATCTTGATCTGTTCCGATCTGAGGCCGGCCATCTTCTGTTCCAAGGAGCGCAAATCGGAGGTGGAGGCGCCGTACCACACGCACAGCAGCACCGCCGCCGCGGCTGCTTGGAAGATCAAGGGTTTCAGCACCCCTCGGGAGGCGCGGCGCTGGTCGGAAGGGAGCAGGTTGATCCCTCCGGTC
>Ga0080064_1000668_pt1 | contig 84442 bp, 92 predicted proteins | sample Subgrocontami54m_FD_69260 | JGI IMG/M metagenome (GOLD analysis project Ga0080064, IMG submission 69260) | Subsurface groundwater microbial communities from S. Glens Falls, New York, USA - GMW46 contaminated, 5.4 m (SPADES assembly) (version 2) ... | reverse complement strand
ATAATGCTCACTAGGCCGTACAACAGGCTCAATGTGACCCAAAAGACGTAAACGCAAATCGAGCCAAGTCTCGGTCATCGTAGAAGGTAGTTTTGGACTTCTGAGACAGGCTCTGCGGAGCCTGCCCTACGTTACAATAATTTGCATCGAGCATCCCAAGGCAGGCATCCCGACAAGGGTCGGGATCCCTACGGTTTATAATCACCTATGCTGGTTATCACCCGCCCCATGAAGAGGATGAAAATAAGCAGGCCGTAGCCCGTTCCCTGAGGCTCTCGAAGGGACGGGCGGTGGTTAGCAACAGACTCGAACAACAGCGCCAAGCTATTTTCAATACTTGAATAAAGATACTGGCGAGTCCTTCATGTGAAAGGCTCGCCAGTATTATATCTTATATCAAGGGCTCTGCTGCTATTCCAGGTAGTCCTTGAGCTTCTTGCTTCTGGAAGGGTGGCGCAGCTTACGTAGCGCTTTGGCCTCGATCTGCCTGATCCGCTCTCTGGTCACGCCAAACTCGCGTCCGACTTCCTCAAGGGTCCGGCTACGGCCATCGTCCAGGCCAAAGCGGAGACGCAGTACCTTACGCTCACGGTCTGTCAGGGATGCCAGTACCTCTTCCATCTGCTCCTTGAGAAGCTGATGAGAAGCTGCTTCGGGCGGCGTTAGGGCAGCCTGGTCTTCTATAAAGTCTCCCAGGTGGCTGTCCTCTTCCTCGCCTATCGGGGTCTCAAGGGAGACTGGCTCCTGCGAGACCTTTATGATATTTCGCACCTTGTCTGCCGTAAGCTCCATACCGTGGCCGATCTCCTCGGAGGTAGGCTCCCGGCCGTACTCCTGCACCAGGCGGCGGCTTACGCGCACCAGCTTGTTTATGGTCTCTACCATGTGCACCGGTATCCTGATAGTCCGTGCCTGGTCTGCTATGGCCCTGGTTATAGCCTGCCGTATCCACCAGGTAGCGTAGGTGCTGAATTTAAAGCCTTTGCGATAGTCAAACTTCTCTACGGCGCGGATAAGCCCTATATTACCCTCCTGAATTAGGTCTAACAGGGACATGCCACGGCCGACATACTTCTTGGCTACGCTTACCACCAATCTCAGGTTTGCCTCTGTAAGGCGCTTTTCGGCATCCTCACCCTCACGCCTGATAGTGTTAAAATGCCACCTCAACTGAGCAGTATTAGGAGCCGCTAACTCCTGGACATTATCAGCCTCTATGAGGTTATCTATACTCACCGGCTCTCGTTCCGTGCTAAGAATGTTTAGCAAGTTTGGATAGAGCAGGTGAGTCATAATAGAGAGCTGTACAAGGTCTCGTTCAGCCTGTTCAACGCTTACTCCAGCCCGTTTGGCTATATCCTCCAGCTTTGTAGGGTCCATCTCAATATCTATGGCAGCGCTGAACTCCGGCCTGGTCAGGATTTCCCATCTGCCAGTGCCTTTTGAGAGTCCAAAGGTCTTTCTGATTACATTGATATAAGGCTCATGTCGCCTTATACCTTTCACGATTGCCTCCACGATCTCAGCGGCGCTAGGAGGACGTCCGCTAGTGCGCTGGAAGCTGCTTTCTATCGCCTTTATAAGCTTCCTTTCCTCCATCCTCCGGGCTAAACGCTTCTCGTCCTCAGCGGTAAGTAGATAGACTTTGCCTATCTCTCTAAGGTACATCCTTACCGGGTCTTCAATACCCTCTTGCTCTTCCAGCTCTAGACCTGTGCCAAGCTCTAAATCCGGCTCTTCTTCCAGTTTTGGAACTGTCCAGGTTTCAGATTCCTCTATCCAGGAGGCTGGCTCTTCATCTGCCGTCTCTGCAACGATAATCTCTGAGTCGTTTAGCCCTTCCAGGGAAACATCTTCCACTGGCTCAGTACCGACAAGTCTAGTTCCGATAGATCGAGCGTCTTCGATATCTTCGATAGCCAGGTCTGTGCTTATCTTGTCCTGTAGCAAATCATCATCCAGGGATTTCACCTGGTTCATCTCTTTGTCAGTCGTTTTCCATCTCTCTGCTGTCATATATCACACTCCAATGTACAAGCTACCTACTATCAGATAAATATTAGATAAGCTCGGATTGAACAGGTCTATTAAGGTCTGGGCTGTTTGATGTGTTAGGGTCATAGCTTAGATTATCTTCAAACCTATCTTCTGTACCGACAGGTCGAGCGCCGATAGATCGAGCATCTTCGATATCTTCGATATCTTCGACCTGCAACATTTCACCTTTGCTTAATAAAGACATCAGTCTGTTATTTATTTCTATTTCTCTGCGCTGTAGCGAGGTCAATCTCTCTAAGATATCGCTGTCTTCTGCTTTATCAATCGCAGATACCGAAGGTACTCGACCTGTCGGTAGGGTTGCAGACATCTTCCAGATATTGTTTGCTCCTTCACTATCCTCTATTTCTTGAATTAACAGCCGTAAGTCCGCCTTAATTTCCCTCAGTTTTCGTTCCTCCATCCTTTTTATAGAATCAATTATTGCTTTAGAAAGCTCCGTAGGCCCCGTTAGGGGTATCTGCTTGTTTGCAAGCCGGTCAACGTTCTCATGCAGAGAGGAGTCCAGATTAATAAAGAACTCGTCCAGAGTCTCAGCGCTACGCCATGCTCTAAAGGTCTCTCTATTTTCTGTTACGGTAAAATGCTCCACTTTGAGTTGAATGTCAAAAGTCTTTAGTTCCGGATTTTGTATTAGCAGCGCCAGGACGTACTCCTCCATGGGAGCGATGCTGACCTTTTCAAGGTATTCATCCCCCCCTAAAGCCGGTTGTCTTGCGTTTTTGGCGCCTGGCTGTCTATTAAGTCTCCTTAGCTCGTCCCTAAGCTCTCGCTCGTCTACGTGTATTAGCTCCGCTAGTTTTTGCAGGTAATGGGCCTGACTGACCGGGCTGGGCAGCTCTAAAATAAAAGGAATCGCCTCTGCTACGGCATCAAGTTTGCTCCTGCGGTCCCTCAGGTCTATTCTACTCGCTATGTTGGTAAGCACAAAGTCCACTACCGGAAGTCCGGACTCTATTAAATTCTCCCACTGCTTGACGTCTTCTCTAATCAGGTCGTCCGGGTCCTTGCCACTAGGGAGAGGGACCACTCTGATCTCGCCCTGACTAACACTTCTATAGGTTATAACGCCTTTACTACCGGGAACGGGTAAGGTCTTTCTCTCCATACTCTCTGCTGCTATTCCTACAGCTCTTAAAGCAGCATTGTTTCCAGCAGCGTCAGGGTCCAGCGCCAAAGCAATTTTTTTTGTCAGTCTATTGATTACAGCAAACTGCTTTTCTGTTAAGGCTGTTCCCATAGCGGCTATAACGTTACGCTGACTGTGCTGGTGCGCTGTCACTACGTCCATATAGCCTTCTACTACTACAGCCAGGCCCCGCTCTCTTATAGACTCTCGGGCCAGGTCCAGACCGTACAAGATACTGCTCTTATCGAAGAGCGGTGTTTGAGGCGAGTTCAGGTACTTGGGCATAGAGCCATCCAGGCTTCTTGCTCCGAACCCCCGCACTTTACCGTACTGGTCCCTTATAGGAAACATGAGCCTGTTGCGAAACCTGTCGTAGACCCCGTTATCACCCTGCACCAGCAGGCCAACCTCTAGAAGCTCTTCTTCTGTAAAGCCTTTTGCCATAAGCTGCCGCTTTGCAGAGTCCCATTCCGGAGGGCTGTATCCCAGGCGGAAGGCATCTAGCGCCCAGGAGTTGATGCCTCTGCCTTCGATATATTCTCTGGCTTTACCGCCGACTTTGCTGTTAAGGAGCGTAGTATAATAGGAAGCCGCGGCCTCTAAAATATCATATAGCCGCTGGTATTGCGACTCCTCTTTATCGTCTGCCTTCTTTTTGTCTATTAGCCTGAAGCCAGACCGTCTCGCTAGAAGCTCCAGCGCGCCGCCAAACTCTAGCCCCTCTTTTTTCATTACGAAGGAAAGCACATCTCCTCCGGCGCTACAGGCTCCAAAACAATGCCAGCTCTGACGGTCGGGGAATACGTAGAAGGAAGGTGTCTTTTCCTGGTGAAATGGGCAGATAGCCTTGAAGCTGCGTCCGGACTTCTGGAGACTGACGTAGTCTGATATTACATCAGCTATATCAATAGTTTGTTTTAATTCTTGGGCTACGCTCATGTGCACCAGCCTTTATGATTTCTCGCCCTTCGAGAGCCTTGTCCTGAGCACCGCCCTGAGGCTCTCGAAGGGCTCACTGCAAGCCAGTAGTCTCCTGAGCTAAATAAGGCGGACCTAGCAGAATTTCCAGACTTTTTAACTGGCTTGGTTAGATTAAATGAACAATGATTCTAACACCCAAGGGCCTAATTAGTTTCATTGCCTATTGGTGCATAGCGTACCTATGTGCAAATTATAATTATAGCAGAGATATAGCCGAATGTCTAATGCAGTATAGAGAAGCTCAGCCAAACAACAGTATTAATTAGCTTTCGAGGATCGCTTTTACAGTATAATCGAAGAGTGAAGGACTACCACATCAACATTTTCGATAGCGAAGAGGACGGATGCTACATCGCTGACATTCCGGACCTAGAATACTGCTCGGCCTTCGGTGCAACGCCTGTGGAAGCTCTGGAAGAGGCCCTCAAGGCTAAAGAAGCTTGGCTTGCCGTCGCCCGGGAGAGGGGTGATTCCATCCCTCCACCTTGATACCGTCCAGCGATCTACCAGGCTTAAGGACTTTTATGAATTACTTGAGGTGACGGTATGAGCGAGTATGATGGTATTGTGCGCACCATTCTGGAACATTATCCCGCCGCGCAGGCGATCTACCTCTTTGGTTCATTCGGCACCGAGTACGAATGGCCCGATAGCGACGTGGATATTGCCTTGCTTCTGCCTCCTGATGAGGCGAAGCGAACAGAACACCTGGCGCTAAGCCCTGCGCGTACCGCCCTTGAGGGGTTGCTCCATAGGGACGTCGATTTGATCAATCTGCGCCAGGTGCCCACAGTTTTTAAAAAAGAAATCATCATGGCTGACCGGCGGATTTTTTGCGCCGATGCCTATGCCGCAGATGAGTTTGAAATGCTGGTGATATCGCTCTATCAAAAACTCAATGAAGAGCGGGCCGAGATACTTGCCGAGGGATTGCGCAGCGGAAGGTTTTACAACGTATGAACGAGATCATCCTGAACAGAAAAATTAGCATTGAGCGCTGCATTCAACAGATCGACACCTACTATGCTTTGGATACGGGCATACCTTTCGCCACAGATTATCTAAAGCAGGACGCCATCGCCATGAACCTACTGAGCGCCTGCGAAATGACGATTGACATTGCCAATTACCTCGTCAAGCGCAAAAAGCTTGGCCTGCCCCAGGATAGCCGGGACAGCTTTGCGCTGTTGCAACAAGCCGGACTTATTACTATCGAGCAAATGAGCGGTCTGCAAGCGATGGTCGGTTTTCGCAATACGCTGGTGCATGAGTATCAAACGCTGAATCTACAGATCTTGGTGAATGTGATTGAGGGCCATCTGCGAGAGTTACTCGACTTTGCCAGTAGCGCGCTGGAAATACCTACCTAAGTCATGCGCTACAAGCCTTTCCTGCGTCTTCCTGCATAATAGGCGGTCAAGTAACAATACCCTGATGGACTGCGAACACCACTGCCGACGTTCTGGACGATACGCCCAGCTTGTTGTAAATGTGGTCCAGGTGGTGCTCGACGGTTTTGTCGCTGATGACCAGTTGTTTGGCAACATCTCGATTTGTCATTCCAGTGGCGACGAGTTGAAGCGCCTCGACTTCTTGATCGGATAGATGGCCAGACCGCGGGTCTTGCCCGCGCATTCGTTTTGGTCTTGTGGAACCAGTAAACGATCCGGAGAGGGCTTCGTAGCACTCCACATCCAATTGCTTTCCTATGTGCTGCCGCATTTCTTTCAGGACATTTTCCGGCTCCGCTGCATCTCCCTCAGTTTTGCTTAACGTCACGAATCTATCCGCCACCGCCAGGATGCGACCACCTAAGGGAATTTGCCCACCTTGAAGACCCCGGTGATAGCCCTCTCCGTTGACCCATTCGTGATGGCTGGCCGCCTCGGGCGCCAGGTCCGCCAACGGCCCAACACGAGATAGGACGCGCTCCGTGTAATAGGGATGCAGCTGGAAGCGCTCCCACTCGTCTCCAGTAAGCCCCTCACCCTTGTCCAGGACCCTTACCGGCACCGCCGCCTTTCCGAGATCATGGACCAAAGCTGACAGCCTAAGCTTGGTAAGCTGGGCCTGCCCCAATCCCATGTGGCGTGCTGTCTTGACCGCAACATCCGCCACGGTGAGAGAATGGTTCCAGGTACTTCGGGACTTAACATCGGCGAAGTCGGCCAGGACCTCGCATACCCCTTCTAGCTGGTCGTCGGTGATTCTATCGAAGTGCGCCGACGGTTTCATCTGTAATATAGTCTCTTGAGCAGTCTCCTGTTCTAAGACCTGCCAGAAACCCCCGTGCACTGAGCTTTGGAAGAAGGCGCTGACTAACTCAGGATCGAAGTCTTTCCCCTGTCGCTCGCGCGCCACCGCCCTGGCAGCAGCCGCGCCTCCGGCCCAGTGGGCGCACTCTACTGCCTGAGCGAGATGGAGGACTCGCGCCGCGATAGGAATATGGGACCCCTTGAGTCCATATGCCATACCTTTGCCATCCCACCGTTCCCAGGCGAAACGTACCGTGGCCTGTACCGGCTCCGGCAGCCCCAACCTTCGGGTGAACATTTCCCCGACTTCGCAGTGGCTCGTCATACTGTCCTTCATGACTCCGCGACACTCGGTCAAAAAGGAGAAAACGTTGGCTATACGTCCGGCAATCGATACATCCTGAGGTGCGTGGCGCCAAAACCACGCCACTGCATCTTTCATGCTGTCATGGTCCAACAGAATGAAGTCACTCCTGGCTCCAAGGTCGTCTCCCGCAAAGAAAGTGGAAAACGCCGTGGCGCAGGCCGTGCAGCCAGCATCCTTGAGCAGAGATCCATAGAAAATTCCCTGGCGGTCCTCTTCGGGTAAGTGGAGCGTATCAGCAATTTGTAAGCCGATATACCCGGTCTTCAGCCCATGCTCCATTAATTGCCCCATGCTCATATCCGTCGCGAAGGACAACGCACACAGGAGCTCTGCAAGACTACAACTGGCCCTAACCTCAACCATCATCTTCCTCCAACAAATTACCGACTACTTCACTCACCTCTAACCTCAGCCCTCTACTACGAATACCACAGTATAACAAATAACTGCACCATTAGATGCCGACAATTTCTGCTAAAGGGCGAAAAGATAGGGGAAATCCCCGATGTATTGGGTCTTTCCCTGCTTTACATTAGTGATGAGCCAAGCGCGAGGGTCGAAGGAACGATGACGGAGGAGATGATGCACAGGCCACAGCACACGAATGGATTCCCTGGAGAGTAAGGTCAGAAGCCTTAGAAGCGTCAAAAGTTAGTGAAAGAACAAAAAAGCAAAAAGAAGGAGAAAGACATGGCTAACTACTCACATCCTGAGATGCTGGTCGAGACCGATTGGGTCGCACAGCATATAACCGATCCCAAGATCAAGCTGGTAGAAGTAGACGTAGACACCGCTGCCTACGATCAGGGCCACATCCCCGGCGCGGTGGGCTGGAACTGGACCACTCAGACCCAGGACCAGGTGCGCCGCGACATTCTGAGCAAAGAACAGTTGGAGACGCTGATGTCACAGTCTGGCATCGCCAACGATTCTACAATCGTATTCTACGGCGACAACAATAACTGGTTCGCGGCCTACGCTCTCTGGATGGCCAAAATGTACGGCCACCCGGACCTGCGGCTGATGAATGGTGGACGCGTGAAGTGGCTGGCGGAGCAGCGTCCCACCACCGATGAGATGCCGAAGCCGACGCACACTACTTATAAGGCTAAGGACCCAGACCTAAGCCTGCGGGCGCGAGCGGATTCCGTCCTACGGGACCTGGGCAAAATCGCACTGGTGGACGTGCGCTCGCCGGCGGAGTTTTCGGGCGAGGTCCTCGCGCCTCCGGGCTTGATGGAGACGGCGCAGAGAGCCGGCCACATTCCAGGCGCTGCCAGCATTCCCTGGGGCCAAGCCATGCGAGAGGACAATACTTTCACATCGGCTGAGGAACTCAAGGCCCTGTATGAGAGCAAGGGAGTGACTCCAGACAAGGACGTAGTGGCCTACTGCCGCATCGGCGAGCGGTCATCCCACTCCTGGTTCGTCCTAAAGTATCTACTGGGTTATCCCAACGTCAAGAACTACGATGGCTCGTGGACTGAGTGGGGCAGCATGGTGGGTATGCCCATCGAGCGGACTAGCGCGGGATAGATTAGTTTATGGATAGCATACTTTTGTGGGGCACTCACGCCATTTGTATATTATAGGAGGAAAAGGGGGACATGATAATTTCAGGGTATCAGCGTTATTGCCTGAATCTTCAAGGCTATAGCCATCTAGCGGACGAGGCGAAGCGCCGTATCGACCTCGCCCAGCGATTCAAGCCTACGGTCTGCGCTGCTCTGGTCTTCTTGGCGTTCTTGACCCAGTCTGTGCCATTTACCCTGTTCCTGGCTCTCCTTGGTTATTGGGCCGCTTTCTTCCCCCTACATCCCATAGATCTTGGCTACCGGTGGGTTCTGCGGCCCCTCTTCAATGCTCCAGACCTGGGCACCGATCCCGCCCCGCGTCGTTTCGCCTGTGGTATGGCTGCGACGCTTCTCCTCATTGGGGGGTTAGCTTGGCAGCTTGGTGCGACCCCTATTGGCTCGGTATTCGTCGGAATGGTTGTGCTGGCCATGCTGACCCTGGTGGTCGCGGACTTCTGTATTGGCTCTTTCTTCTACTGGCTCTTGGTGCGGAGGCAGCTCTTTCGAGGGCAGTAATCCTCCTTGAGCCAAAAGACTAAAGTAGTCTGGCCTACCCACTAAGTATGAGTAGGCCAGACTTGTGGATCCAGCTTTTTTTATAAGGGTGTTGTCGAAACCGCTCTGATGTGCTAATGTTAGCAGCAACGTGGTATATTACCTATTCCGTCCAAGCCCAGTGCAGGGAGAGGCAAATGATTAAACAAGTGGGTCTGTTCGGTGCGGCTGAGACAAATATACGTTCAAAAATAATAGCGCGCAAGAGTGATTTCGATGGACTCTTTGATGGATTCAATAAGCTTCGAGCAATTTCATATGTAGTGTCTCCTGACCTACTTCTTGAGTTTTTTGATAAACGAGGCTATACCGAAGTCGAGGTATGTACGATCCCGGTCGGAGATCATGGAATGATCTCCTTCACCGGCTGCGAAAGGCCAAGATGGTCACGGAGCGAGACAGTATCCTTATCACCTTTTCAGAGGACATGGGTTCTCGAGAGATTATCGAGTATGCCGGCCACCTTCCTCAAACCGTGAAACACCTTCGAAAGGGCAATACCCTCGTCATTGAGAGTCCCACGGGTTTCAAAACATGGCTTGAAGGGGACATCCCACGACGCCGTAACTGGTTGACCAGTCTGCTTAAAAAGTAACCAGCGCTTGTTGACAGTAGTAAGCACACAGGAGTATTATAACCTAATTTAGCGGGTGGGCCGCCTGGGTGTGGTTACGCAGAGTGCAGGACTAGCCCTGCGGACGAGGCAGGCGAGAGTGGTAAGATAAGAAAAGAGCGTATCTTGGGGCCGTCTACAGCCTTAAACTGCGAACGGCCATTTTTGCGTCTTCTTGAGGGCCACTTTCCCTATTCAGTCAATAGTGACATTCAAACAAAGTTGGAGATGGAGGTCGAAATTGAAACATAGATATATCGGGTTTTTAGTATTTATTTCGTTGTTTGTGGTGTCGATGGGCTGTTCTGCGGCGGTCGGACCTAGCAATGAGAGCCCGCAGGGCCAGCAGGCGGCGGACGGCCAGCCCCAGCGCGGTGGCACGCTCAAGTTGATGGGCAATGGCTATGTCTCATACGGCACAGTGGATTCTCACCGGGCTTCCTTCAGTCCTCCCAATGGGTTTTCCGGAGCATCGGTAAATCAGGTAGTAAAACGCAACATTTATTCGGGCAATTACGACATAATCCCGGACCTAGCCGAAAGCTGGCAGGTCTCTTCAGACGGCCTAACCTATACCTTCAAGCTCCGTAAGGGCGTCAAGTTCCAAAATGTGGCGCCGGTAAACGGCCGTGAGTTCACCGCTGACGACGTGGAGTACATGATAAAGCGCATCAGCGCAGACCGTTCCATAGTACCGGAAAAGTGGACCAACCTCTTCACCAGGCGCAGCGACTTTGAGAGCGTGGCCAGCATCGAAAAGCCGGACAAGTACACCGTGGTGGTAAAGATGAAGCAGCCAGACGCGGTGTTCATGCACAACATGGCAACCACCGGCAGCGGCGTCTTCCCGAGGGAGCTTATAGAGGAAAACCCGGAAAAGCTGATTCAAGACAAGATCATAGGAACCGGTCCCTTCATCCAAAAGGAATATGTGCCCGATGTGCGCCAGATCCTTGAGCGCAACCCTGACTATTGGAAGAAAGACGATCATGGAACACAGCTCCCATACCTGGACAGGGTGGAGAAATACTTCTACTCAGGCGGTGATACCTCCTCAGCCGTAGCTGCGTTCTTGTCAGGCCAGGTTGATGCCTTGTCCAGCGCAGGCTACTTTAACACTTTGACTTTCGGTGACAAAGAAACGATCAAAAAGCAGCTGGGGGACAAGGTCTACTATATCGACAGCCTTGGCAGCAGCTTTTCCCATCTTAGGATCAATACTAACCGGCCACCCTTCGACAACCCAATGATGCGGAAGGCCGCTTACCTCGCCATAGACCGCCAGCAGATAGCAGACGCCATCGTTCCTGGGGGCGCTGTACCTACGGGCCTTGTTCCGCCTTCTCTTACAGGAGAGGGCGCCTATAGCGTGGACGAGCTTGTTAAGCTGCCTGGCTACCGGCAGCCCAAAGACCAGGACATTACGGAGGCGAAACGGCTGGTGAAGGAGGCTGGTTACGAAGGGGTGAGCGTGGAAATGAATACCTCAGGAAGCACCCCACAGACCGCAGACCTAGTGTCCCTAGTAAAGGAGCAGCTAGGTAAGGTTGGCATAAACGTAAACATAAAGCTCAACGCAAACTACCAGGACCACCTCAATGAAATGATAGCCAATAAATATCAAATTACCTATACCGGCCACGGGGCCTCTCCTGATCCCGATGAGTATATCTACAAACACTTCCACAGCAAGGGCGCCAGGAACTATTACAAGTTCTCAGATCCCAAGTGGGATGAGCTTGCTGACAAACAGAGGGCGGCGGTTACTCTTGAGCAGCGCAAGAAGGCCGTCCGGGAGGCGCTGGCTTATCACCAGGAGATAGTACCTAACATTCCTATATACAGCGCTCTCAACCAGGCCGCCTATCGGACCTACGTCCATGGCTTTGGAAAGCCCGTGCAGCCTGACGATAACACGATACAGTTTGACGTGTATTGGCTGGACCAGAAGCGCTAGAAGAGGTGCTGAACTTTATAGGCTAGGATACTGGTCGATTGGTAAGAGTTCAGACTTGGGGGGGAAATTGAGAATGGTACAGTGCCGTAGCCCATCGCAAGGCTCTATATCTTGTGGTGCTTACTGGATAGCAACTGGATGTAGCCTCTGAACCTAATGGAATACTGGCCATACCTAAATTGGTCCCCTCAACTCTGAACAGTTACGTCGATTGGCGATAGTGTACTTCCTAGGCCCGATATGCTATACTAAAGGTGTGCCAAAGCTGGCACATCAACATTGATAATCCGGAGGTCAGGGGTTCAAGTCCCCTCGGTTCCACCATTAGGCATGGGGCCGTAGCTCAGTTGGGAGAGCGCCGGCCTGCAATTATCAGAGGGGACAGCCTAATCGCTGTTCCCTCTTTCTCTGTATCTTGCTTGCTACTAGACCCGTCCCGTGTCTCTGGCCGCATTTGCGATAAGACCTCTAAGGCTTCTTCTTCAGTGAGTGGAGCTAGGGAGATAGCTTACCGCCCCATCCTGGGATTGGCACAGCCCCATGCCTCCCTTTTGTGATCGGAAAGTAGGTACGGCCAAGAGCAACGCTACTGACTGACAATCTTAAAAATCCCACCCCTGCTTGCATGCGCCAGTGCGTATATGTTCCCTTTGCTGTCTACGCCGAAGGAGCTTATCCGGATGTCGCTGTCCAGTATCTCCATTTGCTCGGTGATTTTGTTGCCATCGTATCTAAGTGCCCAGATTTTGCCGCTACAGTAGTCGCCGTATACGTAAGCGCCATTTAGGCTTGGCAACTCCTTGCCTCTATAGACCATACCGCCGGTTATCGAGCAGTTACCGCCGGTCCTGGGATACTCGAAGACCGGCATAGTCAGCCCGCTTTTGTCGCAGTCTCTTGAACCAGATGGGTAGCAACTGCTGCCCTCGGTCTTGTTCCATCCATAGTTGGCGCCTTTGCGGATTATGTCTATCTCCTCTAGAGCGTTCTGGCCCACGTCCGCTACCCACAAGTCCTTCGTCTCCGGATCAAAGGAGAAGCGCCAGGGGTTCCTGAGGCCATAAGCCCATATCTCCGCTCTGGCGCCATTCCGACCAACGAAGGGATTGTCAGAGGGTATGCTATAAGGCTGTCCATTATTAGACTGATTTACGTCGATCCTGAGTATTTTGCCCAACAAGGCATTCAAGTTCTGCCCGTTGCCCATAGGGTCACCGGCTGAGCCGCCATCGCCAAGGCCGATATATAGATACTTATCTGGACCAAAGGCCATCTGACCTCCATTGTGATTGGCGAAGGGCTGCATAACCTCCATAATCTTGAACTCACTAGAGGGGTCCGCGCTCCCGGCGGCAGGATCAGATGCTGTAAACCTAGATATTATAGAGCGGCGTGGGCTGGCAGCACTGTAATAGACATAAAACTCTCCTGAAGAACCGTAATCTGGGGAAAAGGCCAGTCCCAGCAGCCCCTCCTCCTGGCCTGTGGAGTTGACCCTATCCCTTATATCCAGGAAAACGCCAGCCTCCCTTACATCATCCCGGTTATCAAAGGCCATAATGCGGCCCCTCTGCTCCAGCACAAATAAGGATTCTGTCCCATCAGGCGGCTCGTAGATGCCCGTCATAAGCTCAAAAGAAAGGTTAGGAAAGGCGCTCTGAAGGCGCATTTTGGATAGCGATGAGGCACCGGTATTGGATTGAGGTGCCTGACCGCCACCGGAAGAGCCGGGCTGCGATGTTGAGGATGGCGATGAGCCTGGAGCGGTGCTACCAGAGTCACTGCTGCATGACACAGCCATAACAGCAATAGCTATCACCGCGGTAGTAGATAATAGATTGAGGGGTCTCATAATCCATGTACCACCTAACTTATGTTTGCAGGCTAAGTTAGCAGCTTTTAACGCACTGCTCTAAGAATGAAAGTCTTAGCAGTACATTATGGTTTCCTTCGAGAGCCTCAGGATAAACTAGCTCACCATGAGCGGGGCTGCCTGGCATAGGCCGCTCGTCCTGAGCCCTTCGAGAACCTCAGGACATGCTTGTCGAAGGATGAGCAGGTTTTCATGCTTCAAGGTACTGCTGGCAACCTGAATGGATGATCAAGAGAAAATAGTCTAGAGTCATGCTCGCCAAACTTAAGTAGTAAACAACTACTATTGAAGATTTCCGGTGGCTCTAATAAGAGCAAATCTCGTACCGCTATCGGTAGAGTTAAGGACAACCCACGCTATAGGGTCACGTTGTCCGGTCTCCTTTGTAAAGATCCCCCAGCTTACCTTGTCCCCTACGTTTGCCCAGGCCCCCTGCTTCCATTTGCTTTTGTTAGACACCATTTCCTTCTGGTAGTGTTCCGCCACCTTGTTCTTGTCGTCACTTGTGGTGTAGTATCGCCACTCACTGCGGCTGTAAGATTGAGGAGATATCAACGGCTCGATGCCAAAGTCTATCTCCTCTAATTCGTCCCGCGTCGCGCCTGGGTACTCTGGCATATCGGAAAAGTCAGTGGCGCCAGTTGTTGGAGTTGTATTGTTGGTGTTGCTACCGCAAGCGGATAAAAGGATGGATAGAGAAAGTAAGAAAACTATTATTATATATGTTGGGAATAAGGAGAGTTTTGCCTCTTTAATCATCTTATGCTCCTGGTTAGAAGAAGGGAGATCAATGTTATACTCCGACTGGAGTTTCACCCTCACCTAGCCTCTCCAGTCAGATGTGTGATGCACATTAGAATATATATCGGTATTTGGTAGGGGCGTACCTATGTGTACGCCCTAATCACCGCCATCTAACCATCTGAGACTGTAAATGCCTCTATAATTCTAGCATGATCTGTTAGAACCAGGGCAGACACCCAGAGCCAGTCTCAGAACTACATGGGCGCTGAGGGCGCTACGTCGCCACTTCTCTCGATTGCTGAGACTGCTATAATGCTCACTAGGCCGTACAACAGGCTCAATGTGACCCAAAAGACGTAAACGCAAATCGAGCCAAGTCTCGGTCATCGTAGAAGGTAGTTTTGGACTTCTGAGACAGGCTCCCCAGGTCTGCCCCTACATTATGATAATTTACATCAAGCATTCAAGGGAGAGGAACCTGATGCAACCAGGGAGAGAAGTGTATTTCTCGGGGGATATTAGTTAGATCTATATAACAGGATATCAGTGACCCAATGTAGCAGGGACTAGGCCATCAGGTGCTTCTTCTACGATCTCTTCAGGCTCCATAAACGGCTCAAAGCGCACGCAGCTTCCGCCCAGAAGAATAGCTAGAGCGCCATTCAATTCTTTACTGTAGCTAACTGATATATTAGGCAGGTCTACTCTACAGGTAACCCCGGTAATATCGGTGACCTCTAATAATACAGGCGCTGTCCCATTGTATTTAGCGAGGACATCTTGAACAGCCCGGAGGCGTGCGAGGTCAGAGGATACGTCCTGGGACTCTGCCATCTTTAGTATAACTCTTCCGTCCACCTTACCGACAGGTCGAGTGCCGATACCCCGATTAGATCGGGGGATAGATCGGGCATCTCCGATATCTTTGATCTTCCCTGAGACACCATTGGCCCCTTGTCCTTCTTGTAGTGAGCCAGGTCGAACTATAGGAATGCTCTGGAGCTTCTGAATAGGATCAGGCATAGTTTCGCTGTACTCTTGGGGAGTTTCAAGAGGTGAGCCATCAACGTCAGGCTGATAGACCTCTGCCAGCTCACAGGTAACTTGAGGCTGTCCATCCCTAATGCTCACTTTTCCATTCACCAACAGTATGGCTCCCTCAGTCCATATATCAGTATTACGCTCGTACACCTCTGCCCATATCGTTACCTCCAGGCTTCCCGCCAGGTCCTCCAGAGTAGCTACAACGAAGGGCCGTTTGGTCTTGGTAACTAAATGACGAAGGGAAGAGACCATGCCTGCCACGGTGATCTTCTGCCCGTCCAGCTCCTCGCCTATCTCGTTGAGGAGCGTGGTATCAGCGCCCGCCCAGCGGGCGACTGCGGCGAAAGGGTGGTCAGACACATATACCCCCAGCAGCTCTTTTTCCCAGGCCAGCCTCTCTTTCTGTGGAATGTCTCCCCCAGGCAAATTGAGCTCCGGCAGCGGCACCGGCACGTTCTCACCAAGGAGGTCAAACATGGTAGACTGCCCGGACTCCCGCATCTTTTGTTCTTTTTGAGAAAGAGCAATAATACGGTCCACTCCCATCAAAAGAGCGCCGCGCTTTCCTAAGGAGTCCAAAGCTCCAACTTTTATCAAGCTCTCAAGGGCCCGTTTATTTAGAGTCCTAAGGTCGGCCCGGCGGCAAAACTCCTCCAGGCTTCTGAACTCTCCATCGCTCTCTCTAGCTATAATCAAAGACTCCACCGCGGATGCGCCTACGTTCTTGGTTGCCGCCAGGCCAAAACGGACCGCCGTCTTTCCATCAGCCTGACCTTCTACAGAGAAAGACATCTGGCTCTTGTTAATGTCCGGAGGCAGCACAGGGATGCCAAGCCTCTGACAATCTGCAACCGCAGCGGCTATCTTGTCGGGAGAGTCCATGAAGCCAGTGAGAAGCGCGGCCATGTACTCCTCGGTATAATTGGCTTTCAGGTAAGCAGTAAGATAACAGATAAGCGCATAGCTGAAGGCGTGGGCTTTATTAAAAGCATAACCAGCAAAAGGCTCGATAAGGTTGAAAATTTCTTCAGATACCTGCTTGGTATATCCCTTGGCTACTGCGCCGGATACAAAACCCTCGCGCTCAAGGCGCATGATCTCAGGTATTTTCTTGCCCATAGCCTTGCGCATTACGTCGGCCTGGCCCAGAGAATAGCCGGCAAAAGCCTGGGCGATTAGAAGCACCTGGTCCTGGTAGACTATAACGCCGTGGGTATCCTCAAGGATCTTCTCCAGGTCCGGATGGGGAAACTTTATAGGCTCAAGCCCGTGCTTGGCTCTGATGAAAGTAGGTATGTGCTGCATAGGCCCTGGACGGTACAAGGCCACCATAGCTGCTACATCCCTAATGGAGCTTGGCTTTAGCTCCTGAACGTAGCGGCGCATCCCGGCGCTTTCCAGTTGGAATATGCCGGTGGTCTCTCCGGATGAAAGCAGATCAAAGGCCTTCTTGTTATCCAGCGGGATCTTCTGAAGGTCTATGTGCTCTCCTCGTGTCTGAGCGATAATATCACGGGCCAGGCCCAGCACAGTCAGGTTTATAAGCCCCAGGAAGTCCATCTTGAGCAGGCCAATAGCTGCGACGTCCTCCATACGGAACTGTGTCACCACAGTATCCTGCCTATCGGCTCGACCTGAGCGTCCCCCCGAGCCAGCCGATGGCCGCTGCAAAGGGACGATATCTGTTAGAGGATCTTTGGAGATGACTACGCCGGCGGCATGAGTGCTGGCGTGGCGCGCTATGCCCTCCAGTTGCTTAGCGGTGTCTACCAACAGCTTTACGCTCTCGTCGCCCCGATAGACCTCCGCCAGCTCCGGACTCTCCTCAAGGGCGCGGTCGATAGTCATATGCAAGGCAAAAGGCACAAGCTTGGCGGCCCGGTCGACATCGCCATAGGGCATAGCCAGCGCCCTGCCCACGTCTCGTATCGCAGCCCTGGCGCCCATAGTACCAAAAGTCACTATTTGGGCTACCCTGTCCTGGCCGTATTTGGAGGTAACGTAACCTATGACCTCATCCCGGCGGTCATCGGCGAAGTCCATGTCTATATCGGGCATCTCCTTGCGCTCTATATTTAGGAAGCGCTCGAAGACCAGCCGGTTCTCTAGGGGGTCGATGTCTGTTATGCCCAGGCAATAGAGCACAACACTGGCCGCAGCGCTGCCGCGCACACCATAAAGTATGCCGCGTTCCTGGGCATATTTCACAAAGTCCCAGACCACCAGGAAATAATCAGCAAAGTTAGTCTGCCTTACGACGTCCAGCTCGTACCTTAAGCGGTCTTCTATGTCCGAAGTTATTTTGTAGTACCTTTGGCTCAGGCCGGCCCTACATAAAGCCTCCAGGTACGCGTCTGCGCTCTCTCCACTTGGAGTCTTAAACTCCGGAAGTCGGTGCCTTCCGAGGTCAAGCTCAAGGTGGCACATCTCAGCTATTCTGGCGCTATTAGCAACGGCCTCCGGTATCTCCGAAAAGAGCAGGGCCATCTCCTCAGGACTCTTAAGATAGTAAGAGTCGTCCGACATCCGCATCCGCTTATCATCATAGATATTGGTATTGGTCTGGATACACAGCAAGATATCGTGAGCGTAGCTGTCCCCTTTTTGGGTGAAGTGCAGATCATTAGTTGCAACCAGGGGAATTCCTAGTTCTTTACTAAGAGCAATAGTGGCCGGTGTAATCACATTGAGGTCAGGAAGGTTGTCGTGCTTTTGGACCTCCAGATAGTAGTCGCCAAAGACTTCCTTATACCATGAGGCGATAGCTCTGGCATCGTCTGGCCTTCCCTCCAAGATAGCCCGCGACACCTCTGAGTTGGGGCATCCTGATAGGACAATAAGGCCCTCATGATACTGCTCCAGTAGCTCGTGGTCCATTCTGGGCTTGTAATAGAAGCCGTCCAGGTAGGCTTTGGTCGTCAACTGCACAAGATTATGGTAGCCGACCTCATTCTTAGCCAAAAGCACAATGTGATAGGGGCTCTTCTCCTCAGCAGTCCTCCCTCTGTGGTCCTTTTGGGCCACATATCCCTCAACACCGATAATCGGCTTTATGCCAACCTCTTTGCAGGCCAGATAGAACTCGATCGCGCCATACATAGCGCCGTGATCGGTGATAGCCAGGCTGTCCATACCCAGCGCTTTGGCCTGCTCCACCAGTGGCCGTATCTTGCACATGCCGTCAAGCAGTGAGTATTCAGTGTGTACGTGAAGGTGCGTAAAGTTAGTCATACCGGTTGAATCCCCATTCATTCTAAGGTTCCGATTAACTCTGTAGATAACACCTATTTTGTTAGTGCTACCTAATAGGCTCTGGAATTCCTAAATCACGGCAAATTTTCCTTGCCAAAAAGTCATTGATTTCACGATGCCTAGGCACTGCCGAAGTCTTATCAGTTGAAGGATCATAAACTATTGTATGTTTTCCTCCCTCTCGCAATACTAGACATCCATTCTCAAAGAGGTAACTTAGTAGCTCTCTCCGTTTCATGTTTGAACTAAGTTTCTAAGGACATAGGTTCACGAAGTACAGTACCCTCTTGTCTTCTCGAAGCCAACTCCCTGTTCGCTTCAAGGACCAGTTTTAGAGCCTCTTTTAGATTCTCTCTAGCCTCTTTTAGTGTCCTGCCTTGGGTGTTCACACCTGGAATCTCCTCTACCCATGCTATGTACCAGCGATCTCGTTTTTGATATACCGCTGTAAGTTCCATATCTATTCCTACTCCTCTGCCTTCTCCAACTCAAAGGCCCGGTGCAGCGCTCTGACAGCATCTGTAACCCGTTCCTCGCTTACCACACAGGTTATTCTTATCTCAGACGTAGTGATCATCTCAATGTTTATGCCGGCATCAGCCAGAGTCTTGAACATCCTGGCAGCGTAGCCGGGTGCATTCTGGATCCCCGCACCGACTATACTCACTTTAGCCAAGTTGGGATCACCTATACATTCTCCAGCCCCTAAGGACGCCGCGACAGGTCGAACCAAAGTTATAGCCTTATCCAGATCTCCCTTGGAAACAGTAAAGGTGAGATCGGCAACTTTAGTTGTACTGGCATTCTGTACAATGGTGTCAACACTTATGCCGGCTTCTGCCAGAGGCTCAAAAATGGCAGCGGCTATACCAGGTCTATCCGGCACTCCGGTTATCGTAATCTTGGCTACATCAAGATCATGAGCAATACCACGTACTTTGTTTCTTACCTCTCTAACTTCGTCCATCGATATATCTCCATGTATCAATGTCCCAGGAGCATTAGTAAAGCTGGAAGACACCAGGATAGGGATATTATATACTGCACCTAACTCCACTGAGCGATTGTGCATGACCCTTGCCCCTAAGCTAGCCATCTCCAACATCTCATCATAATGGATCTCCTTAAGCTTGCGAGCCTCCGGCACTATCCTTGGGTCAGCAGTATAAACGCCTTCAACATCGGTGTATATCTCGCAACGCTTAGCGTTCAGGGCGGCAGCCAGGGCCACCGCTGTCGTATCAGAGCCACCTCTACCCAAAGTGGTTACATCCAGGTCTTCTGATATGCCCTGAAATCCGGCCACTATGACAACACTTCCACTGTCCAGCTCTTTATGAATGCGCTGGGGATCGACTCGTAATATGTGTGCTCTGTTAAAAGAAGAGGTGGTATGAATACCAGCCTGAGCGCCAGTGAGACTTATAGCTTGATAACCTATCTCTCTTAAGGCCATAGCCAGCAGAGTTACAGATACGGTCTCGCCGGTAGATAAGAGTAGGTCCAGCTCACGGGCATCCGGATTGTGTGATATCTGCCTGGCTAACGCTATTAGATGGTCTGTAGTATCGCCCATTGCCGAGACCACGATCACCACTTGAGCGCCCAAGTCTTTAGCATCAGCTACTTTACGGGCCACTCTTCTTATCCGGTTAGCATCAGCGACGGAGCTGCCGCCGTATTTTTGCACGATTAGGTCCAAGCAGTATTTACCTTTTATATAATTAGATAATTCTCTCTGACGGGTGATGCAAATTAAAATATATATACCGGTATGGGGTAGGGGCGCACCTATGTGTGCGCCCTAATCACCGCCATCTAACCATCCAAGATCGAAGATACTCGACCTGTCGGTACTGTAAATGCGTCTATAATTCCTAGTATGATCGGGTTGGAACCAGGGCAGACACGCAGGTCTGCCCCTACATTTTACGTTACCATGATTTGCATCACATAGACCAGGGGAAGGAGATTTGTTCCCTCTCCCTCTGGGAGAGGGTTAGAGGGAGGGATTATTCCACCACCCTCGCGCCATCCTGGCTTGGCCTTGTTACCTTCACCTCGCCGGTCACACCTTCGCTCTCGGCTGCGCTTACCATCGCTTGCCCAACCGCCTCCTCGTCCTCTACCGCTAGAGCCAATATGGTAGGCCCGCCTCCGGATAGAAAAACTCCCTTCGCGCCTGCATCAAGAGCAGCCTCAAAAATCTTATCCATAGCAGGGAAGAGCTGGGACCTGGCCGGCTGATGCAGCTTGTCCTTTGTGGCTACATCCAAATAAGATAAGTCTTCATTTGCCAGGGACGCCACCAGAAGGGCTGCTCTGCTGATGTTATGGACGGCATCCTCGCGGCTTAGCTCCTTTGGGAGCAGTTTCCTGCTCTCCTCGGTTGGCATAAGAAAATCAGGAATAAATAATACGGCTTTAAGTGAGTCGGGCACTGAGACCTTCAAATTGTACAGCCTGCCTTCCGACTGCACCATAACTCTGAAACCGCCCAGGAGGGCCGGCGTTACATTATCCGGATGGCCTTCTATCTTAACGGCAAGACTTAACAGGGTCTTCAAGTCCACAGCTCTGCTAAGCAGATGATTTGCTGCAACAAGACCGCCAACTATGGCCGCGGCGCTGCTCCCGAGTCCGCGAGCTATGGGAATATTGTTTTCGACCTGTACTTCTAAAGTGGGAACAGGCATACCAAGATACTGAAAGAGCGAGGATGCAGCGGTATAAGCCAGCTCACAGTATCCTCGGACTGTTCCCTCGCTGGTTATTATCGGCCCCAGACCAAGTCTTTGATAGAAATGGAGCCTGTCATAAAGCTGTAAGGCCATACCAAGGCAATCAAATCCAGGGCCAAAATTGGCCGTGGTAGCGGGGACCTCTACGGATACATGCTCGGGGCCATCTAAAGTCACAAATACACCAGAAAATACCTAGCTCTGGGATGAATTATAGCATCCAGCACCTAAGCTCTCAAACAGTGCTGTATCTCGGGTGTGACCATATTTTGTAACAAGAAGAGAGGTAGCCGTTCGTTTCGAGAGCTTCAACGAACGGCGGCGTGCCTTCGACCTGCCTGAGGCAGGAGGCAACGCCTCTTTGCAAAAACTCCCACCTCTAAAGCGAATGGTTGTCATTCTCCAACAACAAATGGTCACACCAGGGTGATGTAGGCTATCGGAAGCTGATATCGAAATTAGGTGAGAAAGGATTGAGGAAACGGACGCCTTCCAGAGAACTGCCGTGCTCTGCGTCCTCGGTTAGCACATAGGGCACTTGATTGAGCTTGGCTGTGGCCCAGATAAGAGCATCCCACAGGGAGCGTTGGTACTGAACAGCGCCTCGGCAACCCTCCAGGACCACTGAGGGAGTGAGGTCAAGAATTTGGCAAAAGCTGATCAACCGGGTTACTTCGGCCAATGCATCAACTCTGGTCAGCGGTTCTGGGAGACGGCGAGTAGTTACATTGAAGAACTCTGTGAGGCATTGGACGCTCAACACAGCTTGCTTGCTGCCGATCAGGCTGTCCACAACCTGGAAGGCACGGTCTTGCTTCCAACGGTCACGAGGGTCGTGGGTATAGACAAGGATATTCGTATCAATGAGAATACCGTTCAAGCCGTTCGTCATACAACTCGTCCCGTGTCCAAGTCCGCCCTGTTTGCGGAACGTCAAACATCCTATACTTTCTGATGAACTCCTTCATCTCTTCCCAAGCCTCTAGGTCTGGTCGCAACGTTATAGGAGTGCGGCACACCTGATCGATCCCACGCCGGATAAGCTCAGCCTCAGAAACCCCAAGTTCCTTAGCCTTACGCTTTAGGAGGGCATCCTGGTGAGGCTCTATATATACCTGTTTTCGTACCATACGAGTCATTGCAGTTTCCTTTCTACATCGTATTATACATCTATTTAGTGGTTTACTAAACTCCAATGATACAATGTACCAGGCTCCTCACTCATCAAGGAACACAGTTGATTGTTGTAAGAAGATCTACAGGTTTTCCTACTCCTTGGGAAAATGTAGACATCGTCATGAGCGACAGGATTGCTACCTACTTGACTTGGTTTGATGTCCAACCTTGATCCCGCAGTAGTCTTCCTGGTCTCTCAAGAAGGTCTAGCCTCTTGGAGAACTTATGCTTGGCTTGGGTGCACTGAAACACTGGGACTATCATTTGAAGATTACCTATCTCGCCAATATAGACACTCTCGGAGCCATCTACTGGACAAGGAAACCTCATGCTCTCAAGAGCTTTCTGCCCTTCCTTAGCAATCTTCTGGTTTTGTTTAATAAGTTCCTGTCCTTTGCTGGTTTTTGCCCAGCTATCTTGTTCACCAACCATAACTTTCTTCTCTTTGTTCATAACTGCCTCTTTGTGGCTTCTATTTTACCATGCCGATAGATCGGGCATCTTCGATCCGTGGCAACTCCTATCTAAAAAACAATTGATGGTACGAAAATAGCGGATTTTTCTCGCTAAATTCTTTGCCGACAGGTCGAGCCTCTTCGATGCAGTGTTGGGTTATTCATGCCTTCAGCAGCCCCTTATGCCGCAGCGCACGCTCCAAAGAGGGCTGCATCTTCATCTCCTGGAACTCCCCGATGGCGAAGTCCAGGTGCTCCATGGCCTCCTTGTGGAGCTCTTCAGCTCGCCTAAGGCGAGAGGCCGTTGGGTCGGGAGACCCGACCCCTGCATCCGGTACCACATCCGTAGGGGCGAGGTCCCCTCGCCCTTGCGACCTGCGGGCATCTTCTGCCTCTTGTAGCAACAACTCCGCGATCTGAAGCCGTGTGAGCGCGATCTCTGGGCGGCAGCGCACACGAGCGCACACCTCCAACGCCTGCTGGTAATATGCCTTTGCCTTCTCCCGATCCCCCAGCAGGACTGCGGCCGCCCCTAGGTGCCGAGCGGGGCATCGAGTATTACCGGGCCTTGTCAAGCTCATACCGGCCAGGCTGGAAAGCCGTTGTGCTAGGATAGCTGCTGCCTTGCGGTCACCCACTATCACCGCAGTCTCCAACAGGTCCAACAGGATTGGCCAAGGCGTTCCATCACCGTTAGAGCTTATGCTCAACCGTTGCATTAACTGGCCTAGCGCAGCCTCGGCCTCATCACTCCGGCCAAGGTGGGCCAGGATTAGGGCTCTCAGTGCAGCTTCGGCCGATCTTAGTTCCAGGCCGACCATCCGTCGCGATGCACCGAGACCAGACAGGGCCTCCTCAGCTCGTCCCAGGTAGACGAGGGGGAACCTTGTGAACCCAGTCCCGACCTGCTGTCCAAAGACAGGGCTCCCTAATTCTTCGGCCCGGGCAATTAGCTCTGGCCCTTTAGCTGCCACCTCCTCGAGGTGACCTTCAAGATAGGCTAGACTGGCTTCAGCAACCAGCGTACATAGGATGGCGATGGTGTCTTGGGTACGAGTAGCGACCTCTTTTTCCTCGTCCCACAGTTGTTCTGCCCGTTGCCGATCACCCCAGCTCAGGTAGACGCAGCAGCCGCTCCAATTTAGGAACATGGCCAAAGTTCTGGCGGTGACCCCCTCACGGGAGCGCCGAGTAAATTCCTCTGCAATCCTGAGTCGCTGCTCCTGATGCTCCGGCGCCCCGGCCCCATTGACTATCTCGAACGCAGCGGCGAATAAGGCCTCAGGGTCCCCTATTTGGCGTGCTAGATCGAGGGTGTCGACTGCAAGAGCCCAGTGTAGGGGCCAATGGTCATCTACATGCTGGACAATAGATAAGGCGATATTGGCGTGCACACGCTCTATAGTACCTGGCGCGGCGTAGCGATCCGCTCGTTCAGCCCACTGGCGGAATACTGGAGTGCCAACCATGGTCACGGCGCCGTGACGCCGAAGTCCCAATAGGGCCAGGTGGCAGGCTCTAAAGGCGCGCCGGTCGTCTCCCAATGCCTCGGCCAAGCTCAATGCGTCTGGCGCTATTTCCTCTGCCGCCCGCAACGGCGCCCCGGCAGGCATAAGGGCCTCACCCATGGCCAAGAGCAGGTCGCAGCGCTTAGACTTGTCATTTGGGTCCAAGACCTCTTGCACCTGTAGACAGCGCTCCAGGTGTCCCACCGCCTCTCCATAAGCGTACACAGCTATGGCTCTTCTTGCTGCCATCTCCCCATACTCTACGGCTTTGGAAAGATCGGCAGGGTCAGACGAATATGAGAAGTGCTCGGCCAGCTCAACGGCGTGCTCTTCTAAGCGGGAAGCGTACTGTGATTCCAGGGCCCGAGCCACCTGCTGGTGGAGCCGGATGCGCCGGGGAGCGATCATCTCTTCGTACAGCGTCTGGCGGAAGAAGGCGTGGGCGTAGCGGTACTGGACCGAGCCGGCGCGTGACTTCTCCTCTAGTACTCCTACCCGCACCGCCTCCTCTATGCCCGCTACCAGTGGTTCTTCTTCTATCTCCGATACCGCCCGCAGCGTCTCCAGGGCGAAGTCCCGCCCGATGACCGCGGCTACGGTCAGCAGCCGGTTGCACTCCGGACTGAGTCTGGAGAGACGCTTGCCTATTACATCCCTTAGGCCTTCCGGTATGCTCATCTCCAGGGGAGTGTTTCCAGTCCCCTGCCAGCGCCCATCCTGGCGGGTCACCATCCCTTCCTCAACAATGTAGCGCAGCACCTCCTGGATAAACAGCGGATTACCCTCGGTCTGCCGGTGGATGGCCTCCGCTAGACTCCAAGGGGCCTCCTGTCCTGACATGATGTTTATCATCCGGTGTACTTCATCGACGGTGAGTCCCCGCAGCGCGACTCTGCCAAAGCTGCTCGCTCTCCTCAGCTCTGCCAGGGTGGAGGACAGGGGGTGCGCTCTATCCACCTCCACGTCACGGTAAGTGCCAACAATAAGAAGTCTTACGCCGGTTAGATTACGGGCGATATGGGTCAATAAGTCCAAAGTGCCTCTGTCGGCCCAGTGCAGGTCTTCCAGCACTATGAGCAGAGGCTGTACGTTAGAGGCGTTGCGCAAAAAGGTTGAAATCGACTGGAGCAGCCGCCAGCGGTCCTCGTCCGGGTCAATACCGGCCGGACTGGGAGATAGGTTTACCTTCTCTCTTATCTCCGACACTATCCTGGCGACATCACCTGCCCCGGTGCCCAGGTCCTCTTTCAGTGCTTCAGGAGGCCGGGCCAGCACGTAGGTCCTCATGGCCTCGACAAAGGCAAGGTAGGGCAGGGACAAAGAGCCTTCCTCGTAGCAGTGGCCGACCAGGGCCTTACCGCCGCGCAGGGTTACATAGGTTGCAAGCTGCTCACAGAAGGCGGTCTTGCCTATGCCAGGCTCGCCAACCACCATGGCTAGAGAGCCATTACCGGACATCGCATTATCAAAGGCGGTATGCAGCCCCTTTAGCTCGGCCTCACGGCCAACAAAGGTGCGGCGGTAGATGGGGTTGTCGGTTAATACCTCCGCTCGTGGTGAGCTTGTCGAACCATCAGGCCCTTCGACAGGCTCAGGGTGAGCGGTTAAATTGATGCTCTCTAATGCCCGAAGCACATCAGTGGCTGAGGCTGGTCTCTTGTTGGGGTCCTTCTCTAGTAATCTAAGGATAAGCCCTTCCAGCGGCTGCGGCAGGTCTGGCCGGTGCCATGATGGGGATACCGGCGGTGTGTTGATGTGCTGGCTGATAATGCCTATGCTGTCGTCTCCCACAAAGGGTGGTCGGCCGGTTACCATCTCATACAGCATCGCGCCAAGGGAATACAAGTCCGACCGCTTCTCCGGCTCACCGCCCATGGCCTGCTCCGGCGGCATGTACGACACCGTGCCGACCATCATGCCGATCTGGGTGAGGCGAGAGCGGTCTAGCGCCACCGCAAGTCCAAAGTCCCCTATCTTGGCAACTCCATCTGTTGTAAGCCAGACATTGCCCGGCTTGATGTCTCTGTGTACTATTTCGTGAGAGTGGGCGTGCACCAGGCCCCGGCATACCTGTATTGCTATCTCTATTGCCCTCTCTAAGGTCAGCTTGTGCTCTGGCGCTTTCTCTATAAGAGCTTCAACATCGCCGCCAGGCATGAATTGCGAGATTATATACGGTTGGCCCTCTTGGCCTGAGGTACTCGAAGGCTCTTCTCCAATTTCGTAGACGGTAACTATGTGAGGGTGGTCTCCCAACTTTCCCATGGCCTGAGCTTCACGGATTATCCGCGCTCTGGAGGTGTCGTCCAGACCCGCCAGCTTGATAAGAGCGAAGGCCGCATCCCGGTCCAGACGCGTGTCTTGGGTTAGAAATACCCTCTTTTTGCCGCCTTCTCCGAGGAAGCGCTTGACTACGTAGCGGCCATTGACAAAAGAGGTGGGATGAGAAGGTGTGGGGTCAGGTGTAGAGGTAGCGACTTGAGGTGGAGAGCCCGCTGCTGACCGAGCTGGCCTTGGGGTACCGAGATCGCGTTCGGCGGCGGCCAGATAGGTCAGGGCATCTGAGTTGTCGGGATCAAGCCGGAGGACAGCATGAGCATTCTCACGTACCAAGTCCCAATCGAACCGCCTAACAGCAGCCTCTGCTTCGTCGAGAAGTCCCTCTATTTGTCGCTGGATACGTTCGCTGGGCATACTTCATCCTCCTATAGTTCGAGAACCTTTTGACCAGGCTCAAGACGGCGCCTCATAGCCTAACGGCCACAGGCTACAAGCAACAATCTGTCCCGGGGTCTGTGTGAAACGGTTGGTCTGCCCGAATGATAGACCCAACTTACTGGTTCGTCAATATCATTTTGCTTCTCACATCTGTTGCTCTAGACCTCGTTCTATTTCAGTTATGGCGTCGCCATCACACTCGAGGGTTGCTCCTTGGAGGAATGGCGCTTGACCTTAACTTCCAGAATAAACCCTTCACCTAAGGCCTGTACATAGCGGCGTAGGGTCTTGAGGGCATAGGCCTCATATCCTCGCTTCTCAATCCTGGCTACCTGGGCCTGGGACACGCCCAGCCTCTTGGCCAACTCTTGCTGGGTTAAGCCTGCTGCCTGGCGGGCTTCCACCAATTGTAGCCAGAGATCGCTCTTAGCAGCCTCTTCTTCATAAATAGCTTGGTATTCAGGGTTCTCTCTCAGCTCCTGTTGCCACTTCTTATAACTCGCTTCACCTTGTTCGGTTGGTTCGTGGCTGCGTTCCATTTTTACTCACCTCCTTCACGGCGCAGAAAGTCCTCCAAGCGTCTCACCGCAGTTCCAATCTCTTGGCGGGGCGTTTTCTGTGTTTTTTTCTGGAACCCGTGCAAGAACAGAATTCGCCGCCGGCTTACGAAACAGTAGAACAGCCTATATATGTTGGTATTGCTTTCGCGCCTGAGTTCCCAAAGCCTGCCCTCAATATGACGGACCATAGGCTCACGGACCTGAGTATTTCTAATATGTAGTTGCTCAATAGACCAGTCAAATCGAGCCTGAGTTTGTATATCAAGGCCGCGTAAGAACTCTCGAGGCGGTTCATTTCCCCTTTCATCGGTATAAAAAACAATTGACCATGCTGACTCGTCTGACATTATATTTAGTATATATTATAGAGGAGAGGTCAAGTATGAAACTGGCTTCTTATCTATTGATATTCTTAATTTTCCTGCGCCAGTCGGTGAAACTCTTTACTACCTCATTGTGCAACTTGATACCTTCTTGGACTCGTGCTAACTGTGACTCAGAAATAGGCTCTTCTTGTTTCAACTCCCTACTTAACTCTTCTGGGATTGTTGCCATTGCAGCATCTATCATGGATTGCTGTTCTTCGGTTAATTTTATATGTTTCTTCATATCCTTCCCGTACTCTCCCTTCTGGCCTCTCGTTTCTGGCTTCCGGCCTCTGACCTCTCGCCTCTATCGCGGCGCGTACCCCGTCATCTCTACAAATCCCACACCATTGATCTTTTGACCGTTTTTAGTGCCTTCCACGTTGACTTTGCCCTCCCAGTAGACTGCCTGTGTAGAGTCCCTGGTGTCTAGCTCCTGGTCTTCTATAACCGGAGTTAGCGTTAGGTCCAGCCCTTGTGAGCGTATTGAAGCCTTCCAGCCCATGGGGTATTTTGCGCTGGTACGAGGGCTGGTCCACTGGCCGGTAGGCTGTATAATGATGTTCTCTTGTAGTATTGGAACAGCAGAGCCGTTTTGCTCTACGTATGTGCCGTAGCTCTCTATCATTCGTCCGTCGGGGCCGCGTATCACTGAGATCATCACGTCGGTGACGTCGGACAACTGTATTGCGTACCAGTCCCATCCTCCTCCGCCCTGAAGTGCAAAGTCTCCCCACTGGTGGTCGAACCACGCGCTGCCTACTACAGGCTCTTGCACGCCATCTACAGCCAGATAACCAAGGACAGCCATCCTGGTGCGGGAGTAGTAGTACGACTCTTCAGATTGGGCGACTGTTATGTACCCATCCCCGCCGTGAAGCACCGGACGTTTGATGCCTGTTAGCTCGAGTTGCATGTTATAGCCATTTAGGTTCGCTTTGATGGAGTCCCTGCCACCCTTGAGGTTTATCGTCCAGTCTCCTACCTTTATCGACACCGTCCCATCGGCTGCCTGAGGGATATATCCAAGCTCAAGCTTCTGATCGTAAACAAAGGTCTTCTTGTTTATGTCTGTTATAGAGAAGTGTCCTACGTATGCGGCCCGGCCTTCCTCTATGTACCGCTGGAAAATCACAAAGTGGAATCCGTAGCTTGCGCCCTTGTTGGTGTTCAGGTGTCCGTTATAGTACCACCACTCTGTTTGGTTTTTATGAGGTGCGTCGTCCTTTGGAAAAGATACTGGCTCAGGAGGTGGACTGCCTAATGGCGCAACCCTGTTGCTGGCAGGTGTAGCCGTACCAACAAGCCGAGTATCTTCGATGGCTGGCTGAGAAGCAGGTGATGGCTGGCTGTTCCCTGCTCCTGAACATCCAGCTATGAAAGCGGTGATGCATAGGATAGAAATTAAAATTATAGCTGAGGATTTTAGGTTAGTATTTTGCTTATTTTTCATATTTTAACTAATGTAGCAGATTCTTTTTAATAATAGCAGTGTTGCATTGCCTGAGTATTCAGGTGTAACCATTTGTTGGAGTATGATTACCACGGCTGAAGCCTGTGGCATAGTTGAACTCTATGCTACGGGCTTCAGCCGTGGTGCCGCTAGACGAAAAGCCCGCAGGCGGTCGCCTTGGCGACCGCGCCGCGGCCTCTCTTTAGTGCATGTGTCTGTTTTTGAAAGGAACGGGGGCTTCTAAACCTAATATAGGCTTGAAGCTTACATAACTCTGTAGAGCAGCTCCTTGAACTCTCGCACGGTCTCTTTTTTCCAGAGCTCCTGTGCCTCCTGGCGCCTCTTTCTGGACTCCGCCCGTGACTCCTCTTCGGACAGCTTCATCGCTTCCATCTGCTCAGTCAATTCAGCCATGAATTTATAGGCTACTGCTGGTCTCTCAAACCAGGTACCCAGTTCTTTGAATTCCTTGTCGAAGAACACAAAGACTGGAATCGACTGGTGCTGCCTTCTCCACAGGTACTGCTCCATGATGTCCAGGTTGACGTCTCTGGGAAATACCTTTAAGTCCATACCCGTGGCATGGGCGACCTTCGCCATAACCGGCAGTCCTCTAACCACGTCGGGGCACCAGTCTTCTCCTAGCGCCACTACGTGAACTTCGCCCTTCTTGGCTACAAACTTCTTGAAGAAAGCGACATCCTCTGGGTCCAGCTCGAGTTCGTGGTAGTTCTTAAGGAACTGCTCCTTATTGGTCTTGATCTCCTCCACGTACTGCTCCCAGGTCAGGCCCTTGGCAAAACGCTCTGAAGTTACCCCTTGTACCGTTGTGACCATCTGTTCACCTTTCTAGCAGACTTAACAGAACTGCTTAAACTATTTGCCTATTTATCCTATATAGCTTAGACTACGAGAAATTGTAGCATACATTAAGTATAAGTTAATACTTTCTACGTCATATTCTATAGATATAGGATATACGTAACTCTAGTCTGTGATATAATGGACTCGCTAAGTAGGCTTGACTAGATCTGCTTGCGCCCAGTTAGCGCCAAATCGGGGGTGTTGATGCACGATAGACCGAAGGAAGCGTGTGGGGTCTTCGGAGTTTATTCTCCTGGTGAAGACGTAGCAAGAATAACTTTTTTTGGGCTTTATGCCCTTCAGCATCGCGGTCAAGAAAGCGCTGGCATAGCCTCTACCAATGGCAGCAAAATGTATCTGCAAACCGGTATGGGGCTGGTTAGTCATGTCTTTGATGAAAGACGCCTTCAACATCTAGAGGGCCATATAGCCATAGGCCATACAAGGTACTCCACCACCGGATCTAGTACCGAAAACAACGCACAGCCCTTTATAGTAGAAGGTCCTCCAGGTCAGCTTGCCCTAGGCCATAATGGCAACGCTATAAATGCTGAGCACCTTCAGAACGAGCTAATAGAGAAGGGTCGCCAATTCACATCTTCCACGGACTCCGAAGTAATCGCCAATCTCATAGTCGAAGACTCTGGCAAGGACTGGCCCGAGAGAATAAGGCACGTCATGCGCCGAATTGAAGGCGCCTACTGCCTGGTAATGATGACCAAGGATGCTCTTATAGGGGTACGTGATCCTCTAGGGGTCCGCCCTATGAGTTTGGGCAAGCTTGGCAACGGGTGGATACTCGCCTCTGAGACTTGCGCCTTAGACCATCTGGGCGCAGACTTTGTAAGAGACGTAGAGCCTGGAGAGATAGTCTACATAGACGCAAACGGTGTCTCCAGCTATAAAAGTTCAGAGTCCACCAAGCGTGCATTCTGCGTCTTTGAATACGTTTATTTCGCCAGACCCGATAGCATCCTCAACGGCAAGCTTACTTATATAGCCAGAGAGAGGATGGGGGAAAAGCTAGCAGAGGAGCATCCGGTGGAGGCCGACCTGGTTATAGGCACTCCGGACTCGGCCATTCCTGCTGCTATTGGCTACGCCAGACGCTCTGGGATACCATACAGTGAGGGCTTGATCAAAAATCGCTACGTGGGGCGCACTTTTATTCAGCCAGACCAGAGGATAAGAGAGCTAGGAGTCCAGCTTAAATTCAATACCCTCCCTGAGGTGCTAAGGGGCAAGCGTATTATTGTGGTCGATGACAGCATAGTCAGGGGCACAACTACTCCCAGGGTAGTAAGCCTTTTGAGGAAGGCCGGGGCCAAAGAGGTGCATATGCGCATTTGTTCTCCGCCTATCCAGAACCCATGTTTCTTTGGCGTCGATATGGCTTCTAAAAGAGAGCTAATAGCCGCTTATAAATCGGTGGAAGAGATAAAAGAGTTTATAGGCGCAGACACTTTAGGCTATCTGAGTGTTGAAGGGCTTCAGGAAGCTGTAGGGTTACCGAAAAATAATCTCTGTATGGCCTGCCTGACCGGCGAATATCCTATCCCTGTGCAACTGGAGATGGACAAGCTCGCCCTTGAGTTACAGACGGTCCATAGTTAGGTAGAGTGCAGGTTAAAGGCCTGATATCGAAGATACTCGACAGGTCGGTATTGTGAGCTATTTGAGGAGGAGTATATCCTCCTCTTTTTCTTTCGTTATAGGGCTGTATCCTATACCTATGGCGAGTGATGCAAATTATCATAATGTAGGGGCAGACCCTTCGAGGGCCTCAGGGCAGGCTCTGCGTGTCTGCCCTGGTCCTGACCCATAGATGCAGGACCATAGGCGCATTTACAGTCTTAGGTGGTTAGATAGCGGCGGTTTAGGGCGCACACATAGGTGCGCCCCTACGAGCGATGATTCCCTTAATTGCATACACCTCTGGGAGAGTGCTGAAGGAATTCTTTGAATCATTATTTAACACTACTATAGGCGGTCTTTGATTATGGAAGGCAAAAGCTATTTAGAAGCTGGTGTAGACATAAAGGCCGGAGAGCGGGTTGTGGACCTGATAGCTGCGGATGCAAGGAGCACCTATGGCCCAGGGGTGCTTGCTGGCGTCGGCCCTTTTAGCGGCCTGTTTGAGCTAAAAGGGTATCAGGAGCCTGTTATAGCTAGCAGCACCGACGGAGTTGGCACCAAGCTTCTGATAGCTATCGCTATGGGCCGTCATCGAAGCGTTGGAGCTGATCTGGTAAGCCTTTGCGTCAATGACATTATTACTTGCGGAGCGCAGCCTCTATTCTTTTTAGACTATATAGCTACCGGGAAGCTAGTCCCTGAGCAGGTAGCCGAGGTCGTCAAAGGCATAGCTGATGGTTGCCGCAGCGTTGGCTGCGCTCTCATCGGGGGAGAGACCGCTGAAATGCCTGGGGTTTATCGCTCCAGGCATTATGATCTGGCCGGTTTTGTGGTTGGCGTAGTTGAAAAAAGCGCGATTATAGATGGGACCGCTATTTCAAGAGGAGATGCCCTGGTAGGTATTCCCTCGAGCGGGGTACATACTAACGGACTGTCCCTGGCACGAAGAGTGTTCCAGGTGGGCGTCGCAGAAGACGAAGAAGGCTGGGCTAGAGAGAGGCTTATACTGGACCAGGAATATCCGGAGCTAGGAAGAAGTCTGGGCGAAGAGCTCCTTGAGCCGCACCGTTGTTACTGGCCTCTTCTTAGGCCATACTTATCTATGATAAAGGGGATGGCCCATATAAGCGGTGGCGGTCTTGTAGAGAATGTACCACGGGTACTTCCGAAAGGGCTCGCAGCGCGTTTCTATAGAGGAAGCTGGGACACACCGCCTGTTTTTGCATTGATCCAGGAGCTTGGTCAGGTCTCAGAGGCCGAGATGTACCGGACCTTCAATATGGGTGTAGGAATGGCCCTGGTATGCGCTCCTACAGATGCTCGCGAGATCTGCCAGAGAATTCCAGGGGCTGTCCAGGTAGGGGAAGTAGTTGTGGAAAGAGATGGCCGGGTAGAGTTTATTTGATTAATTGAAGCAACATACTTATGAGGTACTAGAATGTACCGTATTTTTATTTCCCTTGAGTCATGTAGTGTAAATATCTCCAGATACATAACTAGTACTATTTACGATAGTATTAGCTAAAATGGAAGTAAAGTGGCATCCAGCGGCAGAGCAAGAGCGTCTATCTTTGCCGGCGAGAGAGCTATTGGCTATCCAACACGCCATTCAGAAATTGGAGGCAGAAGGCGACCGCCTCCGATTTCCCCATAGCAGCAAGTCCAGGGTACTGCTAATATTAGAGAACTTCGTCCTAGGGGAGGCAAAAGCCGATGGCGAGCTTTATATCGAAGAATAGGAGACATCATGTTATAGGAGCGATCGGCCTAGATGCTAAGTGGACAGAACAGACTTTGACGCCTTAGTAGCAGTTGCAATACAGAGACTAGGGGAAGTTGAAGAAGAGAGCTTGAAATGAGTAAGATCCGTTCTCGTAGCGCCGAAGAAGTACTAGCAGAAGACCTAAAGAACAACCCAGAGTTCAGGACATACTGGGAACGCACAACTCTTGCCAGAGCAGTAGCGCTTGCCATTCTCCATTATCGAACTGAGCACAACTTGAGCCAAAGGCGTCTTGGTCAGTTGTTAGGTATTCATCAGTCCCATGTATCTAGATTAGAACTAGGTGAACATACTCCTTTGCTAGAAATGCTACAGAAGCTTAGCATGGTGCTCGGTCTCCGTTTCATATTGGACATAGGGCCATCTTCCAAGACATCTGAGGCGCCGATTGTATTTCCGCCAGGAGTTGAGCTTGTGGAAGACATAATTACTGCGGATGGAAGCCAGGTTCGCGTTGCAACTGGTTAAGAACCCTTCATAAGCTCAGTACGCACTCACATCCGGAGTGTAACTCATCCTTAACCTCATTACAAAAAGACCATAGTTAAAATGATCTTGACAGAATATGATATAATTTCGTAACAATTCTTCCCAATTATGTAAGATCAATGACATACTTTTAAGCGAGAAAGAATTTTAACTAATCTTGTTTGATAATTAAAGTATCTTGGAAGCTAAATCACTGTTTGAGTACGATAAAAGCCGTCCTTTTGAGGCGGAAGAATGGGTATTAGGGGAGATGGATGGTCTCACCTGGTACCGTTTTAATATTAAAAGCGAAGCCGGTAGAGTAGTCCCCGGAGCTATTATCCGTAGTCCCTCAGCCTCTACTCCACAGCCCTTGGTGATGCTCCAGCATGGCGCCGGTACTAGCAAGTTCGCCTCCTTTGTTCTTGCCGCAGTGGATGTTCTTGTCAACAATGGCTATACGTGCATGGCTGTGGACGCTATCGGGCACGGCGAGCGTCCTGAGGTATCCGGCGGAAACGCAGATCTGGAGGAAGACGAGGCCATGCGACGCCGCTTCTCTTCTGAGTACATTGTCGGAAACGTAGTGGACTTCAGCCGCGCTTTGGACTACGTAACGGCCAAGGATTATATAGACCCTGAAAGAATCGGATATATAGGCTCGAGCATGGGAGGGATGTTAGGCGGGCTATTTTGCGCTGTGGATGAGAGAGTTAAAGCTGTGGTGCTCCGCTGTAGCGGCAGCCGCCTGGCTGCTAGACGCTGGGAGAACCTCGATAATAAGGAACTAGCGGCAGAGATGCGGCAGACCGCGGAGAAGTATGATCCTGCCGCCTTTGTTGGCTTTATCTCTCCCCGGCCACTGTTAATGCTCAATAATTCAGACGATGACGTTATATCCAGAGAAGCCGTAGAGCTTCTTTACAATGCGTCCAATGACCCAAAAGAGCTGCGCTGGTTTCCAGGAGGCCATCGTGATAACAGAGAGGTGCATTCTGTAGAGTCATGGCTCTTCTTTGAGAGCTTTATCGGGGCATCCAGCGCCGTAACAGCAAGCTCATAAATTCTGTTTAATTAAACATTAAAAGATAACTTATAGAGGTATATTGAGAGCACTTATAAGTGTTTACAACAAAGAAGGGGTCGTAGACTTCGCCCGCTCTCTAAGTGAGCTGGGATTGGACCTGTATAGCACCGGCGGCACCAAGGATAGTATATCCAACGCCGGGATAGCTGTGCGGACTGTAGAGGAGCTTACCGGCTTTCCCGAAATCCTGGATGGCAGAGTGAAGACCCTTCACCCTGTGATATACGGTGGAATTCTAGCAAGAAGGGATATGGAGTCCCACATAGCACAGCTCGCTCAGCACAAGATTTTCCCTATAGATATGGTAGTGGTGAACCTATATCCCTTTGTCGAGACTATCGCAAAACCGGACGTGACATTTGACGATGCCATCGAAAACATAGATATAGGCGGCCCGACGATGTTGCGCGCTGCGGCCAAAAATTTCCCCAGTGTAATAGTATTATCCGATCCGGAGGACTACGGCCAGATTATCGAATCGCTTCGCAGCGGTGAAGTCTCTCAGAAAGAGCGTCAGCGGCTGGCCTATAAGGCATTCCAGCATGTAGCAGCATATGATACTGCGATATCGCGCTATTTGAACCCCAGCCATGAGGAATTCCCTGAGGTAATTACAGTGGCCATGGAGCGCGTTCTTAGCCTAAGATACGGAGAGAACCCGCACCAAAAGGCATCCTTCTATAGGGATACCTCAGAGAGAGCAAGCCAGACCTCAGGCCTTGCATCTGCTAAGCAATTGCAGGGCAAGGAGCTATCTTTCAATAACATTGTTGATGCCGATGCCGCCTGGAAATGCGTTTGCGATTTCTCTGCGCCTACAGTAGCAATAATTAAGCATACCAACCCTTGTGGCCTTGCGTCTAATGATGATCTGGTAGAGGCTTACAAGCGCGCCTTCGAGGGAGACCCGGTCTCTGCTTACGGCGGCATTGTCGCTATAAATCGGACCGTTACTGAGGCTGTAGCCAAAGAGCTATCGCCGGTCTTCTACGAGGTCATTATCGCTCCATCCTATGATGAAGGGGCATTGAATGTTTTAAAACGAAAGAGAGACCTGCGAATATTGGAAACGGGTGGGGTGATGGACAACCCAAACGGGTCTGCTTTAGAATACCGTCAGGTCTCTGGTGGGTTCCTCTTGCAGTCCCCAGACTCTCTTCCGGAGGGATCATTAAACACAAACGTGGTTACTGAAAGAGCGCCTACCCAGAAGGAAATAGAGGACCTTCTATTTGCCTGGAGAGCTGTAAAACATGTAAAGTCTAATGCAATCGTCCTGGTTAAGGACAGGGCGCTCCTGGGCATGGGTGCAGGTCAGCCGAACAGAGTTACCAGTGTAGAGCTGGCTGTTAAGCGTGCCGGTAAGAAATCTGAGGGCAGCGTATTGGCTTCTGACGCCTTCTTTCCCTTTCCTGATGGAGTAGAAGAGGCGGCGCGTGCCGGTGTGACGGCTATCATACAGCCTGGAGGGTCTATCAGAGATAATGAGTCTATTGAGGTGTGTAACAGAAATAATATTGCAATGGTTTTTACTGGAGAAAGACATTTTCGCCATTAGTTTTGGCTTAATCTAATTAAGAGCTTATTGGTTAAAAATCAAAAATGGATTGGAGCATACATACATGCTGAAGACGGACGCACGGATAGGGTCCTTGGAATTATTGCTTGATGATCTATCGAGCGGAGAGCGAGAGAAATTCAACCGAATATACAAGGTATACAACAGCGAAGGCCGGCTGCAAATACCGGAGAGCATGAAGGCATGGGTAGAGAAGCAGTTTGGCTCTCTGGAATCAGTAACTAGCCAGCGGATAATAAGGGTTCTAAACACGACGACCTATGAAGACGCCATGTTCAACCCTATCAGGTCCCAGAGACCAATGCAGCTCAAGACCAATGCAGACCTCTACAAGATGCTGGAGGAGAGCCAAAACGATCCTCTAGAATCGCCTCTGGAAGGCACTCCGTCTGATATATTCGGCAGGATTCAAGGAGAATACAGCATCACTGCGGGAAACGTAGCTAAGATTGATGGCTTCAGCAGCCTAGTAGTTTTTGATAACTTTAATCCCCTGGAATTTAGCAAGGAACAGGTCGCCGACTACATACAGGTGGCGCTATGGTGGGCCGATGAGGTAGTAAAAGTAGACAACAGCGCCAGATATTTCTTCTTCTTATGGAACTGTCTCTGGAAGGCCGGGGCATCACTCATGCACGGCCATGCTCAAATGACTATGGGCCGCCACGTCCATTATGGCAAGATCGAGCACCTTCGTCTGTCAGCTTTACGCTATCGAGATACCTACGGGGCCACATATTTTGACGACCTTTTTGATACACATAAAGCCTTAGGACTTGGCTTTGAGAGAGGTGATGTCAGGGTAATGGCGCACCTTACGCCTACCAAGGAGCGAGAGGTATTGATAATGGGCCATCAGGTCGGTGATCTTATGAAGGACACCATCTACCACGTCCTCAAGTGCTTTAGGGATGGCATGGGAGTCACGTCCTTCAACTTGGTGATGTATATGCCGCCCTTTGTTCCTACGGATGAGGACTGGAGCGATTTTCCTATAATTGTCCGAATTCTGGATAGAGGCGATCATGCCAACAGGACATCGGATATTGGAGCTATGGAGCTGTACGCTTCTACGATAGTCAGCAGCGACCCCTTTACTGTGGCTAGATTCCTCAAAGAGTGGGTGCCGGAAAGTTAAGAGATTTTAGGGCTTAAGGTGTATATAATGTATTATGCCCCAGGCTTTTTAGCCTGGGGCTATTAAACTTTATCCTAACACTACTTTCAGAGCTATAATGCCTTCTCTCGATGTAATTATTCCTGTTTATAACGAAGAGCATGTCCTTGCCGCTAGTATAGCCACTCTTGAAGCCTTCCTGACGGAGAATATGAGCGGCTACGACTGGACTATTACCGTTGCTGATAATGCTTCCACGGACCGCACTCTTGCTGTTGCCCAGGAATTGGCTGAGCATAAGCCAAGAGTGGGCTATATACACCTTGACCAAAAGGGGCGTGGAAGGGCCCTGCGCGCTGCCTGGAGTGTAAGCAGCGCAGACCTGCTGGCTTATATGGACGTTGACCTGTCGTCCGGGCTGGAGTCCTTTCCTGAGCTTATAGGCGCAGTGGCGGGCGGCTATGATATAGCTATCGGCTCCCGGCTGCACCCTGAGTCTGACATCGTTCGTTCCCTCAAACGAGAAATCCTTTCCCAAGGCTACAACACCATCTTAAAGTTGGCCTTCAGCGCCCCGATATCTGACGCTCAGTGCGGGTTCAAAGCTATAACTCGCTCCTGCGCCAGAGCGCTCATTCCCCTTGTGCAAAACCAGGAATGGTTTTTTGACACTGAGCTTTTGATTCTGGCCGCCAAGAATGGCTATAGAATAAAGGAGGTGCCTGTCAGATGGGTGGAGGACCCGGACAGCAGGGTGAATATTACTAAGACTGTGATGGAGGACCTAAGAGGGGTGCTCAGGCTTTTGGTAACACCGACGCCATAGCTCAGTGCAAGATATCTTGAGGTCGATATAGTCTATGTCATGCGTTATAATTCTAGAGAATCATCAAGATAGTAAAAGATCCACTAAGCAAGGTACTTATTTAGATGGAAATTACGAACCGGCAGCTTGACCAGGCTAATACCAATGAAGATTTAGAACAGTTTCGTGCCGATTTAGCGTGGTATCAGCAGAACAAACCAGAAATGTTGAAGCTCTATAAAGGAAAGCGTATAGCCATATTAAAAGGTAATGTCATTGATTGTGCTGATACCCTGCCTGTTCTAGCTAAACGAATTCGTGCTAAGTACGGAAGGAAAGCAATTTTCATGCCTCTTGTAATTGAGGAGCGTCGTGCAGTGAGGATACCGAGTAGGCCGAAAAGAATAAGTAATGACGATGCAACCGTATCGTGATGCGGGCATATATAGACCAAACTTAACATGGTCTCCAGCAGCACCGATAGTCTCAATCTCCATAGCTGATAACTATGCACCTTCATCTATGCTTTCCTGCGATCCCAAGGATGAAAATGCCGCTCATGGTGAGCCTGTCGAACCATCCTTCGACAAGCTCAGGACGAGCGGAGTAGGAGTTCGTACTTTCAAGGGAACCTTCCATGCCACGACTTGTCGGGGCACCCCGAAGGGATGAAAATAAGCTAGCGTAGCCCGTTCCCTGAGGCTCTCGAAGGGACGGGCGGTGGTTATCGACAGGCTCGAACAACAGCACCAAGCTATTTTCTAAGCAAGGCTAACTAATCTGCTAGAGTCTTATTTTTATAGCACCTACCCTTTTGGAACATGCGTCAAACACCATACCCGGATATCAACAGGCTACTGGAGAGCTTGCTCTCTCATCTAAGGCGCATCTTTCAAGAAAACCTTGTTGGCTTGTACCTGTACGGGTCGCTGACGGCGGGCGACTTCGAGCCTGAGAGCAGTGACATCGATCTGCTTGCGGTCACCAAATCCACCATTGTCCCCGAGGAATTCGATGCCCTACGCGCCATGCACCAAGACTTTGCGCGCGCTAACCCTGAATGGGAAGACCGCATCGATGCCGTCTACGTTCCAGTGACGATCCTAAGAACGTTTCGATCCGAGAAGGGTCCATTCGCGGTTATCAGCCCGGGCGAGCCGCTCCACATGCGGGATGAAGCGCTAAGGGATTGGCTCCAGAACTGGTATGTCGTGCGCGAGGGCGGCGTGGCGTTGTTTGGCCCTCCCGCGAAGTTGATCATCCCCCTCATCACCCAAGACGAGTTTGTACAGGCCATTCGACGCTACGTGGCGGAATTGGCTGAGAGGGTAAGAGGCGATCAGCCTCGGAAGAGCCAGGCGTACATCATCTTGAGCATGTGCAGGGCATTGCATGTGCACCGGGAGGGTGAACAGGCATCCAAGAGGCAAGCTGCGCTCTGGGCGCAGAAGGAGCTTCCGGAGTGGTCGAGGCTGATTCAGAGCGCGCTAACGTGGCGGCAGGCGTGGCGCGAGGAGCAGGTCGATCATGCTGCAACCTCCGCTGAAACGGTTCGATTCGTCAACTTCGTGAGAGATGAAATCTTAACCTGAAGCACTTGTTCTACACCGACTTTACATTGACTCACTAGCGATGGTCTCCAGCGCTTGACAATCCATTTAGCTTGCAATAGTGTTTATGCGTCAAACATCGCATGTCCCTTTATTGTATTAGACCTTGAGTGATGGCGTGCTAGGTTGAATATCGCCGAGTGAAGACCTTTTTGGGGATACTGTGACGAGGGGGAGGGATTTCTTGTGAACCCTGAACGGCGAGCTAGCCTGTATTATAAGGTAGATAGCGTAACCAGGGTGCCGATGCTGCTGATGGCTCTGGCTGTGGTCGCCCATGCTTCTGGCTCCGCTCCTCTTTAGATAAAGCTATTCGGCTCCGGATGGCTCGCAAGAATAAACTAGAATAAACCAATAGGAGGACTTGTTGGAAAATACTATCAATAGTGCGCTTCTTTCGGTCTTATTTGCATTGTTGGGATTTATACTGCTTTTTGCAGGCTATAAAGTCTTTGATGCGTTAACTCCCACGAAGATGAGCGAAAAAATCTTCGAAGAAGGGAACGTAGCGTCAGCAATAATGGCCGGGGCTTTTACTATTGGACTGGCGATCGTGGTGGCGGCAGCCATTTCCTAGATGTTACTAACCCTGGAGGTTCTCCTGAGGCTCTCGAAGGATTAGGCGACTATCCACAAGTATTGTAAACTTATATATGGTTAATTTAGCCTGTCCTGAGGGCTTGTCTTAAGGTCGTATAAGGTGACTCGAAAGGCTTGTGCTGAGATGACTTAGGCAAGTTAAAATGAGCCGTAACGGGATAGCATTTTTCAAGGACACCCTGGAGATATGAAGAGCAAGAAATCTAAAGAAGTTACCCTATTAATAGTTACCTCTATTGCCGCAGGTATCCTGGCCGCCTGTGGTGGCGCCTCTAATGCGAAGGCTTGTGTGGACAAGGATGGAGCTGTGGTTGACGCCAGCTACTGTGAAAACAGGAGCGGGGTCGGAGGCGCTATGCCCTTCCTTTGGTATTATGGCGGCTTTTATAATAGTGGCCGGGCCTACGGCGGAAGCTACCAGCCTACCAGTGGAGCGAGCTATAACTCTGTTACTACCCCCAGCGTTGCTCGAGGTGGATTAGGAACATCCGCATCTGGCGGTAAGTCTTCGTCTGGCAGTGGGTCCTCGGTAGGCTCCTGACTTGTAGTGAGGCTCTCGAACTATGCGCAGAGTAAAGACCAGTGCCAGACCAGACTGGGAGCAGAAAGTAGAAGAGGTTGGCCTGACTTACCATCACACCTTGACTGATGCAGGTGATAGGGTGGCGTATTGGGATGAGTCTGTTTATTACTCCTTCGCGTCTTATGAGATAGATGAGCTGGAGGAGGCGACCAACGAGCTGCACCGGCTGTGCCTGGAAGCTGCCCAGTACATCATAGACAAAAACCTGTTTGACGATCTCCGTATTCCTCCCTCGGCAGTCCGTTTAATCAAGGAGACCTGGGAATCCGAGCCTCCTTCAATCTATGGGAGGTTTGACCTGGCTTACGACGGCAAATCGCCACCCAAGATGCTGGAATACAACGCCGATACTCCCACCGCTTTGCTGGAGGCAAGCGTAGCCCAGTGGTACTGGCTGCAAGAGTTGTTTCCGGACAAAGACCAGTTCAATTCTATCCATGAGCGGCTGGTAGAAAAATGGAAAGAGACCAGGCCGCGCATCCGGGAGCCGCTATATTTTGGCTGCGTATCCGATCCGGACTCAGAGGACGAGATGACCGTGCATTATCTTAGGGATACTGCGGAGCAGGCCGGGATAAAAACATCCTTTATCTTGATGGGTGACCTTGGCTGGGACCAGGACCGCAAGTTTTTTCTGGACCTTGACTATGAGAGGGTCCAGAGCATCTTCAAGCTATATCCCTGGGAATGGCTCCTTAACGAGCAGTTTGGAGCGCACGTGCTGGAGACCTACGGGCAGATGACCTGGATAGAGCCTATCTGGAAAATGCTCTTGTCGAATAAAGCTATCCTGCCCATCCTATGGGACTTATACCCCGGCCATCCTAACATTCTAGAGGCCCATGCGGGGTACGAGTTCGATATGGTGCAATACGTGAGAAAACCGCTGCTGGGACGCGAGGGCGCCAACGTGTACGTCAAGACCTTGGATGGCGAGGCGGAGAACCCAGGCCAGTATGGGGAAGAGGGGTATATTTACCAGCAGTACTCCAGGACCTCTGACTTCGATGGCTACCATCCAGTAATCGGTAGCTGGGTTATCGATGGAGAGTCCGCTGGTATTGGGATAAGAGAATCAGACGGGCTGATCACCAACGATCAAAGCAGGTTCGTGCCCCACCTTATTGAGTGACCTTTTTTCTTGTATACTTGTATAGGTGAAGCCTGTATGTGGAATTGTATAGTAGCTAAGTTTGTTGTATTAGGAGGATTCTATGCAGCCTGGTAGTTTTACTCGGCCTGAAATAGCCAGACTGGCTCGGAATAAGCTTAGTACAGATGCGGAGCTTGCGCAGGCAGTCCATGCAATGTCCATTTTGGTTGATCTTCATGTAGGTCGATGGGCTCTTAAAGCAGCCGTCGATTTCACGCCGGGCCACGATGGATCTGATGATTGGCTAATTGTGGTCGTCCGATTTGTATCGTTGCCGGCAGAGTCCTTACCTAAGTACAATCTTGCAATTGAGGCCGAGTTGTCTAGCTTGCTGGCGTCAGGAGGGGAAACTTGGGGTAATCCACAATGGGGGCACGTTTCGTACCGATTAGAACCTGAACCACCCGATGGAGCCTCTTGATTTCTGGAGAGTGGACCGTCAATAGGCCGGTTACACTTGTATTGTCCGTCTTGGGAAGGACGAAATTATGAATATAAGACTAGTAGGAGAAAAATGCTGTGTCAAGCACTTTGGCGCTGTTTCTGTTCCTTCATGAATTGCAGCCCGTGCTCAATCATAGTAAGCTGCTCGCCCGCCAATAAAACCGTAACATCATTAGGATGCTTCTTTAGCCAGGCATCCGCTGCCTCAGTAGCAGCCCGCACTTCTTCCTCGGTCGTGGCACGAAGCATTTGCTCCACTAATTCTTGGCGTGCTTGTTCTACGCTCATTTTGTTACCTCTTTATTAACACTTGATGTGCATCCTCGAATAACTGAAGCCATGCTCTGCGATCATTTCCGGTGAGCTGCGACTCGCCTAAGCGCCTAACGAACTGTGAGCGTTCGTTCAACGGAGTAGAGAGCAAATCTAGATAGAACCTATCTGACTCAATATCTAGACGTCCCCTTAAACGTTCCAGTTCTCTGATATAACCATTATAAGGATTTAATTGGTCTATGTCTTGCAATCTAGTATTCTCTATTGTGATATTGAGCCTAGTAAAAATACTGCTACGAAGACTTCGCTGCATCTGTTCTACAACACCCTCCCAACCTCGATGTTGAGTCAATGCTTCAACCGTGAGGTCTATAGATATGGCATGAAGAGATTCATGTATCATAGTAGTCCAGCGCCACTCTAGATTCTGCAACACATCTTCCCTAATCCCAATATCGCAAGTCCACTCTTTTATTCCCCAATAACGCGTAGACATAGGAGCAACGATAATATTATTGCTCCATCGCGAATACAGCCCGGTTATATCTTCAAGGATGTTGCGTATTTGCTCTAAATCTCGTTGAGCGGCGATCTGTAATGCAGCAATACGTTGTTGTCTTCCTGGACCGCTTCGCCCCATTATGCTCACTTCTAACCATCTCCTCCACTTAACGATAAATTAGATATATGTAAAAAGTGAGGCTAGCAAAATCTGCTAGCCTCTTAGCCTTTCTATAGTAGCTAAACTCTTCTTTTATTAGACTTATCTGCTACACATGGCTCACCTGCGGCTCTTCCTGCAAGACATCAGGCTCTCTTCTGAGCTGCGGCGCCAGTACGGCTACAGCGCTTATAACCAGCAGCGCCAACGAGCATGCAGCGGTCACTACGATTTGAGGCCCAAAGCTAGTTATAGCGATGCCCATCGGTAGCGAGCTTAATGGCTGTAGGCCTCCCTCCATGCTGTGCAGAGCCAGCACCCTCCCGCGCATATCGTTTCTGACCCAAAGCTGTAGCAGCGTGAAGGTTAGAGCGGTGGCGATAGAATGGAAGAAGCCAGCGGCCATAATGAAGGCAGCGCCAATCCAGATATTCCCCTGCTGGCTAAAGAGTATGAGCATCAAGATATACACCAGATAAGCGCCTACCATTGTAACTCCCCTTCCTCTAAAGTTCCCCAGAGATGCCGTTAGCAGCCCTCCAGGCACGGCTCCAACCCCTAAGGCCGAGGTCAATAGGCCGAATCCCTGGGGACCTGCATGGAAGACGTTATCTGCGAAGAAAGGCAGGAACTGCACGTAAGGATAGACCAGAAGCGGCATGGCTGAGGCGATCAGCAGGATAGCCAGTATAGTGGAGTCGGTAGCAGCGTATTTGAAGCCACCAACAAGACTTGCCCAGGCAGACTCCTTCTTCTGGGTACTTGCTTGTTCGACCGAGGAGCTTATCATCGTAGTAGCTATTGCCGCAGCTACTTTGACCACCGCCAGTGTAAAGAAGCAGCTAGCGATCCCAACAAAACCAATAAGCGCTCCTGCTATGTTAGGCCCTATTATGCGGCTGGCGCTTTGTACCATTGCGTTTAGGGCGATAGCGTTGGTGATGTGCTCACGGGTGCTAACGTTGTAAACAAAAGCCTGTCTAACCGGCCAGCTTATTCCGTTGGTTAGGGCTTCCAAGAAGGCGAATAGATATAGATGCCATACTTCCACTAAGTTTAGAACGACTAGAAGGGCAAGGACTACGGCCTGGAGGGCGCTTGCTAAGGTGACTAAAGTAATGAGCAGTCTGCGGCTCATTCTATCTGATAGCACGCCTGCGATGGGCGCGGCTATCAGCACGGTGCCACCCCGGATCGCGGCCAGAATTCCAACCTGGGTAGGACTCTCGGTGACGACCTTCATCAGCCAGAGGAGGCCGATCTGTTGAAACCACATCCCCAGACCGATCCCACCGGTGCTGAGGATAAGATAACGGAAGTTGCGCTCTTTCAGGGATATGAAGGTACGGGTCATGTTTGGCATTATAACAGATATTTAAGCAAAAGCGCCTGTAATTCATTTTCAAGAAGTAGGTTGAGATGTGTTGGTTTTACGGATTGGAAGCGGAACTTGATATGTCATGCATGATATAATAAATAATGCAATATAATCGAGTATCTATGACAGCGTCAATGGTGGTCTAAATAAGGAGGTCCGGTATATGCAGCCCTTAGAAGATGATCTGTACACTATTCCGGAAGTTGCTAAAGCCTTGCGGGTTTCTGTATCAACTGTCTGGCGCTGGATCGACGCTGGTAGACTTCCTGCCTTACGTGTCGGCCAGCGCAGAATTCGCGTTCGAAAGCAAGACCTGGCTATAGTGATGCAGCCTTTCACAGACCAGAGCAGAAAGGAGGTAAAGATGCGAAAAAGTCCAAAGCAGTCTATTCCCTTATACAAAATGTCCTCCAATGAGGCCAAGGACCAATTGGCCTTGATCGAGCACATCCGCTCCCTAAATGAGCAGATCTTAGAACGCCGGGGTGGGAAGTTGCTGCCTCCATCCTGGCAGGACATCAATGAAGCGAGGGAGGAACGGAGCGCTCAGCTATGAGACCAGTTCCCTATCTGTGTGTTGATGCCAGCGTGGGAGCTAAGTGGGTGTTCCGAGAGGAGTATCAGGAACAGGCCCTCGCCCTTTATACCCAACACCAGGGGACCCAGACGATAATCACTGTCCCTCCTCACTTTCCCGTCGAGGTGACCAACGCTATCAGGCGCAGGATAGCTCGTAGACTTATCACCCACACTGAGGGATTAGAGTTACTGCGCGCCTTCTCCCAGTTTGCTATCCACTTGTCCATGCCGGACGGTCTCTACGAGGATGCCTTGGACCTTGCTGAGACCTTCAATCGGCCCACGGTCTACGATATGCATTACGTGGCTTTGGCGAAACTGCTTGGCTGCGAGCTTTGGACTGCGGACGAGTCCTTGCTGCGTGTTCTTGGCAGCTCCGCTCCCTATGTGAGATGGATTAGAGATTATCCTATATGAGGCTTAACATTCTTAGGCACCGCTTCTCCCGCGGCTATTAAGTCCTCCACATATATACTCACCGCCTCCTGAATATTCGCCAGAGCTTCCTCGTAGGTATGGCCCCAGGTGTGACAACCTTTTAGGTAGGGCAGTAGGCGTGGTAGGCTTTACGGCCATCCTCAAACTTGTCCTCCTCTACTAGCACCTTGAAAACGTATGCCTTCATCTTTACTTGGCTAAGCAGGCTTAGGTACCGGTCTCTCTTCTTCTTGTATCGCATCCGGCTCTTTTCTAAGCTGTGGAGAGAATAAAGAGATGATGCTTACAGCAACCAGGGCTATCATAGTAGTAACGGTAACGGTGTTCTGAGGGCCAAAGGCGCTTACCGCCATACCCATGGGAAGAGACCCCAGTGTATTCAAGCCACCCTCCATGCTGTGCAGCGCCATCACTCTCCCACGCATGTCGTTCCTCACCCAGAGTTGCAGCAGTGTAAAGGTTAGGGTAGTAGCCATCGCATGGAAGATGCCTCCGAGCATTAGGAAAGCGAAGCCAAACCATATAACGTCCTGGCGAGAAAAGAGCACTATCATGGATATATAGCCCAGGTAGGCGACTATCATCAAGAGACCTTTTCCCTTGAAATTCCCTAACGAAGCCACCAGCAGACCGCCCGGCACTGCGCCAAAGGCCAGAGAAGATGCCAAGAAGCCGTATCCCTGAGCTCCTACGTTGAAGACCCGGTCGGCGAAGAAGGGCAGGAAGTTGTTATAAGGGTAGACCAGAAGCGGCAGCGTCGACGAGATCAGTATTAAAGCCAGGATCGCGGGATCAGTGGCGGCATATTTTACCCCACCAACAAAACTCTCCCAGGGAGACTCTTTCTTTTGGGTACGGGGCTGTTCAGCCGAGGCGCTTATCATTAAGGTGGCTAGGGCCGCGCCCATCTTCATAGCAGCCAGCACAAAGAAACAACTGGCAATGCTCACCAGGCCGATCAGCATTCCTGCTATGTTTGGCCCTATGATGCGGGTGGTGCTCTGGACCATAGCGTTTAAGGAGGTTGCATTGGTAATGTTCTCGCGTGAGGTAACATCGTAAATAAAGGTCTGCCTGGTGGGCTGGTTGATACCGTTTGTTATAGCTTCTAAAACTGCAAATAGGTACAAATGCCACACCTGGACCAGGTTAAGAGCAACCAGGATAGCCAGAGCTAAAGCCTGAGCGGCGCTGACAAGGGTGACTAAGACAATAAGGAGTCTCCGGCTCATCCGGTCGGCCACCACACCACCGATAGGTGCGGCTATCAGCACAGTTACACCACGGACAGCAGCCAGGACACCGACCAGTGTAGGACTGTCGGTAACGACCTTCATTAACCATAGCAGTCCGATCTGTTGAAACCACTGGCCAAAGCCTAAGCCCACGGTACCCAGCATCAGGTAGCGGAAGTTGCGCTCTTTTAGGGACACGAAGGTACGAGTCATGGCTGGCATTATAGCACAGGATTTAGGAAAAGGTTATAGTAAGTGCAAATCCTGCAAATCCAGCAGGGTGCAATGGGGTGAAGAAAGAGAGACGGATATGGCCACGTCGATAAAATTAGAGGTTAGCAGGGAAGTAGAAGAGGCCAACAAAAACTTTGAGGCGAAGCTGTCCGACCTTGTTTCCAAAGGATTGGCAATTGACTACGATGATGAACATGACCTGTTCTTCTTGACCCTGGGTGAACCAAGAGAGGCTGTGATGGAGCCCACCAGTGATGATTTCGTTTACCTCTCGGTTGATCCAGATACCCTAGAGATTATAGGCTTAGCGATCACAGCTTTTCGCTCCAAGTTCTTAAAGCAACACCCGGAGTTACAGAGGCTCGTAAAAATATGGTGGAAAAAACCGACTTTGCGAGCATGGCAGCTTGCACCAGACAGCCCCGATGCTGCTCGCGCGGCAAAAATTCTCAGGGACATTCACCTGGTGACGGCTTAGTCTGCTTCGAACTACTAGTCTTCTCTGTCCCCATGTACTCAATGTCAATCCTTCCATAGATCGAAGATACTCGATCCGTCGGTACTGATATTATCACTGAACAATTAACCATTAACATTTTCACTGACTATATACACACAGGGATGGTCGCCCTTGCCAATTATAACACGCTTGTTATATATTAAATCATGGATATAGCACTAACTCAGGAAGCGGAAGAGGAGTTGGCCAGTATTCCACCCGCTGAACAGCGGGCGATGCAAGCCGCATTTGAGAAGCTAGAGCAGTACGGAGATCTGCTTCCCTTTCCTCACAGCAGCAAGATTATAGAGCGCAACTTGCGTGAGCTGAGGCCCCGGGCCGGACGCGGCCGCTGGCGTGCGTTCTATCGTAGAATCGGCGAGATCATAGTGATAGGCGCCATTGGACCAGAAGCGCGGGTCAATCCTCAGGGTTTCAGACAGTCCACTGGACTAGCCGAAGAGCGGCTAGACAAGATCCAGGCAGAGAGGGAACAATGAAAAAACTAAGAACGACCAAAGAGATTCGAGAAGAGCAGTTGGAACGGGACACCGAGTTCAGGGCCTACTGGGAACGGACTGCGCTGGCGCGGGCAGCGGCCAATGCCCTGATAGGGTTTCGGGTTGAGCATGGGATTACACAAACGGAGCTAGCACGACGGCTAGGAATGCGACAACCTCAAGTTGCTCGTCTAGAAATAGGCGAGCACACGCCGTCGCTCGACACCTTGCGACGACTTGCCCAGCTACTCGGGATGCGTCTTATCATCGCAATTGCCCCCGCCGGGGATAAACTGTTTGAGGATATTCTGCCCGAGGGAACGAAAGTGCTGGAGGACGTGACATCGGCCGATGGTAGTAGGTTGTTGGTCGCAACGGGCTAGCCCGTTGCGACTATCCTCATCTAGAGGGTAATCAGATGTGGCCTAGGACTGTCTCGTGAGTATATTCTCGCAGATTTGACATTATAGTAGTGAGCTTGCCGAACTGACTGAACAGTTATCTATCGCAGATACCGCAGGTGCTCGATCTATCGGCACTATACCTGTCGGTACTGACATAATCGCTGAACAATAGCAACTCCGCTTTCATGGAGAGGCTGCCCGAAGGGAACGGCTACCACTCTTCTTATTACAAAATATGGTCGCACCCGTCTTGGCTCCAAGCGGCTGATCCGAAAAGCGTTGTGATATACTGAGGCTATTATAAGGACTAGGTACAGCAGGTTAAAGGTATAACTATGGAGACGCAGACGGAACATATCTACATTGTAAAAAACGACCAAATCCTGAGCGGCGAGCCGGTAATCAAAGGTACACGGACACCGGTCCGAGCTATAGTGGGGTATTGGCGTTTAGGATATACACCAGAAGATATTGGGATGGCGCTGCCCCACTTAACTCTGGCAGCCATTTTTGACGCCCTTAGCTATTTCTGCGATCACCAGGAAGAGATCAAAAAGCATATAGAACGGAACCATATCCCCGAACATCTTATTGATGCCCGGACGAGAGAGAAGTGAGCCGTCTCTTCGCAGAGGTCTATCTTGACGAGGATGTGGACGTGGCAATTGCCTATATCCTCAGAGCACGGGGGTTCGGAGCGGTGACTGCACGCGATGCTGGTCGGTTGAGCGGAACAGATCCTGAACAGCTTGCATACGCGGTTGAGCAGCAGACGACTTTATTGTCCCACAATCGAGCGGATTACGAGGCTCTACACCGCCAATATCTAGAGGAGGGACGAAGCCACTGGGGAATTATTATCGCAGTCCAAAGGCGTCGTTATGAGATAGTAGTAAAGCTCATCGACATTATCGATAGACTGACGGCTGATGAGTTGCGTGATCAGTTGCTGTATATCTAACGCTTATTATACCTATTGTCGGAGCAAATATGGCTATCCTTGCGAATATCAATTATAGCAGACCGAGGTTGTCCTGTAGTGAGCCTGCCGAACTGACTGAACAGTTATCTATCGCAGATACCTCAGGTGCTCGATCTATCGGCACTCGACCTGCCGGTACTGACATTTTCCCTGAACAGTTAACTACTGACATAATCGTAGAACAATAACAACATGTTCCGGCTAAGTTGACAAAACAACTTATAAAAAGTATGATCATTGCTAGGATAGTCGAGTAAGTCCTGGAATCTCTAGTCCAGCGATAGCGGTCTTACTCCGTGCAAAGTGAACCCATCGGGGTTTACCCTCGAAAGAGGCGGTGAGAATCGGAGTCCAGGGATTGGCTATTCGATATAAGCGAAGCTTGAAAACTTCGTTTTTAGAGGGGAATTGCGGATGCGGGTCCCTTTTTTATTCCTCGAAAACTGCTTTCAGGTCTACCCAGGATTCCACTTTCTCTTGCTCAATTAAATCTTTTACTATCTCCCAGTAACTTTCATCGTTCTGGTTATATTTATAACTTATGGCTCCGGCAACATAATCTGCCATCTGAAGTATGCTGTTGGTTTTACTATCAGCATGTTCTTTAAACTGCAATACACCTTTCTTGGAAATCTTGCCGACAACTTTTAAAGTTGCTTTCTCTACCTCATCCTGAGCGCTAGGTCTGGTATATTTTTTATCTACAGTTAGAATTATAACTGGATACTTCTTTAGGACTTCACTAACAGCAAAACCTACTACCACACCGTAATTTTCTGGTGTGTCTGGGATACGCCTTCCTATTTTATCTACTATAAAGGCAGATACACTAATTGCTCTTTTACTAATCGCTTTTAAGATTTTGACTCTTACTTGATGAGTAGAATGAGTAAACTTTAATTCGGGAACTTCCTTCTCTTTTCTTTTTAGAATATTTTTACGGGTTCTTTTAAAAATAGATTGATAAGCCTTTTGGTAAGGGCTTGTGGTCAAAATAATTACCACTGAGAAGAAGGATCCCTCATCTTGAAGATTTTGTGATTCATCTAAAAACCCATATACTAAATCGCTGCTCATATTTACCTGCTTATTATAAAAAAGGTTGACATATGTTTGTGATTAATATAACATTTCGGAGGTCGTGCTAGGCGGGGAGCTAGCGGTGCCCTGTACCCGCAATCCGCTACAGCGGGGTTGAACTCCCAATCGAGGCCTGCGGTTCTGCTGGGACTGCCTTTACAGATGATGTTGAGGATTGGGTCCTATGCGGCAGAACCTTATGAACCCCGTCAGGTCCGGAAGGAAGCAGCGGTAAATAAGAGATTCTGGGTGCCATAGGGGCGCCTGATCCGAGTCTTCTGGCGAGGCAAGCCACTGGACGAGGTCGACAGAGGGTGCACGGCCAGAAATAAATCTTATGTTAAATACGTCATTGATCAAGGTAGCCATTGGCTACCTTCTCATTGCCGGCATATTTGTCTGGCGCTTGGGGCCTTTAGCGCTGGTCTCTAGTGGGTGGAGCGGTGGAGCGATCCTGCCTGATGAGGTAGATGGAAAGCCCGGGGAGAGCCAGAGCTACGACAGATCGTCTTATGACGAAGGGCCTACTAGCAGGCTAGAGATACCCTACGAAGAGTCTCTGGACTTTTTCCTATCCAAAAAAACCGCTCCTTCCCACGTATCCTCATCTTCAGTTGACTATACTCAATATACTGCTGCTTATAGTCCAAGGACCTTTTATCCAGTCTACCAGGACAATCTACCCAGTCTGTCCTCTTCGGTATCCTCCTCTCCTTCCAAGCCCTATTTCGACTACTCGACTATATATATTCACGACAATGGCCTACTCAGCACAGTCCAGACTCCTACCACTACTGTCAGATCTGCTCTCGCCCTGGCCAATATAGAATTGGGCCCTGCCGATCTTGTGGCTCCGGTCCTGAACACCCCGATATCGCCGGGACTGCACGTCTTTATAATCCGTGCTAAAGAGATCACCCTGACTGTTGGAGGAGTATCTAAAGTCCTGTATACCCAGGAGGGAAACGTTGGCACGCTGTTGAAGGCGGCTAATATAACTCTTGGACCAATGGACAGAGTTGAGCCGGCACCTGAACAAACCATAAAGAATGGCATAACGGTAAATGTGGTGAGGGTGAGGGAAGAGCTAGAGCTAGAGGAAGAAAGTATCGGCTTCGCCACCGAGCGTAGCCCCTCTGCTGAATTAGAGGTTGGAGAGCAGAGGACGCTCCAGTCTGGCAGCCCGGGGCGCATCAGGCGCACCCTGCTCCACAGATTGGAAAACGATGAAATAGTATCGACTGCTATAGAAAAAGCCGAGCGCACCGAACCTAAAAACACTATAATTGAGTATGGGACCAAGGTCGTTACCCGTCAGGTAGAGACCGCAGACGGTGCGATTCAGTACGGCCAGAAGGTCAGAGTATACGCTACCTGGTACACCGCGGGCTCAAGCGGTAAACCGGCCGGCCATCCAGCCTATGGTATAACCGCCACTGGCATGAAAGCAGGACGCGGTGTGGTTGCCGTAGACCCCAGGTTCATACCTCTGTACACAAAGATGTACATACCCGGCTACGGCATGGCGATCGCTGGGGATACCGGCGGCGGAGTAAAGGGCGCATGGGTCGATCTGGGCTTTGAGGACGGCGAACGCCACAGTTGGCGCAGCGGCTATATCGATATATACTTGTTGAACCCATAGTATTGGCTGTGGTTTAGATGTCTACCCCAGCACAACGGTTAAATTCTATACCCTGGGCTGAAGGATAGATGCCATAGGCTTTAGCCTTTGGTGTTGCATAAGACTACCTTTATGTCAATGGTAAACTCCTCATCTCAGCGCAATCCCCTAAAAAAGCGCCTCGGACAGCATCTCCTCGTAGACAAAAAAGTCCTTAGCAGGATAGTCTCCTCTGCTAGGCTCAGTAAGGATGACTATGTGGTAGAAGTCGGCCCCGGCAGAGGCGCCTTGACCAGAGAGCTTTGTCTTAAGGCCGGACACGTAGCTGCTGTAGAGGCCGACGCTGACATGATCCAGGTCTTACAGGAGCGGCTGGGGTCCTTCAGTAACCTGCATATCATACATGGCGATATCCTTAAAGTGCCTTTGGAGCGTATAGTCCCGCCAAACGGCGCCGACTATAAAGTAGTGGCTAATTTGCCCTACTATATAACATCGCCTACAATTAGGCTTTTCCTAGAGGCAGATAAAAAGCCAAGCCTCATGGTGCTGACGATACAGAAAGAGGTGGCCGACAGCATCGTGGCAGCGCCGGGAGACATGAACATACTCAGCATTGCAGTGCAGTTGTTCGCGGAGCCTCGCATAGTGTCTCTGGTCCCTCCCAGTAGCTTTGTTCCGCCTCCCCGTGTACACTCAGCGATAGTACATCTAAAGGTACGTGAGAAGCCCGCTGTGGACATACCGGATGAGGATACCTTTTTTAAGATCGTACGGGCCGGGTTCAGCAATCGGAGGAAGCAGCTTCATAATTCCTTAGCCAATGGTCTTGGTATAGTGTCAAAAGATACGCTAGAGCTTCTAGAGAAAGCAGGCTTAGACCCTCAACGCAGGGCGCAATCTCTCAGCATAGAGGAGTGGGCCAGGCTTGCTCATACTTTTGCAGAAATAGGAACTGGCAATGTAACGATATAATGCCTCAAAAACTGTCTTTCTGAGCGGAGCGAATATTCAATGGAAAAAGAACAACTAGATATTCCACCAATAGCAAAACAGGTAATAGCGTTACTAAGAGAAAAAGAAGGCCCTGGATTCAGGGAAAGAGTAAATGCAACTGCTGGTCAATTATTACAAGACTCTCTTGATCCAATGCATGTAGACGAAAATGGACTAACAGCGTATCTCATAACGACACATTTAGGAAATTATCTAGAACCAGGAGTTTCCAATCAATTGCAGGGAATACTTAGGTCATCAACAAGCAAAAGCCCATTGATTCGTGATGTATTGCTCAAAGCTTCAGTACTCAATCAAGAGACACGCATATTTCAGCATCCAGAATACCCAAGCAGAGATTACTACTTTACCGTTGTACTAACGGGTAATACTCTGGCAGATTTAATATTAACTTTGGAAGCACATAGAACTGCTAAAATCGCAAAAAGTAATTCTACATTAAGAGAAGACCCAAATTACGTTTTTGAACCTTTTACACACCCAGACAACAGATCAGTTGGCGTGTGGATGAGTAAACAAGGAGAACATTTTCTCCCAGAGCTTATAAGATAAGTTCGTTTTAAATGTCCTTAATCTTTAAGACGGGAAAGTTGGTGAGCAGGATTACAGGCTTTTTCTCCAGCGTAGGACAATCGTCGCTTCACTCCAGAATGACAATCCATAGCTGTAGGTGAATATGGAAATAAGAGCACACGCAAAAATAAACCTTACCCTGGAAGCGCTATACAAAAGGGACGATGGCTATCACGAGGTATCTACCATACTACAGACCATCACCCTTCATGATCTAATAACACTTGAGACAGCGCCGAATATTCAAGTCCTCTGCAATATCCCTGACCTGGCTGGAGAAGAAAACCTGGCCTACAAAGCCGCCGTACTTCTCAAAGAGAACAGCGGCTATCAGGGCGGCGCAAAGATAGGACTGGAAAAGAATATACCTATAGGCGCCGGCCTGGGTGGCGGCAGCAGCGACGCCGCCGCGGTGCTTAAGGGACTGAATGATTTATGGGGGCTTGACCTCTCCATAGACAAGTTAGCTCCTCTAGCTGCTGAGCTGGGTTCCGATGTTCCCTTCTTCCTTTACGGAGGCACCGCCCTGGGCACCGGCAGAGGAGAGGAGACCAATCAGTTGCCAAGCATACCCAGAATAGACTTAGTAATATGTGTGCCCAAGGTAGAAATACCAAACAAGACAGCCTTGATGTACGGTCTTCTTAGCCCTGACGACTTTTCCGATGGATCACATACCATGGGAGTAGCATTCCAGATATCTTCGGGATCCCCAGTTGAACCGGACCATCTCTTCAACGTGTTTCAATTTCACGCCGTCACCAAATTCCCCGAAGTAGTACAGGGCGCGCAAGTCCTCACTGAGCTGGGACTGGATGCCGTTCTAACCGGCGCTGGACCGTCCGTTTACGCCATCCTTCCGGAGGGTATAGATATGCAGGAAGTAAAAGGTGCCCTGGCTAAGGAAGGGCTTGAATTTTATATTGTAAGCACAATAGCATCTCATGACATAAAGGCATTTTCTTAGCTCATGTGTATTAAGACGAATATTTTTCCTACTAGCAAGGCAATGCTGTTTTTGAGCCGCGTTACCTGCCGCAGCAAGTGTACAGTTACAGGTCTGAGAATGGTGGGACGGCAGCATGAATAGACCCATACTGATCCTGGTCGTGGTCGCCGTCCTCCTGGTGGGCGGAGTAATAGGGTTTGCAGCCCGTGGAATCCGGACTCCCGATTCGGCAATGCCCTTCACGGCTATCCAGGCGGGCCAGGTAGTGATCAGTCCCGAGGTCGGGGGCAAGACCGCAACCTTGCAGGTGAGCACCACTATCGATGCTGTATGTGCAGTAGCGTATGGTGAAACGCCGGATCTCGGTGCGCTTGCCACAGACCAGGACATGAGCGCAGGACCCCACGATCGACACGCTGCTGTCATGAGAGGACTGAAACCCGACACTACCTACTTCTATCGGCTTCAGGGAGTTGGCGTAGATGGACGCTTGTATCAAAGCCCATTGCTAACTTTTAAGACCGCCGCTGCATCAACCCAGTCATCAAGTCAGAACATTGCGGCGGGAGCGCGCGTTGTGGAGGTAAGCTCAGAGTTCTCCCAGTCCTTCGCGGGCAGGAACGCTGTTGATGGAGATGGCGGGACGGAATGGTCGTCTCGAGGCGATGGAGACAGAGCCTATATAACTATCGACCTGGGACGTCCTAGAAACATAACCGGCGTCGCATTTATCACCCGCGCCATGAGTGACGGCACAGCCATTACCAGAAGTTTCACGGTGACCGTAGACGGCAAAGACACTTACGGGCCTTTTCCAGCCAGCCCTCAAGGTGAGCCTGCTCAGGTAAGCTTCACCGGACAGGTACTCCGCTTCAGTGTAGCGGAATCAACGGGCGGCAACACCGGCGCCGTTGAAGTCGAGGTTTACAGCAACGATTGATTTAGTGAGCCTCGTCAAGAGTCGGGACTAAAGGAGCATCTGATGCTGTATCTAATCATAAAATGGCTGCACGTATTACTGGCGATAGTAGCAGTGGGGACCAACATCACCTACGGGGTCTGGCTCGCACGCGCGGAGCGCTCCCCCGAAGTCCTGCCCTTCACGCTGTGAGGAATAAAGATTCTGGACGACAGGATTGCGAATCCAGCCTATGGTCTGCTCCTGGTCACCGGACTAGCGATGGTCTTCGTATCCGGCATACCCCTGACCACGCTTTGGATCGCACTGACCTTAGTGCTATACGTGGTCGTAGTGGCAATAGGGCTGTTCGGCTACACGCCAACGCTACGCCGCCAAATCGAGCTGGCAGAGCCTCGGCCCTCAGTCAGACGAGTACCAGGCAGTTTCCAGGCGCGGAAGGACTCTGGGCATAGTGCTTGCGGTGCTGGTAGTGGCTATTGTGTTTTTGATGGTGGTTAAGCCGAGATAGATAAAAGGGAATAAAGTAATATTAGGTTAGCAATGTCTACTTATTACTTATGAAACAGGTTATACAGTATCAAATTTTGCGGGTAAGCCACTTTTAACGTAAAATCTATAAAGTAATGCTTGAATGATTAGGTCTATGACTGATTCCACTACTAACAAGACTAATTCCAAAGCCGAGTTGATCGCAGATGTCGAGATAGTCCTAGCGCAACTATCGTCAGACCATCCCATTCGGACCGCCTGGAGCCAAACGCTCGAATTCCTTGAGAAGAATCGAGTTAGGTCTTATTACATTCATACACAGGCTGATTACTGGAATATCGGTATTCTTACATCAAACATGATATTTGATATTGAGTACCCGAGTCCTACAGGTACGGCTGCATTAACTACTGTGCGGCTTAGAACCCTAGACAGGTTGATGGTCAACTGGGGGCCATTTCCAACTATCAGGTACGGTTCTACTGCTCTCTTGTCTTTTCTAGTGGTCGGTTCTGACGGACAAATTGGATCGTACTGGACTGCGCAGACCGAGAATGATGTCGAGCGCCTCAGAGTGTTCGCTAATGCAGTTCTCAAAGCACAATTGGAGGAGTAACCCTAGTAATAGGACTTTCAGCAATGAGCATTAATGCGGCACCGATTTTACTTAGTGGAATAGAGACACAGGAACCACTTGGCAGGTCTCATTATAGGCCGCGCCTCTTAATATTTTTCCCTGCGCTGGTAAAGCCACTACTTACACCATTTCGGAAAGAGGCAGTTGGCACTATTGCGGACTTGGCCTCATACCACCTGCATAATCTGTTGCATTCGTTTTCTGTAACAGCCTGGGAGGTGCCTGGAGAGGATGATAGTTGGAGGTTGTCTATAGAGATGACCGCGCACCTTGACTGGGACACTCTAGCAAACATAAGGCAGGCAATCCTAGCAGACTTAGCTAAAGTCGCGAGAGCCTGGACACCGGAACAACGTGACGATTTTGCAAAGCGGATTTATCTGGAACTTCAGCCTGCGGAGTCACAGTGAGGCCGCTAGACTTCTACAGGTTTGCGATGAACCTCTCCCGGTCAGCAGCGGACGAGGCTTCTTGTCGGACAGTGGTCAGCCGTGCCTATTACGGACTGCATCATGAGACCTGCTGTAGATTCTACAGAGTACAGCGCTATGCTTCACCCTTAGACATTCGCAGACGCCATACAGAATTGTTGGAACGCTTCAACGACCCATTGGATCCTGTTAAGCTCGAAGTCAGCTCCCTTCTCGGCCAGCTCCTTCGAGACCGAACAGAGGCTGACTACATAATGGATCCTAATGTTCGTATTGGCAGCCGGCTAGGTAATTGTATGGCGCTAATGAATCACTCACTCCGTGTCGCCGAGCAACTTTTGAAAGCACTTGAGGCTTACTCAGTTGGTGAGTCTTCTGATAACTGTATTTGTAAGGTCGTGAGAGGCTCTGGATAGTATTTATAAATGTACTGGGGACGCCTCGCTCAAGGATGACTTCGTTTCGGCTCCTGATCGGGTATTGCGTATGGGCGAGGTGATAATCGCTTATCTTTTCTCATTGAGGCAGACTACGGCCGGAGGCGACTTAATTGAGAAATACATAGCCCATATAGGAGTGTCACTCAGTTACGGAGGAAGCGCCTGCTTACCCGTCCTTACCTCAATTCCTTTATACACGGTCGGTAGCTGCTTCTTCGAGTACACCTGACTCCGGACTACCTTCCAGGCCAATCATTTTCCATACGAAGCCGCCAAGCGGCCCTCCAACAAGGGGGCCGACGATATATACCCAGAAGCCACCTTCCGGACCAGGGATGGCAACTGGACCCCATCCGAGGAAAAAGGAGACTAGGCGGGGCCCAAAGTCTCGGGCCGGATTCCAGCCAGCCTGTGTAATAGGCGCAAACAGGCTAATAAGAACGGCGACGGTAAAGCCGATGAAGAACGGAACCAAGTTGGCTGATGGGGCGGCAGTGTTCCGACGTGCCGTTAGGGCGAAGATCACAAATACCAGCACCGCAGTGCCAAACCCCTCGACCAACACAGCCTGTAGGGGTGAGACTAGAGCACGAGCGGATGCGTCGGTCCCGAAGATGGCAGGATTTGGGAAATAATCTCCAAAGACCATTGCTGACAGCTCGCTACCCGGTTGTCCCCGTATAATGCCCTTTGCGGTTTCGAAACGTGTCAGGAACGGTGAAAAGAGTGCGGCTATCGTTGTGGCAGCCAAGGTCGCTCCCGTTAGTTGAGCGCCAGCATAAGGTAGGAGCCGTCCTAAGGGAAAATCGTCGCGCCGTAGAAGAGCGAAAGCTAAGGAAACAGCCGGGTTAAGATGAGCGCCAGAAAGAGCGGCCGAGGCGTAGATGGCTATCGTAACGGCAAGTCCCCAAACTATGGCCACTTGCCAGAGACCAACCTGTGCGCCTGTGAGAACAGCAGATGCAACCACGCCAATTCCAAATAGAATAAGAAGATAGGTCCCTATTACTTCACCAACTAGAGCTCGCCGAAGGGGAATATAGTCTGGCATTAGCGTGTTCATCTCCCACCGCAAAGTCGAACCAAAGTCTAATAGCTTACGCCTTTCAAGTCAATCATTTCCACTTTCCCATAATATTCTTATCGGCCTCAGTGGTCGTGCCTGTCACGGTCACTACGCTATATTCCGAAGCAAAGTCGTTGGACAGAGCATGGTATACTAGCCAGGTATCATCAAGGACTTCTGCGTCTAGGTCATACGGCAAAGGGACAATAACATCTCTGCATTGAGGAGCATTTGGATAAATACAAAATAGACACATATATCCAAGAAGAGTTCGAGGACTTTGTAGACCCGGACCACCTAATACATTATGTCGTTGCTGCCCTGGAAGCTGAGGGCATCGCCGGGCCGGCGGAGCTCGGAGTTGCTGTGGTGGATGATGAGCAGGTGCATGAGCTTAACCGGGAGTACCGCGGCTACGATGAGCCTACGGATGTGCTCTCTTTTGCTATGGAGGAGACTGAGGCTCAGGATGGCTCCCTCAAGGATGACTTCGTTTCAGCTCCTGACGGGGTGCTGCGTCTGGGCGAGGTGATAATCGCCTATCCATTTTCCTTAAGAGAGGCGATGTCAATGGGCCGGTTGATCGATAGACATGTAGCTCATCTTGTGGTACATGGAGTCCTCCATATTCTAGGCTACGATCACGAAGAGCTAGAGGATGAGATGACCATGCGCGCTCGTGAAGAGGTCGTGTTGGGCTGGCCGGTGTACTATCCTGGCAGAGATTAAAGCATAGTTCTCCTAAATTGTCATTCTGAGGAGGGGAGCGACGAAGAATCTTCTCTGTTTAAGGAATTCCTTGTATTCAAGCTACTTGCTCAGTCTAGGAGATTCTTCGCTGTCGCTCAGAATGACCCGTAGTGTGATATATAACTCTAATGAAAAGCCTCCTACTGAGCTTTAGATGGGCCTTTGAAGGAATATTCTATGCAGTAGACACTCAGAGAAACCTGCGTATCCATCTGGCTGTTACGGTAGCAGTCATAGTTCTCGGCCTCTTTCTTGGTCTGTCCTCTATTGAATGGGCTGTGCTTGCCCTCACCATATCCTTCGTAATATCAGTTGAGATGATAAACACTGCTATCGAGGAGATGGTAAATATCCTCTCTCCGGCGCAGCTCCCTGCGGCCAAGCGAGCAAAGGACGTGGCGGCCGCGGCTGTGCTGACAGCGGCTTTTGGAGCGGTGTTTATTGGTCTCTTTCTTTTTGCCCCTAAGTTGTTTAGGTTGATATTTCCTTGAGCATTCAGGGCGCACACATAGGTGCGCCCCTACAGAATCCACAACATCTATGGGTGCGGTAAGTCGCCCCTATCGGAATTCACACTTCTATGGCACATATACGTGCATCCCTACTGCAATTGTTATCGGTAGGGGCAGACCTACGCAGCCTGTCTCAGAAGTCCAAAACTACCTCCTACGATGTCCAAGACTTGGCTCAATTTGCGTTTACGTCTTTTGAGTCACATTGGCGCTGTTGTACGGCCTAGTGAGCATTATAGCAGTCTCAGCAATCGGGAGAAGTGGCGACATAGCGCCCCCAGCGCCAATGTAGTTCTGAGACGGGCTCTGCGTGTCTGCCCTGTTCGTTGGCACGCAGAGATGATCCTACAGGAAATCTACACAAAAATTTTATCTCCTGTAGCGGTACTGTAGGGTAGCCCGTTGTTATATAATGGGCTTGACTCCCAACGAATTTTTCACCAGAGCGAGGGCCAGTGTCTAACCAGGTGCTTTATCGAAAATGGCGACCGCAGCATCTTAGAGATGTCGTGGGGCAGGGACACGTTACCCGTACTTTGGGCAACGCGCTTAGCTCTAACAAAATAGCCCATGCCTACCTGTTTTGCGGCCCCAGAGGCACCGGAAAGACCAGCACCGCCAGGATACTGGCGCGGGCGATAAACTGCCTTGAGTTTATGGACGGCGCAGCGTGCGATAAATGTGAGATCTGCATAGCCTTCATCAACGGGCAGGCGATGGACCTTATAGAGATCGATGCCGCCAGCAATCGCGGTATAGACGATATAAGAGAGCTTAGAGAAAAGGTTAATTACTCGCCCAGCCGCTGCAAATATAGAGTCTATATAATAGACGAAGTCCATATGCTTACCGAACCGGCCTTCAACGCGCTTCTGAAGACGTTGGAAGAGCCTCCTCCTCATGCTATCTTTATCTTGGCTACCACTGAACCACATAAAGTTCCAGCTACTATAACCTCTCGCTGCCAGCGGCACGACTTTAGGCGCATACCTCGTGCCGATCTTGTGAAGCGGCTGGAGGATATCTGCCCGGAAGAATCGATCAACTTGGAGGACGGCGTACTGGACCTGGTGGCGGCTACCGCCGGGGGGAGTCTAAGAGACGCCTTAAATATCCTTGAGCAGATGAGCGTATCTTATGGCTCGAATATAAGCCTGGCTGATGCTCAGTCCTTCATGAACCTGAGCGGCGACCCAAGATCGCTAGATATGGTAAAATATCTATTGAAAAAGGATATAAAAGGTGGGCTCTCTACTATTATTCAGGTAACAGAGGATGGTATTGAGCCTAGGAATTTTGGAAGAGATGTTAGTGAGCTGCTGAGGGCTCTGCTTCTTATAAAGACCGGGACAGGCAAGGCTGTAGATTTAGACAATGAGATAATATCCGCACTACAGACCTTAGCGGCTGAGGTAGACGTAGAAGAGGTGTCCTTTGCGGTACGGACTTTTGCCAAGCTAGACTACAGGCAAGAGCACCCTCCATCTCTTCCTCTGGAGTTAGCTCTACTTGAATACTGTGCCAAGTCCGCCTCAGGCGGATTAACTGGGGCGGAGGTGGACATGGCAAGCATAGCCAAGCGCTCGACCGCGGCGCAGGCTCCCCGTGCTCCTCAGAGGGCTGATGTTTCGGCTAATCCGCCTCAGGCGGAACAGGGGTCTGGACCCGTCTCAGGCGGGCACAGCCAGGATACCCCCGCCGTTGGGAGCAATAGCGTCCAGTACGTGACAAGAGAAGAAGTCACGGCAAAAATAAAAGAGGTGCGCATTCCAGCCAATAAGTTCATAGAAGCGCTTTTGCGCAACGGCTGTGCCGTGCAGAGTATAGGGGAAGATACTATAGTATTGGGTTTTAAGCATCCCAGCCATAAGGAGCGTATAGAGCAGCCCAATAATCTTAGACTGGCCGAGGCCGCGCTACAATTGCTGCTTGGAAAGAGTTATCGCCTTCAGTGTGTCGTAGACGTTGAGGGTATGGCAAATAGCTCAAGGCAGGGCGGCCATTTAGTGAGGGCTGTTATCGAGATGGGTGGGAAACTGAGAGAGGATAGACAGGAGGACAACAAGTGAACAGAGACCTTATGAGACAAGCACAGCAGATGCAGGCCAGGCTGGCAAAAATCCAGGAGGAGCTTGAGTCTGAGACGGTGGAGGCCAGCGCCGGCGGTGGCGCTATTACAGTGGTGGTTACAGGACATCAGAAGGTATTGTCGGTGACTATCTCCCCTGACGTCGTAGACCCCGCCGATGTCGAAATGCTTCAGGACCTGGTGATGGCGGCAGTAAATGAGGGAATGGACAAGGCGAAGGAGCTGGCGGCCACCAGATTAAGCGCTATAACCGGAGGAATGAGAATTCCAGGAATGATGTAGGGACTAGTAGTAAGAGCCAAGTCGCAAGTTCGCAAGTAGCAAGAGTCAAGTCGCAAGTTGCAAGGGCTTATTAACTAGAGACTAAGAGGCCAAGTTGCAAGTCGCTAGTAAATAACCTGAGGAATGAGAATTCCGAGAATGATGTAGGGGCTAGTAGCAAGAGCCAAGTCGCAAGTTGCAAGTAAATAACCGCAGGAATGAAAATTCCAGGAATGATGTAAGGTTCTCCTGTAGGGGCGAGGTCGCCTCGCCCTGATCGAACTGTTTACCAAAGAGCTAGATAGGAAATAAACGTGACAATAAGACCCGCACCAGTAGCCGAGCCGGTACAGCGGCTCATCGATGAGTTGGGAAGACTGCCCGGCATCGGGCCTAAGTCTGCCCAGCGTCTTACCTTTTTCTTGTTGAGGGCCCCCGAAGAGCAGCTCCAGGCTTTAGCGGAGGCTATTCAACAGATAAAGTTGCGCACCACCTTTTGCGCGGTATGCCAGAATATAACGGAGACCAGCCCCTGCTATATTTGCAGCCACACGTCCAGGGACAGGAGTATTATCTGTGTGGTAGAGGACCCATTGGATATCATGGCGCTGGAGAGGGCAAAGAGCTATCAAGGGATGTATCATGTCCTTCATGGCCTTATATCTCCGATGGATGGCATCGGCCCGGAGCAGCTTAAGATGCGAGAGCTTCTGCATCGCCTGGAGAAAGGCGACGTGAAAGAGGTTATTCTGGCTACCAATCCCAGCCTGGAGGGCGACGCTACAGCTATGTATATCCAACGGCTCATCTCTCCACTGGGAGTTCGCGTTACCAGACTCGCCCGCGGGCTGCCCAACGGCTCCGACCTGGAGTACGCAGACGACGTTACCCTAGCAAGGGCTGTAGAGGCGCGCCAGGAGATGTAGTGCCCTCACCTAGAGATGTGTGATGCACATTAACAGCGGATGATCAATAAATGTAGGGGCGCACCTGGGGAGCCTGTCTCAGAAGTCCAAAACTACCTTCTACGATGACCGAGACTTGGCTCGATTTGCGTTTACGTCTTTTGGGTCACATTGAGCCTGTTGTACGGCCTAGTGAGCATTATAGCAGTCTCAGCAATCGAGAGAAGTGGCGACGTAGCGCCCTCAGCGCCCATGTAGTTCTGAGACTGGCTCTGGGTGTGCGCCCAACCACGGTTATCTAACCATCTTACCTTTGTACATCTATAAATCATGGGATGCCTACATCGGAAAAGGGCAGACACTTAGGTCTACACCTACATTCTTCGGTTTGCACTGCAACCACCAGCACGTATAATCCCTAGAAAAGACAGACACACATGAACACAGAAAAAGTATACCGCACTAAAGCTATTGTCCTCAGACACAGCAGAATGGGTGAGGCCGACAAAGTCCTTACTCTTTACACTCCATACCTGGGCAAGACCAGGGCTATTGCTAAAGGAATATTAAAGCCTGCCAGCCGCAAGGGTGGACATCTGGAGGTCCTGAGCCATGCTGCTCTATTGATAGCCAGAGGCAAGAATCTGGACATCGTGACTCAGGCGCAGGCAATAGACAGCTTTCCTTGCATAAGAAACGACCTGAATAAGACCTTTGCCGGCTTCTATGCCGCTGAGCTAGTGGACCGCTTTACAGAAGACGAGACCCCCAGCTACCAGATCTACAATCTGCTCCTCGACACCCTGGGCTGGATCAATGAGGCTGAGGACCCTGCTATAGGTCTGCGCTACTTGGAGCTTCAACTTCTGGAGTTGACCGGATACCGTCCTGAGCTAAACCTGTGCTTAAGATGTCGTGAGCCGTTGCAGGAATCGACTAACCTCTTCAACCCAGCCCTCGGCGGTGTTCTCTGCCTGGAGTGTGGAGATGAGGGGAGCTACTCTATGCGGATATCGGTCAATGGCCTAAAGGTGATGAGGTTCTTGCAGAAAAGCGGCCTTGAAGCTGCTATGAAGCTTAGGGTCCCAGAAGCTCTCATGAGAGAGGTAGAGGCTATATTAAGGCGATATGTAACCAACACCCTAGAGCGAGAGGTGCATTCTAGCGCGTTTCTGGAGCTGGCCAGGAAGGTGTAAAAGGGAGAGGCTGCCTTGAAGAAGACCCGGCATAACCAAAAGTTAGATCGGTCAAAACGACCAAAGAATGTTACACCGGATGCGGAAGAGATAGCATGGCTTGACCGCGAGATTGAGAAAGCCCTCGCCAAAATCCATATTCCTAAACCTGAGCCGGTAACACCGGAAGAGATCGAGCGGCGGCGGGTGGTTCATGAGAGAATCAGCGCCCTACGGGATAAGATTGGCCCGATCAGTGTTTCTACCTCACGGCCAAAGAACGTTACACCGGATGCGGAAGAGATAGCATGGCTTGACCGCGAGATTGAGAAAGCCATCGCCAAAATCCATATTCCTAAACCTGAGCCAGTAACAGCAGAAGAGATCGAGCGGCGGCGGGTGGTGCATGAGAGAATCAGCGCCCTACGGGATAAGATTGGCCCGATCAGTGTTTCTACCTCGGACCTAATCCGAGAGCTACGGGCCGGAAGAGGACGAACCTTCTGATGGCTGAAATTCCTCGCTGTTGAGCGTGTAATAATCTTCTTACAAAATCCCCGCTTCAGGAAATTGGAGCGGGATTAAAGGAGAAATATGATCCCCTTATCCGATGCAGGACTAAGCCGGCACCGTTTGCCCATCGTTACGGTCCTGATCATAGCTATTAATGCAATAATCTTCTTGTATGAGCTTTCTCTGGGTGAAGCGGGTCTGTTTCAGTTCTTCCTGGCTTATGGAGTTGTGCCCCTGGAGTTCACAACCGGACGGGACATTCCTCCTGTAGGCTTTGGGGACCCACGCTTGAATGTATTTTCATCTATGTTCATGCACGGAGGCTGGCTCCATTTCGGCAGCAATATGCTGTATCTCTGGATATTTGGAGATAACGTCGAAGACACCTTTTCCCACATAGGCTATCTGATCTTCTATCTGTTCACGGGAGTTGTGGCGTCCCTGGCTCAGGTATACGTCGATCCTACCTCTACTACTCCTGCCATAGGCGCCAGCGGTGCGATTGCAGGCGTGTTAGGCGCCTATCTGGTCTTCTATCCTACGGCTAGAATAAACACGCTGCTGATACTTGGATATTTTATCAAGATGCAGGCCATGCCTGCGGTACTGGTATTAGGCTTTTGGATAGTAATGCAGGTCTTCAGCGGCTTCCTGTCTCTGGGAGCGGACGCGGGGGTGGCCTACTGGGCGCACATAGGCGGGTTTGTGTCCGGTATGGTCATAGCAGTGCCTTTTAGAGGCAGGCGAAGACGCCAGCCCACGGCAAGATATTTGGAGGAGTAAGACATTTATTGTTATTGCTTCAAAATAATGGCCTTTCGTAGTCAGAGGCCCAGGGCAGGCACAAGACCTGCCCCTACAGATTCATAATCACGGCTCAAGGCTAAATTTCACCCTTCGTGGGTGTCTCATTCCAGATGTGATGAGAAAAGTCCGATAATATCCTCTAGCACTGCCTCTTTCCCCTCAAAAGCGCTGGGTGTGAACAAGACCTCATAGCTTCGTATCCTGCCGAGGTAAGTGCCATCTTCGTCCGATACTACATAGGACTCATCGCGGAAGTCATAGGTGAGCTTGTGCTTTTGCACTAGCTCCTGGAACGATCCTTGAAAGCCTGAGTCCTGTAGATTGATCTCACCAGTGCCTTTAAAGTTGCAGCGCACCGTACCCATAGCATGATAAATTTCGGCGGCCCCCTTTGGCAAAGGAACAGTTATCCTCTCTTTGCTGTCCGAGTCTTTATACGACTGGTATTGCTTCCAAAAGTCCTCTAGCAAGCGCTTCTCCTATTTCCAGCATTGTCCGTTGGGTAGAGACGCAACATGTTGCGTCTCTACCCAACGGACTCTCAACGCTGCTGTTATTTTCATCCCTTTGCTTAGAAAATAGCGGCTTCTCGTAGGCCGAGGCCCAGGGCAGGCATCCCGACAAGGATCGGGATCCCTACAGGTACATAATCACGGCTCAAGGCTAATTTCATCCTTTGGGGCGCAGGGTCCCATGCGCGGTTGCTTCTCTTTAACCTGTAGGTACGCTCGGCCTTCATTATACCATCTGTTTATACACATCTTGTACATCATAAATATATAAATCAGACACATCAGCGTAATACGCCCTTAATGGGAACTTCAACTGCCGGTAACCATTCTATCATTCCTCTGTAATATTCCTTTCATATCATAGAGCGTATCAGGTGGGGTGATGTACTATCTGACGGCTCATCATGTATCGAATGAGCCGAAGCGAAGGAGATAAGTTCTATGAATAGTTCGAAACAGCAGGGGAGCGTTCCTGTAGAAGGTAGCCGCATTCTCCCTGCGTACGGGATAGGCCGGCGTGAGTTCTTGAAGGTGCTGGCCGCTGCGATGGCTGCACCCGCCTTCCTGGCAGCGTGCGGCCAGCCGGCCCCAGCAGCGTTGACTACCAGCACGGAATCATCAGGTCGACCTAAGGCTTCAAGCAACGAGCTTATCAAGCTCGGCTTTATCGCACTTACAGACTGTGCTTCTCTGGTGATGGCCCAGGAGTTGGCTATATTCAAGGATTACGGTCTTAACGTGGAGGTTAGCAAGCAGGCCTCTTGGGCCAGCACACGGGACAATCTGCTCACCGGCGAGATCCATGGGGCGCATTGCCTGTTCGGAATGCCCTTTTCGGTGTACACCGGTGTAGGCGGCACAGCCGGCAAAGAGCTCCACATAGCTATGGTTATGAACAACAACGGGCAGGCTATTACCCTGTCAAAGGAGCACTTTGGCGAGAAGGTAGCCTTCAAGGATGTAAGCAAGGTGAAAGGCGCAGTGGATGCGCTGAAGGCCAAGAAGGAGGTGACCTTCGCCATGACCTTCCCCGGCGGCACTCATGACATGTGGCTGCGCTACTGGATGGCAGCGGCTGGGGTGTCCCAGAAAGAGGTCAAAATCATAACTGTGCCACCGCCGCAGATGGTGGCTAACATGAAGGTTGGGAATATGGATGGCTACTGTGTAGGCGAGCCCTGGGGGGGAGTGGCCGTGAAAGAGGGGATCGGCTTTACGCAAATTACCACTCAGGACCTCTGGAAGCACCACCCGGAGAAGGCCCTGGTGGTGAACCCGGAGTTCGTCGCTAAACGCAGGGATGATCTAAAGCTGGTCATGCGGGCCATACTGGAAGCATCCAAGTTTATTGATGACCCGAAGAATAAGACCCAGGTAGCCAAGGCCATAGGCAAGTCGGCCTTTGTGAACGCAGACGCCGATGTCATAGATGCTCGACTGGACGGAAAGTATAACCTTGGCAGCAACCTGGGAGAAGTTACCTACACAGATGACACCATGCTGTTCCATAATGGCGGGCTAACGAACTTCCCCCGCTCAAGCCATGCTGTATGGTTCATGGCTCAGTACGTGCGGTTTGGCTATCTCAAGGACTTGCCTGATGTTAAGTCCATTGCTAACAAGCTCATAATCCCCGGCCTATACCAGGAGGTCGCCAGAGAAATGAGCATACCCATTCCCGATGATGATATGGCGCCCTTTACAGTGAATCTTGACAGCGCAAAGTTCGACCCGGCCGATGCGGCTGGTTATCTTAAGACCTATGGAGGTGTAGCATGATACAAGACCGCTTAGAATACTTTTTACCTTCTCCCGGTATCCGGCTCAAAGTATCCGGCGTAAGCAAGGTTGTAAGATCGTTATCATCCGGATTGGTGTCCATGGTGGGCAGCATCGCTCTGCTTACGGCTATATGGACCGCAGCGTCACTCCTATCCGGCAAAGAGCTGCCCAGCCCCTTCGAGACCGCTGGAGTCTTCTGGGAGCTTATTAGAGACCCTTTCTATAACGCCGGCCCGAACGACAAGGGGATTGGTCTACAGCTTTTCCTGTCTTTACAGCGAGTTTTTACCGGATTTGCTCTGGGGTCATTGGTGGCGATACCTCTTGGCATATTACTGGGAAGCAGCCCGTTAGCGCGCCGGTTCCTGGACCCTATCGTCCAGATCTTGCGTCCCGTATCACCTCTAGCTTGGTTTCCCATTGGCTTGGCGGCCTTCAGTGCAGCCGGGAGCGCGACTATATTCATGATTTTCATTACCTCTTTGTGGCCGACGGTCATCAACACCGCTTTTGGCGTCAGCTCTATTCCTGAGACCTATAAGAACGTTGCCAAGGTGTTCCGCTTTTCTCGCTGGAGGTACTTCACCCGAGTGCTGCTGCCCTACAGCTTGCCGCATATGCTCACGGGACTGCGTCTCAGCATGGGCGTCGCTTGGCTTGTCATCGTGGCGGGAGAGATGCTCTCTGGAGGCACAGGCATAGGGTTTTTTGTTTGGGATAGCTGGAATGCCCTCAGCCTGGAGCGGGTAATGTCCGCCGTCCTTATCATCGGTATTGTCGGCCTGGTCCTCGACCGTGGGTTCTCTTATATTAGCCAGCGCTTTGCATACGAGGAGGCAGCATAATGATGTCCTATCTAGACCTACAGAATATATCTAAGACCTTTGATCTTGGTGGCTCAAGCTATGTGGCCCTGGGACGAATTAACCTGCACATCCGGCATGGTGAGTTCATAAGCATTATCGGCCACTCCGGATGCGGCAAGTCCACGCTGCTTAATATAATAGCCGGCCTTATTCAGCCTACCAGTGGGACAATTACGCTTGAGGAGCAGCCGGTGACTGCGCCGGGACCAGACCGTGGCCTGGTGTTCCAGCACCACGGTCTGCTGCCGTGGCTATCCGTTTATGACAACGTATACCAGGCTGTAGCCGCGGTCTTTCCTGAACGCTCCGGTGCAGAGAAAGCTGAGCAGGTGCAGCGAGTCCTGCGGATGGTTGGTCTATGGGACCACAAAGACAAAAAGCCGGGGCAGATCTCCGGCGGTATGAAACAGCGCACCGCCGTAGCCAGGGCCTTCGCGATCCATCCCAAAGTATTGCTCCTCGACGAGCCTTTTGGAGCGCTGGACGCTCTGATCAAGCCTACCTTGCACGACGCCTTGATCGAGTTGTGGAGCTCGGACGCACAGTCTGAGACCGTTGTCATGGTAACACACGACATCGACGAGGCTATCTACCTCTCCGACCGGATTGTGGTGATGACCAATGGTCCTCAGGCCACCATAGGGGAGATAGTTGAAGTTCCCATATCTCGCCCTCGAGATAAGCGGGCCATGCTCCACATGCCTGAATACACCGACCTCAAAGACCACCTCTTATACCTCCTCAGCAGCAGCTTTTCGCCTGGCATTCCGATAGCCAAGGCCAGTTAAATATCCCCGGTATCATCCTCCATAACGCAAGGCCGCTGACACAGTAAGTTGTGCTCAGCGGCCTGCGTTTTGGTATATACAATATAATGGTCATTAACTTAATAATCCCCCATGCGGGTTGCGACCTACACCCACGAAGGATGAAAATGAACCAACGTAGCCCGTTCCTTGAGGTTCGTCGAAAGGACACGGGCGGTGCCCCTTCGACGAACCTCAGGACATGCTTCGAGAGCCTCAGGCAACGCCCTCCGGCTGGAATTATATATTTTCGAAGCACATTTGACAGTGGCCCGATGGTCTATGGTTTAATTGTCGTCTGGTGGAGAGTAATCACCAATCCAAATGACGGAAGGGTGGCCTTGAATGGCTCGATAGAAACTCTCATCGGCAGTAACTAGCGGAACCGATAATTGTAAAGCTAGAGCAAGGTAGAGGGCGTCATAGAAGCCGCAGTTATATTGATGAGCCAGTGTATAAGCATCAAAAACGACGCTATCATCATATACGGTCTTGATCCCTAATGCTAAGAAAGCCTCAATCTCTTGCCTTCCGACAATTGACGAGATACGTTGCCCACGTCCTCGAGTCGCTCTGGTAATTGCTGAGGATACTTCGTAGCGAATATGATAAGGAGCCCAGAGGTCAGTACGGCCCTCCCTGAAGCGAATAATCATGAGAAGCGCTTTATCTGCATTCTGTTCGTCACGCAGATGCCATTTGGTGGCCACCGATGCGTCCACCACGAAAGATTCAATAATCTGGTTCATAGCCCTTCAATCCCTCTTTCTTGCGTGATTCACGCACCAGTTCCGCAGTGGTCATAGGTGCGATGTTGGCCTGCTCGCGTAGCTCAAGGATTTTGGCCACTAACTCCCGGCGCCTGGCTAGCTCCTCTTCACTAACAATTCCACCTAGGACCCACTTTTTTTTCGTAGGCTCCTCTTTTACGTGGACCGGGCGGACAATATCGTCGAGGTCCTTCTTCTTGATGCGGATCGTTCTGGGTCCTACTCGGTATGCGGGGAGTTTCTCTGCTTTAATCCAGCGCCACACAGTAGAGGGACTTACATCCAGGATGCGCGCGGCCTCTGAAACTGTATAATAGTCTTCGTGTTGAATTTTCGGCACTGCAAGCTCCTTCATAAATAACATATTGAATGCTTTTACTGTTACATTGCAATTATATCAATAATTGCATTTGTTGCCAAAAGGTATTCTAGTGTATTGTAAGCAAAATACCTTGACACTATATTAGAGGTAATAGTGTAAAGCTAATTTAAAGACAGGACACTAGCTGACTAATCGGGTCTATAGTATAGCACCCGCCAATATTCTATACTAAGTCCGAAGCGTAGAGACACCCGTCCTGAGAAGTTTGTATAAAGAAAAGCCCAGGGGCAAGTAGCAAGGCGCAAGGGGTACAGGACAGGTTCCTTGCAACTAGAGACTTGCGACTTGTTACTAGTGACTTGAGAAGATGTCTCTACGGATAGGTTGAACAATATGACGTTTATAGAAAATATAACTCGTCTCAACGCAGCTATTAAGTCAAGCGGGGCAGACGGATGGCTGCTCTATGACTTCCGCGGCAGCAATCCCATACTATGGGAGGTATTGGGAGCTAAGCTCCATAGCACCAGGCGTCTGTTTATCTATATCCCTGCCTCTGGAACTCCCAAAGCTATTGTGCATCACGTCGACGCCGGCAATTTTGCTCGCATAGGACTGGATGTAATACCATATCGCAGCCAGGATGAGTTTCTGACCACCCTTTCCCAATTGCTTAAAGGCCAAAGCAAGGTAGCTATGGAGTATTCTCCTATGGGCGCGCTGCCCACTCTTTCCTGGGTCGACGCTGGCACGGTAGAGTTGGTGCGAAGCCTTGGACTTGAGGTCGTCACCTCTGCCGGTATGATAGAGGCTGTCATGGGACAGGTAAGCCCTGAGGCCCTTGAGAAACACCGCTCAGCCGCGAGAAGGCTTAGCGAGATAGTCTTGGAAGCCTTCCAGTTCATAGGCCAGGAGGCCCACTCCGGCGTGGGAGAGATGGAGGTCTGCGATTATATCAGGAGCAGGTTCCATCATGAGGGCCTGTGGACCGATGAAGGGCCTATCGTGGCCGTAAACGAACACAGCGGCGACCCCCACTACGAGCCGACGCAGTTGTCGAGCCGGCCTTTCGACTACGGCGACTGGGTGCTCATCGACCTCTGGGCCAAGGAGGAGGACGGCGTGTTTGCAGATATAACCTGGGTCGGCTACCTTGGCGAGCGCGTTCTGGCAACTCACCAGAAGGTCTTTCAGATAGTCACCGAAGCCAGAGACAAAGCTTTGGAGTTCATCACCCGCTGCCACGGGGAAGGAAAACAGGCCCAGGGCTGGGAGGTAGACCAGGTGGCAAGAGAGCACATAGTAGCCGCCGGCTACGGCGAGCGCTTCACCCACCGCCTCGGCCACAGCCTTGGGCAAGTCGTCCACGGCTACGGCCCCAACCTGGACTCGCTGGAGACGAAGGACAACAGAAGGCTGCACGAGGGCTTGGCCTTCACCATAGAGCCGGGCATATATCTACCTGAGTTTGGCATGCGCTCCGAGATAGACGTATACTACGGCCCAAACGGGCCAGAGGCAACCAGCGCAATACAAAAAGAGGTGGCGCTCATTCCATGGGTTTAGATAGAAGACGTATTGAAAACCAGCCGGAACAGGACGGCCATCCAATATCCGTTCGCCCTGAGCTTGTCGAAGGGTTCATGGTTCGACAGGCTCACCACGAACGGGATAAGATCTTCTGCCACGTATGCGGCTTCCATGCTGCCATAGAAATCCATTGCAAGATCATCTGCCGCAACTGTGGGTATACGCGGGACTGCTCTGATCCATAGATGGAGAATACAAAAGGAAAGGGGCGGGCATGGCTAATCCAGAGCACGTAGCCATTGTAAAGCAGGGTGCCGAGGAAATAAGAAAATGGAGAGCGGACAACCCTGGTATATTGCTAGATCTTCAGTACGCCGATCTGTCTGGGGCCAATCTCTCCGAGGCCATTCTCTTCAGGGCCAATCTCTCCGGGGCCAATCTCTCCGAGGCCAATCTCTCCGGGGCCAATCTCTCCGGGGCCAATCTCTCCGGGGCCAATCTCTCCGGGGCCAATCTCTCCGGGGCCGATCTCTCCGGGGCCGATCTCTCCGGGGCCGATCTCTCCGGGGCTAAGCTAGCCAATACTGCCTTTTCTGATTGCGATCTGAGCTCTTGCGCAGGCCTTGACGAGGTAGAACATATGTACCCTAGTTCCATTGGAGTGGATACGCTGTCTAAGACGCTTCGCGGTGCAGGCGGCAGATTTACAGCAGAGCAGCTAATCTTTTTCAAGGGTGCTGGCGTGCCTGACGCTCTACTAAAAGAATTACCTAGAATTATGGCAGAAACAAAATATTTTAACTGCTTTATTTCTTATGGACAGCCTGACGAGAAATTCGCAACAAAGCTAAAAGAAGACCTCACGTCTAGGGGTGCTACCTGCTGGCTCTATAAACTCGACAACACTCCTGGAGAGCGAACTTGGAAGGAGATAGGCCAAAAGAGGAGAGAAGCAGAAAAGGTAGTCGTGATTTGCTCAGCAAATGCTTTAGTGAGGGATGGAGTGCGGAAAGAGTTAGAGGAGCAAATAGACGAAGAACCCGACAAAATAATTCCTGTTTCCCTTGATGATCTGTGGAAACACCCCGGGTTTGGTGTCGTACGAGGCGAACGTGATCTTAAGCCCTTCTTGCTTGATCGGAATTATGCGGACTTTGCAAATATGGAGTATGAAGAGGCTTTAAAGCGCCTGTTGATAGGTCTTCAGAGAAAGAATGATTAGATCGAAGCCGTAGGGGCTGTAAGGCCTTACGACCCTACCTTACTGCCAAGAGGTTCGCTTCAAGCACCTAGAACGGACATACCCATGCTGAAGGTCCATATTTAAGGTATAGTGCAAGCCTGAGTAGTGGTATAATAAGCGTTGGTTGGAAAGATATTTATCCATCTATTAGTTAAAGGGAGGGGTATATGGCAACAACCTTTACATACGTAGGCAAGGGAGTCCCCAGGCTCGAGGGGGCCGATAAGGTGACAGGGAAGCGGATGTATACTGTGGACATCAACATTCCCAGGATGCTCCACGCCAAGATCCTGCGCAGCCCGCTGGGACACGCGATGATCAAGAGCATCGATACCAGCAAGGCAAAGGCCTTCCCGGGTGTGGCAGCGGTTATCACCGGCGCCGACATACCGGACATCATCGCAGACACCGGGACCCGGTCAGAGGCCACTTTCGCCGTGGATGAAGTTATCTACTACGGACAGCCGGTGGCGGCGGTGCTGGCCGAAGAGCCTTACATAGCTGAAGAAGCCTTAGAGCTAGTCAAGGTAGAATATGAGCCTCTACCTGTGGTCGTGGACCCGATGGAGGCTATCAAGGAGGACTCCCCTATGGTACGCCGGCGCCTGGGCTCTGTAGACCGCTCCGAGGAGGCCGTCCACCACGCCGAAACGATGCCTGAGGGTGAGCGTGACCTGAGGCCCGGGACCAACATCGGCCAGCGAGTGGTATACACGAGGGGTGACGTGGAGAAGGGCTTCGCAGAGGCCGATGTCATCGTCGAGAACACCTGGAAAGCCTCGATGTCCCATCAGGGCTACATTGAGCCACAAGCATGTGTTGTAGACTGCGGCGCCACCGGAGAGTACAGATTCTGGAGTTCTACGCAGGGCCTATTCCGCCAGCGTGAGGAGATGGCCAGGGTCCTCGGTGTGCCGGAGACGATGGTGACTTTTGAGCCGGTGGAGATGGGCGGCGGCTTTGGCGGCAAGGTACAGACTTTTACCGCTGCCCTGGCTGCGGTCCTGGCCCGGGCCGTGCACCGTCCAGTTAAATACGTTATGAGCCGTAGCGAAGACCTGAAGGCCGCTAATCCCTCGCCTCAGGCCATCATCGAGTTGAAGACCGGAGCCACCAAAGCGGGTAAGGTAGTAGCAATTAAGGCCCGGGTTATAGTGGACTGCGGGGCTTACCCCAGTGGTCCGATTATGGCGGTCTGCAACTCTGTGGCCGGATTTTATGACGTGCCTAACTATGACATCGAAGGTCTGGAGGTAATGACCAACAAGACCTCTGTAGGAGCGCTGCGGGCTCCGGGTCAGCCCCACGGGGCCTTCGCCATCGAGTCACACATGGACATGATGGCGGAGAAGCTGGGGCTCGACCCACTGGAGTTCCGTATCATGAACGCCGCCCTAGATGACACCGTGCCGCCGGCGGGAAAGGCCTGGGGGCCCATGTACTACAAACAGCTCCTGGAGCAATTAAGAGAAACGGACCTCTGGAAGAGCCGCGACAAGCTGGGGCCGAATCAGGGCATTGGCGTTGCCGGCGGAGGCCGCTTGTCCGGCTCCAACAGAGGCAACGCTTTGGTAAGCATCAACAGAGATGGCACTGTATCGATCCTGACCGGGCACCAGGACATCAGCGGCATTAACACCGCCTACGCCCAGATAGCAGCAGACGAGCTAGGAATACCAATTGAGAAAATCAGGGTGTACGAGGGCAGCACTAGCACCGCACCCTACGCACCGAACAGCGGAGGCAGCACCAGCCTTCGTAGCACCGGCCGGGCCGTACAGATGGCAGCCCAGGACGCCAGGCTAAAGCTGCTTCATCTAGGCGCTGAAGTCCTGGAGTCCAGCCCGGAGGACTTGGAGCTGGTTGGCGGCGTAATTCAGGTAAAGGGATCGCCTAGCAGGAGCGTAGACATCAAGGTAATTACAGCCCAAACAACCGGGCAAGGGACTCCACAGCCTTCCATCATAGGCAACGGGAGCACCGGGGCTGGAGCCAGGATACCTACTTTTATTGCGGCGGCTGTAAAGGTAGAGGTAGACCCGGAGACTGGCTTAGTCACCATCTTAGATGCCATCTGCGTAGAGGACGTGGGACAGGCGATCAACCCGGTGTTGGTAGAGGGACAGATCCAGGGTGGTATGGCCCAGGCCCTGGGTATGGGAGCTAGCGAGGAGATGCAGTGGGATGAAAATGGCATCCTCAGGAATTCCACCCTCCTGGACTACCGGATGCTCACCGCGTTGGACCTGCCGCGCCTCGATGTTGAGCTAATGAACTTTGGCGAGAGTCTCAACGAACTATACGGGGCCAAGGGCGTAGGCGAGCCCTCCATTATCCCAGGCGCAGCAGCGCTGGCTAACGCCGTATACGACGCAATTGGGGCCAGGGTCCACCAGATCCCGGTCACTGCGGAGAGGGTCTTGCAGGCGCTGGAGCGTGTGAAATAAACTAAAGAACAGGACCGTTTAACTGTCATTGCTGATTTGTAACAAGAAGACGTAGGGGCGGTGGCTTGTCCCATCAGTTCCAACTAGTTAAAAGTAAGTAGGGATGACAGAGCATACTAGGAACATGGAGACTTCGTATTCGAACCAAATCTCGGATTTGGGCTTGCGCCCGCACTCCAAAGGATGAAAATAAGCTACTGTAGCCCGTTCCCTGAGGCTCTCGAAGGGACGGGCGGTGTTAGCAACAGGCTCTAACAACAGCACCAAGCTATTTTCGAAGGAATCCGGCATGGTAGTTGCGACCCGCACCCACAAAGATATGAAGATAACCGCCGAGGTGAGAGTCCGTTGGGTAGAGACGCAACATGTTGCGTCTCTACGGCCTCGATCCAAGTACAATTGCTGTTTTTGAAAGAATTAGTTGGAACTGATGGGGAGGAACCCTGCCCCTAAATCGGTGTGTCTGTTCTGACTGATATTCCCAACATCAAATGGTCATACCCCGAGAGGGGAAGGGGGAAGGTATGAAAGTGCTGGTGATGGGCGGAACTCGCTTCAACGGGCTGCACCTGGTCCGGGAACTGGTCCGCCAGGGACACGAGGTGACCATACTCAACCGAGGGTTGACCCAGGCCAAGCTGCCCCGTAACCTTCGCCGTCTCTATGCAGACCGGAAAGACCATGAACAGTTGGCAGAGGTATTGGGCAAAGAGGAATTCGACTGCGTCCAGGATATTAGCGCCTACACCCTGGACGACGTGCAAAGCATGGTGGAGATATTCCAGGGACGCACCGGCCACTATATCGCCGCCAGTTCCACCGTAGTGTATGCAGCTACCTCTATCCTGCCCATCCACGAGTCATTTCCAGTGGACAAAAGTGAGCGACAGTCCGATTACGGCCGGAACAAGATAGCTTGTGAAGAATATCTTATGGGGGTGTACCATCAGACGGGCTTTCCCGTGACGGTAGCCCGCTTTTCTATGGTCTTCGGTCCCCACAATATCATTCCCGACCGCGAGCAGCGTATGTTCATCCGTCTGCTGCGGGGCCGCAAAGTGTTGGTCCCTGGGCGAGGCGCCACATTGAGCCAGATCGGGCACGTGGAAGACGAGGCTTGTGCCTTACGAATGATGATGCTGAACCCACGCACCTATGGCCAGATCTACAATGTCACGGGATCCCAGTATTGGAGCGACGAAGGCTATGTAGATACTTTCGGCAAGGTCCTGGGAATAGAGCCAAACAAGGTCTTCGTGCCTGACCAGATCATGGACGAGCTCTGGGCCAAGACCGAGCGCGACCGGCCCCTAATCCAGCGGCTCGCGCCTTACATTCACCACTGGAATGAAAGCACTATTTTCAGCATAGAGAAGCTACGGGACCACCTGGGCTTTCAGCCACACTACACTTTTGAGGGAGCAGTCGAGCAGACCTACGACTGGTTTCTCCAGGAAGGCCTGGACAAGACTTTGGAGTTTGACTTCAGCTCCGAGGACCATCTTCTTGCCCGGCTCGGAGAGATGTAGACCATAGTAGCCTCGGGGATGGCTTGGACAAGTCAATCTCTTATGAGAGGATTTGCAACAGGGGTCTAGGAGACGTAGGACCCCTGACATCTGCCAATATCTAACTTATCCTGAACGGCGCTTTAGAAATCCTGGCGCCCACCAGTTGAGGTCGCCTAGAAGCTGCATAGTAGCCGGAACGAGCAGGGCGCGCACTATGGTGGCGTCCAGCAGGATAGCGAGGGCTATACCGATGCCCAGGGCCTTTATCACTATGATGTCGGCCAGGGCGAAGGAGCCGGAGACCAATAGGATTATCATGGCTGCGCTGGTAACTATCCTTCCGGTGCGCTCAAGTCCTCTGCCTATGCTCAGGGTGTTGTCGCCGGTGGCCTCGTACTCCTCTTTGATGCGGGAGAGCATGAACACCTCGTAGTCCATGCTCAGGCCGAAGAGGATGCAGAACATCACGATTGGCACCGTTGCGTCCACGTAGCCCGCCGGGTCGAAGCGCAGTAGATTACTCAAGTGGCCGTCCTGAAAGATGAGCACCAGCGCCCCATAGCTTGCAAGAATGCTAAGGGTATCCATAATCACAGCTTTTAGTGGGATTATCACCGAGCCGAAAAGTATCAGAAGAGCTATATAAGTGGTGCCAAGTATAAGGAGCAAAGCCTTTGGGAAGGTAGAATATAGCTCATCGACCAGGTCCATCAGCTCCGCAGCCGCCCCACCAACATATATGTTCATTCCACCATCAGCCGCCATACTCCTTATCTCCCGGGCCAGCGCCTTAGCCTCCTCAGAGACCGGCGTATAGTCAGTTACCACGTTTATAACTGTGACGTTCTCCCCAGCCATAAGGCTTAAGCTTCTCCGTAGATCGGGGAAAGCGATGTTGCCGGGGTCCTGGTATAATAGTTGATACTGGCCGCGGCCAATATCGGGACCATAGCTAACCATGCTCTCTACTCTTACCACACCTTCCTTCTTCTCCAGCTCCTTCACGAAATCGTAGACCGCGCCCACATTCTCTCTAGAGAATATGCTCCCACTGGATTCCATCACCACGAAGATAGGCGCGACCTGTCCTATGCCAAAGGTATCGACGAGTATATCGTACCCCTGTCTGGAGGACACGTCGCTGGGAAGCGTGGTTATGTCCGGCGCTCCCATTCTTACTCTCAAGAAGGGAGATCCCAAAAGCGCTAGAAGCAGCAGAGTTGCGATGAACACCGGCCAGGGCCGGGTCGTCACCCATTTAGCTATGATGGACCAAACGCCTGCCTTGATCGAATCCGACGAACCCTCACCCCAACCCTCTCCCTTTGGGAGAGGGTTGGGGTGAGAGAAACGCCAGCGTACCGGAAAAGAATCGATCTTTGTGCCTAAAATGCCTAAAGCCGCCGGCAGTAGTGTTAGCGCCGCCAGTACCGAAGTGATCACTACTATGGCTCCGCCTACACCCATGGAGCGCAAGGTCAGAAACTGGAACACCATTAGTCCCATTAGTCCCAAGAATACTGTAATGCCTGAGAAGAGCACCGCTTTTCCGGCTGAGGCAACCGTCCGCGCCACGCTTTCTTCTATGCTGTGCTGATAAAGCTCCTCTCTAAACCGGCTGACCATCACTAAAGAGTAGTCTATGCCGATACCGAGTCCCAGCAGTGTGGTCACGTTCAAGACAAAGATGGACATCTCCATGTAATGAGCCAGGACAAAAATAATCGCCAGGGCCGCAATAACACTGGTACCGCCGATAACCACTGGCATCAGTCCGGACACTATGGTGCCAAAGACCAGGACCAGGGCCACAAGAGCTAGCGGAAAAGAGAGCCGCTCGGCGCGCTCAAGGTCTCGATGGCTTACCAGCTCGATATCGGCGTAGGCGGCGGGAGCGCCGGTCAGCCATACCGAGAGCCGGTCTGAGTGCACCAGTGCCTGTAGCTCCGGGACAAGGCGCTGTACCTCTGCCGTCGTCACGTCGAAGCCAATGATTGCATAAGTGGTGTGTCCGTCCTCGGATATTAGCCGGCGGTTCCCGGCGCTCTGGTAGGTGATCACCTGGGATACGTGGGGGAATCCTTCCAGTGAGGATACGATGGACACCATTTCGCTCTGAAAGACCGTGCTGTCTACTGTGAGATCAGGGCTGGAAAAAAGGACTGTGACTGTGGTCAAGGGAAAGCCCAGCTTCTCTTGAAGGAGGCGGACCGCCCTGGAGCCTTCGCTGCCACTGGTGGAAAAGCCTCCTGCTTCCAGGACATCACCGACTCTTGGCGCAAAGGGTAGACTAACGGCTATCACTAATAACCATGCGAGGACTACACGCCAGCGATGTCGATATACCAAGATGCCTAAAGAATAGTACAACTTAATGCTGCCTAGGACCTATATCTTCGATGCTTTTATTATAGTAACTGAGGTTAGTCACATACGTTTCCCTAGACAAGTACCGAGGAGTGCATACGAGTAGGTAGAAGTCAACTTATTGTACAATGCCAGGCTAATTATTAGCCAAACTATGTGTTTGTCATGGGAAATTTATCATAACATGATATAATTTGAGGGAATAGTGGCTGAAGCCGATATTATCCAAGTTTTTCTTACCAAAGCCGAAAGGAGCCGGGCCGGGGCCGAAAGCGAGTTTATCAGCGACCGGTACGATAACTGCGCTAACCGCTGTTATTATGCCTGTTTTCAGGCTGCCATCGCCGCGCTCGCCCGCGAGGGAATTGTATCTGGCGGTACTCGTAGGCAGTGGAGCCACGGATTTGTCCAAGCACAGTTTGTAGGACAGCTTATTAACCGGAGGAAGGCATACTCAGCAGAATTGCGCGAATTATTGGTCGATACTATGGCACTGCGCCTGACTGCTGATTATAGTACAAAGCATGTAAACCGGCGGGAAGCATCCCAAGCCGTGTTTAGGACTCGGGCGTTTATAGAAGCAGTCCATCGAAGAGGTGAGACCAGATGAGTGTAGAACACTTCACATTAGAGGACCCCAGAATACAAAATGCTCTTACAGACTTACAAGCCATCATCAAGAAGCATTTTCCCAAGGCTACCTTTGAGGTCTCCGAAGGTGATGACCCTTGTGGAGTCTATCTGATGGCCACGGTAGATGTAGATGACCTTATGACCGTAATAGATGTCTTCGCTGCTCGCCTGGTAGATATACAGGTAGAAGAAGAGCTGCCTGTCTATGTTATACCCATGCGTCCCTAAAGCGGGTATTAGAGGAGATGCGCCAGCTCAGGCGCAAAGCGAAGGTCAGGATAGAGTTAGAGGACTAACATCTCCTTTGCAGCTTTAAGATAAGATGGACTAGATCATTTGTTGAAGCTGTCCAAAGAGGAGGTAATACTAGATGAGATTATGTATAGATTCAGAAGATCCACGCATTCAAAGTGCTCTAGAAGAGTTAAAGGGAATGATTGCTCAGCGCTATCCCGAGGCGATTTTTGAAGTCTCTGTTGGTAGTGACCCAGCAGGGGTCTATCTGGATGTTATAGTGGATGTAGAAGATACTATAGAGGTTACAGATGTCATAATAGACCGCTTGGTTGATATACAGGTGGAAGAAAGACTGCCTATTTACGTTATAGCCATGCGTCCCTTACATCGAGTATTAGAGTAGATGCGCCAGCCTAAGCGCAAGCTGAGAGTTAGTCAGGATAGAGTTAGAGGATTAACGCCTCCTTTTCAGCTTTAAGACAGGGTAGATCGGGACTTTTATTGAAGCTGTCCCCAAGGAGGTGAGACCAGATGAGTGTAGAACACTTCACATTAGAGGACCCCAGGATACAAGGTGCTCTGACAGAATTACAATCCATCATCAAGAAACATTTTCCCCAGGCCACCTTTGAGGTCTCTGAAGGTGATGATCCGTGTGGAATCTACCTGACAGCCACAGTAGATGTTGATAACCTCACAACTATAATAGATGTATTTAGCGACCGCTTGGTTGATATACAGGTCGAAGAGGGACTGCCTGTTCATGTGATACTAGTACAGCCTTTAGAGCAGGTTATGGAGGAGTTAAGACGTGAAAGAGGATTAGCATAGAGCTGGAGGACGAAACCCCTCCAGCTTAAACTACAAAAAGCGGTTGACTAAAACCCGTCTGCTGGCATATAATAATGGTGCTTGGGAAGAAGAGGTTCTAATTTGCACGGCAAAACATTGATCTTCAACAGAATAGATTCATGAAGAGCGCCAGTATATGCTGGCGCTTTTTTGTCTTGTGCAGGAAAAAATAACGTCTAACCAATCTTGAAAGGAGAAAAAGGCTGTGAATTCCAGTCTAATCGGCAAGATAGAAAAGGCGAAGCGGTATGCTCAGGAGCCAAAAAGGGTATCCTTCAACGAGTTTTCAGTGGTTTTCAGTGGTGAAAACGACGACCACACTGTAAGCTATAAAAGCAGCCAGTGGAACTGTTCATGCGACTTCTTCACTGGCTGGCAGGTATGTAGCCACACAATGGCCCTGGAACGCATTCTCCTTGATATGCTGCCGAAGGAGGCCATCTCTCAACACGTAACGGCATAAGATTTTAGAATAAACCGAAAACTGAAAAGCAAAGCGTCTGGGCCAACGTCCAGGCGCTTTTTGCTATATAGTGTTCTATCAGGTTTATTGACAGAGCGTATCACCTTTGATACCCTCTTAATTACAGCGTAGGCAATTGGAGAGTTTATTTAGTCCGTAAGCGCGCCGGAGGATTTGTATTCCTTACCTATAAAGGCGACCATCCGCCTCTTCATGTCCACATTGAAAAGGATGGCAAGGAAAGATGCGATCCAGAATCGCACAAATTAGTTGAAAAGGGTTGACTTTTTGCAAAGCATTCGGACCCTAATCGTTCGTATGAAAAATGGGAAAACATATCTGCTTCAGTTCGATGAACTGCCCGAAACAGATTCGTCCGGAGCAGCTAGGTGGACTGTCGGTAAGAATCGGCATTATTTTCGAGTGAAACAAGACTCAGGAAACTGGTTTGATGTTCCATGGGATGCCGTACTTTACCATTGCGAGCCAGAATACGAATATTACAAAGGCAAACAGAAGGAAGAGGTAGAAGAGGACCGTGCACTTCGAATTGGCAACAAAGTCCGAGAACTAAGGATGATTAAAATGGATAGTTAACCTAAAGCCAAGATGCCAAGCGGCGGATAATTATCCAGCCGCTTTTTGCTTACTTATAAATCTGCCTAAATTACAACGCATGAAACTATAAAAGGTAATATTTAAGCTATATCAATCCGTATCAGAATGTGATCAATATCACATTTGCCTTTTTACTTGATTTATAATTGGTGAAGACTATTACAAAAATCTCGTAAATAGACCCTCGTGCAGCCAACAATACTTTAGAATGTGAGAGCTTGGGCGGTTTATCCAAGCCCTTCGATCAGTTAAGCCTTAAATTTCCTACACGGGCAGATCTCAAGTCTGCCCCTACTTAATGTATTGGAACAAAATAATGACTAAGTACCAACAATCAGAAGATAGTAGACGCATATCCTCAGGAATGAGGTGGCGACCCTTCTTGTTGGCGCCTGTATTAGTCATTTTTGTAGGAATAGGGGTAGTGATAGCAAGCGTGCTGGTGGGATCTGCACTACTTACAGTTTTCATATACGGCCTTGTTATCATGATACCGATATTGCTTTATGTAGGCTTACATATATTATGGCGGCGCTTGCTCCAGTAGATTCTCTCGGTTTCCGATGAGAAAAGGCCGCTTAGAAAAAAGAATGCCGTAAAGTTCTATAAGATTTTGATAACTTTAGAGGCCGCGCTGTGGTATCTCATAACCAGGCTGGAACAAACACAACTCCATTTCCAAAGGTGTTCTTAGCTCATCGATCTTTGGACCACACTCTAGCTCGGCATCTTCCGGAACAGATGCTTTAAAGGTCCTCACAGAGGTATCTCGCCTTACAGGTTATATCATTGCTCCTGTGGTTACTTCACGCAGCGCTATTCGTTCTGCTCTTAGGGAGTGTCACAGAATAACTATGCCAGATTAGAGCAGCGCCGGACGAGGTACCAGCGCGTAGTTCCATTCGCCGTGGAAGGGATCGGTACGTAAGTGCCGGGCAGCAATCTCGGCGC